>Ga0160422_10000153_pt1 | contig 39488 bp, 39 predicted proteins | sample Fk160mmetaG_FD_108192 | JGI IMG/M metagenome (GOLD analysis project Ga0160422, IMG submission 108192) | Marine microbial communities from the Central Pacific Ocean - Fk160115 60m metaG | ecosystem: Environmental > Aquatic > Marine > Oceanic > Photic zone | place: The Central Pacific Ocean... | reverse complement strand
TTCTGCAAGAACGCGCCTATCTAAATCTATATTCATTTTCTTTAAAGCGGACATAAATTTACTATATGTGAGGCCATTTTCTCTGACAGCTGCATTAATTCTTATAATCCACAAAGACCTAAAATCTCTTTTTTTCACTCTTCTATCTCTATAAGCATATTGTCCAGCCCTGGTAACGGCTTGTTTAGCAACTTTAAAGGTTCTACTTCTTGCGCCTCTATAACCCTTAGCAAGTTTTAAAACTTTTTTGTGTTTTCTTCGAGATTCTACTCCTCTTTTAACTCTTGCCACTATGATCTCTCCCTAAACATTCTTTTTACTAATTTTTCATCGCCATCTGCAAGAGCTGTGGTTCCTCTAAGCTGCCTTTTAGATTTTGAAGACATCTTTGTTAAAATATGTCTTTTATTGGCCTGCTTCCTTTTTAATCCAGAACCAGTCTTTTTGAATCTTTTTGCGGCTCCGCTATGAACTTTAATCTTTGGCATGATTTCCTACTTAGATTTTGCAGGGGATAATAACATAACAAGCTGTCTTCCTTCTGATAGTGGTGCTTGTTCTACGGACCCTAATCCATTGAGATCTTCTTCTACCCTTTTTAGCAGATCTAATCCAATGTTTTGGTGAGCCATCTCCCTTCCTCTGAATCTCATGGTTATTTTTGCTTTGTCTCCTTCATCTAAAAATTTAATGATTTTTTTTAGCTTAATTTGATAATCATTTTCCTCTGTACCTGGTCTGAATTTTACTTCTTTGACTTGTGTTTTCTTTTGTTTCTTTTTTGAGGCAGATTTCTGCTTTTTCTTATCGAATAAGTGTTTACCATAATTCATAAGCTTGCAAACAGGCGTATCTTTATCATCATTGAGTTGAACTAGGTCTAAATTTTCTTTAGATGCAATCTGAAGAGCATCTTCGATTTTTTTTATGCCTAACTGTTCCCCTGAACTTGAAATTAACCTAACCTTTTCAGCTTTAATAAACTTGTTTACCGGTTGTTTATTTTCCTTTTTGTAACTTCTTTTTGCTAAAGCCATAATTACTTAGCAGAAAAAGAAAGAAATCTTTTATATACCAATCAAACCTCCTTAGACTCAATTTTTTTGTTTAAAATATCACTAAATGCTTCAATCGACATAGTACCTAGATCAGATCCTGACCTATCTCTAATTGCTAACGTCGATGATTCGATTTCCTTATCACCCAAAACTATGATGTAGGGAACTTTTTGCATAGAGTGGTGGCGGATTTTATAAGTGATTTTCTCATTCCTCAAGTCCGAATTTACTCTAAAACCTCTCTTTTTAAGAATATTTGTAATTTCTTCTGTTTTTTTTGCATGTTTTTCGGAAATGTTTATTGCAATAGCCTGTATTGGAGCCAACCAAACTGGGAAGTCTCCAGCATATTGTTCAATAAGAATTCCGATAAATCTTTCAAAAGAACCCAAGAAAGCTCTATGTAACATTACTGGAATATGTCTTTCACCATCTTTTCCCACATAAGAAGCATCTAATCTTTCAGGCATATTAAAATCTGCTTGCAAGGTACCGCATTGCCATTCTCTATTCAAAGAATCTGTTAAGACAAAATCTATTTTAGGCCCATAAAAAGCACCATCTCCTTCAGCAATCTCATAGGATATATTTTGACTAGCAATGGCTGCCTCTAAAGCTTTTTCTGCCTTGTCCCAAATTTCATCAGTTCCTACCCTTTGTTCTGGTCTAGTTGATAACTTGATGTCTAATTTATCAAAGCCTAATTCTTTATAAATGTTTGAGAGAATCTTTATAAAAGACCCCGCCTCTTCTTCAATTTGATCTTCTGAACAAAATATATGCCCATCATCCTGAGTCATTTGTCTGACTCTCATCAAACCATGTAAAGTTCCGGATGGTTCGTATCTATGACAAGAACCAAACTCAGAATACCTTATTGGTAAATCTCTGTAAGATTTTAGACCTTGGTTGTAAACTTGAACATGACAAGGGCAACTCATTGGTTTAAGTGCATTGACCCTTTTTTCATTGGCATGCTCTTCGTCTATTTCAGTAATGTACATATTTTCTCGATATTTATCCCAGTGGCCAGATTTCTCCCAAAGTTTTCTGTCTACGACTTCCGGAGTTTTTATTTCTTCATATCCTGAAATTTTCAATTTTTCTCTAATGTAGTCTTCCAAGATTCTGAAAATAGTCCAGCCTTTTGGATGCCAAAAAACCATCCCAGGAGCTTCTTCTTGAAAGTGAAACAAGTCATATTTTTGTCCTAGTTTTCTGTGATCTCTTTTTGAAGCTTCTTCAATATTAGAGATGTATTGTTTAAGTTCTTTCTCTGTATTCCAAGCGGTTCCATAGATTCTTTGAAGCATTTTCCCTTTTGAGTCTCCTCTCCAGTAAGCTCCTGATACATTCAATAACTTAAAGCTTTTTAGGTGCCTCATTGAAGTCACATGAGGGCCTTTACACATATCAATATATTCCTCATGAAAGTATAGAGCGATAATTTCATCTTTAGGAATATCATCGATAATTTTAAGTTTGTAATCCTCTTTTCTTTCTTTAAAAACTTTTATTGCTTCATTTTTAGATACTATCTTCTTAATTACTGCATACTCTTTTGAAGCGAGTTCTTTCATTCTATTTTCGATCTCTCCCAGCTCAACTTCAGACAGTTTATGTTCCAAATCAATGTCGTAATAAAAACCATCTTCAATAACAGGACCAACAGCCATTTTTGCTTCTGGATAAAGCTGTTTTATTGCGTGACCAAATAGGTGGGCACATGAGTGCCTAATTATTTCTATCCCCTCTTGATCGACATTTCTGATAATCTCTAAAGAACAATCTTTTTCTATTAAATCCGACCCATCTTTGAGGACACCGTCTATTTTTCCAGCTACTGTTGCTTTAAATAAGCCTTTTCCAATATCTGCAGCTACATCATCTATGGAAATAGATTCGTTGTAAGTTTTTTTTGAGTTATCAGGAAGAGTTACTGTTATCATAAATATGACCTATACGAGGGGCCTTAAAAACCAGTCTATTATAGCAAAATCTTAAGGAGAGAGAAGGCAACTATTCCAGCCATTCTCATCTAAGAAATATTTTCTTCTTTCATGAGTCCTGTTGTCTCGTTCAAGCCAAAATTCTACCGAATGCGGAACTAAAATGTATAAACCACAGTGATCTGGCCTCTTAATTGAGGATTCATCGTTTTTTTCTAAATATTCGTCTATATCTTTCTTAAGATCTTCATAAGAAGATATTACGGAGCTTTGATTTGAAATAATTGCCGAAACTCTTGATTTAATCGGTCTAGAATCAAAATAATCATCTGAGTCTTCTTTAGAAGCTTTTGAGATTAACCCTTCTATTCTTATTTGTTTTTTTAATTCTCTCCACCAAAAATTAACTGCTACTTTGTTATTCAAATGTATTTCGCTTCCTTTTCTACTATTGTAATTTGTATAAAAAACCAAGCCTTCGTCAGATAATTTTTTTAAAAGAACTACTCTTGAACTTGGTTGACCTTTATCGTCTACCGTTGCAATGTTCATTGCATTCCAATCTACAAGATTCAAAGCCTCAGCCTCCTCTAAAACCTTCAGAATCCCCAAGAAAGGTTCTTGAGAAATTGTGCCCTTCTCAATCACTTAATTTCTTCTTACCCAATAATCGAGAGAAAGATAATTTCCTCCACCATAGACTAAAGGGATAGCCAAAATTACTATATAAGTCGCAGCCATTTCGTATCCGCCTGCGTCTGCGTTCCATCCATTAGGATAATGAAAATAAGCTGCGACAAACATCGCGAAGATAATCGGAACGGAAGCCCATCGAGTAAACAGCCCTAGTAATAATAGAATGGCTCCACCGGCCTCAGCAAGAATTACAAGCCAGGCAAAAAATGTTGGAAAAATAAAGTTTAGATTATCAGAACCATCTGGACCTAAAAATTCTACAAATCTAGGATTAACCATCGGCAAACCATCGTTCCAAGATAATTTATTAGAAGAAGTTCCTGCTCCCCAAAAAATAAAAGCAAGATAAATTCTTACAAAAAAAAGAAGTAAAAAATCTAATTTGGCAAATCCCTTTAAAATATCATCAATTCTAAATAATATGTTTTTCATCAAATTCATAAAGTTAAATTATCATTTTTGAAATCTTTTTTCTAATTCTTCATAAGCTTCTTGGATTTCTATAAATTTTTCCTTAGCCTTTCCAATAAATTCCTCAGGAAGTCCCCTTCCAATTAAAGTATCTGGATGAAATTCTTTTCTTTTTTTTAAATAAGCTTTTTTAATTTCTGAAAAAGAGCTATTTTCACTCAATCCCAGTACTTCATAATAGTTTCTATTTTGATCGACATATTTTTCGTATAGAGATTTATAAACATTTTTATCAAATCTAAATATCCTAGGTATTTTTTTTAATAATTCGTCTTCTTTTGGATGTAGGATTCCATCTGCAAGTGCTAGTTCAAACAGAATTTCATAAAAAACTAAAAGTGAGTTTTGACTTGAAGATAAAATTTGATAGATGTTTGATGCGTAAGATTCAAAAGAAACATTATCATCTTTAGCTTTTTGGAAAATATTTATTGCAAATTTTCTATGTTCTTTGTTTAAGTTTAATTTGATTGAAATTATTTCTTCTATTTTTTTTATTTCACTCTCATCTACTCTTCCATCAGCTTTTGCAATTTTTGCTAAACATGCAAATAATGCAGCAAAAAAAGCAACTTGCTTATCAAAATTATTTGGCCTTTTTCTTTTAGAACGAGACGATAAATTCGATCCAATAACACTTCCAACTAAAGCTCCTATAGGTCCCAAAACTACAAAACCTAATAGCCCTCCGGTAATACCGCCCCAAATACTCATAATTAAAATGTTTAAATTTCTAACTTTTTTTGTTTCAATGTACTTTTAAAAAGGGAGATGAACAAGTGACAGAAAAAAGTTTACCTGCAGTAGATTATCTTAAGATACCTGATGATGGAGAGCCATACTTAGAAGGTCACAAATGTGAAGATTGTGGCGCAGTATTTTTAGGTGAGAGATCTGTCTGCTCAAAATGTTTTGCTAGAGATAAAATCTCAGTAGTCAAACTTCAAGAAACAGGGGTTTTACATTCTTTTTCAGTTGTTTACAGATCTTTTCCAGGAATCGATGTGCCATATGTTTCAGCAATAGTCGATTTAGATGGGGGTGGAACTGTTAAGGGAAATCTTATCAATATTGAACCAGATCCGGAAAAAATAAATTTTGGTATGAAAGTAAAGCTTACTTACCAAGATGCTCTAGGCAGGAAAGATAAAGATGGTAACTCTTACTTGAGTTATTTCTTTGAACCAGCTTAAAATATACTAAATCTAGGAGATATATTATGAGTGATGTGTATGTATTAGGAGTTGACATGATCAAATTCGGAAGATTTCCGGATAGATCAGTCCCGAATATTGGTGCTGAAGCTGCTTTAATGGCATTAGATGACGCAGGCTTAACAATCAAAGACATGCAAGCTATGTATTGCGGTAACCTTGGTCAAGCGAATGCCATGGTTGGGCAAAGAATCTTACAAGAAATAGGACAAACAGGAATTCCTGTCGTTAATTGTGCAAATGCATGTGCTACTGGAGCAACCGCTTTTAGAGAAGCTTGGATGTCAATTAAAGCTGGAATGTATGACGTTGTTTTAGCTGTTGGTGTAGAACAAATGGGTAAAGGTTTATTAGGTGGTGCTGGAGGTGGTGATGGAATCCCTAAAGAGGGTTTACTAGGTTCTGGAACTATGCCGTCTGTATTTGCTGAAGCTGGAATGGAGCACTCTAAAGAACACGGAACTACATTCGAGCAGTTTGCAAAAATTTCTGTCAAGAATCATCATCACTCGACAATGAACCCCAAAGCGATGTACCAAATAGAGACTCCTTTAGATGTAGTGATGAATGCAGAGATGATTTCTTATCCAAACACGAAACTTATGTGTTCAGTTAATGTTGATGGTTCTGCTGCTGCTGTTCTTGTATCTGAAAAAAAAGCGAAAGAGCTAGGTATGCAAAGAGCAGTTAAAGTGAGAGCTTCAGCAATGGCAAGTGATCCTTATACAGACAGAGATCTTGTTATGCCTGACGTAAATGCTTGTACGAGATTAGCTGCCGAACAAGCTTATGAAATGGCTGGCGTTGGACCTGAGGATATAAATCTAGTAGAGCTTCATGACTGTTTTGCAACTGCAGAAATGCTTCATTATGAAAATCTTGGTCTATGTAAAGACGGAGAAGCTGGAAAAATGATTGATGAAGGTCATGTTGAATTAGGAGGAAAGGTTCCTGTGAATGTATCTGGAGGATTATTGTCAAAAGGTCATCCTCTTGGTGCGACAGGAATTGCTAACATTTATGAGGTTTGTACCCATTTAAGGGGTGAAGCTGGAGAAAGACAAGTCGAAGGGGCAAGATTAGGAATGACTCATGTTATTGGACTTGGAACTGCCTGCGGTATTCATATTCTAGAAAAAGTCTAATTCTGTGATTATTGGCGTAACAGGAGATACGCATAATAATCTCAAAAACATCAAGAACATCTGCTCTCTTTTCAACGAAAATAGAGCAGATCTAGTAGTACATACTGGAGACATATCCCTTCCTAAATCACTGCTAGCATTTCAAGATCTAAATTGTCCTTTAATTGCTGTGCTTGGAAATAATGATATTCAAGAAAAAAATGGACTTGAGCTTGCTGCAAAGGATTTTAACTGTAATATTTTTGAAGAGCCTCATATACTTAAAATTTCAGATAAAGTAATTTCTGTCTTGCATCATCCAGATTTAATTGACGAAGATATGATTGCTAGAAGTGACATTATTCTTCATGGCCATACACATAGATTTAGACTTGAATCCAAAAATAGTTGCGTGATTTTTAACCCTGGAGAATGCGCAGGATTTATGAAAGGTAAGAATCAGATTGGGATATTTAATTTAAAAAAAATTCAACCTAAAGTTATTAACTTTTAGGTTTCCTCTTAATAAAGAAAAATGAAACAGTTGCGGTGGAGACCGCTACAAATAAAAATGGCCTAATAATTCTAGATAAACCATGACTTTCCAAAATTGATTGCTCAAGAAGAAATATAGAGAGAATAGGCGCCAAAAATTCTTCTCCAGGGCCTCTGAACCAAATCGTATTCATCAGGGAAAAAGAGGTACTAAAGACCAAAACTCTTAGAGTTTTACTCTCAAATAATTTTATTAACGAAGTGGAAATAATTATTGATATACAAAAATATAGTAACCAAAAAAAGATCATGAGAATTCGCTAATAAAATTTTCTGTAATTCTTGAATTTCCAATTATCTTCATTATTTCTTTTTTACTAAATTCACCTTTCATTTTAATTTTAGATAATTTTTTTAAATACTTATCTTTAACTATATAAGTTGGAGGAACGTTATCTTTTTCTGCCATTTCTTCTCTCCAAAGAAAGATTTTCTGATCTTTCAAAGAAAGCTTTTTCTTTAATTTTTTTAATCTTAATTTTTTTAGAGAGGAATTTCCTAATGTAGCCTCCTGTTCTGATCTTGATAGTACCTCATAATAGTTCCCTTGCTTTTTTAACTTCTTTTTTTGAGACGAATAAATTTCTAACAAGAAATCAACGTCCTCACAAGCATATTGGATTTGATTGTCTGATAACGGCCTTTTGAGCCAGTTAGAGTTTGTTTCAGATTTCTTCAATTCTATTCCTAAAAAACTTTTGACAATTTTTCCATAAGACCTTACGTCTGAATTTTGAAGAAGACGATCAGCAACTTGTATGTCAAAAACATTTAAAGTATTAATATTGAGACACTTACTCAAAACAGTAGCATCACTTCTTACGGAGTGAAAAACTTTAAGGTAAAAATTATTTTCAAGATATTTTTTTAAAATTTTTGATGCGTCCACATCCAAACAATCAATGAGAAATAATTTAGAATTTGCAGTGATCTGAATCAAAGATAGTTTTGGAAAATAAGTAGTTCGCCAGTCAAATTCTGTATCCAAGCCAAAGATATTTGTTTTAGAAAGTTCTTCGTCTAGAAAATCAAGCCCTTCTGGGTCATTCAGATAATATAAAGGCTTCTTTTTTCTAAATTTCCTTTTAAAGAAAGATCTGATAGACATTTAGTTATTATTATTTCCTTCAAAATAGTAGAGCCTTTCGATATCAGATTCGTCAACTTTGTCTCCATATTGAATCTCTATTATTTTGCATTTCTCGTCGAACGGATTAATTATTTGATGCCATTCGTTTTTTTTAACCTGAAATGTATCGTCTTTATTCAATTGATATTCTTTTTTATTGGATTCTTCAGATTTACTGTAATTCACAATGCAAGATCCCTCACTTATAAACCAAAGTTCATTTCTATGAAAGTGCCTTTGAAAGCTCATCCCTTGTTTAGGAAAAACAATTAATTCTTTTACTTTTAAATTTGGGTTTGAATAAAGATTGTAAAATTTCCCCCAGAGTCTATTTTCTTTAGGAAAGGTCCAATCTTTTAAAATAGAACTTGAGGAATTTTTCTTAATGTCACCTCCAACTGAAAATTTAAATTCAATATTGTCTATATCTTGTTCAGGTATATTTGAATTGGTTCTGTCTCCACCATTGCAAAATATTATTTTATCTTCAGGGTATTCTTTCTTTAGAAATCTTAAAGCATTTTTGCAGCTTCCAAATTCATCATCTTCAAAACCAATAACTTCATCTACAAAAACTAAAGACTCTAAAATAACCTTTCTCTCTTTAAAAGGGAGAAAATATTTACCTTTTTTTTCAATAAGCCAATTGTCACTATTGAGTGCAACAATAAGTTTTTCGCCTATTTTTTTTGCTTCTTTTATGTATTCGATATGACCACTATGAATAGGATCAAAGCCACCACTTACAACTGAAATAATCACTTTTATATTGGATTAAAGAACATTAAGACAAGTTATCATTATACAAGCTTTACCTTTCAAATTTTATTTAAGAGGGGATATTTATCGGATCACTTGTGCTTTTCTTTAAGTGATAAATTTGGATTCATAAAATATATTTTTGTGGTACCCAGGGCCGGACTTGAACCGGCACGAAGTCGCCTTCGAGGGATTTTAAGTCCCTTGTGTCTACCAATTCCACCACCTGGGCTAAAGAACAATTATACATCGAAGAAATCTTCTTTAACCATCTCTAATTTTCAAAATGATTTGTTCTTGTAAAAGGCTTTTATAAATTAAATATGGAGGCTGAGGTCGGAATCGAACCGGCGTAGACGGATTTGCAATCCGCTGCATGACCACTCTGCCACTCAGCCGAAACGCCATTTTATATAAAAGTATCAAACTATCCATTTATTTAAATACTTTAATAAGGAATACCACGACAACAACGCACTAAAAAAAATTAAAATTAAAGAAGCGTCATATAATAAAGGTGGTAGCAATGAAGAAATCAGAAGAAAGCCCAAAGAAATCATTTGGAAGGTTGTTTTAAGCTTTCCATAAATATCAGATTTGATATCTGTGATTTTATTTGAAGTAGAAATTAAAAATAGTCTTACATAGCTTATTATAAGCTCTCTTGAAATGATTAATATTGTAGAAATTAAAATCAAAAGACTATCTAAATTAAAGCAGAACCAAATCAACAAAATCGAAACAAAAAGTTTATCCGCCAATAAATCTAATAAACCACCAAGGTCAGATTCCAAGTTTCTTTTTCTCGCAATGTATCCATCAAAAAAATCTGTTAAAGACGCAACAATAAAAAAAATACACGCAAGAACATAAAATTCTTTCTCAAAAAGAAAAATAATCGGAATTAATAAAAAAACTCGTGAGATGGACAGTAGGTTTGGTAAAGTCATGTTCTTCTGATATGGCTATGTATATGTCTAGCTTTAGCTTTTCCAATACCTGGAACAGTTTCTAATTCCTCTATAGATGCGTCCATAACCTTGTCTACTCCTCCAAAAAATCTTATTAGATTTAATTTCAAAGTTGGACCTAATCCATTGATATTATCTAAATCTGATTTTAGAAGATTTTTTGATCTTCTCCGTCTATGATGGTTTAAAGCGAATCTATGAGATTCGTTTCTAAGTAATTGTAAAAGCTTTGAGATCTTTTCAGATTTTTTTAACTCTTGTTTTTTTTCACCGAAATGTAAAAAATCATATTTTTCTTTTCTATTTGGTCCTTTTGAAATAGAAATGAAAGTAATCTTTTCTTTAAGTTCATTATCAACAAGATTTTTTACTTTATTGAGTTGTCCCTTCCCGCCATCGATCAAAATAACCTCCGGTAAACTTATTTTATTTTTCAACAAGTTTTTGCACCTCCTGAAAATTGCTTCCGATAGAGCAACGTAATCATCATTTAGATCATTTTTTATATTCATAATTCTATAATTCTTTTTATCAGGACCATCTTTATTCAAAACCACGCAAGATGCAGAGACTTGCTTGCCGGATGTGTGACTTACATCAAAGGCTTCGACTCTGTTAATTTCATGTAATGAAAGAAAATCCTTTAAGTCTTCAAATGCCTTTGTTATCCAAAAATAATTATTATTTCTTTTCAAAGCATCTTCAGCCTGAGAAGAACAAATTTCAATTAGATTTTCATTTTTTTTTGTTTTTCTAAAGATATTTATTTTAGGGAAATCTAAACCTTCTAAGAATTCGAAGGTTTCTTTTAGGATTGAGCCTACAAACAATAAATTTATTTCTTTTCTTTTTTTATTACTTGTTACGTAACTCTCCAAAAAAATAGACATCATTTCCTTTTCGGAAAGGTCCTGATTATTATCGGGATAAAAGTTTTGCGAACTAGTAATCCATCCACTTTCGACTCTCAAAACACTTACGCAACTGGTAAATTTATTTTTTTTAAATGCTATAACGTCTAACTCATCAAATCCTGTTAAAACATTTTGTTTTTTCTGTGTATCTCTTATGGACTGGATTTTATCTCTGTAAATTATGGCTCTCTCATAATCTTCTTTTTTTGAGTAATAATCCATTCTATGATTTAAATCATTGATGATGTTTTTTGACTCTCCAGAAAGAAAATTGATGGCATTTTTAACTTCCATTGAATAATCCTTCTCAGAGATATATCCAACACAGGGGGCCGAACATCTATTCATTTGATACTCAATACATGGGCGAGATCGGTTTTTAAAATTTATATCCTTACAATTTCTCAATTTGAAAGTTGATCTAATCAAACTGACATTTAGTCTCATAGCTCCAACATTTGCAAAAGGACCAAAAATAGTATTTTCAGTACTTTTTTGCCTTGAAACATAAATTGCCGGATATTTTTGGTTTGTAGTTAAATGAATTGCCGGGTAAGACTTATCATCTCTAAATTGAATATTAAATGGTGGTCTAATTTTTGAAATCAACCCCTGCTCAAGAATTAATGCATCAGATTCACTTTTTGTGATAATTGTTTCTACAAATTTAATGCTAGACTTTAATCTTGAAATTCTTTTTCCCTCACCTTTGGTTTTTATTAAATAGCTCTTTACCCTCTTTTTGATATTTTTAGCTTTTCCAATATATAAAATCTCATTTCTCGAATTAAAAAATTTATATACACCGGGGGATTCAGGAAGCTCTGAATTCCTGTTCAATATTAATTTGTCAGTTTTGAATTGTGCTCGCTTTTCCATCAGGTCTTCTATTATCAGAAAATGCTTCAATATTATTTTTATCCACCAAGATCGAATGGATTTCTCCAAGTTTTCTCTGAAGCATTCTTTTTTTTGTTTTTAAACTTTTTAAAGTTTCATCATCTAATTTTTCATAAAATACTATATCGGGTAAATGCTGAAAGTGTATTTTACTTTTCTTTGATGATTCTGATAGAGACATATTAAAATCAAGAACGTTTAATAGCTCTTGCAAAACAGCTGTGATAATTGTTGACCCACCAGGAGAACCTGTCACTAAAAAAGGCTTGTCTTCTTTGAACACAATAACAGGTGTCATGGAAGACAAAGGCGTTTTTTTTGGTTCAATTTTATTTGCTTCTGATCCTACCAAGCCATACACATTTGGATATCCCGGTTTAGAAGAAAAATCATCCATTTCGTTATTCATTAAAATTCCTGTACCCGTTGGAACAATGCCTGACCCGTATGCAGTGTTAAGAGTATAAGTGTTACTGACTGCATTCCCCCATTTATCTACAATAGAAAAATGAGTTGTTTCCTCGCTTTCAGAAACCGTAATTTTAATTTTTTGAAGTTCTTCTTTGTTTTTAATTTTTACTGAAATATCTTTTGCATATTGTTTTGAAATAAGTAACTCCTGAGGAACATTAAAAAAATCTGGATCTCCAAGATATTTTGCTCTATCAAAAAATGCATAGTCCATTGCAGAAATTAAATTCATTAAATATTCTTCTGAGTTATGCTGAAACTTATCAATGTCAAGATTCTCTAAAATGTTAAGCATTTGTATGAGCGCTATTCCTCCAGAACTCGGAGGAGGCATTGAGCAAATTCTGTATACACGGTAATTACCGCAAACTGGCTTCAAAACTCTCAACTCATATTGTTTAAGATCCTCAAAACTCAAAATACCTTTATTTTTTTTATAAAAGGAGGATATTTTTTTTGCTGTTTCACCTAAATAAAATTCTTCCTTACCGTTTTTAGCAATTCTTGATAAGGTGTTAGCAAGATTCTTTTGAATCAAAATATCTCCTTCTGCAAAACCCTCAGTTCTAGTGAAAATTTCCTTAGCCTCGGGGTTTTTTAAAAACTTTTCTTTGTATTTATTTAAATTGCTTGCTTGAAATTTTGAAAGAATAAAACCTTTTTTAGCGATATCAACGGACGGGTTTATAAGTGATTTAATATTTTTTATTCCAAATTTTTCAGAAACGTAAAACATACCAGATACCGTGCCAGGAACTCCAGAAGCTAAAGTTGAGTTTAGACTTAAGCCATTAATTACATTTCCGTCCTGATCTTGAAACATTTTCTCCGAAGACTGAATTGGAGCTCTTTCTCTGTAATCAATAGCGATTGTTTCATTTTTTTCCGAAAGATGAATTAGCATGAAGCCTCCTCCACCAAGATTTCCAGCAGATGGATTAACGACCGATAAGGCAAAACCGACAGCCACTGCGGCATCAATAGCATTGCCTCCTTCTTTAAGAACCTTTAAGCCTATATCCGTAGCAATATGATGCCTTGATGCAACTCCATGAAATCCAGAAGATGCATATGCAAAACTGGAAATTAATAAAAGTTTTACGAGAAACAGTTTAAAAGTTTTGAGAGAAGAAACTTTTTTATTTTGGCTTATCTTCAGTATGCCTTTCTCCATTGAAAATAGCAGCAAACTCTAAGATCTCATTCTCATCGTTAAAAACTCTGTGAAAAGCCCCATCTGGAACAGGAATAACGTCCCCTTGTTTTACTTCAAATTTAGCGTCATCTATCTGCATTATGCCTTTGCCTTTATAAAAGACATAAACTTCCTCTTGTCCAGCATGTTTATGACCAGAGGTGCTTTTATTAGGATTAAGTTTGGTGATGCTAGGAACTAATTTATTCAAAGAATTGTTATCTAATACAATGTATCTATCATCTTCTTTTACGACGTGCCAATTATTTTCCATTTCTAAATTATATACGATTCAATTTTGTTTATCATTTTACTAGAATCTTTAGCATGTGTAATTTCTCGTCCAAGAACAATAAAGTCTGTTTTATTTTCTAGCGCGGTTTCTATGGTTGCGACTCGGTTTTGATCTCCTTTTTTTGCTTCGATGCGAATACCAGGAGTAACAGTGAGAAAATTATCTCCCAAGGTTTTTTTTAAATTTTTTACTTCTTCTACGGAACAAACAACTCCATCTAAGAGTGCTTCTTTAGCTAGTGAAGATAGCTTTGATACGATAGTTTTTACTCCATCTTGAAAGCCGATTTCTTTTAAATGATCATCATTAAGACTTGTGAGGATAGTCACTCCTACTAAAATGGAATTACTTTTTGATTCAGTTTGAGCTTGTTTTGCAGCTTGAATCATCTCTTGTCCTCCCAACAAGTGGATATTTGTCATCCAAACGTTTAGATTAAATATATTCAGCAATGATTTATAAACTGTATTAGGAATATCGTGTATTTTTAAATCTAAAAAAATTTCAAACCCAAGTTTATGGATTTTTTCTAAAATTTTAGGACCTTCGGCTGAAAAAAGCTGTTTCCCAACTTTAATTCTAAATTTGTCTGGATTTAGTAAGTTGCATATGCGTTCAGCCTGATTAAATGAGTCGTAGTCTAAAGCAACTAAAATCTGTTTAGGTTGAACTTTCATTACTACTTTTTTCTTTATTTTTATTACCTCTTCTAAGCAAGATAGGAAGCTGAAGTATTAAGGAAACAATAGCACCAATTAATAAAGAAAATACCAATGCAAAACCCTTTGTAACGCCCTCAATGTTTGTAAAAAATAAATTTACGTTAATTATCTCGTGATTCAAGTTTGTAAAGACAAAAAGAGAACCTACTAAAAGTATAAGGATTATGAAATAAAAATATTTCATTTAGTTATTTTAACATAAAGTTAATTAACTCTTTGTTTAAGAAGTTTTGAAGCTCTAAAGTAAGGAATAGATCTTTTAGGAAGTTCAATAGAATCTCCCGATTTAGGATTTCTTGCTCTTATTGACTTTCTGTCTCTGACAGAAAAAGAGCCAAAACCTCTGATCTCTACTCTTTTTCTCTTTTTTAATGCTTCGATGATTGCATTTTGAATAATATCTACCGACAGAGATACATCTATTTCATTGTAATCATCTAAGTTTTTTGACAAGGAAATTATAAAATCAGATTTTTTCACTAATCTTTAGGAGAATCTTCAAGTTCTTCCTGAATAAGGTCTCCAATTGAAGTTTTTGTCTCAGATTCAATTTTTTTATTTTTTGATATATTTTCTTTAATAAGCTCTTTCTCCTGAGATTTTTCAAGAGCAAAAATTGATAAATTGACTTGTCTATTTTTTCTATCTATAGAGGTTACCAAAGACGAAATATTATCTCCTTCCGAAGGTAAATTATCCTTAAACTCTTTTAGTTTAATTTTTCCAATAACATCCTCAGCTAAGCTAATAAATACATTATCTTCGCCTATAGAGCTTACTGAGCCAGATAACTCAGTTCCTTTTGGATTATTTTTTGCAAAAGTATCGAAAACATCTTCTGATAGCTGTTTGATACCCAAAGAGATTCTCTCTTTGTGGGGATCTATGCCTAGAATGACAGCCTCAACCTCTTGTCCTTTGGAAAAAGATTTAACAGCTTCATCCTCAGATTGATTCCAAGAAAGATCTGACAGATGCACCAAGCCATCGATATTTCCATCTAAGCCAATAAACATTCCAAAATCTGTTATAGACCTTACTTCTCCTTTAACCACATCTCCTAGACTGTTATTTTCTGAGAAGGTAAGCCAAGGATTTTCCCGACATTGTTTCATGCCTAAGGAAATCCTTCTTTTTTCAATATCGATTTCCAAAACCATGACATCTACCTCATCACCAACAGAAACAACTTTTGATGGGTGGATGCTTTTGTTTGTCCAATCAATTTCAGAGATGTGAACCAATCCTTCAGTATTAGAATCTAATTCCGCAAAAAACCCGTATTCAGCAATGCTTGACACTTTGGCTTTGTGCACAGAGTTTATTGGAAAAATTTCTTTGATATCCTCCCAAGGGTCTGAAGTAAGTTGTTTTAAACCAAGCGAGATTCGAGACTTTTCTGTATCAAAATTTGTTACTTTGAAATCAAGCTTTTCACCGATGGTAAGAACTTCCGAAGGATGATTAATTCTTTTCCAAGTTATGTCAGTAATATGAAGTAAGCCATCTATACCTCCTAAGTCAATGAAAGCACCATAGTCAGTTAAATTTTTGACAACTCCTGAAATTAGAGCTCCCTCTTGGATAGTAGCAAATAATTTTTCTCTTTCTTCTGAATTTAGATCTTCTTGGACTGCCTTTCTAGAGAGTACTACATTACTTTTTTCTTTATCAAGTTTAATGACTTTAAAATCTTGAAAGGTTTTCTCTAGGTGATCAAAACTGTCTAATGGTCTTGAGTCAACTAGTGAACCAGGAAGAAAAGCTCTCACACCTGCTACATCAACAGTCATGCCGCCTCTTACCTTTCCTGAAATGTAACCTTTTATTAAAGAACCCGTTTCAAGAGCCTCTTCAAGATTCTTCCAGCTTTCGTCATGCATTGCTCTAATTCTAGAAACTCTAGTTGAACCATGACCGTCTTCAACCGCTTCGAGAGATACCTTAACTTCGTCGCCAATAGCAAGTTCATTATCTACCTCATCGGCCAAAAATTCTGATCTGGGTATTAATGATTCTGACTTCAAACCTACATGAACTGTCACCCAATCAGAAGTCAAATCTACAATAACTCCGGAGATTAAAGCTCCTTGGTCAAAGTTTAAGGTTGTTAAACTTTCGTCTAATAACTTTTCAAATGCTGTTCCTGTCATAATCTTTCAAAGTGTTCCAAAACTTTATCTTCTACCTCTTTAATACTTAAATTTGTAGTATCTATCGTTAATGCTTCTTCAGCCTGTTTTAGGGGAGAAAACTTCCTTTTTGTATCTTCTTCGTCCCTCTGCTTAATAAGCTCTAAAAGGTCGTGCATGATAACGTTCATACCCTTTTCTTTCAACTGCTTAGCTCTTCTTTTTGCGCGAATTTCGGGTGAAGCCTGTAAAAATACTTTCAATATCGCTTCAGGGAAAATAACTGTTCCCATGTCTCTGCCGTCTGCTATTAGACCAATATCTTCATCGTATGCTTTCCTTTGAATCTGAACAATTTCTTTTCGAATTTTTGGATTTTTTGCTAATTCAGAGGCCTTTGATGCAACCTCTTCATTTCTTAGTTCATCTCCAATTAATTTACTATCAATCTTTATCTCACAAATTCTCTTTTTGAAATTAGTAAGAAGTTCTATTTCTGAATTATTAATAAAGCTGGTTATTTCATTTGAAGTCTTTAATTCTTCTTCAAGAGTAATATATCCAACAAGTCTGTAAATTAAGCCGCTGTCTAAAACGTTCCATCCCAATTTTTCTGCTAATGAAAATGCAAGCGTTCCTTTTCCAACACCGCTAGGTCCGTCAATAGTAATAAGATTTTTAACTGGTTTCAAAATTACATCCTAGCTGTTTTCCAAGATTTATGAATTCTGGAAAGGAAGTGTTAATGCACTCTGGTGAATCAATTTCAATGAAAGATTCGCTATTTATTCCTGCTACTGCAAAAGACATTGCAATTCTATGATCAAAGAATGTCTGTGCCTTGAATCCAACTGGTCGGTAATCTTTGCCCCGCCCTTCAATACAGAAAGTTTCCCCATCAAAAAAGTTTTTGATTTTCATGCTATCCAATCCTATTTTCATTGCTTTAAGTCTGTCGCTTTCTTTATGTCTTAACTCTTCAATACCATTGAATCTTGAAATTCCTTCTGCATAAGAACTGGCTATGAATAATATTGGGAGTTCATCGATTAAGTTAGGCACTTCTTTGGGTAAAACTTCACATCCAGTGAGTGAAGAATTTTGAATAATAATATCTGCAACTGGTTCTTTGCCAAAAGAATTCTTATTTACGATTTCAATTTTAGCTCCCATTTCCATTAATTTGTCTAAAAGAGCAATTCTAGAAGAATTTATGCCAACCTCTTTTAAAGTCACCTTGGAAGATTTAGAGATTAACGCAGCGATAATAAAAAAAGCTGAAGATGAGAAGTCTCCAGGCACCTTAACCTCTTGGGGCAAAAACCTTTCAGTGTGCGATAAGGTCGTCTCTTTTGTTGTATAAGAAATATTAGCACCGAAAAACTCAAACATTTTTTCTGTGTGATCTCTAGAAACAGATTTTTCGATAATTTTAGTATCTCCTTCTGCACCCAAAGCAGCAAAAAGTATCGCAGATTTAACTTGAGCGCTTGCAACTGGCATTTTGTAATCTATACCTTTGACCGTATCAGCTTTATCTATATTTAAAGGCAAAGTATTTTCTGAGGAACCTGATATTTTTGCACCCATTTCTAATAAAGGTTCAATTATCCTTTTCATGGGTCTTTTGGCTAAAGACTCATCGCCAGCTAAACTTGACGAAAAATTTTGTATAGCGAGTAAACCTGACATCAATCTTATTCCAGTACCAGAGTTTCCAAAGTAAAGTTGATTTTTTGATTTTAAAAGCCCTTTAAATCCTTTTCCTTCAACTACGTAAGACTCTTTGTCTTTAAAAATTTTTATGCCTAACTGTTTTAATGCTTTCAAAGTATGCAAAACATCTTCACTTTCTTGAAGATTTATAATTTTGGAAATCCCCTCTGCTATTGCAGAACATATTAGAGATCTATGAGAAATAGATTTATCTCCAGGAACTTTTATTTCCCCATATAATTCTTCTGATGGTCTGGAAATGAATTTCATTTATTCAAAGATTCTTTAGTTTTTTTAATTTTTTTTAGATAACTTTCAATTTTCCTTTGTTCGTCCTTTAATAATAATTTCTTAAACGTATTCAATTCTTCTTGAAGACGATTTATGTCTTTTAAGATGTTTTTTTTATTCAATGTAAAGATGTTTTCCCACATCTTAGGATCACTCGCTGCAATTCTAGTAAAGTCTTTAAACCCCCCACCCATAAATTTTTTATAATCCAAATCTTTTCTTTTTGATAAAAGTGAAATCAAACTAAAAGCAACAATGTGAGGGATGTGGCTGGTTAAAGAAAAAATCCTATCATGAAGTTTTGAGTCTAAATTAAAAGTATTAGATCCCAACTCGCTCCAAAATTCTTGAGATATCTGCAAGGCATTCTTACTTATGCCTTTATGTTTTAAAACTATAGATACTTTATCTTCAAACAGATTTTCATTTGAATTAAGAAAGCCGCTTTTTTCAGATCCTGCAATAGGGTGAGAAAGAAGAAACTTTTTTTGAAGATTATTTTTTTTTATCTGACTAAGAAGAGATTCTTTTACACTCGTACAATCGGTAATAAAATCTGCTTTTTGGAAAAGATCTAAATATTTGTTAAATCCTCGCAAAATAGTCTTTGGTGGTAAAGCTACAATAACGAAAAGTTTTTTTGTAAAGTCGATTTTGTTTGCGCTTCCTTTAATGACTTCTGTATTTTTTGCGTGATTCAGGGTAGATTTGCTGCTATCAAGAGCTAGGACTTTAAAACCATTCTTTGATAATCTTTTTGCTATTGATCCGCCAATAAGACCAAGACCAATAATTAAAAATTGGACATTCTTTTTATTTTTTAGAAAGGTCTTTTTCATATTCTTCTAAAACTTTAAGAAAAAAATCCATCTCTTCTTCTGTGCCAATAGAAACTCTCAAGTGCTGAGGCATTTCATAAACTTTTAATGATCGAAGGATAACTCCTTTTTTCAAGAAATATTGAAAAGCGTCATCTGAATCTTGCTTGGCGTCAAAGGATATAAAATTTCCCCAAGACTCAATATAACTATAGTTGAATGAGTCAAACGCCGTCTTTACTCTTTCCATGCCAGATGAGTTTATCTTCACAGATTTATCGATATGCTCTTGATCTGAAAGAGCTATTTTTCCTAAGTCTAAAGCCAATGAATTTGCATTAAACGGTTGCCTTACTCTATTAAGATAGTCAGATAATTCAGGGTTTGAAATACAAAAACCAAGTCTCAAAGCAGCTAAACCATGAGCTTTTGAAAAACTTCTTGAAATGACTAAATTAGGGTAATCATCTATTAAGGAGAAAGGAATGTCGAATTCTGTACCTTCAATGTACTCAAAATATGCTTGATCAAGAAATACTAGAATGTCTTCAGGCAAATTGTTTAAAAAGTCTTTTATTTCCTGAAGAGTTTTTGCTGTTCCCGTTGGATTATTTGGAGAAGCAATAAATATAAGTTTTGTTTTGTCATCTACTAAATCTTTCATAAGTTCTAAATCATGACCCCAGTTTTTGGCCTTAGATTTGATTGGGACGGCTCCGGTAGACTTTATGGCAAGTGGATAGATAGCAAATCCATGTTGAGAGTATATTGCTTTTTTACCTTCTCCCAAAAAACACCTTGAGACAAATTCGATTAAGTCATTAGAACCGTTACCAATAGTTATTTGATTCATATCCACAGAGTATTTTTTTGATATGGCTTCTTTTAAATTGTAAGCGTTTCCATCTGGGTATCGATTCAAATCAGAAGAAAAGCTGTTCAACTGACCTTTAAGCAAATCTAAAGCTTTTGGACTGGGTCCTAAAGGGTTTTCATTACTGGCAAGTTTAATCACCTTTTCTAGACCTAATTTTTTTTGCGTTTGTTCTAAAGGCAACCCAGGTTCATAAGGTTTTAGCCCTAAAACACCTTGATTAAGATTTTCCAAAAAAGAATTTTTCATTGCTTAATAAGCCGCAGGATAAGATCCTAACACTTTAAAGTCTTGGCTAACTTTTTGAAGTTCTTTAAATAATTTTTCGACATTTTTATCTGATGCATGCCCTGAGAATTCCAAAAAGAAGGAATATTGCCATTTATTTTTTTTCACCGGTCTAGATAAAATATTTGTGAGGTTAATTTTATTTTTATTCACTATTTGTAAAACTTTTAATAAAGCTCCTTGCTCATTTTTCAAGCTCAAACTTATAGACGTCTTATCATTTTGAGTTTTATCTGGAAATTCATTACCAATAACTAAGAATCTTGTAGTGTTTGTTTTCTGATCATGGATATTTTCTTTCAATAAGTTTAAAGAATAAATTTCAGAAATTTTTTTTGGCCCTATAGAACCTTTTCCAGATTTATTCCTAACTAGCTGAGCTGCGCTTGCAGAACTTTCCGTTTCAACGATCTCAGCCTTAGGAAGATTCTTATTAAGCCAATTACGACACTGAGCAATAGCTTGGGAGTGACCATAAACAAACTTAAGTTTTTTTAAAGTGTTTTCAGATGATATTAAGCAATGTTCTATTGGTAATTCCAATTCAGAACAAATCTTTAAATCACTCTCAATTAAATTGTCTAAGGACTGATTCACCATACCCTCGATTGAATTTTCAAAAGGTAACATGCCATAAGAATTATTATTCTTTGAAACTTCTCTGAAGATATCAATGATATTATCCGTTTCTACTGTCTCAACAGAACTTCCAAAATGCATCGTTGTTGCAATTTCAGAGAAGGTTCCTCTAGGACCTAAATAAAAGACTTTGATTTTTTTTTCTAAAGTGAAACACGCAGAGATAATTTCTCTAAAAATAAATTTAATATTTTCAGAAGAAATCAAGCTTTTATTTTTCTTTTGAAGGTTTCTGATCAAGCTAGCTTCTCTATCTGGTCTATAGAAAGTCCTATCTCCAGATTTCTTTTTGATTTTTCCTGCATTTATTACAAGATTTGATCTTTCATGGATTAGATCAAGAAGTTTTTGATCAATTTGATCAATTGCTTTTCTATTGTCGGATAAGTTCTTAGGTAGATTTTTTTCAGCCATTATTTTTTTCAAATTCTTTCATAAAATCTATTAAAGCATTCACCCCATCTTCTGGAACACCATTGTAAATACTTGCTCTCATACCGCCGACAGATCTGTGGCCGGCAAGATTTAATAATCCTTCTTCCTCAGACTCTTCTAGGAACTTACTATTTAAGGATTCCTCATTAAGTAAAAAAGGAACATTCATAATTGACCTAGACTCTTTATCTACGTCGTTTGTATAAAAATCGCTACGATCGATATAAGAGTAGAGTTTATTAGCTTTTGACTGATTGACAATCTTTTGGTTCGAGAGTCCACCATTCTTTTTTAGCCATTTAAATACCATGCCAGATAAGTACCAAGCAAATGTGGGCGGTGTGTTATACATTGAATCTGAATCTGCATAGGTTTTGTATTGCATCATTGATGGAAGGTTGTCTTTTTCTTTGAGAAGATCTTTTTTTATAATAATTATTGCCAATCCTGATGGCCCTATATTTTTTTGAGCTCCCGCATAAAGCATGCTAAATTTTGAAACATCAAGTGGTTCAGAAAGAATACAAGAAGAACAATCTGCTACAAGATTAATATCGGGAATATCATCTAAATTTCTTAAAGAAACTCCATCTATAGTTTCATTCAATACCAAATGGGTAAAAATAGAATCAGGACTAATTTTCCAATTATCTGGTTTTGGATATTTTTTATACGATACTTCTGCTGAAGAGGCCGCGATTTCCACTTGCCCAAATTTTTTAGCCTCTAAAATAGCTTTTTTTGACCACTGACCAACATCAAGATAACTGCACAAAGATTGACTGCTTTCTAAAAAATTCATTGGAATCATTGAAAATTGTAAAGAAGCACCTCCTTGAATAAAAAGAACTTCGTAATTGTTATCTATTTCTAATAAGTCAATAAAATCTTGTTTTGCTGTTTCAGCAATCTCTACAAATTCCTTACTTCGGTGACTCATTTCCATTACAGATAGGCCTTTGCCTTTCCAATCAGGAATTTCTTCTCTCAATTGCTTCAAAACTTCATCTGGAAGCGCTGCAGGTCCTGCACAAAAATTATAATTTCTAGACATAATTAAATTATTTATGAATCAATAGCTAATGCAAGTCCATTAAGGGCTTCATCTTCTTTAAGTGAGATCACTTTTACTCCCTGAGTATTTCTTCCAATTAAGCTAATTTCAGAAACTTTTGTCCTTACCAACATTCCTTTATTTGTAATCAAAATAACTTCATCAGTATCAATCACTTCTTTTGCTGAAATCAAATCACCATTTCTTTGTGTAGTCTGCATGGCAATAACTCCCTTAGCGCCTCTTTTGGTTTTTCTAAAATCGCTTACTTTAGATCTTTTCCCATAGCCGTTTTCAGACACAGTTAAAATCTCAGATTCTTTTGAAGGTTTTAATAAAGAGATTACTTGTTGATTTCTATCCAAAGTTATTCCTTTAACTCCTCGAGTATCTCTCCCCATTGACCTAGCATCTTTCTCATTAAAGAAAACTGCTTTTCCAGCATTTGAAACTACCATTAAATCTGCATTACCGTTTGTTAAAAGAGTGCCAACCAGTTCATCATTTTCATCAAGTTTTATTGCTCTTTTACCGTTTTTTCTTGGCCTCTTAAATTCTGATAAAGGAGTTTTTTTTATAATTCCATTTTGCGTAGCCATAAAGACAAAGGCCTCGTCTTCAAAAGATTGAACATCCAGTAAGCTAGTAACTCTTTCCTGTTCATCCAACTCAATTAGGTTAACGAGTGGTCTTCCCTTAGCGGTTCTTGAAGCCTGAGGTATTTCATAAACTTTGAGCCAATAAACTTTACCTAAATTTGAAAAACACAAAAGAGTTCTGTGTGTGTTGGCTACAATTAATTGTTCAACAAAATCTTCATCCTTCACTGAGGCTGCAGTCTTGCCCATCCCTCCTCTTCTTTGGGATTGGTAGACCTCAAGAGGTTGAGTTTTTGCATAGCCCATATTTGAGATGGTAACGACCATATCCTCTGGCGTGATAAGGTCTTCAGTTGATAAGTCTAGCTTGTCTTCTATAGGAGTTTTTCTTTCATCACCAAATTCTTCTTTAACATCTTTCAACTCCTTTTCTATAACTTCTTGTAATCTTTCAGGATTTTCTAAAATCTCATTTAGTGCGCTAATATCCTCAAGCACCTCTTCGTATTCTCTTATCAAATTATCTTGCTCTAACCCAGTTAGTCTTTGGAGTCTTAAGTCTAAAATTGCCTGGGCTTGTTTGGTTGATAGTTTGTAGCTTTTTCCGGTTAGACCGAAATCTTCATTAATATCCTCTGGTCTAGTATCGATTGAGCCAGCTTTTTTTAATAGATTGCTTATCAGAGTTGATTTCCATTTTTTTGCAAGCAATTTATTTTTAGCCTCGGCAGGATCTTTAGATTTTTTTATCAATTCAATAATTGGATCAATATTTGAAAGAGCAATAGTAAGACCTTCTAAAATATGACCTCTGTCTTTTGATTTTGCTAAGTCAAAAGCTGTCCTCCTTGATACAACAGATCTTCTATGGCCTAAAAATATTTCTAGAAGCTCCTTTAAGTTTAAGACCTTTGGAACTCTATCTACTATGGCAACATTATTTATTCCAAAAGAAGTTTCTAATTGAGATTGAGCATACAAATTATTCAAAATTACTTCAGGATTTTGGCCCGATTTAAGATCAACAACTATCCTAACTCCCTCTCTATCTGATTCATCTCGAATTTCAGAGATACCTTCTATCTTTTTATCTTTTGAAAGATCAGCGATTTTTTCTACCAAATTAGCTTTGTTTACTTGATAAGGAATTTCAGAAATAATTAGTTTGCTCTTCTCACTTTTGTCATTTTCAATTTCTACTTTTGCTCTAAGAACCACTTTACCTCTTCCAGTTTTGGCAGCTTCTATTGCACCTGCTTTCCCATTTATAATTCCTCCCGTTGGAAAATCAGGTCCAGGGATAATTTTCACCAACTCGTCAATGGAAATCTCTGAATTCTTTAATACTGCAAGAGCTCCGTCTATTGTTTCACTTAGATTATGAGGAAGAATGTTGGTCGCTAATCCCACTGCAATTCCAGAAGATCCATTTACAAGAAGATTTGGGTATGAGGCAGGTAGTACTTCTGGAATTAGTTCAGTGCCATCATAATTTTCAACATAATCTACAGTTTCTTTATTTATATCATTCAGAAGTGCATTGCTTATTTTTGCCATCCTTGCTTCGGTGTATCTCATAGCTGCAGCGCCATCACCATCCATTGACCCAAAATTCCCTTGTCCATCGACTAAGGGATATCGCAGACTGAATTCTTGTGCCATTCTCACCACTGTTTGGTAGATGGCTGAATCTCCATGGGGGTGATATTTACCCATTACTTCACCAACAATTCTTGCTGACTTTAAATGTGGCCTATTCCATTCATTATTGAGTTTGAACATCGCGAAGAGCGTTCTTCTATGAACAGGCTTTAACCCATCTCTTGCATCAGGTAAAGCTCTTCCAACAATTACGCTCATAGCGTAATCCATGTAAGAACTCTTTAATTCATCCGTGATATTAACGGGAATTACATCTTCTGTTATGTCATCCATAGAGAAAAAATTAATGAAAAACTAAAGAAAATTAAAGTAAAAATAGTGGCTCATTTAAAGAGAATATTTTACCATTTTATGGGTATTTTAGCTGCTAAAAATGGGTTTTAGGTCTTAAATTCAGAGACTAAAGTAGATATAGATTCTTTTGCATCTCCAAACAACATTCTAGAATTTTCTTTTAGAAAAAGTGGATTATCGATACCTGCAAAACCTGCAGCCATACTTCTCTTCAAAATAAATACCGTCCTTGCTCTATCCACCTCGATTACAGGCATTCCATAAATAGGACTGCCTTCATTTTCCCTTGCATCTGGATTAACGACATCATTTGCTCCGATGACTATACATACATCTATGGTATCCATTAGTGGATTAACATCGTCAGGTTCAGCCAAAACATCATAGGAAACATTTGCTTCGGCAAGAAGAACGTTCATATGGCCAGGCATTCTTCCAGCTACAGGGTGAATAGCATATTTTACTTCGCAACCATTATCTTCCAATAATTCACCTAATTCTCTAACGACATGTTGAGCTTGAGAGACTGCCATTCCATATCCTGGAACTACCAAGACAGAATTTGCGGCCTCCAGAATCAAATAAGCATCTTCTGCTGTAATTGGCTTCACTTCTCCTTGAATTTGTCCACTTTCTCCAGTTGCCGAGGAAGCAGCTCCAAAACCACCAAAAAGGACATTTGATAAAGATCTATTCATTGCCTTACACATAATATTTGTGAGAATAAGTCCGCTTGCTCCTACAAGAGCACCAGCAACAATGAGAACATTATTGTTTATAACGAATCCTGCTGATGATGCTGCCAATCCAGAATAACTATTTAATAAAGCTATGACTACTGGCATATCAGCGCCGCCAATTGGCGCAGTTAAAAGAACTCCTAAAATTAGAGTCACGCCAATTAAAACAAATAATGCAGTCTGGCCCGAGATACCTAATAATCCTGTTGCTAGAATCAATTCAAGAATTAGTATTAGTGAAATCAATAATAGAGTTGATAGGACAAATCTCTGACCTAAAAGAATAAGTGGTTTACCTGAAATAATTTCAGACAACTTCCCAAAAGCTATAAGACTTCCTGAAAATGTAATACCTCCAATTAAAACCGTAAATGAAATGGCAATAAGTTGAATTAGAGTTGCACTAGATGGATTAATGAACTCCGCAACACCAACTAAAAGACTAGCAATTCCCCCAAAACCATTAAAGAGTGCCACTAACTCGGGCATGGAAGTCATTTTTACAAGTGAAGAAGCTAGAACCCCTACTATAAGTCCTCCAGTAAGAGCTATTAGCAAATATTCATAAGCAATGATTTCGTTTTGAGCTAGAGTAACAAGAATTGCAATTAGCATTCCAGATGCAGAAACTAAGTTCCCCCTTTGCGCAGTTTCTGGAGAACTCAACATTTTTAAACCAAAAATAAATAGGATGGATGCAAAAATGTAAGCCAAGTTTACAAAAATCGGAGATTGCAAAAAAGATATCATTTTTTCTTAAACATTTTTAACATTCTATTTGTAACTAGGTATCCCCCGACTACGTTTATTGAAGCAAAGAAGACTGCAAATGTACCAACTAAAATCGAGGAAAGAGTTCCGTCACCACCAGAAGCCAATAGCGCCCCAACAATTGTGATTCCTGATATTGCATTTGCACCCGACATGAGAGGTGTGTGAAGAGTCGAAGGCACTTTATTTATGAGTTCAAAGCCCAGAAATATGGATAGAACAAGGACAAATAAAAGTAAAACTAATAAAGCTTGTGATTCCATCTATTCCATTATCTCCCTAATAGTTTTGTTTATGTATTCTTTTTCATGAGAAATGAGACAGATTGAAAGAATCTCATCAGAAACATCAAGCTTTAATTTTTTTTCATCTTCATTCCAAAACTCATCAATCAGATTAAATATATTTGAAGAATAAACTTGACTGGAATGAAAAGGAAGTTCGCCAGGAAGATTTGTATTGCCAACTATTTTGACTCCATTTATGTCAATCGTTTCATTGGGAATAGATCCCTCTACATTGCCTCCTGTTCCAACAGCCATATCAACAATAACAGATCCTTGGCTCATAGCAGAAACCATTTCGCTGGTAACTAATGTTGGAGCTGGTCTACCGAAGACTTGAGCTGTAGTAATTACTATGTCAGAAGATGCACAAACTTTCTTCATTCCTTCTCTTTGCATTTCAATCTGCTCAGAGGTTAATTCTTTAGCATAACCTTGATCAGTTTCGCCGGTTTCTCCAATATCTATTTTTACAAAACGAGCTCCTAGGGACTTTACTTGTTCTTCAACTACCGGTCGCGTATCAAAAGCCTCAACCTTTGCTCCCAATCTCTTAGCAGTCGCAATTGCCTGCAGTCCAGCAACTCCTACACCTATTACAAAAACTTTCGAAGGAGAAATGGTTCCTGCTGCTGTCATCATCATAGGTAAAGCCTTTTGTAGTTCTTGAGAGGCAATTATCACTGCTGAATATCCAGCTAAATTTGCCTGTGAACTCAAGGCATCCATCTTTTGGGCTCTAGTAATTCTTGGAATTAATTCCATACTAATAGCTGAAATATTTTTTTCTTTGATTTTCTTTACAAGAGATTTTTCGTTAAAGGGGTCTAAAAAGCTAACTAATAAAGTGCCTGCTTTTATTTTTTCTAACTCTTCCTGGCTGATATTTTGAACTGAGCAAATTATCTCAGCATTAGAAAACCCTTCGTCTCTTGAAGAAACTTTGACACCTAAGTCTTCAAAATCTTTTTCGCTACTTCCTAAGTGTTCAGCAAAAGACTTTTCAATAGAAACATTTAAGCCCTTATCGAGAAATTTTTTTGCTGATTCAAAGGTTAAAGAAACTCTGGTTTCAAATTCAGGTTCTTTTGGAAAAAAAATATTCATATAAGATTCTTAGACTTTAATTTGAAATGCAGTATAAATCTAACATAATGATGAACAAATGAATATCGATCCGAAAGAAAAAGAAAAATTTAACAAAATTGCAGATGAATGGTGGAACCCATCAGGAAAATTTGCTCCACTGCATAAAATTAATCCTCTTAGAGCAAACTACATATCAGAGAGAACTGATCTCAAGAATAAGAAAATTTTAGATGTAGCTTGCGGAGGTGGCTTACTGGCAGAAGCGCTTTTTTCAGAGGGAGCTAAAGTTTCAGGAATAGATATTTCGGATGTTGCAATTCACACGGCAAAAAATCACGCAAAAAAGGGAAATATCGATATTAGTTATATTTTAGGTGAAGCTGAAAATTTGCTTCCTGAAAATAGTGAAGAATTTGATGTCGTTACTTGTCTAGAAGCTATTGAACATGTGCCTGATCCAAATCAGCTAGTCAAAACTTGCTCCGACTTATGCAAAAAAAATGGTGACATCTTCTTTTCTACGATAAATCGTAATCCTAAATCATTTTTGTTTGCGATTGTTGGAGCAGAATATATTTTAAATCTGTTACCTAAAGGTACTCACGAATACCAAAAATTTATAAAGCCTTCGGAACTAATATTCATGATGGAGAATAATGGCCTCAAAATTCAAGAGTTAACCGGTATGAGTTATAACCCCATTACAAAAAACTATTGGTTAGGAAAAAATGTTGATGTTAATTATTTAATTCATGCAAAAAAAATATAAATGTTTTTTATTTGATTTAGACGGTACCCTTTTAGATACAGCTCCAGAATTTCTAATCAGTCTGAATTCACTTTTAACAAAAAACAAAATGCAGTTAGTATCTGATTCATTTGTTCGTATTAGAGTTTCCGATGGAGTAGGAAGATTAATCCAAGATAGTTTCGGAATAAACGAAGACCACTCTGAGTTTGAAAATTTAAGAAATGAGCTTTTAGATGAGTATCATAAAAATTTTTTACTATCTAAAACTTTTTCTGGCGTTGATCAAATTCTTAAAAAATTAACCATAAATAAAATTGATTGGATGATAGTTACAAATAAACCTAAAAGGTTTTCTCATGAAATTTGTAAAAAATTTATGTGGGATAAGTATGCCAAAGCAATAATTTCTCCTGATGATGTTAAAGGCAAAAGAAAACCTGATCCTGCTTCTTTAAATTCAGCCTTAACCAAGACCTCTAATAGTAAGAAAGAATCAGTCTATGTTGGAGATAATTGGCGAGATGTAAAAGCAGCCCAGAATTCTGGCATTGATTCGGTTTTAGCTTTATATGGGTACATAGATAAAAATGATGCATCTCTTTTAAATCCAACCTCTACCATAAAAAAAATCGAAGATTTGAGTAATTATTTTTAATCTATTACTTCATCGGAGCTAATTCTTTTGAATTTGCCTTCCTTAAGATCTTTCGGAAGGAACAACTTTCCCAATCTTACTCTTTTTAAACGAGAAACTTCATGGCCTATCGAACTCCATAATTTTCTTACAGATCTATTTTTGCCAGACAAAATTACCAAAGCAAACCAAGTGTGAGAGGACGTTTCTTTTCCCTTCACTAGATCGGTAAAAGATATTTCTTGTTTATCAATTACAACACCTGAAATTAATTTTTTTAGACTCGATTCAGAGGGTTTGCCTCTTACCCTAACTATGTATTCTCTTTCAATTTCTTTGGATGGATGAATAATATCGTTTGCCAATTTACCATCATTGGTAATCAATAACAGACCGCTTGTGTTGATATCTAACCTTCCTATGGATATCCATTTTCCTGATTTAGGTTTTGGTAAACCATCGAATACGGTTTTTTTCGATAATCCGTGAGTACATTCTTCGCCAACAGCCTTGTTGTACAATATAAGTTCAGAAGAAATTTGTTGAGCGATCTTTACTTCTTTCCCGTCAATGAAAATCTTCTCATCAAGTGAGATCTTATCTCCTAATTTTGCAGGTTTATCATTAATAAATACTCGTCCTTCGCTTATGAGGCTTTCAATCTTTCTTCTGGATGAGAATCCATTTTGAGCTAAAACTTTTTGAATCCGTTCTTTGGACACCTGTTTTATTTTGAGTTACTGGATGCGGATTCGCTTAAAAGTGGAATTTGTGCATCCTCTGGAATGTTTTGTATTTCAGGTAATTCCGGTAAATCTGAAAGCTTGGATAAATTCAGGTCATCTAAAAAATCTTTCGTCGTCGAAAACAAAGCTGGTCTTCCAGGCACATCTCTATGTCCAACAACTTTTATCCAAGATCTATCTAAAAGTGTTCTAATTATTTGACTACTGACCGAAACTCCCCTTACTTCTTCAATTTCTCCTCTGGTTATTGGTTGTCTGTAGGCAATTAATGCAAGAGTCTCCAAAAGAGCGCGAGAGTATTTTTGTGGTTTAGCCTCCCACAATTTTGCAACCCATGAAGAATATTCTTGTCGGATTCTCAACCGATAACCACTCGCAACTTTGACTAACTCAATAGAATTTCCCGAATATTTCTCTTCGATTGCTTTTAAAGCTTCTTTTATTTCTCTTGAAGATGGTGGACTTCTGAGATCAAAGGCAGACATTATCTCTTTCTCATTCAAAGGTCTTGAAGAAGAAAAAAGTAATGCTTCAATAATTAGAGATAAATTATCCATGGTTTAATGAACCTTTTCCTTTGCTTTTACGTGAATAGGGCCAAAAGATTCAGATTGGATCAGTTGAATCATAGAATCCTTTACTAACTCTAAAACAGCTAAAAAGGTAACTATTATTCCAAGCTTTCCATCAGCTTTCTTGTAGAGATTGTAAAATTCTAGAAAATTTTCATTTACCAATAGCTCTAAAACTTTTGACATTTTTTCTCTTGTTGAAAGTTTTTCAAATTCAATTATATGACTGCCTCTTAGTTTTTGTTTCTCTAGAAGTTCATAAAAAATATTAGACAATTTGTCCAACTCCAAAGTTGGAAGAGATTCCTTAGATTCAAATTCTGGAAGCGCCGTACTAGCAGGGAAAAAATCTCTATTTATTCTTGGTAAGGATTCAATATTAAGAGAGGCAGTTTTAAAACGCTCATACTCTTGAAGTCTTTTGATTAATTCCGCTCTAGGGTCTTCTTCTAAATCATCCTCTTCACTTTCAACAGGAAGCATCATTCTAGATTTAATTTCTGTGAGGTAGGCCGCCATAAGGAGGTACTCTCCTGCAAGATCAAAATGTAATTTTTCCATCAACTCGATATATTCAACATACTGACTCGTAATTTCAGCTACATTAATGTCTAAAATATCCAAGTTCTGCTTCCTTATGAAATAAAGGAGAAGGTCTAAAGGACCTTCGAATGATTCAAGAAATATTTTTAAAGCATTTGGAGGTATGTAGAGATCATCATGGGGAAGGAACACTTGCTCGCCATTGACTGTGGCTAGATTAAACTCCGATTGTCTCGGATTTCTGTCCTGCTCTTTTTTCATTATATTTGAGCAATTATAGTTTAAAAAGCCTTAAATACACAAAATGTTGTGTATTTTAGTTTCAAAATGCCTATATATTGTTTTTCCAGAAATTTGTAATTGGATATCTTCTATCCTTTCCAAAGTTTCTAGCAGAGATCTTTATCCCTAAAGGTACTTGTCTTCTTTTGTATTCATTAAAATTTACTAAATCTATGACTCTTTCAACGTCTTCTAACTTATATCCTAAATCAATAATCTCTTTTTTTGTTTTATCGTCCTCAACATAAGCCTCAATGATAGGATCGAGAACATCATAAGTTGGCAATGAATCACTGTCTTTTTGATCTTCAGATAATTCAGCGCTAGGCTCTCGATCTATTATTCTTTGTGGAATAGCCTCGCCGAGCGTGTTTCTATATTTTGCTAGATCATAGACGGTAGTCTTATAAACATCTCTGAGAACTGAAAATCCTCCTGCTGTATCTCCATATAAGGTGGAATATCCAACAGCAGCCTCACTTTTGTTACCAGTGGTAAGAACTAAGTAGCCAAGATTGTTAGATAGGGCCATTAAAGTTACACCTCGACACCTAGATTGCAAATTCTCTTCAGTTTTATCAAATTCTTTGGGTTTTAATTTTTCATCCAAAGAATTCTTGAATGCATTAAACATTTCAGATATGGGTATTACTTCGTGAGTGAAGCCTAGATTTTTTGATAACTTTTGAGCATCTTCGATACTCATATCTGCTGTATATCTAAAGGGCATCATAACCGTATTAACCTTCTCAGGACCCAGTGCATCAGTAGCAACTGCAGCTGTCAGAGCGGAATCTATTCCTCCAGAGGAGCCAATCAAAATACCCTTAAAATTATTTTTTTGGACATAATCTCTAGTCCCCAAGACAAGGGCTTTGTATATATCTGAAATCTCTCCGACACTGCTTATCTGGTCTTCTTTTAAGTCTGATGAAATATTTTTTTTGTTTATTTCGATGACTGCTTGATCAATCTCAAAGCTCTTCAGGCGCCTTACAGAATCTTTAGAATCAATTACCAAAGAACTTCCATCAAAAACAAGTTCGTCTTGGCCACCAACTTGATTTACATAAATTATAGGTTTTTCAAAATCATTAAAATAGTTACATAACATTTTCTCTCGAAGATTCTTTTTATCTAAGGTAAAAGGAGAGGCGCTGATATTTAAGAGAAGATCAATTTCTCTATTACAAATTTCTTTTGTAAATTCTTCATTCCAAATATCTTCACAAATGGAAATTCCAAATTTTAAGCCACCATCTTCTAAGATCTCATAAGAATCTCCTCTTGAAAAATACCTCTTTTCGTCGAATTCCTTGTAATTAGGAAGAATTTGTTTTTTATAATTTTTTACCAATCTACCCTTTTGAAAAAAAAGTGCAGAATTAAAAATATCTTTACCTTCTCTAGTTGGACATCCAATCAATACGGATATATCTTTAGAAAAATTTTCTAATTCTTTAGATACTCTCTCGCTTTCATTCAAAAAATCGTTTCTTAAAAGCAAATCCTCCGGGGGATATCCAGTGAGAAACATTTCAGAAAAAATAATCAAATCCAGATTTTCTTCTTTGGCTTCAACAATATAAGACTTTGCAAGGTCAAAATTGCCTTGTATATCACCAACTTTAGGGTTTTCTTGAACTAATTTTATTTTATACATAACTCAATTTAAGCTTTAATTTAAATCTAGAAAAGTTAAAATCTACGGTCAAATGAAATATTTAACGGATAATACCAGAATAACTGGTCTCATGGAGGTGTCTCCTCCTGTAGAGGTAATCGATAAGCTTCCGATAACTGAAAAAGTTTCTGAATTGGTTTTCAACTCTAGAAAAGATATTTCTGACATCCTTCATGGAAAGGAAGACCGATTAGTTGTTGTTGTCGGTCCATGCTCAATTCATGACCCAAAAGCAGCAATTGAATATGCTAAAAAACTTAAAAATCTAGAAAAAGAGTTAAATAATCAATTAAAGATTGTGATGAGGGTTTACTTTGAAAAGCCCAGAACAACTGTTGGTTGGAAAGGTCTTATCAATGATCCCAATTTAGACAATAGCTTTGATGTTAATAAGGGTTTGAAAGTTGCTAGAAAACTTTTACTGAAAATTAACGAATTAGGCTTACCTGCCGGAACTGAATTTTTGGATATGATCACTCCTCAGTATATTTCAGACCTAATAAGTTGGGGTGCAATAGGAGCCAGAACCACAGAAAGCCAAATTCATAGAGAGTTAGCATCTGGTTTGTCTTGTCCTGTAGGCTTTAAAAATTCTACGAATGGTTCTATTCAAGTTGCGATAGATGCCATTGGCTCATCATCTAACAGCCATATCTTTCTTTCCATTACTAAGGAAGGAAGGTCTGCTATCTTTAATTCTGCTGGAAATAGAGATTGTCATGTAATTCTTAGAGGAGGAGAAACACCAAATTACTCCAAAAATGATATTGAAAAAGTAAACAGAGACTTGGAAAGTTCAAATTTAACTCAGAAAATCATGATTGATATGTCTCATGGTAATAGTCAAAAGCAGTTTAAAAAGCAACTAATTGTTAATAAAGACATCTCCGATCAGATTGCATCTGGAGATAAAAGTATTTTTGGAGTTATGATCGAAAGTAACTTAGAAGAAGGAAATCAAAAAATAGATTTACTAAAAAATCTCAAATACGGACAAAGTGTAACTGATGCGTGTGTCAGCTGGAAAGATACTGAAGTAATGCTTAGGCTTTTAGCAAAAGCCGTTGACTCTAGGAGAGAAAAACTTAAGCAGTCTGCCTAAGTTGATGTCAAAAAATTCAAATTTTTTAAATTTTGATAAAGAAGTTGCCTTTAGTATTGGACTTAATGAATCCGTAGTCCTTCAGCAAATAAAAGTTAGTTCAAAGCCTAGTCTTATTAATCTAAAAAATGACCTTCCATTTTTAGAAGAGAAGGAGCTGAATAGAATTTTGAAGAAACTTTTAAATCTTAAATTAATTACTGAAGCTGAAAACAAGACTTTTTCTGCAAAATCTAAAAAAGAGGTCTCAAAGCCGGATAGAAAAAAAAGTATTTCTGAGAATTTTGTTCCCTCAAAAAATACTCTCAAAGAAGCTAAAGTACTTGGTATTTCTGAGGAATTTATTAAAAATAAAATTCCTGAATTTAAAACTTATTGGATTGACAGAAATGATAAAAGCTTTTCTTGGGACTTTAAGTTTCTAAAATATCTTTTAAAGGAATGGAGAAACGAGGAAGAGAAAATAAATAAGATTTCTAAAAGAAAACCAATAGAAAAGAACTGGAAACCCTCTAAAGATGCTTTTCAAATATTAAAACATGCTCAAATAGACGAAAATTTTATAAATGATGCCCTACCCGAATTTATATTATATTGGAGTGAAAGAAATACACCTTCTGATGCATGGAATACAAAATTTTTAAACCACGTTAAAAATCAATGGGTGAGGTATCAAAATCTCATTTCAATGGTTAAAAAACCCTCAATGATGAAAAAGGATTGGGAACCTTCAGAGGATTGTTATGATGTTTTAACTTTGGCTAAAATTGACAAACATTTTGCAAAATCCCAAATACCAGAATTTAAGTTGTATTGGTTAGAAACGAAGGAAATGCGAAATTGTTGGAATTCAAAATTTATTCAACATGTAAAATTTAGATGGAAATCTAAAAATGGTAACGTAAAAAATGTATTGTCAAGATTAAAAGATAATGAGTGGGCAGTTAACTACAAAAATTAATATTCCTAAAAACCAAGTAGAACTTATTAATTTGATTTTTGCTGAATTAGAAATTACTTTTCACAATCAATTTCATAAAGCATTTCCAGATGAAGAAACGCTAACCTTAGCAAAACAACTATGGCTTGCTAAGTTAGAAAAGTTTGATAATGAAATTATTTTCAAAGCGATAGATAAAATCATTGAAACATCAAAGTATCTGCCATCATTAAGTGCAGTACTAAATCAAATCAAAGAACTTAAATTCCTACGACAAAAAATACCGTCTCCTAATGTTGCCTATGCTGAAGCAACTTCTCTCGGAGAAATTAGTCCACTTAATTTTAATTGGTCGCACCCCTTTGTATATCATGCTGGCGCTAAAGTAGGTTGGTACCGTCTAAAAACAGAGGCTGAGTTTGAGATAAAAAGTGATTTTATTGACGCTTACGAAGAAATTCTTGAAATGAGCGAGGTTAAAAACAGTTTGCTTTCCCTTCCAGAAAAAAAAGAGGAATTTTTTGAAGACGAGCCACTTTCTAGCGATGAACAACATGCTAGATTGGAAAAAATAAAAAAGAAATATTTATAGCTTTTCCTTGATATAATCGCACCTCGCCACCATATAATTGAAAGGGAAAAATTAATAAATGAACTTTGTTGCTAGGCTTGTTACACGATCGAACTTAGAGTGGGCATCACTTTTCGTTGGCTTTGCTATAATTTGGATGGTCTCCGGACTTTTTGTTCAAGAACCAGAACCTCCTGCGCTAATAGAAAAAAAAGACCCAGTTGTAAGAGTTATTGATCAGAAAGCCGAGAATTTTTCCAAGCAAATCGTTGTCAAAGGTTTTACAAAAGCAGACAAAAAAGTTTTTATTAAGTCAGAAACTTCAGGAAAAATTATCGATTTACCTATTCCTCAAGGAACTTTTGTCAAAAAAGGAGAGGTTATTTGCTCTCTCTTCATTGCGGAAAGGCAGGCTAACTTTGATAAAGCCTTGCTCGATTTCAACTCAGCAAAAAAACTTTTTGAGGAAGAACTTTATTCTTCAAAACAATTACAAAACGCCAAATCAAATTATGAGCGAGCCAAGCTTGAGCTTGATTATGCAAATATAAAAGCACCGTTCGATGGTGTTGTAGATAAAATTGATTTAAATGTTGGAGATTTTCTTAGTCGTGGCTCTACTTGCGCTACTCTTTTAGACCTAGATCCTATGATGATTACGGGTGACATATCCGAAACTGAACTTTTAGATCTAACAAAAGATAGTAGTGTGAAGGTTATTACGAATGATGGTGAAGAGTTTCAAGGTCAAATTACTTTTATCTCTGCTTCTGCAGATGAGATTATGCATACTTTCGATATTGAAATTTCAATTCCAAATCCTCTCCGTAAAATCAAAGATGGCCAAACAGCTAAAGTAATTGTCTCTGCAACTCCTGAACCGGCCCATATTGTCCCTCTTTCTATTTTAAGACTTGATGAAGCTGGAAATATTGGAGTAAGAGTTGTAAATAAGGATAATCTAGTAGAATTTTATAGAGTCGAAATCATTCAAGATACAGAAAAAGGAGTTTGGGTAAGTGGCCTTCCCTTTAATTCAAGAATCATCACTGTTGGTCAGGACTACGTAAACAATAATGAAAAAGTTGACATCGCAATTGACTACAGACTAAATAAGGATGAAAACATTAATTGATTTTTTTGTAGATCGTTACAAGGCTACATTCACATTCTTGACCTTTGTTTTGGTTTGGGGATTTACTTCTATAATTCAGTTACCAGCTTCGGCATATTCTGACATAAATATCCCTTACGTTTTTATTTCAACTGCATACGACGGTGTATCTGCTCAGGACGCAGAGAGACTCTTAACTAAACCATTGGAGCAAAAATTAAAAACTGTCGATGAATTAGTTGATATTCAATCTTATAGCAGACAGAGTATGTCTTATCTCATTTTAGAATTTCCTGTTGAATATTCAAAAGATAAAGCTGTTCAAGATGTTAAAGACCTTATAGACGAAGTAAAACAAGAATTGCCATCGGAATCAGAAGAGCCTATGGTTAAAGAGTTTACACTGGATGAATATCCAATATTGGATATAAATCTTATTTCTAGTTCTTCAAATCAAAGAGAACTCTTGGCTTTTGCCCGTGAACTTCAAACAGCTGTAGAGACCATTCCCGAAGTATTAGAAGCAGATTTAAGAGGAGTTCCAGATGACTTACTAGAAGCTACAATCGATAAAACAAAGTTGGAAAGTTATAACGTTTCCCCAAGGGATTTATATAACGCTATTGGTGATGCAAACAGGGCAATCCCTGCAGGCGACTTAAGATCATCAACAGGAAAGTTTTCCGTTTTGGTGCCCTCTGTTTTTGAAGAAGTGGCTGATGTAGAAAACATTCCAGTTATAGAAAATAATGGGAGAGTAATTACTCTTAAAGATCTTGTTACGTTAAGACGAACATTCAAAGATAGAGACTCTTTTTCTAGAGTTAATGGAAAAGACGCTGTGACTTTGTCTGTGATGAAGAGACAAGACGCAAAAGAAGTAGTAGCAGCAAATAAAGTAAACTACGTTTTAGACGAGTTTCGCCCAAATTTGCCAACTGGAGTGGAAGTGACTATTACTCAAGACAGAACTGGCTGGTCATCAATGATGGTTGCTGAGTTAGGAGGAAACATCCTTACAGCATTGATTCTTGTAATGACGATTGTGGTTGGCACCATGGGTCTAAGATCGTCAACAATGGTTGCGATGGCAATCCCTACATGCTTTCTTTTTGCTTCAATTTTTTTAGCGGCGATCGACTACAGCTTTAATTTTATGGTTTGCTTTGGACTATTGATATCTTTAGGTATGTTAATTGATGGCTGTGTTGTTGTTGTTGAATACGCCGATAGAAAAATGGCCGAGGGGCTCGACAGAATTGAAGCTTATAAATTTTCCTCCAAAAGGATGTTTTGGCCCGTAACAATCTCAATTGGAACTACATTATCAATATTTGTACCAATGTTTTTTATGCCTGGAGTATCGGGTCAATTCTTGAGACCGATGATCGTAACATTATTTATTGTTTTGCTAGGCTCAATATTGTATGCATTGGTATTTACACCAGCAATCGGTTCAAGATTTGGTAATTTAGGAATTAGAAAGTCAAAAACCTTGCAGAATGCTAGTATTCTCGAAAATGGAGACCCTACAAAAATAGATGGGCTCACAGGATTATATGCAAGAGCTTTAAGTAGAGTTATACAGTCTCCAGGGAAATTTATAGTTTTCATAATATTATCAGTCGTGACTATCGTTCTATTGTATGGCCAGCACGCACCAGGAAGCAGATTCTTCATCGAAGAAGAGCCAATGGAGATGGAAGTAAAAATTGAAGGCAGAGGAAGTTTTGGTGAACTTGAAAAACTTGGTTTTTTAAAGGAGATTGAAGACATCGTTCTCAGCATTCCCGGCCCTAGTTCCATATCTTTAAACATGAATGGCGTTGCTGATCCCAGAGACCGAGGTAATTCCGATGAAATAGGAACTATTTTTATTGAAATGCCTTTTGAAAAAGACCTGCGTCGCTCAGGATGGGATGTCTATGATGAACTTTTGGAAAAAACACAAGATATTCCTGGGCTTGTTGTCAACGCAAAACTGAGAGAAAACGGACCACCAACGGACTCCCCTATTGAGATAGATATATTCGGTAAAGATTTTGATATGGTTACTGCTGCAACCATTGCTTTGACAAACTTTATGAAAGATTCTGTACCAGGAGCAAAAAATATTTACAACACCATTCCAACAAATCTTTTGAAATGGACAATAAAAATTGATAAAGAAAAGGCAAAACAATTCGGAGTAACAACGCAAGATATTGGAGCAGCAATACAATTCATGACTGCAGGTGTGAAAGTAGGAGAATACAGACCGGAAGATTTGGATGAAGAAGTTGACATCAGGGTAAGATTTCCCGCTGACCAAAGGAGATTAGATCAATTCAGTGATTTGACAGTAAATACAAGATTTGGACAGGCGCCGTTAAGTAGTTTTGTAGAAATTGTTCCTGCTTATATTCCACCTTCAATCAGAAGAGTTTCTGGAGAAAGAGCT
>Ga0160422_10000152_pt1 | contig 39543 bp, 23 predicted proteins | sample Fk160mmetaG_FD_108192 | JGI IMG/M metagenome (GOLD analysis project Ga0160422, IMG submission 108192) | Marine microbial communities from the Central Pacific Ocean - Fk160115 60m metaG | ecosystem: Environmental > Aquatic > Marine > Oceanic > Photic zone | place: The Central Pacific Ocean... | reverse complement strand
CGATGGCGTCGATTTTACCAAGGCTCTGACAGGTAAAACCTTTGAGCGTAAGCCTATGTTTACCTTTGTGCCCGGACATGGAAACACACCCGAATGGCTCCCTCCTTCCATGGCGGTGCATCAGGGGAAATGGAAATTTATTCGTACCTTCCACTATGGAGAGAATGGCAAGCACCAGTACTGGTTGCACGATCTCGAAAAGGATATTGGCGAGAAGAAAAATTTAGCCTCCAAATTTCCTGACAAGGTGAAAGAAATGGACAGGCTGATCGACGATTACATTGCCGAAGCCAAGGTGGTGGTTCCCTTGCCCAACCCAGATTTTGATCCTGCCAAGTTTGATCCGAGTCTAATTGGGGTACAGGCAGGAGGATTGAAAATGCCACCGGTCAAAAAAGCCTCTGGATCAAAAGGTCCTCCCCAAACCGTGAGAAAAGAAACCATGCTTGGATGGACCGGCAAAGGTATGGATGTATCGACTGATGCCCATTCAATGAAAATTTCCAGCACTCATGCTCAGCCATTTTTAACCAATGCGGGTTTGAATATTGATGGTCCCGTCCTATTGAAAATCCGTCTGCGTTCAGCCAAGGGCGGAAAGGCAACCCTGCAATGGCGTACCAGCGACCAGAAGGACTTTTCCGCCAAAGGACAGTCCGAGAAGTTTTCAATCAAGGGTGGCGATTGGCAGGACGTCGAAATCAAACTCCCGGTGAAAGGAACCTTCCAGCATCTCCGGATGTTCGTTCCCATCAGTAAAGAGCCTTTGGAGATAGACTGGATCGAGATTGCTCCTGTGGAAGGTAAATCCAAGCAGTCGAAGAGATGGGATTTTGGAAGAAGCCCTTCACGAAAGTAGCTTTCCAATTATGAAATCAAAGGCTTTTGTAACGATCTTTTGTTTTTTCTGGATAAGTTGCTCATCATGGGGCAACCCGCAAAATACGTCGCCTGAAAGATCGGGCTTTGGACTGGAAGTGATGGAGTATGCCACGGGAAATCGTTCAATTCCTTTTAAGTGGCCTACCCATATTGCATTCGGTCCGGGTAACCGGGAAATAATAACCGATCTTAAAAACAACCGTTTCGTTTTTCGCGAGGGTCCGGATCATCCTTTTCAAGTTTCGCCGCTACCCGCGCGCGGTCCGCACTCGGTCGTCTACAATCCAAAAGATAAATTGTATTACGCCAACGACACGGAAAACCATCGCATGATTGCGTTTTCAGATCTTTCCAAACCAACGATTCAGGCGCAGACTAAGAAGATTGCCGGAATCAATCTTCATCGTCCCCATGATGTGGTGCTTGATCCGTCAACGGGTTGGATTTATGCCATCAATCCAGGTTCTGCTCATGTTTTTCGGTTCACTGCGATTGGTGAGAATGAAAGTGCGATCAAGGTACCGCTACAGGGTTATGCTAGAGCTTTGACTTTTACCAATGGAAAACTTTATGCAATTGGATCAGCCAAAGGTCGGATCGTTGAAATCGTCGATTGGAAGACTCCCGCTTTCAAAATTTACGATAGTTATGATCCAAGCGGACGAAATGGATCTTCCGGATTTTGGGCCAAGACCGGGTTGGTCCTTAATGATGCGGAATTTTTCGAAGGCTTCTGGTATGCCACCAGTTATTTTATGAAACAGGGCGGGGCGGGAGCCGATTTCGATGAGAATAAATTCATCCGCTTCAAAACCTTTAATGATTTCAACAAAGGGAAATGGACTGACTTAAGCGATCTGGTTCCAAGTGGGATCACTCCATATTATCTAACCGTTAATCAGGGGAAACTCTACCTTGCGATTTTTAACCATGGAGCACCCGGCAAGGGAGACTCGATTCTCCAGTTTACTCCCTCAAACAAATAGGAGACTATCAAGTTTCTGTTTCCCAAGTACATGAATAGCCAAAGTCTTTCCCATGAATAAAAAGAATATAATCCTTCAAACCCTTGTATTTGCTTTCTTATGCATTGTATCCTTTGCAGAGGAAAAGCAGAAACCCAATGTGGTCTTTATTATTGTGGATGATCTCAATGACTGGATTGGAGTGATGGGCGGACACACGCAAACTAAAACTCCGAATCTGGATTCACTGGCAGAAAATGGAGTCTTGTTCACCAATGCCCATTGCAACGCTCCCCAGTGTGGACCTTCCCGGACAAGTCTTTTGCATGGTCTTTATCCGAAGAGTACCGGCAAGTATTTCAACAGTCCCAAAAGGATGCCCTTTTATGGTGATCAACCGACCCAGGGGATCACTTCTCCCAACGCGCCCAAGAACCCTTTCGTTTTTCACCAGCATTTCAAGGCACACGGATACCGGGTGGTAAGCGGTGGGAAAGTCGCTCACGGAAATTCCAAAGAAATCACAACCAACGTCGATGAGTATCTGGCTCGCCCGGCTGATGCTCGCGGAAACTTTACCGATGAAAAGGCCAACCTATGGGGAGAAGGAGGGCCTCACAACCATGCCGACGAGAAAACCGGAGACTACAAGGTCGCCCAATGGGGGATCGGAGAATGGAGAAAAGGACTTGCAAGCGACAAACCTTTGCTGATGACGGTGGGCTTCTATCGGCCTCACCGTCCGTTCAATGCGCCCAAGGCTTACTTTGAAAAGTTTCCTCTGGAAAGCATTCAATTACCGCAGGTTCGGGCGGATGATCTCGATGACCTGCCACCTTACGGGAAGGCTCTGGCCCGTTCGAACGCTCACAAGGATTTGTTCAAGCCAAGGACCGTGCACGAACAGATTCTGCATCTTGGGGGCGAGAAGGAATGGAAGTACATGGTGCAGTCCTACCTCGCCTGCATCAACTATGTGGACGTTCAAATCGGACGCTTGCTGGCGGAGCTTAAGAAAAGACCCGGGAATCGGAACACGGTGATTGTGCTTACCAGCGATCATGGTTGGAACCTTGGGGAGAAAACCCACTGGTGCAAGGCGGCCATATGGAGAGACACCACCCGGGTTCCCTTTGTGGTCGTGGCACCCGGCGTGAGCAAAGCAGGACTTCGCAACAACCAACCGATCTCACACGTCGATATCTACCCAAGCCTTTGTGATTTTGCGGGCATCCCAAAACCCGGTCATTTGGAGGGGCGTTCCATTCTGCCGCTCCTGAAAGACCCATCGGCAACCCGGGATTTTGCCTTTCTTAGCTATGGTCCGCGGAACACGGCGGCCCAATCGGAAAGATATCGTTACCTCCGCTACGAAGACGGTTCCGAGGAATTGTACGATCACCAAAAGGATCCCCACGAATGGACCAACCTGATAGGGAACAAGAAGTATCAAAAGCTTACCAAGAAGATGCGCGCCCAAGTACTGGCTTTTCAGAAGAAGTAGCGAGGCAAAGATTCCAAGAGACGAATTTCATGAAAACAATCAATGTAATATCGGTAGGATTTCTACTCCTAGGTTCAATCCTCTGGGCCAAGACAGAGAGCTTCCAGCCAAACGTGCTCTTTCTTTCCATCGACGACTTGAACGACTGGGTGGGCTTCTTGGATGGACGTCCTCAGGCCAAGACGCCCAATATGGACGCCTTGGCCAAGCGTGGTCGCAATTTTACCAATGCTCATTGCTCGGTCCCCGTATGCACTTCCTCGCGTAACACCGTGATGTCGGGCATAGGGCCCATGACGCATGGCAGTTATGAAATCGGTCCGAAGTACGAGCAGTTGCCCGCTCTTGCCGACGCACCCACCATTCAGAGGTATTTCAAGAGCCATGGCTATTACACCCTATCGGGTGGGAAAGTGTTGCACCATGGATTCGGCGCCCGCTTAAGCGGTGATATCGACCAGTCGTTGGGCCGGGCGCGCAGTCCGCGTACCAAGAAACCGATGAGCCGTCCGGTAAGTTGGAGCGGAGCGTGGGATTGGGGCGCTTATCCGGAAACGGATGCGGAGATGGGGGATATTCAACTGGCCAAATCTGCGGCCTTGGCCCTCAAGGAAGACTATGACAAACCTTTCTTCATGTCCGTCGGGTTCTTTCGCCCGCACGTACCCTTATTGGTTCCGCCCAAATGGTTCGAGCTGTATGAGCAGGACAAGATAATCCTGCCCAATACCCCCCAAAGCGACCTCGACGACCTGCCGAAGAATTTTCTCACCATCAATGACTATGCCGTGGCTCCGACTCATGCTGAGGTTACCGGGAGTGGCAATCAGCGAAGCCTGACCCATGCCTACCTCGCCTCGGTGAGTTTCGTGGATCATTGCGTGGGGATTGTCTTGGGCGCCTTAAAGGAAAGTCCGCATGCGGATAACACCATCATTGCTTTGTGGAGTGATCATGGTTTTCACCTCGGCGAGAAACAGCACTGGGCCAAGCGCACCCTGTGGGAAGAATCGACTCGTGTGCCTCTTCTGATCAGCGGCCCGGGAATCAAACCGGGCAAGGAATGCAAGGAACCCGCAAGTCTGCTGGACCTTTACCCTACACTGGTGGACTTGTGCAACCTGCCGAAAAATGATCGGCTTGAAGGCATTTCCCTGGTCCCTCAACTCAAAGATCCGGGCAAGGCCAGAAAGCATCCTGCCATTACCTCCTCATATTTTGGCAATCATTCGATTCGGACCCGTGACTGGCGACTGATCTCATACGAGGATGGATCCATGGAACTCTACGATCACCGTACCGACTCGGATGAATTTGTGAACCTTGCCAAAGACCCCAAACATCAGAATTTGATCCAAAGATTGGCAAAATGGCTACCCTCCGAAGCCGCCCCTGAGTTCAAGGAAAATTCGGAACGTCTGCGTGTTCGCAAAAAATGAAAAGCTTGATTTCTCTTTTCCTTCCCCTCCTTTTCGCCTGTTCCTTCTGGCTGGAAGCTCAGGCCAAGAATACGGAAAGGCCCAGCGTGCTCTTGATCAACGTGGACGACTGGAACGATTGGAACTCCGTACTGAAAGGGCATTCGCAGGCGATTACTCCCAATGTCGAACGGTTTGCAAAAAAGGGGGTCACTTTCAGCAATGCGATTTGTGCTTCTCCGTCCTGCGTGCCTTCGCGTCCCGCTTTTTTTACTGGGATTGCCCCGTCCCGTTCGGGAAATATTTCCAATGACAGTGGAAAGCGTCCGTGGCGCTTTTATGCCGGCTCGGAAAGCATCACGATTCCGAAGTTGTTTTCTCAAAACGGATGGACCAGTATCGGTATTGCCAAAAACTTCCACCGGGGGGATGGCCCTGAATTTGATACTTACATTCCACCGTTCAAAACTCCGAAAAAACTAAAGAAGGTGGGTATTAATCTAAATTCTTCTGCCATTTGGGACATCGCCGATATACCTGTGTCAGAAATGGGCGACTATAAAGCCGCCAGCGCGGCGATAAAAACCATACAGTCACAAGAAGATCCGCTCCTACTATCGGTAGGTATTTACCGCCCTCACGTGCCGTGGATTGTGCCGCAAACCTATTTTGATCTGTATCCTACTGAAACACTCAAGCTTTCCGAGCGGCGAGTCGAAGATTTGGACGATTTGCCGGAACGCCTGAAACTTGTCGCCGGATTGGAAGCAAAGTTTGGAAAGGGGTATCATCAAAAGCTGGTCAGAAAAGGTTACGATAAGCAATTTGTACGGGCTTATCTTGCGAGTGTGACCTTTGCGGACGAACAGGTCGGACGGATTCTTGATGCTTGGTATGCCAGTCCGTATGCCGAGACAGGTTATGTGGTCCTGTGGAGTGATCACGGTTATATGCTTGGTGAAAAGAACGCATGGTCAAAAATCAAACCGTGGTATGATTCGTCGCGCAGCAATTTCATGGTTGCGGGTCCGGGGTTACCTAAGGGTGCGGTTTGTGGGAAAGCGGTTTCATTGCTTGATCTCTATCCCACACTGATCGAACTGATTGATTTGCCTAAGCCCCCTCAGACTCTCGATGGAAATAGTCTGGCGCCACTTCTGAAAGATCCTGATGCCAAGTGGGATCGTCCCGTGCGGATGACTAGTCAGATGGATGGTGTCTTTTTCGAGTCCATTCTTTCCAATGATTTCCGGATGACGCGTTTGGCCACCGGAGAAACCGAGCTTTATAAACTCGCCGACGATCCGCACGAATTCACCAATCTTGCGGGGTATCCGGAATACGCGCCGATGATTGAACAACTCGAAAAACACCTGTCTTTCAGTTATCCGAAGATCCCTGCAGACGGATGGATCGAAGCTGAAGAAATCCCCGCTCAGACATCGGCTGATTATCGACTCCGAGGCAATTGTCATTACACGCTTACGAATGCGGAAGCTTCCGGGGAGCAACTTGTGTGCGCTCTCTTGTATGCGGGAGCGGGTAGTTACGTTGAGTTTATCATCGACCTCCCGACACCCGGAACTTACTGCCTCGAAGGCACCCTGGCTATGAGCGGGACATGCTCGGTATGGGTCGATGACGTGAAAAACGATGCGGCTCAGGCAGATGCGGGTTATCCTATGAAACGAATCGGCACCCTGAAGCCCTCTAAAAAGCTTACGGATGTTTCGATAGGAGAAATTCACTTTGATCAACCCGGGCTTAAAATTATCCGCTTTGCGACAGAGAAAAAACAGGAGGTAAAATTGGATCGATTACGCCTGCTCCAACAGGGAGAATTAATTTTTCAAAAGCGATGAACTTACAACTCTTTCTTTTTACTTTTGTCATAACGCTGTTCGGTATTCTTTCGCTTCAGGCAGAGGATAAGCGGCCCAATATCATCTTCATGCTTGCCGATGATCTTGGTTATGGGGACTTAAGTAGTTATAATCCCGAGTCGAATGGCATGGCACCCAATAATACGCCCATTCGTACCCCGAATCTCGACCGCATGGCCCAAAACGGGGCCCGGTTCACTGATTTTTATTCCGCCGCTCCCATCTGTTCACCTTCCCGGCGTGCCTTGTTGACTGCCCGTTACCCGAATCGTTTGGGAGAGTGGGCAGAAGCCTACCGTGGATCGCCCGATGGCGTGGTTGCCTCCAAGGACCCGACGATCGGGATGTGGTTGAAGCAGGCAGGATATTCGACCGCGGTCTATGGAAAGTGGAATATTGGTGAAGTGAAGGAGATTTCCTGGCCGGGAGCCCATGGATTTGATGATTGGCTGATCATTGATCACAATACCGGTTATTTTCAGCACCAGAATAAGAACAAGGAGTGTCAGGGGCGCCCTATGCTTTTTAAAACCGGTGGTGAACGGGTCACCCATCTCGAAGGACAATACCTAACTGATATTTGGACGAACCTGGCGGTCGATTTCATAAAGGAAAACCGAAAGGATCAATTCTTTCTCTATTTGCCCTGGTCTATCCCGCATGCACCGCTACAGAATCCTGCTTCAGATCCATCCACTGCCTTTGATGCAGGTCCCAAATCGAATACGCCAGAGGGTAGGGATGCATTCGTCAAGATGGTCGAATATCTTGACTCCCGAATTGGGAAAATCTTTAAGACCTTAAAAAAAGAAGGGCAGTTTGAAAATACGCTGATCATTTTTACCAGCGACAATGGTGGTATGCTCTCCGGCAATTGCTGGCCTTTGAAAAAATCGAAACAGTACCTTGAGGAGGGAGGTATTCGCGTGCCCTGCCTGATACAATGGCCAAGGGTTATTCCATCCGGTACCGTGTCGGCTCAGCCTTCCATAATGATGGATGCCTCCGTAACTGTTCTTGAAGCAGGAGGAGCTAGAAAGTTCGTGCCCAAGGGTCGTAAGCTCGATGGAGTAAACCTGCTTCCTTTCCTGACTAGTAAAGCCGCAGTTGATCCGGCCAACCGTACCTTTGGCTGGAGACGACGGGATTGGGGGCCAACTGGAAACTATTTGCGACAGGAGGCTTATCGTTCGGGTGACTGGAAGCTGATTCGCACTTTTAAGTATGTCCGAAATAAGAAATGGTCAGCTGAGTACAAGGACGAACTTTTTAATCTTGGGCAGGATATTGGTGAAGTTGAAAACCTTGCCGGAAAAATGCCTCAGAAATATCAGGAAATGAAAACTTCCTTTGATCAATGGAAGACTGATGTGGTAAACTTAGGACCGGATTTCTTTATTCCATCACGCGATCAGCTTGGTTCACCGGCAAACCTGCCGGACGACATTGTGCTGGAATTCAATTCCAGAAGTTTCGAAGGAAAAATTCACAAAGGGAAAACGGATGAGTTGGTTTCCGATCCTGTTAATGTAAACGGAATCTGTAAAGTAATCGTCAAGGCTGGTGCCACACCGCCTCTTCTGCATGAGATTATGGATGTGGATACCAAGAAATATTCAAAGATGAGATTTGAGATGAAAATTTCCAAAGGAATGGAAATCGGTGCTGGTCGTGCGGTGCTCAGACATACCCACTGGAATGGGGATGATCTGCTATTCAAGCCAGTCGCTGACGGTCAATGGCATGAGTATGTCATCGATTGCACGGAGTCAGATGCCTGGTCACAGTGGTCATCACTGGGCCGTATTGGTGTTGCTCTCCCGGTACCGATAAAAGGTGAGGTGGAGATAGCTCTTAAAGAAATTACTTTGGATGAATAAAGAATTCATCCGATTTGAGCTGATCGTAAATCAGTACCCTCAAAACCAAGTGTCTAGCCATCATTAAAAACTGAATCACTCTTGCCTCCTGCTTTGTTCCTCTGTAATTAAACCCAAACTCTCAAGCCTCTCAAACAAACCTTAAGTCTCTTTCTCATGACTGCTTTCACATCGATTTTGCCCGAAAAACTTCACGAGTATCCCCAACAGGAGGTAGTTGACGGATCCGGCGGAAAATCCGCTTCGATTCTCGACGATTGCCTTAATCAGAACGAAGGAGTGTTGCAACTTTTGCATCGGTATGCCGGTCGAACTTTTTGTACCCCGGGGAAACGCATTCGTCTGGACGAAGGATCGTACTATCCCGATTACATGGGTGGCACCGGTCTCGATGAAATCTGGATGGGGTGTACCGTTCCCATCGTAACGGGAGTCATCGATACGCGAACCGGCAAAGCCCCGTTCCGCGAGGGTGAATCCCACGTTCTTACTCCGGCGGGGCAGGTCATCTCCTTACAGGATTTGATCCTTTCCAATCCGGAAGCGGTCATGGGGGAGAAGGTAACGGCCTTTTCGAAGTCGCTTTACGGTGATCCGACTTGGCCGATCGTATCCAAGAAATTCGACAATTTGAATCCGATTCCCCATCACCTTCACTGGTCCAAGTGGGAAGTCTACGACATCAATTCCTTCGATAACCCCGGAGTGAGTCCATCTCATTATCATACCACGGCCATGGGACTGTACCCATTCGTTTCGAAAGAGCAGTTTCTTGCCTGCATGAAGCGTTTCGGACAGGGAGAATACAATGGGGTTCGACACTTATCCCCTCACGTAATGATGCAACTGGACAACGGTTTCGCGATGCCGAACGGAGTGTTGCACTCGCCGACGGACCTTTGCACGCATGAGGTGCACGTTACGATGGATGAGCATTTCCTAGCCGAGGATCTCACACTGGACGGGAGCATCGGAGCAGCCGATGCGTTCTATGCATGCCGGGAGGAGGACTACCCCAAGGATCGCCATGAAGATTGGGAGTATCTGGTTGAAAAGTTCGATTTCGAGGCGAATCAGGATCCGGATTTCGTTCGTAAGAATTCGCGTCCGGCGATCTCCTCTCAAGAATTCACAGCGGATGGGGTCGACGCTCAGTGGATCGTTTACGGTGAGGTTCTCGGAGACCAGAAAGTCTCAATTCTTCGTCTTACCGTAGAGCCCGGGGCCAAAATGACGTTTTGTCCGGAGAGTCCCACGCTTTTCCACACCAATGGCGGTCGTGGTCGAGTCGGAAAGCTCGAAGTCAGTTATCACCAGAACATGGTTCTTGGCGAGGTCTATCCCGAGATCGGATTTATCACACAATCAGCGCTTGCGAATGGCGGCGCTGAAATTGAGAACACGGGTTCGGAACCGCTCGTTTTGACGTTCGATTTCCCACAAAACGCCCATTCCCATACGCCAGGTGTCTCCGTTAGGGACTAATCACCCGAAGACTCCTTCCATCAGAACTCACAACGAGAGCATACGAGTTTTGGTTCAGTCCTTTGAAGCGTTTTGATACTGAGTGATCGTAATTTTCAGGAAAAAACCAACGCTTGGCCAACTCACTTACCCCAACCAATGAAAAGTTCCCTTACAGCCCTTTGCATTCGTTTTTGCCTATTGATCAGTGTTCTCGCCCTAAAGATCCAAACCGAAACGGAAGCGGGGGAGAAACCCAACGTGATCCTGATTATGTGCGATGATTTGGGTTGGGCTGACGTCGGATTCAATGGAGGTACCCACATCCGCACACCTCACCTCGACGAAATGGCGGCCAACGGACTCAATTTGACCCGCTTCTATGCTCAGGCTCCGGTATGTTCTCCCACACGCGCTTCGGTTGTGACCGGTCGGCATCACGATCGCACGGGAATTTACACAGCCAACAACGGTCACCTCCGGGAGGGTGAATTCACCCTTTATGAGGCCCTCGGGGCAAAGGGCTATGCCACGGGCCATTTTGGCAAGTGGCACATGGGAACCCTGACCCGCAGGATGAAAGACTCCAATCGCGGAGCCAAGGACTTGTCCAACTTCTCTCCGCCCTGGCGGCACGCGGTTGAAAGCACTTTTGCCACCGAAGCCAAGACCCCTACCTACGATCCGATGTGGCAACCTGCGGGTTCGAAAGGCAAGAAAGGGAACGAAACCGACAAAGGTGATTTCCGCCGAGCTTCCCGACAAGGTTGGCATGCCATTGCCGAGGGTTCCGAGCGTGAGTTTTACGGCACCCACTATTGGACCGGAGAAGAAACCTTCGTTGATCCTGAGTCCGAAGAGTTGCTGGGCGACGATTCGGGTCTGATCATGGACCGAGCTTTGGGTTTCATCGACAAGCATCGCAAAAATCCCTTTCTCGCCGTCATCTGGTTTCATGCCCCTCATCTTCCCTGCGTCGCAAGTAAGGAAGACGTCGAAAGCTATGCGGATACCGACCCCAAGCTGGGCGGACTTCACCTTAATTACTACGGCTGCGTAACCGCGCTTGACCGTGCCGTGGGCAAACTCCGCGCCCGTCTCAGAAAGCATCGTATCGCCGAAAATACGCTTGTCGCATTCTGTTCGGACAATGGACCTGAGGGGAGTGATCGCGATCCTGGCCGTCAAGGTGATTTCAGGGGTCGTAAGCGCAGCCTGTATGAGGGCGGGGTCCGTGTGCCAAGTCTGCTCGAATGGCCCGCCAGGATCAAGCCGGGAACCAGCAGCGAGGCCGCCACTTGCACGGTCGATTACTTTCCCACCATCATCGAGGCGGCCGGCGTCCGCATGCCCGATGATCGCCCCCTCGACGGCGTCAGTCTGATTCCTCTGCTCGATGGAGTCATGCAAACCCGTCCGCGCCCCCTCGGATTTCACATTCGCGGCCAGGCAGCCTGGCACGATGGTGATTGGAAAGCGTACTGCAAAAAGGTAGGTTCCGATAACTGGGAGCTCTACAACCTTAAGGATGATCCGAGGGAAAGGAACAACCTTGCCGCCAGTCTATCATCGAAAACCAAAGCTATGATCGAGGCGTGGAAAGAGTGGAAGGATTCCGTGGAAGCAAGCGACAACGGGGAGGATTATTAATTGAAAATGAAATTCCCATTCCTTCTCACCCTCTTTCTTGTTGCTTGCCCTTTGGCCAAATCCAAGCCCAACGTTCTGTTTTTGGCCATTGATGATCTGAATGACTGGATCGGTTGCCTGGGCGGGCATCCTCAAGTCAAGACCCCTAACCTCGACAGGCTGGCGGCGAGGGGAACCTTGTTTACCAACGCCCACTGCCAGGCTCCCGTCTGCAACCCGTCCCGAACCTCGGTCATGCTTGGGCTCAGACCATCCACCACCGGTATTTATTCTCTTCAACCCTCATTCAAAAAGGTTCCGAAGTATGCCAATCATGTTACAATTCCTAAGGTATTCAGTCTCAATGGTTACAAGACTTCGACTCTGGGTAAGATCTATCACGGAGCTCCGCCCAAAGGAGAATTTGATAAAATGGGTACCAAAGCACCATTACCCAACCGATTTCCCAATGAAAAATTGGTAAAGACTCCCCAAAATCACAAGCTGGTGGATTGGGGGATTTGGCCACCCAAGGATTCGGACCAATTGGATTACAAAACTGCGGACTGGGCGGTGAATGAACTTTCTCAAAAGCCTAAGGATCCTTTTTTTATGGCAGTCGGTTTCTTCCGTCCGCACGTGCCCCTCTACGCATCGCAGGAATGGTTTGATCTATATCCGGAGGAGTCTCTGATTCTTCCTCCTATTCGTCGTGATGACCGTCAGGATACCCCTCGTTTTTCCTGGTATCTTCACTGGTTGCTCCCCGAACCCCGTCTCAAATTTTTGGATGAAAGTAAACAAGTGAAGAACAAGGTTCGCTCCTATCTAGCATCGGTCAGCTTTATGGATTCCCAGGTAGGACGGGTACTGGATGCCCTAAAGGAGAGTGGTTTGGAGGATAATACCATTATCGTCTGTTGGTCCGATCATGGCTATCACTTGGGCGAAAAGGAAATCACCGGAAAGAATACTTTGTGGGATCCCACCACCCGTGTACCCTTAATGTTTGCAGGACCGGGTATTTCCAAAGGCGCCCGTTGTGGGCGTCCCGCCGAGTTGTTGGATATTTACCCAACTCTTGCTGAGTTATGTGGATTTAAGTCGGTTCCGCACGAGATCGAAGGCCTTAGCCTGGTTCCTCAACTGAAGGATGCCAAGGCTGCCCGTTCCCGTCCCGCCATGACCTCACATGGTCCGGGAAACGATTCCGTACGCACCGAAACCCATCGTTATATCCGTTACGCGGACGGATCGGAAGAACTTTACGATATAAGAAAAGATCCTCATGAATTCAAAAATTTGGCATCCGATCCGAAGACCAAAAAGCTACGAAAAAAGCTCGCAGCTTATTTCCCCAAAAATCCGGCCAAACCGGTTGAGGGAAGCAATGCCCGTCTGATCGAAAGAAAAAAGGACGGCTCAGTTTATTGGCAAAATACTTTGATCGAGAAAGACGCCAAGATTCCCGAGTACGAATAATTCAGTTTTACGGTCGTACGAACAAATTCGAAGTGACCACTTCAATCACCAAATCCCGAAAACCCAACTTTTCATCGTCCATCTTTTCAAGGATACGGTCGATTTCCGGACGATCGGAAATCTCCATCTGGCGACCCAGGGCATATTCCATCATCTTGTTGGTCAGAGCACGGATGAATTTGCCCTTTTCATTGCGAAAGTTCCACATGAACTCACCGAGGTCCTTGAACTCCTTCCCTCCAGGCAGAACACCCGAGGCATCGATTTTCCTCCTCGGCGCATAGGTCGAACGGTAGCGACCAATGGCATCGAAGTTTTCCAGCGCGAATCCCAGCGGGTCGATCTTACGGTGACACTCGGCGCAGGTGGGGTCAGAGCGGTGTTTTTCCATTTGATCACGAATCGTGGTGGATCCGCGAACGTCCGGTTCAATCGCTTCAATATCGGGCGGAGGAGGTGCGGGGGGGGTTCCAAGAATATTTTCGAGTAACCAGACACCACGAATGATCGGCGAAGTGTCCACTCCATTTGCGGTTACCGTATGAATCGATCCCTGTCCAAGCAATCCGCCCCGAGGATGTCCATTGGTGCTTACTTTGATAAAAGAGTCCGGGGTTTCAAATCTCGAGCTTGGCAAATCCATTCGATAATGACGGGCCAGGGCAGGGTTCAAGAAGGTGTATTCTGCAGTGAGAAATTCGGACGTCGGTAAGTTCTCGTCGAGGATATGGCGAAAGAAAACATTGGTTTCCTCACGCATCGCAGTAGCCAAATCATCGACGTAGTACTCTTTGAAACGGTGATGATCGGGGGGGGTGGTGCCCAGATTGTCGAGGGTTAGCCAGGCGTTCAGAAATCCGTCTACGAAACGTTTCGACTTGGGGTCCGCAAGCATCCGTAAGACCTGCGATCGAAGGGTTGCAGAATCGCCCAACCGATTTTGGTCGGCGAGTTTGCGCAAATCGGAGTCGGGCATGGAAGACCATAGGAAATAGCTTAGCCGAGAAGCGAGAGAATGAGAATCTATGGATTCACCGCGGGATTCCCTTGTTTTGCCCAAATAGAGGAAGGCAGGCGAACAGAGGGCGGCCTTAAGGGAATCCTTGTAGGCTTGCCAATGCGTCTCACCTTGGGAGACGCGATTCGAATAAACTTGGTGAATGGCATCGATTTGGCTTTCGGAGGGAGGTCGACGATAGGCCTTGCGAAGAAAGTTGCCGAGATTCTCACGAACCCGATTGGAATCGAATTCGTTTCCTCCCATGATTTCCCTTTGGGTGCGGGTGGGCCAATGATCGACGATCGGTCCGCTCAGGAAGAGATGATGAATGCGAACTTGAGGAAGCTTGGCGTGTCGCAAACCGTAAACCAAATCCTCGTTGCCGGATTGCAAGGGAGATAGCCCGGCTCTCTGTCTGAGAAACTTGGACGCATTAATGTGCGCGCTTCGGGTCAGGTGGGAGCCGTTCAGAAAGACAAGCCGTGGGGTCGATCCACGATCCAACCAAATGCGGGCGTGGTATTTTTTTCGTTTTTCGTCCACCAATTCAAAAGTGGCCAATTTCGGTTCCTGTTTTTGCGGCAAGTGAAGAGGGCCCACTTCAATATCTCCGGGAACTACGGCCACACGGAAGGGTTCCTCGGTTCGAGTGCCTGCGAAATTCTGTTCGTAAGGCGGAATCCTGTGTAAGGCGGTGGCATCGAAGGCGAAGAAGTAATACCCGTCGTAGGGAACGCCATGACTGAGCTTGGACATGTAAGCGTAGGAGCCCATGTGCCTGGGTGATTTGGGATGCTCGTACAAACGTATGTGATTGGGTAGGTTGCCCGCATCCGTCAAAAGGGATTCGAACCGTTCCTGCGCCCCCCGTTTGATTTTTTCGCGTTGATCGTCGTTCGAGGCATAGGCAACTCCCTTAAGGTTTCTTCGGAGGTGTTGAAGTTGGTCGTCCAGGGCGTCCCGGGACTGCACCTCGGTCATAAAGTTCGTGAACTCGCCCTGTTCGAAGTTTTCGTTTTGAATCCAATCCTGCCGCACCGGTTTGTCCAATGGTCCCAGCGCCTTTTCCACGGCGGAATCGGCTGCCTCGAGGTATTGGTCGAGAAGAAATCCGGAGGTGACCAAAGCATCCCCTTGATTATCCAAGTGGTGGACCTCCTTGTCGGAGGGAAAACCTGCGGTCGGATCGTACGCTCCCATATTGAGGTTTAGGAGATCACTGATCGTGTTGCGGTATTCTCTCCGGTTGAGTCGCCTTAGGACGGTTTCTCCACCGGACGAATCACGGTTCGCCTGAGCTTCGGAGATGGCTGCGGTCAGCCAGGCAACGACTTTGCTGACCTCCTCAGGCTGGGGTTGCGGTTGATCTTCAGGGGGCATCTCCCCTAAATTCAATTGATCCAGGGCATCCTGATAATCGATGATCTGATCGTCTTCGATGATCGGATATCTCAGGTTGTCGAATCGACGGTCCGCCTTTTGCTTATCCATTCCATGGCACTGGTAACAGTGCTTTTTGAAAAAGGGGACGATTTGGGTGTCGAAGCTTCCCTTTAAGGGCAGCGGCTTGGACCACAATGCAAATGGAACCAACCAACTTGCCGTCAAAGTCAACGCAAACCAACGAATCGAAGACATGATGAAAGGGTTAGATCGTGAGCGTTCCGTTTGAATGAGCGAAGCCTTCGTCCTCGATCCCAAGGTCCTGGAGTATCGAAAGATAGAGGTTGGAAAGGGGTATTCTCTTGTTCTTGGCCGATGGCATGATCTTGTGGGAGCCGGTTTGGTAACCGCGACCTGCCATGAGGATGGGCAGGTCGTTGTTGGTGTGCGCATTCCCGTTGCCCATGCCACTTCCAAAGAGAATCGTGGTCTGGTCAAGCAACGAAGAGCCATCGGGGCTTTTGTTTGAGGAGAGTTGATCGAGAAAATGGGCGAAGCATTCCGTCTGATAGGTCTCAAGCGTAAGGAGAGCATCGATGTTCTCCTGCCTTTGTCCATGGTGAGAATAGGCATGGTATCCATTGCTGAGACCAAGAATTCCAGTGTTGAACTGGGCTCCGGCCATTTCGAAACTGGCGATCCTGGTGGAGTCGGTTTCAAGGGCCAGGGCAATCAGGCGGTACAGCAAAGGAATGTCTTCCACAAGATTACGGTTCGTCGGTTCTTTCATGGGGGGCGTGGGCTTGGCCACCGATTGCCATTTTTCCCTTTGCTGGATCTGTCTTTCGACTTCGCGAACCGAGGTAAAGTATTCGTCCAGTTTGTCACGGTCTCTGACACTGAGTCCCTTGCTGAGGTCGCGGGCCTCATCCAGAGTCGCATCCAAAATCGATTTCTTCAGATCGAACTTTTCCCTTTGGTCCCGTTGGGCTTCCTGATCCTCGCGTCCGAAAAGCTTTCGAAAAAGCTCTCTCGGACCTTCGATGGGAGGCACGCGCACCCCACTTCGAGTCCATGACATTTGGCAACCTCCGTGCAAGCCATTTTCGGAACCAACCACCAGCGAGGGGAAGCGGGTGTGGTTTCCCACCGCCTCGGCGGCTCTTTGATCAAGGGAAAGGTTGCCGTTGGGCATGGAGGATGCCTGCGACTGTTTGACACCGGAAAGAAAGGAATGAACCGCAAAATGTCCTCCCTTGGCCCCATGATCCAGGTTTGAAAAAAGGGTACAATTCGTGAGGTGGTTCTTCAAGGGAAGCAGCGCGGGGGGAACCTTGGAGATTTTTCCGGCTTCGGCAGGGAAAAAATTGGCCGCGTGAAATCCGAAGGAATTTCCAATGCATACCAATCGCCTGGGAGCATTCGGACCAAGCGAACGAATGGGTTCGGCCAAAGACTCCAGCCTCGGCAAGGCTAAGGCTGCGACCGCACTTTTCAAAAACATCCTTCTCTTCACAATCTAGTACATTTTGCCGCCATTTTTTACTTACGCAAACCTTATGCAAGGTCAGAGAGTCAATTGATTGGAGAGGCGGTTAACTTTGGGGCAGTTTGTGGATTGTGAAATACACCGGGCCTTTCAGTCCGGAGCCATTCGCTCCGGTAACCGCAAAGTCGAGTTTCAGGTTGTGACATGGTTGCAAGCCCGGGATCGCAACCAGAAGCGTCTTGCCGTCCTGGGAGAGACTCAGGTCCTGAATCGTAAGTTCTTCCGTTCCCCGAGTATCGGGTTCGGACAACATGAAGGTCGGCGAGCCGTATCCCTTGGACCATCGATAATTCCATGCCGAAGCGGCGAAGGAGCTGGGATCAAGTTTCTCCGGTTCAACGGTTTCGGTGAAGGTAAGCTCAAGTCTGTTCTCACGGGCTTTGGCTTGCTTCAAGTAGATTCCTTCCTCTCCGGTGAAGCGAAGTCTTTGAATGCTCCCCTCCTGGGTAGCTCCGGCCTGCCACCCCGTTAGCCCGGAATAGTAGATCAGGCCGTCAACCGGACTTGTGGCTGCCCGCATTGTGCCCGACTCCATTTTTAAGGGCAGTCGGTAAACGGCTCCCTGAACCAAATCACCAATCTTATCCATCATGACGTACATGGTTGCTGCCTTGCCGTAGGATGTGTGGAAATACTGACCGCTCAGGGGACCCAATCTTTTATCCTTTTTCACCCAAAGCTGTCCACCGGATGAACTGTCGAGATCCTGAGGCATGTAAACGATGGGCTCGATGATCTTTTCAGGATCGTATTTGTCACCGTGTTTGGTCCATGAACCGGCACCGTGAAAGGCATTCTCTCCGGTGATTGAGATTTTGCTGGCGGGCACGTAGGTCCCTTGGTTGTCGCCCAGAGTGATTCTTCCGTCCGGTAGTTTCCCGATACCATTGGGTACGCGTAGACCGGCTCCAAGGACCTTCGAACTTTTTCCATCGGCCGATACCTTGACCACACCGCCTGGTACCGACCACTGACTGAAGCCTCCGGTTCTGCCGTAATAAAAGGATCCGTCCTTGCCCACTTCGAGATCGAAATTATAGGCGTGCCAGCCTTTGTCGGGTTCGTCCTCGTTAAAGAAGGCTTCATAGAAATCCGCTTCCCCATCCTGATTGTAGTCATGCAGTTTGACGATCCGCCCCCGCGTAATCGCAGTGAGGACGCCATCCACCACTTTCATGCCCAAAGGTTCGTACAAACCTGCGGCAAACCTTTGCCAAGTGACCTGATCCAGTTCGTCATTGATTCCGCTTACGATCCAAACGTCGCCGGGTAGGGTTCCCACGGCCAGTTTCCCATCCGGGAAAAAGGCCAAGGAAGAGGTTCGCATCCATGAGTTGTAGGCGTTTTTCAGTGGCACCGTGACACTGTCCATGGCGTAGCCTTGAAAAGTGGAGGTCGCAAGCCTGCCTTTGAGCGTGTGGGTGGTTTCCCACCTTCTGGGTCCCCCTTTGGTCCTTTCGAGGAGGTTGACCACTTGATGGGAAGGTTTTTGTTCCTTGACCGAATCACTCTCGTCGTGCGTCACGGCAACGTTCAAATGAAGAGGTTGTTCGCTAGGTGGAATTTGGAGAACGAGCTTGCCGTTCTCACTGGAGCGAAAACGAACCCTTTCATCCTTCGTTTGAAGCCAGGCAATGGAATGACCGGTAGTGGCGGTTTTTCCCCTGATTTCGGGTAGGTCGTCCAGGACGATCAGTTCGAGGGAGTTGGAACCCGGACGAATGCTAAGCCGATGGTGGATGACGGGGACGTTCCCCATTCTTTCCAACGTCGGACTTTCCAATACGGGCCGTCCTTGGACGGAATAGGATATCACCGTCTCATCTCCCCAAGGATAGTGGCCGTTGTAGCGTAATTGATTCTCGGGCCAAACGGTTTTGGGAAACAAATCGGGCGGTTGGTTCTCGGCCTTTCCGTTCCAAGCCCATTGCCATCCGTCGGAACGAACAATCATTTCGAAGCGGGCTGCAGGCAGGCCGGCGGCCCGCAGACGGTGATGCAGGGTTCCACTGAAGTCAAGGTACCCCCCGGTCCAAGCTCCGATCGTTCGCATGGTTCCCAAATCGTAGGAGATGGTGGCTCGGTTACCCAAATCGATGGTTAGGGCGTTGTTGCTCTTGGCGTTTCCGATGACGGGGGAAATGAGAGCTTTACCGTAGTCACGAAGATATCCGAGGCGGGCAAGTTCTTCAATACGCTCTGCTTCATTTCCAGTTGTGTCCGGGCTTTTGGGCATCTTGTAGGTGGCGGACTGGTCAAACTTAACATACAATTCAGGGGATTTTTCCTTAATGATTTTCTCCCGCAGGTAATGAATGACCTTATAGCGGTCCGTCGGATTGAGCTGAACCGAGGGCATCATATTTCGAAAGCCATAGGTCAGGGTTCTGAACATGCCGTAGGGGTCGCCACCGTTTTCCATTCTGTGCTTGGTGAACATTCTGGAAAGGGGATTGATCGGAGGGGTGATTCCGTCCTTGCTGTGGCAGGCGGTGCAATTTTGAAGATAGAGCGTCTTCCCTTCTTCCAGGTATCCCTTTCCCCGTGCCTTGGGATCGAAGAAGGCGAGTTCGCGATGGTTGACGTTCTCGAAATCATTGAAGGCAACCAAGGAACCGTTGAAGGATTCTCCTTGGCTCAGTCTCTTGATTTCCTCTTCGTCAAAAGGTCGGTTGTGCAATTCGAAGTCATCGATTTTCCCGTCAAAATAATCTCCGTATTTTCCTTTTCCATGAACTGCGGCGCCAAAATGATAATGATCGAACTTGGTTGCGTATCCCATCTGACCGCGTCCTCCCTGCGCCATTTTCTTCGCGTTCAGATAGATGGCAGGGCCGGTAGCTTGGGCGTAGGAGATAACCAAATGGTTCCATTTTTCTTTTTCCACTCCTTTGACCAGTAATTTCCATGGTCTGTTTTTTTGTTTGGGATCCCCAAAGGAAAGGGTTCCGTTTTCGTAGGTTAAACGATACGCTTCCCCATTGTTTTCATTGCGGACGATTCCAAACAAATCTCCTTTTTTATTCGATTTTGCTTCAAACCACAAAGAGAGTGTCCATCCGGAAAGTTCTCCAAGAGGAGACCCCCGATAATATCCCTGACTCATGGCGAGGCCTGAACCCAGGATGGGAATGTTATTTTTAGCGGGTGGAGTCCGGCCGACTTGGAATTCAACCGCCGGTTTGGACTGAACGAAGGATGTCAGGGCAAGCTGTGCCAGAAGACAGAAAAGATAAGGAGGACGAGGACAGGATAAGTGTTTCATAGACAAATGGTATCCACTATTTCGGACATATCCAAGCGACTCGTCAAGATGATTGCCCCACCTTGCTCGAATCAGCTCCCAGCCTTAGCTCGCCACCTGTTCGCGGTAGGATTCCACTTCCCAGTTTTCAATGAATTCCCGTGCCCGGTCAGTCATGTATTTGATTCCTCCGAATGCTTGAGAAAGTGAAAGCACTTGCGCTCCATCCTGTGCGAAAAGCAGAGCAAGGCCGGCATTCTTTTCGGTTTTCCCCAATCCATATACCCGGTTTCCATGAATTACGACTTTGGGAGCAAAGCCATGTTTCGTTCGATAGGCATCGGCATTTTCCTGAGTCAACTCTCCGGAAAAGGGAAAGGCCCGGGCATAGACCAAATGATCCGGGGTAATGGGTCCGGGTACGCACTCGAAATGTCCGGAAGATTGGAGAAAGGCGGCGTCCTCTCCGAAGATGTCTTGGATTTTGGATTCGGTGTCCCGATCCCTTGAGCCGTCGGAGATTCCGAGATTCTCGTCTATGCCCATACCATCGTATTCTTCCCTCAGGGGTTTCATGACGCTGGAATAAAGGGAACGAATTTCATCGGCGCTGTCACCGGAAACGAAGATCCCGTGATTCTTGAGCATGATGATCTTGGGAATCCGGCCATGCTCTGCCTTGTAGGCATCGATCCGGTCCTTGAGTACCATGCAAAGAGTGTATCCGGCATCTACGTATTCAACCCACAGGGCATCCGGGAAAAGGCGCTTGCAAACGGCTTCGCCATCCTTGGCGCAGGTCATTCCGTTTACGAGCAGCGCATGAGTATGAACCACAAACTTGGTTTCGAGGATATTGTGCAGCGGGGCTTCCACGGACGGACGACCTGCATCGTTGAGCACGGCGTCGGCCATGAAGTTCTTGACCAACTCCTCCCGGGCATGAGGTTCCTCGGGAGTTTTCACGTCATAAAGCTCGTTTACCTTTGTTCGGTTGAGGGTGACGAAGGTATCTTCCTGCAGACCGGCCAGAGTGGTCCCTGACGGTTTAACCCAGAGGGTGTCTTCGTTTTTGTAGGATGTGTTTCCACCTCCGCCCTTGACGTATTCCGGCGTTCCAAATTCGTGAGACAATTCGACAATGGTCTTGAGGTCATGCATCCGAGTTTCACTATAGAAAACTTTGCCCTCCTGCGAGTGGAAACTACCGGGGAAAAAAGGAAGAGTCTCCACTCTTTTCTTGAAATTATAAACTGGGCATTTTAAACGTGGAATATGTCCTTAGCCTTACGGATTGCCCTTGCTCTGTTCTTTGGGGTTGAGGCAGGAGCGCCCTTGCATTCCGAGGATAGCGATTGGTGGTCTAGAAAACCTCTTCTGAAATCAGCCGTTCCAGCCTACGGTTGGGGGAACAACCAAGTGGACTCGTTCATTCTCAGGAAACTTAAGTCCAATAACCTGAAACCCAGTGAATCGGCTTCTTCAAGCGTTTTGATCCGCCGCCTGACTTTTGATCTGAACGGGTTGCCGCCCACTCCGGAAGAAGTTCGAGCATTCCAAAGGAATTACGCCTCGAACCCGGGGAAGGCTTACGAAGAATTGGTTGACCGCCTGCTTGACTCTCCCCGCTACGGCGAACGATTTGCTCGGCATTGGTTGGACGTCGCCAAGTACGCGGATACCTGTGGGTACGACAAGGATAAGTTGCGTGCCAATGCCTGGCCTTATCGTGACTATGTGATTCGTTCTTTCAATGACGACAAGCCTTACGACCAATTCGTAAAGGAACAAATTGCAGGGGATATCCTCTACCCGGATACCAAAGATGGGATTTTGGCCCTAGGCTTTTTGGCGGCAGGACCATGGGATTTTATCGGGCATGTGGAAGTGGCTGAATCCAAGACGGATGGAAAAGTCGCCCGCAATCTGGATCGGGATGATATGGTTTCCAACGTATTCAACAGTTTTTGCGCCACCACCATCCAGTGCGCTCGTTGTCATGAGCATAAGGGGGATCCGATCGGGCAGGATCACTATTACAGTTTGCAGTCCGTTTTTGCTGCCGTGGATAAGGCGGACCGGGTGTATGGAATGGACCCGAAGGTAGCGCGGAAAAAAGAAGAACTGCTCATTCGTCAGGGTGAGTTGTCCCATGAAATCGCTCTTGCCGAAAAGGAGACGAAGAAGAAGGGTGGAGAGAAGCTTAGGAAATTGGATGAGCGGATATCTGAACTTGAGAAGATTGCAGGGAAGGCGGAGCGGGTGCCTGAGCACGGGTATCACAGTCAGGTTGCCAAATCTGCGGACGTAAAAAAGTGGGTGCAGGTGGATCTGGGGAAAAGAGAGAAGATTACTTCCGTCGTCATGCATGCCTGTTATGATGAATTTGCTGGAATTGGGGCAGGTTTTGGTTTTCCCGTACGGTTCAAAATCATAGCATCCAACCAGGTGGACTTTTCGAGGTCGGAAGTTTTGATCGATCGGACAAAAAAGAATTTTCCCAACCCCAAACTGGTACCCGTTCAATTTAAGGTGAATTCGCATGCCCGGTATTTCCGGGTGGAAGCAGTCGAAATGGCGGAACGAAAAAACGACTATATTTTTGCTTTGGCTGAGCTAAAGTTAATCAATGGCGAAGGTACAAACCTAGGATCAGGAAAGAAAGTCAGCGCAAAGGACAGTATTGAGGCCCCCGTTCGTTGGCGAAAAAGCAACCTGACGGACGGAAAGTGGTCGAAAAGCAAAAAACCAGAGATTCAAGAGGAAATGGTTGCCTTGGCGGAGGACCGCGAGAACTTCATTGATTCTCTGACCAGTGGGAAGCAAAAGAGTGAGTTGGCCGTAAAAAAGAAAGAATTGGAGAAAGCGGAAGCTGAATTGAAAGCGCTCCCATCCGGTAAATTGGTCTACGCTGCCGCCACTCATTTTAAGCCCCGCTCGAATTTCAAACCCACGGAAGGCAAGCCGCGAATGATTCATGTTCTGCACCGGGGAGAGGTGAACCAGCCACGGGACCCGGTCCGTCCGGGCGCCTTTCCAATATTTGCCGATGAGTCTTGGGAGTTCGCTTTACCCGAAGGGCATGATGAAGCGGAAAGGCGGGCGGCATTGGCCGAATGGATTGTCCGAAAAGATCATCCGCTTACTTGGCGTACGGTAGTCAACCGAGTGTGGCAGTGGCATTTTGGTAATCCGATCGTGGGTACCCCGAATGACTTTGGCCCCCTCGGGCAGCTTCCCACCCATCCGGAGCTTTTGGATTGGTTGGCAATTTTTTTCCGGGATTCCGGCGGTTCGTTCAAGAAGTTGCACAAGCTGCTTGTGATGAGTGAAACCTACAGGCAATCCTCGATCGAGGACGAAGCGAAGGAGAAGGTGGATTCGAGTAATCAATGGCTTTGGCGGATGAACCGCCGCAAACTTTCGGCTGAGGAAATGAGAGACTCCGTACTGATGGTCAGCGGAAAATTGAACCTGGAAATGGGGGGTCCTGGATTTTATCTTTTTAATTTGGAGCATACCGCTCATTCCCCTCATTACTACTACCATAAATTCGATCCGGAAGATGAAAAAAGCCATCGTCGATCGATCTACCGTTTTGTGGTGAGGTCGCAGCCCAATCCATTTATGACCACATTGGATTGCGCGGATTCTTCCCAGAGTACGCCCAAGCGAAACGAGACTCTCACTGCCCTGCAAGCATTGAGTCTTTTGAACAATAAGTTCACGCTCGTTATGGCCAGGCATTTTGCGAACCGGTTGGCGGGGGAAGAAGAAAAGATCACCCGTCAGGTCGAGCTTGGGTTTGAGCTTGTTGCAGGTCGTCCGCCCAGCTCGGAGGAGCAGGGCTTATTATCGGAATATGCTTCCAGGCATGGGATGGACAATCTCTGCCGTTCTCTTTTCAGTCTGAGTGAATTTGCATTTATTGATTGACCATGAATCCGTTACCGATCTCACGGCGTTCCTTTGTTTCGCAATCCACAATGGGTGGGCTGGCCTTGGCATCGATGCTGTCGCGAGAGCCATTGAAAGCTGGAGCGGGCTTGTCTGCCGGTTTGCATCATCCACCCAGGGCGAAACGGGTGATCCAATTATTCATGGCGGGCGCTGCCAGTCATATCGATATGTTCGATCATAAACCGGAGTTGATCAAAAGGCATGGAGAGAAATCAGATTTTGGTGAGCATGTGGAAGCCTTTCAGAACGGCCTCGGACCATGGATGAAATCTCCTTTCGAATTTAAGAGACATGGAGGTTGTGGAAAACTGCTGAGTGAAATCGTGGAGCCTCTTGGGGAAGTGGTCGACGATCTTTCATTCGTTCATAACATGGTGGGGAAGACAGGCGTCCATAGTCAGGCAACCTATTTACAGGCCACGGGTTTTCAGTTGCCCGGTTTTCCCGGAGCGGGATCCTGGGTAAGTTATGCCTTGGGTTCGGAAAACGACGACTTGCCGACTTTTGTGGTGTTGCCCGATCATCGAGGGTTTGCTTCCAATGGTCCGAAAAACTGGGGGAGCGCCTTCCTGCCAACCCACACGCAAGGGACTACGATTTTTCCACAGCGGGCCAACCCGATTGAAGATCTGCATCCACAGGCCGGTTTCGTGACCGACAAGAGTCACGGCGATGGCATTGATCTGATCAATCGAATAAACAGGATGCACCAGCAAAAGCGCCCGCTTGATCCACGGCTTGATTCCCGCATCCGCAGTTATGAATTGGCGGCCCGATTACAGTTGTCGGCCACCGATGCCCTCGATCTTTCCAAGGAGCCCAAACACATCATGAAAATGTATGGTTTGGAAAATACGAAAAAGGAGTATCCAAAGGAGATTAACCCCGAAGAGGAAACCGAATACTTTGGCAGGAAATGCCTGATTGCGAGAAGACTGATTGAACGGGGTGTTCGTTTCGTTCAGGTATGGAGCGGTAATGATAATGGGTTTCCCCGCAGAAACTGGGACAGTCACGAGGACATGACCCGTGATCATCCATCCCTTGCCATGGGTATGGCGCGAGGTACGGCAGCCCTGATCAAGGATTTGAAACAACGCGGCTTGCTCGAGGATACGATCATTCACTGGACGACCGAGTTTGGCAGGATGCCAAGCAGTCAGGGAAGCAAGGGGCGTGATCATAATCCTTTCGTCTTCACCAATTGGTTTGCCGGTGGCGGGTTTAAGGGTGGGGTGACCCATGGTGAAAGTGATCAATGGGGATACAAACCCCTAGACCGCAAGAACCCGACTTTAGTTTACGATACTTATGCCACCATGCTGCATCAACTGGGTTTTGATCACGAGCGATTATCGGTGCGTCACAATTCGATCGACCGAAGGTTGACGGACGTTCACGGTCATGTGCTCACGGATATTCTTGCCTAGTTGCCGGCTTTTGCAAAACATACGGCCATGAAACTTTTTCCGCTTTCTCTGTTTTTCACTCTCCTCGTCTCCACTCTTTTCGGGTCCAAACCCATTTCACTATTCAATGGAAAGGATCTGACCGGTTGGAAAAAAGCCAACTATGTGGTCGAGGATGGAGCGATTGTCTGCAAGGGTGGGAATCTAGTCACCGAAAAGCAGTATTCCAATTACGTTTTCGAATTTGAATTTCTCTTGCCGCCTGGCGGAAACAATGGGTTGGGCATTCATTATTCCGGTTCCGGGGATGCCGCCTACAAGGGGATGGAGTTGCAGATTTTGGACAACTCTCACAAACGATATGCCAAACTTAAGGACTATCAGTATCACGGTTCGCTCTACACTCTTAAAGCGGCAAAGCGTGGATTCTTGAAACCCGTCGGTGAGTGGAATCGCCAAAAGGTCACCGTGGATGGCCCGATCGTAAAAGTGGTTTTGAATGGCACGGAAATCTTAAATGCGAATTTGGATGAAATCAATAAGGCCAAGCCCAAACACAAGGGGGCTCAGAGGCGAAGTGGACACATCTGTTTTTGCGGGCATGGAGCCCCCGTGAAGTTTAAGAATATCACAATACTGGAACTTCCGGACAACAACTAGCTCCTTTCGTTTTACTTTAAAAATCCGGATTTCCCCCAAACCCATAATCGTTGTTCTCCGGGGATCCGCTTTGCATCAACTTTGTCCGTAATCAACAGGACGGCATCCGGGTGAGCATCCGCAAACAGAGCGTTTAAGTTTTGCTCCCCCCCGGTTCTCAAAATAATTTCACCTTGGGTCCAGTGGGCGCCTTCATCAATGCTTGTAAACTTCCGGACTATTCCGTCCCTAGAGCGAAAGCCCACCCATTCATTGGCGTTTGGTTTTAATATGACGTCGATGGGGACCTTTTGGGTGCGCCAAGATTCACCCGTCCAAACGTGCAGGTGTCGCGTATCAACTCCGTCCCTGTCGCTGATCCGATTGAGTCCCAAAGGGCGACCATCTCTTGTAAGCCAAAGCTGCGGTATTGAGCTGTATTTGTTTTTGGAGTCGAATATCATTAGTTTTTCATTGGCTTCTTGAAAGGATATTGGAGTCCTGACCACTTCATTTTTCATGGACTTCCATTTCCCGTTCGAATGGTCCATTTGAAGGTAGTACAAGTTCCTCCGGCTGTGCGGCAGATCGTCCTTGGAGGCATGCCATAGAAATAAGAGATGAAGATGATCCCGATTGGGATCTTTCGCGAAGGACGCGTACCAACCGTTTCCTGGAGGAGATTTTCCATCGAGTACGTGTATCTCCTTAGACCATGTTTCGCCATGATCCTCACTGGTTGCGTAGGACCAGTTTCCCCGATGAGTTTTCCTGCGGTAAAAACAATAAATCGTACCGTCGGACATCTCGAAAAGTTGAGGGTAGGTGCTGTCGGTGTATGGAATGCGCGAGGAGTAATCCCGCCAGTCACCGTTGGTTAAAGGTTTTTCTGATCTACTGTATCGCATGTGCCTGTTGTGGCCTCCGTAAAAGACGTGCAAGAACCCTTCTTGGTCAATCAATAGGGAGGGGTTGCCGTGGTAGTCATGCGGGGAGATCCGATTTGTGCCCACTCGCTGATGATTCCAAAGCTCCCTCTTGTGATCGTAATCGGAAACGTAAGGATGATTCTTGGGTCCCACCCAGGCGAGATAAGTTTTTCCACTACGATAGTGAGCCCTTGACTGATGAAATTTATAGAGGTTGCCCCAGGCGTTACTAACCATGGGTACCGGTGCCTCATTCTTTTGCGCAAAACCCAATGGAGAAATCACAAGCAACAAGACGAGTCCGAGTTTTAGCATCACGTTCATACTTTAATCATTAGCCGGAAATACTATTTGAACCTTGGGCGGTTATCGCGGATTGAAGATGGCGCTACAAATTAGCGACGGAGTTTCCGGTCGTAGAATTGTTCATTTTTAGGCCGGCGGATCGGTATCGAAAGACCACCGGTTTCATCGAGTTCATCGAATAATTGTTCCCGTAGTTCGAGGATACGTTCCTGATAAGCGGGGACGCGAATCAAATTGTGACGTTCATGAGGATCGGAATTAAGATCATAAAATCCGTTGCGATCCCAGACTCCGTGGTAATAAACGTATTTTTCCTCATCGGTACGGATTGCAAAGGTGGTCGGGGTAGCTGGAAAGTTCCATTCCCAGTGATACTCATAAACGAAATGTCCCCGCCATTTCTTCTTTGATTTTTTCCCTTGGAGTAGAGCGAGAAAAGAATGTCCGTCCATCTTCGGGTTGGTTGGAAGATCAACCCCGGCGAACTCAAGAATGGTGGGGGCGAGGTCAACGTTGAGAGCCATGTTTTCAATGCGGGTGCCCGCTTTGATCAGCTTGGGATGGCGGGCCAGCATGGGAATGCGGATGGATTCCTCGAAGGCATCGCGTTTGTCGTAAAATCCATGTTCACCGAGGGCAAAGCCATTGTCTCCCAGATAAATGATCAGGGTATCATCCGCTATCCCGAGTTCATCCAATTGTCGAAGGATTCGGCCAATATTTTCATCGAGCGCGTGTACGGTTTCGCAAAAGTTGTGATAAAGCTCATCAAAGTCAGGAACGGGATCTTTGTCGAGGGAACCCGTTTCCATATGATCGATTCCGTGAATTCCATACCTGCGTTCACGAATCCAGTGGGACTGAGAAAGATAATTCTCTTCGGTATTGGCCATGGTTTCCGGATAGTCGATCTTCTTGCCCTCGTAACGCTTGGCATGGCGGGGCGGGGGTTGAAAGGGGTAGTGGACTGCCTTGTATCCGACCTGCAGAAAGAAGGGTTTGCCCTTTTGGGACGCCGGGCCTACTTCCTTGAGCCAATCAACCGCCTGGTCGGTCAAAAGGTCGGCGTTGTATCCCTTGAAGGCTTTTCTTTTGCCATTGATGTTGAAGGTCGGGTCGAAATAGGTTCCCTGACCGGCGAAACTGACCCAGTGGTCGAAGCCCTTGCGGGGAGTATCGTCCTCATGGCCCATATGCCATTTGCCGACGTAGCCGGTGCGGTATCCCGCATCCTGAAGGTATTCGGGAAAAAAACGAGTGCCTTCCGGAACCGGTCGCTGGTTGTCCACCACGCGATGATGTCTCATGTACTGTCCGGTTAGAATGGAAGCCCGACTGGGCGAGCAGAGTGAGGTGGTGACGAAGGCGTTGGCAAGGTGCGCTCCTTCCTCCGCCAAACGATCGAGGTTCGGGGTTTCGAGGAACTCGGGAGCCTCGTCCATGAAACTCATGAAGTCATATCGGTGATCGTCGCTCAGAATGAGGAGGACGTTTGCTCCTTTGCCGCACAGGGAAGCCTGCAACCATGCGAACACGCCGATCAGGATGGGAAAGATTAGCTTTTTCATAGATCGAATAAGACGTCTGTGGCGTTGCGAGTCACCAAAGAATTTTCCAAATCTTCCTTTGCCTTTCCCCAGAGCTTTACTTTCCGCTGTTTTTTCGATTAGAAGAATGGGGTGGATTTCTACCTGAAATTAAAAGGTGAGCAAGTTGGTCCTTATCGATTGGAAGAAGTGCAGGGTTGGCTGAATGCGGGTTACGTCAAACCCGATGATACCGCTTGGTTCGATGGTTGTGAGGATTGGGTGAAAGTGGAGGAATTGCCCGGGATTGACTTGAATGCGGCGGGTCATTTCGTTCGCACGGACGAAGCTTTGCCCTTTGAAGCCTATGTTGGAGAGGAACCCTACGTTTTCGTTTGCTACGCTCATCGGGATTCGACGACCGTCTTCAAGCAAATCAAAGATCTCCACGCGGACGGATATCGGATGTGGTATGATGAGGGAATTGGAGTCAGTTCGGAATGGCCCGAGGAAATTGCCAAGGCGGTTTTGGGTTGTTCGGTTTTTCTGGTCTACGTCTCTCCCAATGCCACCGCTTCAATCAATTGCAGGAATGAGATCAATTTGGCTTTGGACGAGAACAAGCCCTTTATCGCCGTTCATCTGGAGGAGTCTACGCTCCCTCCGGGCTTGAGGTTGCGCATGGGAGATCTGCAGGCGATCTTCCGTTACAAACTGACCAAGGATCAGTACGCCAAGAAAGTCAGGGGAGCCATTAATCATTTCCTTAAGCATGGGAACAAGATCCCGGAAACGAATTCGAGTGACCGGGGACTGAGCCATTCGAGCAATCGCTCCACCAAGAATTTTTGGAAGTCCGGCTTGGCCATCGCCATCGGTTCTCTGCTGTTGCTTGCCTTGATTGTGAAAACGTTCGTTTTCCAAGATGGAAAGGATTCGGAAGAGAATGCCGGAATGCGAGTTCTTTCGATGGGGAAGGAGAGAACCGTTTCTTCGATTGGACTGGAAATGATCTGGTGCCCGCCTGGCTCCTTTCAAATGGGCAGTCCGAAGGATGAGCAGTCCAGAAAGGAAAATGAAATCCCTCATAAGGTGAGTCTTTCCAAAGGATTTTATTTGGGCAAATACGAAGTCACTCAAGGCCAGTGGGAAAAGGTGATGGGGGATAACCCAAGCTTTTTCCAGGGACGGGATCGTCCGGTCGAGCGAGTCAGTTGGGAACAGGCGAGGTCCTTTTGCGAAAAAATAACCCAGTTGGATCGCCGAAAGGGCCTGTTGCCCGAAGGTTGGCGATATGATTTGCCCACCGAGTCGGAATGGGAGTATGCCTGTCGAGCCGGAACCAAGACCGCCTACGCCTGGGGTTCTTCGATAGAATCTTCGCAGGCCAATTTCCAATCGGAGGTGAATGCCACCCGAGAGGTTGGATTCTATCTTTCCAATCCTTGGGGCTTTTTCGATATGCACGGTAACGTCTTGGAATGGGTGGCGGACCGGAATGGCGAGTACTCCAACAGTCAGGTTGTGGATCCTCAAGGTCCCTCGAAGGGGTCCAATCGCGTGATGAGAGGGGGTTCCTGGTACAATGAGGGTGGCCAGTTAAGATCCGCTGAACGCTCATCCGCCTTTCCCGGGGTTGCCGCAACCTTCATCGGATTCCGCTTGGCCTTCAAGGAGGATAACCCTGATCTCCTTCCGCCCAGTCTTGAGCCTCGCGGTCTGAAATCCATGGTTCACGAGGCGGGCCTTCCTTGGATTGACCCATGGATGACCGCATTGGACGACCGGGACGGAAACCTCTCCTCCCAAGTCCGCGTAGAAGGTGAAGTGAGAGTTGATATCCCGGGTACCTATGAGCTTATCTATTCCGTTTCCGATTACTCCGGAAACGAGGCCAATCAGAACCGGTCGGTCCGAATCGTCGACACCACCCCTCCGGAAATTTCTCTGCTTGGCGAGACTAACCAATCCGTGGAGTTCGGTTTCCCTTGGCGGGAACCGGGTTTCTACGCTCTCGATGCTCTGGATGGGAATCTTAGTTTGGACGTTTTGGTTAGCGGAAGCGTGAATACCTCGAGTCCCGGACCGTACCGACTCTTGTATCGGGTGTCTGATCAGAACGGAAACGAATCGCAAGCCGAACGCCTGATCGTGGTTTCTACGCCCGCCGAAGCTGTTTCCGAAGACGAAATAAAGGAGGCGAACGCTTCTTCTCAATCCGCTTTCTTCACCCCTTCCAAGGAACTGCTTGAAGCAGTGCAAAATTGGACCCAGGTTCCAAGCTCCGTTTTTCCCTTGAGGAAGGTCAAGCTGTTTGAGGATCTTACTTTGCGTATTCGTGATGCAAACGGGAAGGAACTTGCCTCGAACCGGATCGAATCCGGAAACTCAGTGGTGGTTTTGTCCCTCCAGGGAACGGCTTTGGTCGTTTCCGATTCGGAGACCTCGAAGATGAGGGGACTCATTCCGATGGATACAACCAACTTCAAGCAAAAGGTTGCCGAACTGTTCGAGTTTCGCAAGAAGCAGCGAGAGGATTACCTCAATTTGCAAATCAAGCCAAGCGAGGAAACCCCAGATGAGACGGATGACGGATCGAGCGGTTCGGTCAGCGATCCTGATTTGCCGCCGGATTAAGATGTCTGCCCCGGATGCTCTCCTTACTTGGCTCGGTCGCTTTGGCTGCTCTCTCGTTTCTCCCAAAGAAAAGCCATCCGTCTGACCCTTTCCGGTTCCCGCTTGGCCAAATCATTGGTCTCATTGGGATCTTTCGACAAGTCGTAGAGTTCCCACTCCGCCTGCTTTTTTCCATCCTTGTTGAAAACGAGTTTCCAACTTCCCATTCGGATGGCTTTTCCCCGGGCATGGTGAAAAAATAGCATTTTGGGATCGCTTTGCTCCTTTCCGAGCAGGGAGGGAAGAATGGATCTTCCGTCCCAAGCGATTCGCTGAGCGCCGCCGGACTGTTCGGTGGGTGTAACCTTGGAAGCTTCCAGAATCGTGGGCATGAGGTCGACGAGATGGGAAAGGGTTCCGCAGACGCTACCGGAATTGCGGATGCCTTTGGGCCAGTGGGCGATCATAGGAGTATGGATTCCTCCCTCATGATCGTACTGTTTGAAAAGTCGGAACGGAGTATTGGAGAGGTTCGCCCATCCGTATCCGTAGCTTTGATAGGTGATTTCCGGTCCGGGCATCAGATCGGTCAGGTTGCCCGGGCGCATAGTCCGCCCATCTCGAGTTTTTTCGGGAAGATAGTCGCCCTTTCGATTGGCTCCGTATTCCACGTGGCATCCACCGTTGTCGATGGTGAAAAAGGTAAGGGTGTTCTCCAGTTGATCCGATTTGCGCAGATGATCGATTACCTCTCCGATCACCTTGTCCATGAGGGTAACCTGGGCGGCGTAGACTTCCATTCTCCGTTCTTGCCAAGCTTTGTTCGGTACATCTTGCCAAGCAGGGACATTGGGATGGCGGGGAGAGAGAACCACCTCTGGATCGATGACTTGGAGCTCTTTCATCCTCTCAAGCCTTTTTTTTCTGAGGACGTCCCAACCGGCGGAGAATTTGCCTTTGTACGCTTCGATTGCCTCGTCGGGGGCATGCAGAGGCCAATGGGCCGCAGTGAAAGGCAGGTAGAGAAAGAAGGGCTCGTCCTTCGGGATTTTCTTGAGAAAGGAGACGGCTTCCCTGCCAATTGCATGGGTGAAGTAGTATTCGCGGTCATTCATGAACTCGTGGTCGATGGAGGAGCGGTTTCTTTTGAGCCCAAAGGGAGCGAAGAAACTACTGGCCCCTCCCAGGATGCCATAAAAGTGATCGAAGCCACGCTGATCGGGAAAAACGGCATGAGCTCCGTTATCTTTCGTGTAGTTTCCGGCGAGGTGCCACTTCCCCATCATACCCGTTCGGTAGCCGTTCGAGCGGAGGGCTTCGGGTAGAGTCAGGCAGCGGGGATGTAGGGCGTTGTTCTTGATGGACGTCCTGTGATAAACCCCCGTAAGCATGGATGCCCGCGAGACCCAGCACATGTTTTCACTGTAAAAGTTGGTGAAGCGGATTCCCCCCTTGGCAAGAGAATCGAGACGAGGGGTACGGATTTCCCCCCCGTAACAACCGAGATCGGAAAAGCCCATGTCGTCTGCCATGATGATGAGGATATTGGGCCGTTGAGCGGCGGAACCATCGATAAAGGCAATGACTGACAGGAAAAAAAAAGGAAGCAAACGGATCATTCGAGCATCGGTAAGGGATTTCGGCAATTCGTCAAGGGAGCAAAGTCGTTTGGTCCGAAAAAGAAATCTAAATCCAAACTTTTAAGGTGACCCCTGCATCGAATTGGTCTTGGATTGTTATCTTACCTATGCTCATGAAAACAATACCTCTTCTTTCATCGGTCTTCCTGCTTTTCCTTTCTCCCTCAAGCGCCCGAAAGCCAAACTTCGTCTACGTCATGGTGGATGATGCCGGTTATGGAGACTTCTCCTGTTTTGGACAGGAGAAATTCCAGACCCCAAACGTGGACCGAATGGCCCGTGAGGGAATGAAGTTGACCGACTTCTATTCCTCAAGCACGGTCTGCGCCCCGTCTCGGTCCAGTCTGATGACCGGTCATCATTCGGGTCGCGGTTACATTCGTGGAAACAAGGAAATCAAACCCGAGGGTCAGCACCCACTACCATTGAAAGCGGTTACGATTCCTGAGATCCTGAAACAGTCCGGTTACGTTTCCGGTATGTTCGGCAAATGGGGACTCGGTGCTCCCGGTTCGGAAGGAGACCCAATGAATCAGGGATTTGATCGGTTTTACGGACTGAACTGTCAGCGACAGTCCCATAATTTTTATCCCACTCACGTTTGGAGCGACCGGAAGAAGGTCATGCTGGATCGTAAGCGCTACTCCCATAGCTTGATTGCGGACGAGTGTCTTAAATTCATTCGGGCAAACAAGGATAACCCGTTTTTTTGCTACGTTCCCTTCACCATTCCTCATGCGGCTATGCAGTCACCGGAAGAAAGGATTGCTCCCTGGAGGAAAAAATTTCCTGAGTTTGAAAAAGTGACCGGAAAGTATGGCGGGTCCGTTATCACAAACCCCGTGGCGGCATTTGCGTCGATGATGGAGCATATGGATGAGGACGTGGGCCGGATTCTTGACCTGTTGGAAGAACTTGGGATTGATGATGATACCCTGGTGATTTTCACTTCCGATAACGGCCCCCATAAGGAGGGGGGACACAAACCTGATTTCTTCGACAGTAACGGTCCGCTCAAGGGATATAAGCGGGACCTCTATGAGGGAGGTATCCGGGTCGCTACCGTTGCCTGGTGGCCGGGTAAGATTGAGTCCGGAAGCACCAGCTCTCATATTGCGGCGGGTTGGGACTTGTTGCCCACCCTGTGTGAATTGTCAGGCACGGAAGCTCCAGCAGATTTGGATGGAGTATCCTTCGCGCCCACACTCTTGGGAAATAACAAGAACCAAGAACATAGAGATTATCTTTACTGGGAATTCCACGAACGGGGAGGAAAGCAGGCGGTACGCATGGGGAAGTGGAAAGGAATCCGACTGAATGTTCGTAAGGACCCAAATTCTCCCATAGAGCTCTATGATCTGTCGAAGGATATTGGGGAGGAAAATAACATTGCTTCCAAGCACCCGCAGATCGTTGAGAAGATGGAATCTGCGATGAAGGAATCTCACCGACCAAACCCAATTTTCCCATTCATCGAATAGTTCTGGATGGATGTTGGCTAGGGACAGTCCTTATTTTTTCGCGAATGCCGGGATCAGAACTTCGGGCAGTTGCCAGAGCATTTTACCCATTCCCCGGTTGTGAGCTGTTGCAACCGCAACAAGTTCTAGAGTGGGAAATACAAAAATAAATTGCCCTCCGGCGCCTCTCCCTTGAATGCATGGGTATTTCTTTTCACCAACTTCCCGAACTTGGCTCCACCAGAAGTATCCATAGAAATTAGTTGGACTCGTTTGAACCAAGGGAGACGTCGCCTGTTTGATGAATTCCTTGGGGAGGTGTTGTTTTCCATCCCATAATCCTTGGTTCAAGGTAAGCAATCCCATCTTGATCATGTCTCTGGAAAGAACGCTCGATCCGGCGGCGGATTTGGGGAAGCCGCTAAGATCCTCTTGCCACCCGTAATTTACAATTCCCATTGGTTTGAGCAATTGATTGCGAATGAAATCTTCCGCTGACCCCGGTACTATTGATTCCAGGACCTGCATCGTCAGGACCGTATCGGCGGATTGATATTTAAATGGCTGTGGCCTTTGACTGGAGATTGGATTGGTGAACTGAAGATAGGCACGGGCTTGTCCCTGTCCTTTGAGTAAATCTGGTTTGCGGACGATCTCTCCGATCCTCTTCTTGGGCAAACGAATTCCTGAACTCATCTGCATTGCTTGATGAAGGGTGATCTGTTCGGCTCCTTTTGCCAATTGGTCAGGTTCAATCTGGTCGAGGAAGGAAACGACGGGTTTATGGAGATCTTCCATGGTCATATGCCCCAGTTGTATGGCCCGACCAATGGCATACGCCGTGTAGGACTTGGTGATGGACATTTGATAATGGGGGTAATTGACCCTGCCTTTACGGTAATATGACTCGAGGATCAGTTTCCCCCGGTGAGCGATCAAGAGACTGTCCGTATTTCCGAATTTGGGGTTTCCTGAGGGTTCCGCAAGAGATTGGGCATAGGAAAGAATTCTTCCTCTATCTTCCCCCCCGGCCCCGAGTTTTGCAATTTGCAATTGATCCCGACGGTCTCTGGGAAAGGAATTGATGAAGGGTTTTTTGAGATAGGGGAGACCTTTTTCGTTCTCAAAGGAAACGTCCTTGGCGTTCAGGTCTATGACTTCTGGACCCAACCCGTTGTCGGCCAAATTGTGGCTAAGGCAAGAGGTCAGGGAAAGGCTGAGAAGGAATGCGGTTTTCAAGGATTTGGGTCGGATGGGCGCTATGCTCGTAGAAAGAACCCGAGTGCAATGAACTTGACTGTGGTTCTTCAAAGTTACGATAAGTAAATGATGAAGAAACTATCTTTCCTTTCACTTGCCTTCGCAACCCTAACCTGTGGTCTTTTCCCAAAATCAGACCCCATCATCCGAAAGGAAATCCGAGAGCAAAACGGCCGCAAGGTCGAATACATGTTCATCGATGGAATCAAGGTGCATGAGTCGGACCCCGAGAAGCAACCTCAACCCCCAGTGGTCGAACCGAAACCTTACGACGCGAAGGCGGCCAAACCGCCCAAGGGTGCGGTCGTCTTGTTTGACGGTACCAAGAAAACCTTGGGGAATTGGCAGGCGGGGAATGGGGGCCCCACCAAATGGAAATTGATCGAAGGCGCCCTTGAGTCCGTTCGTGGCGGAGGCTATTTGATCAGTAAGCAAGAGTTTGGTTCCTGCCGGTTGCACGTTGAATTTGCAACTCCCAAGGTGGCCAAGGGAAGCGGTCAGGGTCGCGGAAACAGCGGGGTCTTTCTGATGGGGCAATATGAGATACAGGTTCTTGATTCCTACGAGAACGTCACTTATCCGGACGGACAGTGCGGAGCTTTGTACGGCCGGGCCAAGCCACTCGTCAATGCGTCTCGTGGACCTGGGGAATGGCAAACTTATGACGTCACCTTTCATCGGCCGATCTTTGATGATCAGGGTAAGGTCATCCGCAAGGCCAAGTTTCACGTGGTGCACAACGGACATGTGATTCATGATCACTTGGAACTTAGTGGCGGAACCGGTTGGCGGGGACCGCACTCCATTTCGGAATACAAAAAGCATGGGGATAAGGGTCCTTTGAAAATGCAGGATCACGGAAACCCGGTCCGTTTTCGAAACGTCTGGATCATACCCTTGAAGGATTGATTGTTTGATCGGAGCCTAGGCCGGTTGCCTGCAGACCTTGCGAATGCGTACCGATCAATGCCGAGGATTTCTTTGCGGCACTCGTTCTTGCTTCGAACGTTTAAACGATTAGTGTGTCGGCTTTTTTTATGACTGCTTGGTTGAGAGTGAGACGTCTGACGCCGGTTCGTTCGGTTGCCTTGTTTTGTTTCCTGCCATTCGTCCCTTCGGCTTTGGCAGAGCAAGAAACTCATTCTTCGTTTGAGGTGCAGTCAACTCCCCGGACTCTTTCTCCACTGATGGAGAGAGAACTCAGGGGATGCTTCGACTTCTTTTGGAAAGAATGGAATGCGGATCCCCAAAGCCCGACCTATGGAATGACCAATGGCGACTACGTAGGCATGAACAAGTACAGCCCCATTGCCATAGAAGAGCAGGGCTTTTACTTTGCTGCCATAATAATCGGGGTTGAACGGGGTTGGATTACGCGTGAGGAAGGAGAGAAACGAATTCTGATCACTTTGCGAAGTCTCGCTAAACTTGAGCGCATACGTGGCTTTTGGTACCATTTTATCGATCAGGATTCCGGAAAGAGAGGTTGGAGGGATTCGAAAAACGTCGAGCTGAGCAATGCATCGACTGGAACCATGCTCCTTGGCGCGCTTGCCGCCTCGGAATACTTTGGTGGCGAGATCGAGAGTCGAACCCAAAGGATGTATGCGGAGATGGATTGGAAGTGGTTCACCAACCCGAGGACCAAGCATCCCTATTTGGCCTGTTATCCGAAGGATCTTCCGTCCAAGGTTCCTCCCGGCATAACCGAGGAGGGGATGTTCGGCGGATGGTCGGCCTATGCCGAGCACATCTTTCTCTACCTGCTTGCGGCCGGTTCCCCAAACCCCGATTATTCGACGGGAGCGGATTCCTACTACGCCATGAGAACTCCGAAAGGAAGTTACAAGGGAGAGGAGTTTATCTTTTGCGGTACGGGTTCCGCCTTCACTTATCAATGGACCCACGCCTTCATCGATTTTCGAAATCTTCGCGACAAGCTAGGTAGGAATTGGTTTGAGAATTCGAGACATGCGGCGCTGGCCGCCCGGCGATATGCGATCGATAACGCTCATCGGATCAAGGGTCTGGGACCCAATTCGTGGGGGATGTCCGCTTGCATAAGTCCAACGACCGGTTACAGCGGTCAGTACGGTTCTCACCCCATTGGTCATGGGCATCCATTACTCGAGGATGGAACCGTCGCTCCCTACGGCGCCTTGTCTTTTCTCCCTTTCACCCCGAAGGAATCGATCGATGCCCTTGAGTATATGTACCGTATCCCCGGCTTGGTTGGAAAGTACGGTCTCTATGATGCCTACAGTTATCAGACGAAAGCCAAAGGCGACCAGCCTTGGATCGCCGAGAGTTACCTGGGCATTGACAAGGGTTTGGTTCTACTGATGTTCGAGAACTATTCCACTCAGTTAATTTGGAAATTGCTTCATCAAAACAATCACATCCGAAAAGGCTTTGAAGTACTTCTGTTCGAGCGCAAGCCTGACCGTTAATCTTTGAGGGGAGGCGGGTGGACCAGACCAACTGATTCCATGCTTTGGGTTTCTTAAATGGAGTTGCTTTCTTGATCTTCCTGCCTCTACTACAAGTAAACCTCCCTTGATCTTTGCCGTTCATAACATGAAAGCTCGTTATCCATTACTACTCTCCATTTTCATTTCCTTGAGTATTTTCGTACTTAACGGCGCAAAATTTCCAGCTCCGCCCGAGGTATGGAAGGATTATGATCCGGATCAGGGTGATTTTAAGGAGGAAATTGTCCGTCAGGAAACCAAAGACGGGATCCTACGCAAGGAATCCTACTTCAGTGCCTACGTGAACGGCGAAGAGGTGCGGGTGTTTTGCAAATATGCAGTCAAAGCCGGAGCTCAAAAGGCACCCGGATTGTTGAATGTTCACGGTTGGATGGGTGGTCCCGCGATCGATATGAAATATGTGAATGATGGATGGGCCGTGATGGCTCACGATTATTCCGGTATCAATAAGCGGAGTGATTATACCCAGTATCCAAATGCTTTGGCCCACGGTCATATGGAAGCCAAAAAAATGGGCCATCAACTAATTTATGACCGTATGCCGGATGGCAGCCAAACCACGAATCCCAAGGCGACCTCTCATTATTTATGGAATGCGGTGCAACGGAGAGCCCTCAGTTATTTACTCGCTCAAAAAGAAGTGGATCCGAATCGTGTTGGCGCCAAGGGTTACTCCTATGGGGGTACCATTATGTGGAACCTCGGAATGGATTCCCGGGTCAAGGCGGTCGTTGCTTACTTTGGGATTGGCTGGATCAACTATTATCGCGACCGTGCGGTATGGATGCATAACAATCCATACCGCGAACCTGTGAAAACACCGGGGCAACAACTGTATCTTTCGGCAGTGGCTCCCCAGGCCCATGCGGCTCATATCACTGCGGCCAGTCTTTGGCTGAACGGTTCCAACGATCATCATGGAGGCCATGAACGGGGATGCGAAACTTTTACGAAATTTAAGCCTGGAGTCCCCTGGGACTTTGCGGTCCAGGCACGCGGTCATCACAACACCGAAAAGCTCGG
>Ga0160422_10000151_pt1 | contig 39546 bp, 37 predicted proteins | sample Fk160mmetaG_FD_108192 | JGI IMG/M metagenome (GOLD analysis project Ga0160422, IMG submission 108192) | Marine microbial communities from the Central Pacific Ocean - Fk160115 60m metaG | ecosystem: Environmental > Aquatic > Marine > Oceanic > Photic zone | place: The Central Pacific Ocean... | reverse complement strand
TGCACGTTCACCGCACTAAAGGAAGTGTCGTCCCCACCAATGGTGATCAATTTGTCGATGCCCTTGGCTGTCAGCGTGTCAACGACCCGTTGCAAATCTTCCGGGTTCTTGGTGGGGTTGGCTCGGCTCGTCCCGAGAACGGAACCGCCACGAAAGTGCAGGCGACTGACGTCGGCAATGTCCATGCGCTCCAAGGCAGCAAGATCGCCTTTCATCACCCGGGAGAAGCCGTCACGGATGCCGTAAACCTCCGTACCCGCCAAGCGGGCCCGAATCACTGCCGCGGCAATGACACCATTGATTCCAGGGGCAGGACCACCACCAACAACAATCGCAAGAGCTCCGGACACGGGAAACCGCCTTTCGAATTCGGGGCGGCAGTCTACCGCGGGAGCGGGATGGGTCCAAAGTCCCAAAGGCAGAAGCTGCAATCTTTTGGCCCGTGTCGCAAGCCGATCCCTAAGCGTCGTAGTCTGTCGGACAGAAATGGCCGGCGTGCTTTCCCAATCCATATCACAGGTGGCGATCCTCGCTCCCAACTGGTTGGGCGATGTGGCACTGGCTCTTCCAAGTCTGCAGACGCTGGTCAAGGCCAGACCCGAAACGACATTCCATGTGGTGGGGCGTTCTTCCTTCGGAGAAGTCGTGAATCTTCTGAGCACCTCCCAGCTGATGCACCACCCATGTGCTGAGAACAACCGGGAACGACGCCAACTTTTGCAAAGGATCAATCCGGATGCACTCATGCTGTTCACGGGGAGTTTCCGCAGCGCATGGATTGTCCGAGGACTCGGCCACATTCGAATTGGAATGCGCAGCGAAGGGCGTGGATGGTTACTGACCCATGCCATCCCGCGTGGCACCAGCCGTCCCCGACCCACCTCCGAGCTGTACGGGGATCTGGTGGAAGTCGCTGTTGGAAGACGTCCCAAGCGACCCGAAAGCTTGGTCCCTAAAGAACCCAAACTGGCACGCTCGGGCATTGTGTTGGTTCCTGGAGCCAGCCGAGACAACAAGAGATGGCCAGAGTCACGCTTCGTAGCGCTTGGACAAAAGCTCCAAGCCTCTGGTCATGCCATCATGCTCTTGGGAGCGCCCGATGAAAAGGCCCGCTTGTGTGCAATGTCTGAACACATTCTCCGGTCTCGAGTGATCTGTGAGAACAGCCTCCGCCCCGCCCTGACAGCCATACAGAACGCGGCCGTGGTTGTCGGCAACGACACCGGACCCCGTCATCTGGCAACACTGTTTGGGACCCCGTGCGTGACACTCTTCGGACCGACCGATGTTCGATGGACGCCACCCGCGACAAGCGAGCACGCGTTGCGAGCTCAACCATTTGCCCCGGGGGAGCTGATCGCCGACGACAAACCAGCAGCGTTCACCATGGATCGCATCCCAACTGGGGATGTGCTTCACACCGTGCAAACCATCCTGAATCAATCTCAGACTTAACGCAGCTGCAGAGGCACCTTGGCCACCACCGAACGCCGCGCTTGCTTCGCCCATTGCTGAACCAACCGCTGCGCGGCGACAAAATCAAGAACGGCGGCCTCACCCACCACTCTTCCGTCCGCCGCCATAGGTGGCAAACGCAACACTTGAAAAGCCCCCCCCGCCCGATCAACCAGTGAGGCCATGGCCTCTGGTGCGTCTTCGGCATCAACCCGCAACAAATGGGTGATCCCAAACGACGCCAACGCGTCTTGAGGAGCGACGGGTTCCAGCATGCCTTCTGCCATCAAGCCCGCGGGAACTCTGCAAAAGAACGTGGCCACAGCTTCGCCCTCTCGAGGAGACTGCTCAAGACGAGGTTGCACCGCAACCGGACGCTGTGGCCTGGGATAGGCCTGCAATCCTGGGGGCGGCCAAGTTGCAGTCGACTGGACCGATGCTGTTGCCGACCGATTGAACCATGAGGATCCTGGCTGCGGAGCAACAAACCAAATCATCGAAATCAACAACAAAAGCAAACATCCACCGATCACGACTTGCCGCACCGGCTTTGCGATTTGACGACGCGGTTCGGGCAAACCTGGAGGCCCCAGCAGCACGGGACGTGCCGCCATGCCACTGGGGTCAAACCGTGGAGGTTCTGGGATTTCACCCCGGTGCTGCAAAGCGGCCCGGTCGGCCCGCATGCCGTCTACCAAGTCGCGGAGTTCCGCATCGGCGTCGAGATCACGAGAAAGGCGGACCCGGTCGGCTTCTTCGAGACGAGATTCCACCCATCCCAGCAATTGACCAAGTTGTCCACGGCCTACCCCCGGGTCGTCCTCACCAAGCAAGCCCAAGCGGGCTCGCCAACGCAATGTACGAACGTCGTGCAAGGTGGTGTTCAACGCCCCCGCGATCACGGTGTCTTCCAAATCTCCAAGATCACATAGGACCAAAGCAGCACGCTCTCGCGGGGCCAGACGGTGCACGGGCAAGGCTGCATCTGGAGATGCTCCCGGGAGTGCATCAACCAATGCTGCAAACGCTGTGGCCGATTCTTCCGCTTCAGACGCCGAAAGAGCAGCGCGGAGCCCCCCGTCCAGACGAGCCTCCGCATGCCTTGGGTCAAGGGCGAGTGCGCACTCCCACAGCTTCGACTGAAGTCGATTGAGTCGCGGTCCGGATGGGCGCTGGCGTACCATCAGCACAACGATGGTACTCCCCCAAGACGAATGGCAGAGTCCACTGGCAAGCCGCTACGCCTCAGTGGAAATGCGAACCCTCTTTTCTGACCGAAACCGCATCGGACTGTGGCGTCGATTGTGGCTCGCTTTGGCCGAATCCGAGCACGAATTGGGGCTGCCAATCACCTCTGAGCAAATTGAAGAGTTGAAAAGCACTCTGGACGACATCGATTTTGGCAAGGCTGCAGCCTACGAAGCCGAATTACGCCACGACGTCATGGCCCATGTCCACGCCTGGGGCGACGTGGCCCCAAACGCACGGTCCATCTTGCACCTTGGAGCCACCAGTCAATATCTCAATTGCAACGCGGAAGCCATCATGCTCAGAGATGGCTTGGATCAGATTGCTGGGTCTTTGGCTTCCGTGATCGATGCATTGGGCACATTTGCCCAAACCCACCGCGCGGTGCCCACCTTGGGATCAACCCATTTCCAAACGGCCCAGCCCACCACGGTGGGCAAGCGGGCCAGCGTGTGGTGTTGGGACTTGTGTTTGGCCCTCGAAGAAGTGGAACGCCAACGGGATGGCATCCTCCTTCGTGGTGTCAAAGGCACCACTGGCACCCAAGCATCGTTTCTGTCTTTGTTTGACGGTGATCATGACAAAGTGGAACAATTGGAACGACTCGTGGCAGAGCGCATGGGTTTCTCAGCTGAACAATTGCATCCTGTGACTGGGCAAACGTATCCACGGCTGGTGGACGCCAAAGTTCTCGGTGCGTTGGGGATCGTCGCTGCCGCCAGCCACAAATGGGCCACCGATGTTCGTCTGCTCGCAGGTCGAGCTGAAATCGAAGAACCTGTGGCCAAGAAACAAATTGGTTCATCCGCCATGCCATACAAACGCAACCCCATGCGATGCGAGAGAGCCTGTGGTTTGGCACGATTTGTGATGAACTTGGTGCCAAATACGTACCAGACCGCGGCCACCCAATGGCTCGAACGCACCCTTGACGACTCGGCCAACCGGAGATTGACCTTGGCCGAAGCCTTTTTGGCGACCGATGCGACTTTGGGCATTCTGCGAAATGTGGCACAAGGGCTTGTCGCCAACCCAGCGGTATGCCGCACCAACTTGATGCGAGAGATGCCATTTTTGGCCACGGAAGCTTTGTTGATGGCTGCGGTGCGGAATGGTGCGGATCGACAGACCACCCATGAGATCATTCGAGCGCACAGCCGAGCGGTCCAGGCTGAACTTCGAGAAGGCGCGGCCACAAACAATCTTTTGGAGCGACTTCGGGCTGAACCAGCATTTGCAGGCGTCAGCATGGAGGAAGCACTGAACCCCGACCAGCACATTGGAAGGGCCCCAGAGCAAGTTGACCGGTTTATTGACCAGTGCCTGAGCCCAATTCGAGGCCGATATGCGTCAAAAATTGGAAAAGAGGTATCAGATCTCGCCATATAATCAAAAAAATGCCTGTATTGGGCCAAAAAGACCGTTTCTTCCCGGCAAAGCCGCCCGCCATCCGGCACAATGGCAGAACTGAGTGGGCCCTGAAGGCCCCCAAAGGAGAACCAGTATGGAGTCCTACGACAATCTTCGACGTCTTGTGGAATCTGTTGATGAAGACATCAACAAGGCCAAGGGTGGCAACAAAGCCGCTGGCACCCGTGTTCGCAAAGTCATGCAAGAAATCAAAGCTGCCGCCCAAGAGATTCGGGCCCAAATGCTTGAAATTCGTTCTGAAGACAACTGATCTTTGATCAACCTTCCTCGGAAGGCGAACAATCGTTTAGAAGGCCGCCCCATGGGCGGCCTTCTTGCTTTCGGTACGGTACGCCTCATATGGCTCTAGAACCTGTCCTACCGCTCGATCGCATCGACCCCAACGCTTGTCTTCATGACGCCAAGGCTATTGATGCGCTGATACCGCACCGTGGACCCATCCGCCAAGTGGACCGCATCGTTTTTGCCGAACCGCCGCTGATGATTGCAGGAGTGAAAGAGGTCCAAAACGACGAGTTCTGGTGCGATGGGCACATTCCGGGTCGTCCTGTGATGCCGGGAGTCCTTCAGCTCGAAGCCGGTGCTCAACTGGCTTCTATTTTAGACACACTGTGCCATGGGGCAGATCGCTTCATGGGCTTGGTGCGTATCGATGAGGCTTCTTTTCGAGGCTCGGTCGAGCCGGGAGATCAACTCCTCTTGCTTGGCTATCGACTCAAGCCCGCGCACAAAAGAAGATTTGTATGCCATTGCCAAGGTCTGGTCAAAGGCAATATCGTCTTTGACGCGCAAATCACTGGGTTCACGATGTAAAACAGCGCCATGACTTTGCTCCCCTTCCGTTGTCATCCCTTGCTCAAATCCCGGGTCTGGGGTGGGGAACAACTTTTTGAGTGGAACAAAACACTGCCGAACGGGAACAACAATCGTTGGGGGGAGTCTTGGGAACTCGCCGACTTGCCCGAGGATATCCCTGATGGGCGCAGCATCATTCGAGATGGACCACTCGCCGGCCAGAACTTCCGTGACGCAATGATGCATCATGCCGAGCTTCTGCTGGGTGACTTGCCCCGCAGTTCGCATGGCGGCTTTCCTTTGTTGGTGAAGCTTCTCGACGCACAACGGAACCTGTCGGTTCAGGTGCATCCCACCGCCGAATATGCGGCAACCCATCCCGGCGCATACAAAAAAGACGAAGCTTGGTTGATTCTTGACGCGAAGCCAAAAAGCATGCTCTACACCGGTTTGGCCGAGGGGGTCACCCCAACCGAGTTGCATGCTGCAGCCAAACGCGGCCAAGACTTGGAGCCACTCATGCACGCCGTGCCGGCCATCCCTGGAGCGTGCCATGTGCTTCCGAGTGGCACCTGCCATGCGTTAGGAGCCGGAATCTTGGTGGCAGAATTCCAAACCCCCAGCGACACGACCTATCGCATCTGGGATTGGGGACGCAAAGGCCGCGAAATGCACCTTGATCAGGCTTTGGCCTGCATGTCGCCGGGAAGAGCAGATCCACCGTGCATCACCCCAGCGCATGCGGACGGTCTTGAAATCAATATCGTGGCCAATACCCCTGCTTTTGTGCTTCGGACCCTCCGCAGCTCAGATCAACGCGTCCTGAAATCCCCACCCTCGGACCGACCAGAAATTTGGATGATCCTCGAGGGCGAAATGCAATGCGCATCTATGCGCTGGAAGAAGGGCGATACGGTCTTCTTTCCGGCCAGCCGCGATGTGGCCGTTGAGGTGGCCGCCGGATCGCACTGGGTGCACTGTCACTTGCCATTTGGACAGGAACACCTTGCCTGAGGGAATACCAGAACCCAAGAAACCGTCTTCTCAGCATGATGCTCATGTTGCCCGAAGACCACTCTCCGAAGCCAAGCTCCGAAAAATCATGCAAAACCATGGCCCACGACTCTTGGCGTTGGCCCGGGGAGTCGTTCGTGATACCCATCTCGCGGAAGACATTGTCCAGGAAAGTTTCGTGAAACTGTGGCGGCAACCACCCAAAGCTGAGGCAGCAACCGCCTCATGGCTTCGCACTACCGTGGTGCGGGCATCAATAGATCGAATTCGAAAACGCCAAGCATCGCCAAGTGAAATCCTCAATCCCACCGCACCGGAATCACCACCCGTGGCAGATTCTCAAGAACAAGCAAAACGAATTGAAGATGCCATGAATCGCTTGGACCCTGAGAAACGGGCCGTATTGTTGCTGCGAGCTCGAGAACAACTCCCTTACGAAGCCATCGCCGCCGCCCTGGATATTCCCGTCGGCACCGTAATGAGCCGGCTTGCCAGGGCACGAAAAGCACTGCTTCATGAGTTGGCTCAATCTAAAACCGGTGCCACAGTGAATCCCATTCCCATTTCCCGGAGAACCAACCCATGAGGATGGACTGCGCGACCTTCGCTTCTTACCGCGATGCCTTCCTTGACGGGCGGCTCACCCAGGAAGAATTGCACCTCATCGAGCGGCATCTGGCCGAATGTTCAACCTGCCAAGCCGCCATTGATCATCTGCTCGTGGCTGAAGCCCACCTTCGCAATCAACCCGATCCGGTGTGGACCAAACAACTCACTCAATCCGTGCTGGATCAAACCACCGCGCCACTGGCCCGGTACGTTTGGTCTTGGCAGATGGCCACTGCGGCGGGCTGGGTTTTGGCCATTGGCCTCGGCATGATGCTGTTGCGTCCCCCCCAATCACCAACTCCGAGTGCGACGTCGGATGGGTACTACCAGCCCGCAGCTTGGATGAAATCAACGCTCGGCCCCCGCCGCGAGATCGAAGACTCATTCCCAGAGGTGCTGTTGTTGCGGCATCTTCAAACACAGCAACCTCCTTCTCCGGGTCTCCTAGAAGCAATTTCCCGCAAACGACAAAAAGCCTTTGGCGAAGAGCGAATGGTGCTTTTGCACGCCGAAGCCGCATGTGCGCATCTACTCCAGCCCACCCCGCAAAACTTGCAAGTGCTCTTTCCTAAACTGGAGGCGCAATTAAAAGCATTGATTGGGGCACAAAAGCCTCCAGACGCTTGAAGCCGAAGACGTCCGAGAACCATGGATTCCCCCTGTCCACCGCCGGGGTCGTACCATATGACTTGTGAATTCACTTCACGGACTGCCACCGATTCATCCACCCGCGTTGTCCGCAATTCGGACCGCCTCGTTGCGATTGGAAGAATCAGCATCCGTTGACACCCCGGTGGCACGAATTACGCCGAGCCAACCCATTGATCCATTGGTGGCGGGTCGACTCGCACCTGGGGCTCGGCTGACACTTCGTCCCAACCTCGCGCAGATCCAAGCCACCTATGGCGCGCAGCACCAACCTCCGCATGCTGGTCCTGAGACCATCGCGTGAATCAAAAGGCATTTGTTGATGCTTTTGCGGGCGCACGAGCCAGCGCGATATTGCGTACCCCCCACGAACATCTTGCGGCTCCGGCCATGGAGGCCGCCATTGCTGCAGGATTCCGAGTGGTTGAGTTCACCTTAACCATCCCTGGAGCACTTGAGCTGGTTCGCACTTTTGCCAAGCGTGATGGTCTACTGGTAAGTGTGGGAACAGTTTTAACTCCGGAAGACGCCCATGCCGCGATTGATGCTGGTGCTTCTTGCCTCGTGTCTCCTGTGTTGGGAACTGAAGTTGGCGAAGTCGCCGCCGAACGCGATGTGGCATGGATGCCTGGGGTTGCCACGCCAACCGAGGCGTACGCTGCCCACCAATCCGGAGCACCGCTGCAAAAGGTCTTTCCCATGCCTGGCATCGGGGCCGCTTGGATCAAAGCCATTCGGGGGCCCATGCCATTTTTGCATTTGGTCCCTACCCACGGAGTCCACGAAAACAACGCAGCTGCATTCCTGAAAGCTGGAGCTCACGCGGTGGGCTTCGTGCAGTCTATTTTTGATCCCAACGACATTGCTGATCAACGCTGGAACAGAATCAAGGAAAAGGCTGAAAGAGCCTTGGCGTCGGTGAGCTAATGACAACGAGTGCGAGTCACCGGATCAATAACTCTTGGACCACACGACGCGCTGCGGGCTAGGCTCGCCGCTGAACGGGCAGGTCCCCGGTCCGTCTGCCAAATCCTCCATAGGAATACAACGGATCGTGACTCCCAACTCATCGTTGACGCGTTGTTCCACTTCCTCCGAACCATTCCAATGGGTTAAGGCAAATCCACCATGGATAGGCGTTGGCGTTCCTTCTCGGTATGGAGGCGGGGTAAAGAAGGCCCGGAAGCTTTCTTCATCATCGATCACTTTGGTGTGCTCATCACGGAACGCTTTGGCTTTGTTCAACAGGCCAGATTGGATATTGGAAAGCATTTCCGGGAGTCCGGCAATGAATGCATCACGCGGCAATGACTCCTTGTCCTTGTGACCTCGATCGCGACGGCCGACAAAAACCGTACCCGCTTCCATATCACGCTCCCCCACTTCAACGCGAACGGGTATGCCCTTCTTGATCCTTCCCCAAACTTTGTCTCCGCCCCGGATGTCACGGTCGTCAATTTCAACTTCGATGGCCCTCCCCATGAACGTGCGCTGACGGAGTTCTTCAGCAATTTTCTGGCAGTGGGCCAATACCGCTTTGGGATCTTTGGCTTTCATGGTGATGGGGATCAGCACCACATGAGCAGGAGCCAACGCCGGAGGAAGCACCAATCCATCATCGTCGGCATGGGTCATGATCAAGCCCCCAACCAAGCGTGTAGAAACCCCCCAGCTGGTGGTCCAAGCATGCTGACGGTCACCCTGCTCGTCAATAAACATGATGTCTTGAGCCTTCGAGAATGTCTGGCCCAAGAAGTGACTGGTTCCGGCCTGAAGTGCTTTTCGATCTTGCATCATGGCTTCAATGCAGACGGTATCGACCGCGCCGGGAAAACGTTCCCCAGCACTTTTGTATCCCGTCATCACTGGCATTGCCATCACGTCTTCCGCGAAGCGGGCGTAGACCTCGAGCATTTTCATGGTTTCCTCGCGGGCCTCTGCTTCTGTCGAATGCACCGTGTGCCCTTCCTGCCAGAGAAACTCAGCGGTCCGTAAAAAGAGCCGCGTTCGCAACTCCCAGCGCACCACATTTGCCCATTGGTTGATCAGCAAGGGCAGATCTCGATAACTCTCGACCCACTTGCTGAACATGGCACCAATGATGGTTTCACTGGTCGGACGAACGATCAAAGGTTCATCCAATTCCCCCGCCGGCTTGAGGCCGCCCTCCCCGTCATCTTCCAAACGATGGTGGGTCACCACTGCACATTCTTTGGCAAAGCCGTCCACGTGCTCGGCTTCCTTTTCGAGAAAGCTCTTCGGAATGAACAGTGGGAAATACGCATTGCGGTGACCGGTTTCTTTGAACCGTCGATCCAAATCACGCTGGATATTTTCCCAGATGGCGTATCCCCATGGCTTGATGACCATGCACCCTCGGACCGGAGAGGATTCGGCCAAATCAGCAGCCTTGACGACCTGCTGGTACCACTCGGGGTAGTTCTCACTGCGGATGGGTTCAATCGCCGTTTTGGGCTTGCTCATGGGTCGTTGCATTGTCGGCTTTTGTGACCAGAAGAGCAAGACAGCACAAAAAACACCTCCCAGGGGGAGGCGTTCTTGCTTGATTGGCGAAAGGATGGGATTTACTTGCCGTCCTTGACCTCGTACTCGGCGTCGATGACATCATCGTCACCATCGGAGGACTCTGGGGCTTCACCGTCGGGCTTCGCTTCAGCCGTCTTGGCCGCCTCATAAGCGGCTTTTCCGAGTTCCATAGATTCTGATTCAAGCTTTTTCATGGACGCTTCGATGGCGGACTTGTCTTCGCCCGACAGACAGCCTTCGACTTCGGCAACCGCAGCCTCGATCTTAGCTTTCACATCTTCGCCGACTTTCTCGCCGTGCTCCTCGAGGGCTTGCTTGGTCTGGAAGACCATCTGCTCGGCCCGATTTTTGACGTCGACCAACTCGCGACGTTCTTTGTCGGATGAAGCGTTGGCTTCGGCTTCAGTCTTCATGCGTTCGATTTCTTCCTCAGACAATCCGCCCGAGTTGTCAATTCGAATGTCAGCGGTTTTTCCAGTGGTCTTTTCAGTAGCCGTCACTTGCAAGATGCCATTGGCGTCAATGTTGAATTCGACCTCAATCTGAGGCGTGCCCATAGGGGCTGGCGGGATCCCACCCAAATCAAATCGACCCAGCGATCGGTTGTCTGCGGCAAACTCTCGCTCGCCCTGCAAAATGTGGATGGTCACTGAAGGCTGATTGTCAGCAGCTGTCGTAAACGTTTCTTTTCGAGAGGTCGGAATCGTGGTGTTGCGCTCGATCAATTTGGTGGTGATGCCTCCCTTGGTCTCAACCCCCAAAGAAAGTGGGGTGACATCAAGAAGGAGCACATCTTTGACATCGCCACCCAAGACACCACCTTGGATGGCGGCACCAATCGCCACCACTTCATCGGGATTGATGGACTTGTCAAGTTCGGCTTTACCGAACACTTCCTTGGCCACCTCTTGGACCTGGGGGATGCGAGTAGATCCCCCTACCATGACAACTTCATCCACACTCGAACCTTCGAGTTTGGCATCCGCCAGCGCTTGGCGGCAGGGGCCGGCGAGTCGCTCAAACAAGCTGGATGCCAACTGCTCAAACTTCGCGCGACTGATGGACTGCTGCAAATGCAGCGGGCCTCGGTCGGGAGTGGCGGTGATGAATGGCAAGTTCACGGAGGTTTCCGACATGGTGGAAAGCTCATGTTTGGCTTTTTCCGCAGCCTCTTTCAATCTCTGCAGAGCCATTGGGTCTTGGCGGAGGTCAATGGAGGACTCCTTTTTAAACTCATCAGCAATGTGATCGATCAAGACCTGATCAAAATCATCACCACCCAGGTGCCCATCACCGTTGGACGCCAATACTTCAAAGACACCGTCACCGACATCGAGAATGGAGACATCGAAAGTTCCGCCACCCAAGTCGAAAACTGCGATTCGGGCGTTGGTTTTCTTGTCGAGACCGTAGGCCAACGCGGCGGCAGTTGGCTCGTTGATGATGCGTTCCACTTTCAATCCGGCAATTTCACCTGCATCTTTCGTGGCCTGCCGTTGTGAGTCGTTGAAATAGGCCGGGACCGTAATCACAGCCCGGTCTACTTTCTCCCCCAAATAATCCTCGGCGGTTTTCTTGAGCTCACTCAAAACCATCGCACTGACTTCCTGGGGCGTGTAATCCTTGTCCCGAACATTCACACTGACAAATTCGGTGGCGGTACCTTTGACTTGGTACGGCACCTGCTTCTCTTCTCCGGTGACCTCTTCGGCTCTGCGGCCCATGAAGCGCTTGATGGAGAAGACAGTGTGCATGGGGTTGGTGACTTGCTGGTGTCGAGCCGCTTGACCAATCAGCCGCTCCCCTTTTTCCGTGAAACCAACCACCGAAGGGGTCGTGCGGTTGCCGCTTGCGTTGATGATGACCTTGGGCTGGTCACCTTCCATAACGGATACCACAGAGTTGGTTGTACCGAGGTCAATACCAATGATCTTTGACATTCGTGAGGTCTCCTTGAGGTCCGTAAATTTTCAATGCAACCCCCGTGCCAGACCCTGAAGCCCCTTTTGCGGGCACAAGACCGCCGGGAATCGAAGAATGGCCACAAAACGTGCCAATCCGGCAGACTGGAGTCCTCTTGCGTGGCTTCGTACGATAAGCCCATGGCTGGAATCGCCGCTGGAAGACCCCCACTGCAAATTGGCTCCTTTCAGCCTTCCACCCGAGTCTTTCTGGCTCCAATGGCGGGATTTACGGATCTGCCCTTCCGCCGTTTGGTCCGCGAGTGTGGCGGCTGCGGATTGGCCACAACCGACCTGCTGAACTGCCGCTCGGTACTTGCCGGTCACCCCACCGCCCTCCGATTGGCCGAAACCAACGACGCCGACAGCCCCGTGGGCATGCAGCTCTACGGGAACGACACCGACCCCTTGCCAGAAGCAGCAGATTGGGCGGTCGGCCAAGGAATCGATGTCCTCGATATCAACATGGGCTGCCCCGTCGACAAAGTATGCAAAAAAAACGGCGGATCCCTTTTGTTGTGCGACCCCGAACGCACCGTGCGTCTGGTTGAACGGATTCTGGCCGCAGTGCGAAGTCGAGTTCCGGTCACAGCGAAGTTGCGTCTGGGCTGGGACGACGATCACCTCACTGGTCCCCGATTGGCCCAAATGCTTGAATCGGTAGGCATTGCCGCAATCGCCATCCATGGCCGAACCACAGAAATGAAATTTCGTGGCGAAGTTCGGCTGGAAGGAATCGGCCGGGTGGTGGAAGCGGTTCATGCGATTCCCGTCCTAGGCAATGGCGACATCGAGTCTCCCCAAGATGCCGAACACATGATGCGTACCACGGGATGTGATGGCGTCATGCTCGCTCGGGCGGCCACCCGCCAACCGTGGCTGTTGTCACGGATCCACCAACTTTTGGAACACGGAGAGGACCCCGGGGAACTGGACCACCACGGAATTTTAAGAGTCATCCGCCGCCACGTGGAGTTGTGCCGGGAACATTGCGAAGAACGTCGTTCGCTCCATGTGCTGCGCAGCCGAATCTCTCGTTACTCGCGAAGCCTTGGTCACGTCAAGCCGCTCAAAGAGGCTTTCCGACTTGCCGAACACACCGACGAAATGCTGGTGGCCATCAACGAGTGGCTGGAGCGACCAGCACCCCGTCGTCGGGATCCGCAATCGCAATCTTTGGCGTGTCCGTTGCAACCATAAGGCGAGCCCACAGCAACAATCCCAAGACCAAAGCCGTACCGGCATGAGGCGCGTGCCGCCAATTTTGAAGATGACGTCGCATCCAGACCATCATGGTTGATTCTCCGCGAGGATCCGCCAAAGCGAATCATTGGTCTGAAATTCGGCGCTCCCACCCCGAGTCAAATGCGTGGAAAAGGTGCGAACTCCTGTTTGTATCCGGATGCGTTCCGCAGTTCGATCACACTTCACCAGATCAAGAGTGCCAAAGTCAGTGTCGCATTCCAGAGACCAGATGGCCGGGACACCCAGGGGCTTCAGCAACAAATCGCCGTCAGATTCTTGCCACACCCGCTCTATGGGGCCAAGTGTTTGGTGCAACTCGGCGTGAAGTGGCGGTGCGCCGGCCTGGTCGGGGAGGGCAACAATCCCGACGGTAAACAAAAATCCCCCGACAGCCAAAACCAAGGCCACGGCGGATTCTGTCAAAGCTCGTCGAGAAATAGACAAAGGTGCGATTCCTATGGAGACGCGCCGCCCGCGAATTCGGCGACCACTGCGGTCAGCCTCGGGAATCCGCGGGCGTGCGCTCCTTCCCATGCACCTTGCTGATCGGCCCGACGAGAGTTCCACTTTGGGCCGATCGGGAGATTGGGGTGTCCAGACTGTTCAAGCCGATTAACCCAAACTCCATTCATTCGTTATGCCGCTGAGAGGGCGGCGTCGAGTTCAAATCCCAGGCGATATTGCTGATCACCAAGCTGTTCACAGCGAACCACCCGACCCCGCCGGGCGAACATGTCAAACCCAGAAAAGCCCAAAGTCACCGTGGCTCCAAGCGGAAGAGGCTGGCCAGAAAACGCTCCCAGGCCGTGATCAGATCGATCCGCCAGCGTCAGGGCGTGGGTGACCCCAAAGTGCTCGGGGTCAAGCAAAAAAGCCGTCGCACTTCCTAGAGCGTGATGGCGGGATTCTCTTCGTTGCTCGAACCGGAGCGAACTGCCCTGCGGTGCGGCTGGTTCGGGCTGGGTGAATTCAATTTCGGCGGCGGGTCGGTAGTTCAAATCGGCCATGGGAAACCTCCAAAAGAGCCATCGGCAAGCCCGGAGGCCAACTGAATCGGAAGTTTCGCTTTGTGGGGAAGAATCCACCCCCGATCATGCCGATGATGGCATCACAGATGGAACGATCCGCAGGAAACTACTCCGCTGGCCCCTCCCGCCTCCCTGACGAAGTCCGGGCCATGGTGGCGGAGGACGTGTTGGACTTGGACGGCTCCGGCATCGGCTGCCTTGAGCACTCCCACCGAGGTGAAGTCTTTGATCAGGTTCTCAGCCAAACCGAGTTGCTGACCAGAAGCGTCTTGAGTGTCCCTTCGGATTATTCGGTGCTCTTCTTGCAGGGAGGGGCGACCCAGCAATTCGGATTGATCCCGATGAATTTTTCTGGAACGGGACCTTCGGCTCATACCAACACCGGGGTTTGGACCACCAAGGCCATACGAGCCGCGGAACAGTTCGGATCCACCAGCATTGTCTTTGATGGTTCTGATGATGGGTTTCGAAATCTGCCGGACCCCACCAATCTGCAAATTCCCGATGAGGCGTCGTTCTTACACACCTGCGCGAACAACACCGTGATGGGAACGCAATGGAAAACCTTGCCCCGACCGCCAGCCAGCGTTCCACATATTTGCGATATGAGCAGTGAAATTGGCAGTCGGGTTTTGGACTGGAACAACCTGGACATGCTGTACGCAGGTTGTCAAAAAAATCTGGGCGTCGCCGGAACGGTACTGGTAATCATCAAGAACGATCTGCTCCTCCGCAGCCAAGCCCCCACGCCATTCAACTATCAAGAACACGCTTCGGCTGGCTCACGACTCAATACCCCGCCGACTTTTGGCATTGTGGTGCTGCGACGAATGCTCGAGTGGATTCAACAACACGGTGGTGTCACAAATATGGCCCTCCGAGCCGAACAACGGGCCCAGCTGTTGTACGACGCCATCGAATCAACACAAGGGTATTGGCGGCCTCATGCGTCGCACGGATGCCAAAGTGTGATGAACATAACTTGGCATGGGCCAAGCCCCGAAGCCGAATCCGAATTTCTCAATCAAGCCAATGAAATCGGTTTTTCTGGACTCAAAGGTCACCGATCGGTAGGAGGACTCCGCGCTTCTGTGTACAACGCAGCTGATGAAGACGCATGCCAAAAATTGGCGGAGTTGATCTATACCAGCTCGCGTTCTTCCAAATAGTCAAGCAACGCGCAAGTCGCTGTGTCTACCAAGTCCAAAACCAAATCAAAGGCTTCCGCTCCGTCGTAGTACGGATCAGGTACATCAGTTCTGGAAGTCTCAGGATGGAATTCCAACAAACACCGGACGCGACTGGGTTCGACCCAAGGAAGATCTGTCACATCCTTGTGGTTGGCTTTGTCCATAACCACAATCAGGTCTGCATTGGCATCAGACGAGGCAATTTGCCTGGCTTGTGACTGAATATCAACACCACGTTTTTGAGCGGCAGACCTCATTCGGGCGTCCGCTGGCTCCCCGGCATGCCAGCCTCCCGTTCCAGCGGAATCAATACAAAAGACGTGATCAAGGCCGCGTTCTTGAACATGGTGACGAAAGTAGGCCTCCGCCGCCGGGGAGCGACAAATATTCCCCAGACATACAAAGAGAATGTTCGGCATCAATTGGCCTGCTGGGACAATGCACGACGTCGGGCGACTTTGATCGCGTAGGTCACGATCGAACTGAAAACAACCAACGCTCCGGCGTAGACCACACGACCTCGAAGCTGCGTCGAGACGTCAAGCCAAGCAAGAACAACTCCCAAGGTGGCAAAAAAAGCCGCAATGGCGTACAGGGTAAACACGGCGGGCTTCACGCCCCCCAGTGCCCGCTTGAGTTGGTGGTGAATGTGGTCAGAATCAGGATCACTCATTCGCTTTCCGGACAACCTACGGCGAACAATCGCCATAAATGTGTCCAAGATCGGCAACGTAAAGACCATCAAGCCCGCCAAAACAACATGGGTTTGTCCTCGATCACCCAGCATCAAAATGATGGACACCACCAAATAACCCAACATCAAACTTCCAGCATCTCCCAAGAAGATATTGGCGGGATTGAAGTTGTGAGGCAAGAAGCCAAGGATGGCGCCCAAACCAACCACCGCCAGCACTATTCGGGCCACCGCCAGAGACTGTGGAGCTTCGACAGAGTCACCACCTGCTTCAGGAAGCAACATCATGCCAATCAGGGCCAAGCCAACCAAAGCAATACCTGTCACCCCGGAAAGCAAACCATCGAGTCCATCGATCAAATTGGCGGCATTGCAACCACCAAGCACCATGACCGCGACCAACCCAGTACCAACGATGTTGTACACATGGGAACTCAGCACCCAATCCACACCTGGGAAAAAGAACAACTGGGTGTCGCCCGCGCCCAACAGAGGATTTAACACCCCCGCCGCCACTTGAACTCCAACACTTTCCACCGCCAGAGCGGCCGCGGCCATCATCTGACCCGCAATTTTGAGCCTTGGATCCCAACCGAACATGTCATCGCCAACCCCGGTGATAAAAATCACAATCAAGCCAAAGACCACTGAAATCGGAACTGGACGGTACTGATCAAGAGGTGCCTCAACGAACGCTGCCGAAAGAACACCGGCCATGATGCCAACAAAAACCGCGAGTCCGCCCAGATAGGCGATGGGCTCGGTGTGGATTTTTCGCCCCCCAGGTTGATCAACCAAATCGAGGGCGATGGCCAACTTCCGAACCAGTGGGGTAACCAAAAGGGTGACAATAAATGCGACAAAGAATGAGGGTGCAAAAGCATTGAGCAGTTCGATGATGCCGACTGGATCAACGGTACCGGCAATGCTTTGGTTTTCAATCGTGGGTTCAAGCTGATTCACTTTGAGTCCTCAGTACGAATGGATTCAGCGAGGTCTTGGATGGTCTCGGTGAGGGGCCGAGATGGTGGCAAACCAACCAAGTTTCGAGCGCGGGTAAGGTCGGGAATCCGCTCCTGAAGATCTTGAAAACCACGGCCCCATACCTCGTTGTAGGGAAGTATCTGGATGGATGACTCGGAATTTAAAACCTTACGAACCAATTCGGCCAATTGCAAAATGCTAATCGGCTCATCGTGTCCAAGATTGACCGGCAAACCCTGAGCCTCCGGCGAACGCAGCAATCGCGGAAGTGAGTCAACAATGTCCCGAACATCAGCGAAGCACCGATTTTGGTTTCCATCGCCGTGGACTTCAAGTGGGGTGTTGGCCAATGCGGCTCGCACGAATCTTGGCAGCACCATGCCCCATTCACCACGCTGTCGAGGACCAACCGTATTGAAAAACCGGATGACTACCGATGGGAGTTCCTGATCGAGCGCAAAAGCCAGGTGTTCATCAACCGCCTTGCTGTGTGCGTAGGACCAACGTGCAACTGTGGTGGGACCGTACACCGAGTCATCGGTCTCCCGAAAAGGTCGTCCATGACCCACGCCATAAACTTCACTCGTGCTTGCCAAAAGTGTTGGAGTCGAGGATTTGGCCAAATATCGAAGCAAACCCGCGGTCTCCACCACATTGTTGATGATGGTTCCAAATGGATCCTCCACAACCTTTCGTACCCCAACCGCCGCGGCAAGATGGTAGGCCTCGCCAAACTCTTCGTACGGCCCACTGGCTACCCACTGGTCAACCGTCGAACAGACCAATTCGACTTTCGGATGCACGGGGACTTGCTCTTTCCGTCCAGTTGAAAGATCGTCAACCACAAGGATCGAATGTCCTTGGTCCAAGAGATGCTCAACGAGATGGGATCCAATGAATCCGGCACCTCCGGTGACAAGGACTCGAGACACGTTGTTCAAGCAACCTCTGAATAATCCCGCATGATGCGGAAGTTCTTCTTGAAGTACCCACCAGTTTCAGTGCGAGCCTGGTTGAGGACAACGCCAAACACTTCGCTTCCAGCCTGCTTCACCGCGTTAGCAAGTCGGATGAGCAGGCCACGTTCATCCTGACCAGCATGAACAAGCAGTACCGCGCCATCTGCCTTAGATGCGATGGTCAATGCATCTCCGGCGGCGAGAGCGGGAGGGGCGTCGAACAGAATCAAATCCCATTGTTGACGGGCGTGATTGAGGAGTTCGTCCATTTTTGGAGATCCAAGACGATCTACCACTCTGGAGGCCTCGGTACCAGCACCAACAAGATCAAATCCAGCTTCAGTGCGGACGGCAACATTTGAGAAATTCCCAGCCCCCCCAAGAACATCCCCCAGACCATTCCCTGCACCAGCAAGACCGAGTTGCTCGGCCAGCCCCGGCCGACGGAAATCTCCATCGACCACCAACACACTCCGACCTGCCGCCGCCGCTGCTGCCGCAATATTCAGAACAGTGCCTGTACATCCGGTATCGGGAGTGCATGGGAAAAAAACCACCACTCTGCGTTCAGTGGGGGCACAGTTTCGTGACAGTTGAGTCCAGATTTGCCGCAGCGATTCTGCCACGACACTTTGACCAAATTCCATGACTGCCGATTCAAAATTTGTGCAGCCATCTGCATCTTCATCAAGATGGGGAACAACACCAAGAGGGCGAAGGCTTGGTACCAGAGAAAGGTCCTTCACACCTTTAATCCTTTGGTCGGTGAATTCACGCAAGAACACCACTCCGACCACGAGCCCAGTTACCAACAAAAATCCAGCGGGGATGACCAAATCAGGCTTTGGAAAAGCCATTTCCCGGGGGAGGGTTGCCGTACGGGCCAACGAAACCAACCTCGCGTCATCCCGAGACCGGAACAGTTTCAAATCACGAACGAGTTGGTCTTCGCCATCGCGCTTACGCTCGAGATAGTCACGTCTATTTTTAATGTTTTCAATTCGACTAAGGTCCGCGGCCTGAGATTGCAGCGACTGGACCTTTTCAGAATATTCATCTTGCAAAGATTGGCTTACGGCTTGAGTCTGCTCAAGAATTCTCATCGCTTGACGAATGTCGGCTCTCAAATTGCGCAACACGACTTCTTCACGTCGGGCCTCCAACGCAGCTTCCGAGGAGTCCAGCCTTTGGATCGCCCTGGCCACGACTGGGCTGGATGGATCCAAATACTGTGAACGCAAAAAAGAAAGATCCCGTCTCGCTGTTTCAACGGTTTGGACATGTATTGAAACTGAAGGATCTGCTTCTGCAGTTCGAATGTCGTCCTCGTCGTAGGAAAGCGTTCCATCCAGCTTTTGCTGGGCTTGGGCAACTTGGGTCTGAAGGCTCTGGGAAGCCTGCCGGTTGGTGTAAATCCGATCGGTCAACTGTTGAGCTGCGATTAATTCCGGGCTGTATCTCGGATCTTCTAGCGAAGAGACGCCATTGGAGGTGATGAAGTCTTCCAGCTCACCACTGATGTCGTCAATCTGACGCCGGGTATCTGCAAACTCTGAGCTAAAGAGTCGATCGATTGATTTGGCTCGGTTTTCCTCCAGGCTTTGAGTGCTCTCGAGATATGCGTCGGAAAGCGCAGCCACGATGGTTTGCGAATCTTCGCGACTCGCGGTTGCGAAGCTGATCCGGAACAACGCCGTTTTGGAAATTGGAGCACGGACCAGATCATCTTCCAGCTCATCCACCGCTTCTTCGATACGGGGACCGTCTTCATCGACATACTGGCTGGTAAACCAGTTTGATCTCTGAACAGCACGTGAACGTACTGCGGCTTTCAAAACATCGCGATCCATCAGCCGCGAAAGTTCAGTATTGGCGCGGCGTTCGATGTCGTCATCGTCCAACTCTTTCGCCGCACCAATCTCTGTGGCATCTTGGAGCCCAGAACGTATTTCAAACAAAGCTTCAGATCGGTACTTAGGGGAAAAAATGGACAACGCGACGTACGAAACACCCCCGACACCAATCCCTAAGAATCCGGAAAAAATCAGAAGAAGGAGATGCTTTCTCAGGATGCGAATCGGATCGACAGAAACCCCGGCTTCTGCTGGAGACGAAGAGGTCTGGATTTCTTCAGATTTTGATTCTGAGGGTTCCATATTCATCCCTTATCGGCCCAAAGAGGCGGTCGGCTCGCATTACGGGGTTAAATTTGATTCCACTTCTTTCACCAACGCGTCAAATTCATCACCCGCAGCATCATCGCGGGCCTTGGCCGCCGAAAGCGTCAATTGAGCTTGATCCTGATCACCTGATCGGGCCAAGGCGAGGGCGTGGCGGACCTGCGTGGTCGCCGAAGCCCCGCGGCGGACGGCCTCGGCAAGAGATTGGATCGCCTCTTCGTTGTTGCCAAGTGCCAATTGCACAGTGCCAAGAGTGTCCAAGATCTGGGGATTGCGAGGACTTGCCTCGGCAGCAGCTTGGGCCAATGGAAGAGCCCGTTTGTGATCCCCCAGTTTGTCAGAAAGGACATATGCGATGTTGTTCTTGGTGAGGGGCTGATTGGGATCCAAGGACAAACTATTTTCCCATGCTGAAATCGCTTCGTTCGGCTTTTTGGCCTCCATCGCAATACTTCCAGCGACCAGCCACGCCTGAGCCGCTTCAGAATCTCCTTCCTCAGTTGCCATTTCCGCACTCTTCTTGCTGTCCTCAACAGCCCCGATGAAGTCCTCGCTGCCCAGCTTGACCCTGGCCAAGCCATTTAAGAGTGGCCATGAAAGCGCACCGCCATTGGCTGCTTCGGCAAAACTCCTGACCTCGTCGACACGGCCTTCGCCAAAGTACGAACTGAGCTGGAGGGGGTATCGAGACATCATCAGCTTGGGAGCACCATTGGCAACTTGTCTTTGAAACGCAGAAAAACACTCCCGCAAGACCGTCCGAGATTCTTGTTCACGGCCAATATTCAGTAATGCGGTCGCGCGCAAAGACATCAGGTCAGGGTTGTCTTGCACCCACTCTTCCTCCTGCGCCGTCAGCCTGACCACGAGCCTCCAATCTGGATTTGGCACTGATACTTCTGAAGCCATTCGACGGGCAAAGGTCGCGCTGTTGGTGTCTTGCTCAAAAGCTTTGCGAAAGTAATCACGAGCTTCTATTTCTTGATCTGCAATACCAATCAAGAGTTCACCTGCTCGGGCATACCACTGGGCACTGAGTTTCCCGACCGGAAGGGACCGGCCCCCATCGCCTGCGACTGAGGCTGCAGAGACTCGGTCTCCGATATTTAGGTACTCACGAACGATTCTGAGACGCAGTTTGTTGTTGGTGGGGTCACGCTCAAGTTGGGCTTGCAGGGCCCGAATTCCTTCAGAAATGTCTCCCCCCGCGTCAAGGAGGGCGAATCGAGCTGAGGCAATGGCTGCAGACTGTGGCGACAGGCCTTCGGCTTCAGTCAACGATCTTGCCGCTGCTTCATAAGCTTCTTTGTCACCGGTGCGGCGATACCTTTCGGTGTAAATCGTTGCCTCAAGAAGCCGAGGACCAATATCCCGTGGCAACAAATCTTTGGCCAACGCCAACTGCTCCAATGCAGAGGTCTCTTCAGCCATTCCATCTTGATTTCCCTTGTATTTTTCGGCGGCGAATCCGGTGTAAATCATGGATTGAATCAATGCCCGAGCGGCCTTGTCACGGTTACTCTGAGGTAGAGGCAAACCGTCGAACACCGACTGAGCTTCGGCAGGTCGGTTAGAACGGGCAAGACACTCGCTGTACTGCTCAAAGAATGCATGACGAGGCAGTTCAATCTCAGTCAATCCTGGCCGTTGAGAATCCGGTCGAAAAACACGCACTGTCTGCTCACCGGTGTCTTCAGGCAGCATCTCAATCAGTGATTCGTATTGATTTGCTGCTTCTGCAAATTGATTCCGGGACATGTACAAGGATGCGGCCGAAAACGCTCCAGAAACATTATTCAAAAGCTCTAAGGTCTGGATTGCTTCGTCGTATCTTCCGAGTTCCGAGAAGAGGTTGGCCAACATAATGTTGGCTCTTAAAGAAGATTCGTCATCATCGGCCGATACCAAGACGTCACGCAGCGCACTGATCCCGAGCTCAGGCCGCCCCTGCTGCTTCGAAATATCCGCCTTGTATGCGGCGATCATGAGTGAATCGAATTCGGGGTCACCCGCTTGAAGGGCTTCATCGAGCAGTTCATCAGACTGCTCCCACCATGCTTGACGATTCGACTCAATCAACGAACTCTGCCGTTCGGAAGGGAGTTGATTGAATTGGTTTTGATCATAAGAAAATTGTGGATCAAGAATCCGAATGGTTGCAACGGTGGGATTGGCGACTCCAAGAAGGCGGGCCAATTCGATAACGTTGCGTAGGTCCTTTGGATTTGACGCGTAACGCGACAACCGCACCCGAAGAAGGACTGAAAGATCGGCACTTTCCATTGCCAGACCCAGCCATGCTTCTCGTAAGGGCACGTTGTCTGGCGCGAAGCGGGACGCGGACTGAAGAACTTCAGTTGCCAGTTGTTTTTTGCCCAATTGGACCAACAGCGAAGCGTAAGACTCGGCAATTTGAATGCTGTTTGGCTGAATTTCCCAAGCCTCTACATAATGACGTTCAGCATTGGCGTAGTCACCGAGTTGAGCTTCACTTTGGGCCAGTTGAGCCAAAAGTCGTCCGTCGGTAGGAAGGGCCTCAACCGCAGCTGCGAAAGCATCGCGAGCAGCGGACCATTCTCCTTGCGCTGCTGCCAACCGTCCTTTGTAGGTCACCCCTGATGCTTGGTCAGTGTTGAGCCGCTCCGCGAGTTGTGCAGAAACCAATGCGGCAGCCCAATCTTTAGTTTGGAGGGCTTGGGAAAATCGGAACTGTATCCATTCAGGCGCTTCTGGATACTTCTGAGCGGCATCTTTTTCACGAACGCTGATTTCGGCTTCAATACGTTCGGCCAGCTCCGAGTCACCGGATCGAGCTGCATTGGCTCGGTAGGAGATAAGGTCACGAAGTATTGAAACCGATCCTGCAGCTGGATTTTGCTCAAGATCATCAGAATGAAAGAGAACAATCGCTTCGATAGGGTCGGAAGTACTGGCTGTGACACGAAGCTCACGAATAGCCGCCTCAATGCGCTGGTTGGAAGGGACAAAGTCATCAAGTATTTCAAGAGCAAGAGGCTTCTGATCTTCAAGAATTAACATTCGCACGTAGGAAAAGACAACAATAAATTCCTGTGGTTCACGATCGTAAATAGCCTTCATTTCACGAAGAGAATCACGGTCACCTTCGTCGTAGCGTTGCGAAAGTTCTTGAACTTCAGATGCCAACGGCGAGGTTCTGACCTTCCCTTCGAGGGCATCTTGAGCCGCCTGAACCGCGTCGGATGATGCTTCAAAATTTATATCAGCATCCATCATGGACTGTCCAAGCGCGAGAACCTGTTCCCAGTCACGCTTGAGCACCAAAATTTGCAGTTTGTTCTGCAACAACGTTGGTTCGTTTGGCACAGACTCCAGAGCTTGATCCAACTGACTAAGGGCAAGTCCCAACTGGTTCAGTTCTCGATTGACCTGTACGGAATACAGCAGCAGACGTACATCAGCAGGCTGGCCAGAAAGACTTTTCCTCCGCAGAATGTCGTCCAGAAGTGTGGCGGCAGTGCGAAGGCTGCGTTTGCTCCCTTCGGCGTAGGCCCGCTTCGCTTGCATTTCAAGCAGGATGAGGTTGCCTTCAGGCTCTGGGACCAAAGCCAAAGCTTCCTCGTACAGATCGTCGATACTTGCGAGCACGATCTCTCTTTCGAGCTGCTGCCTGACCAACTGGTCCATGATCAAGCCAGTATGAATGCCATACATGGTTAATTTGAGGTCGTCAAAGCTCCCCGCAAACAGTCCGACTTCTGGACGAGATCTCTTGGTGAAATTCGTGGCCAATTCGAGGGCAAGAGCCCGCTGATCATCCTCCGTACTTTGGCTCAACAATTGAATGCGTCGATGCTCAACCACGTAGTCGGCATAAGACGTTGTTTGCAGCTGGCTCAAAGCAAGCGTGGACTGGGCGAACAAATCAGGCTCGCCCATTCTGGACAGGACGTCCAAGCATTCATTGACATCAAAAAGCTCGACCATGCGGGAAATTTCGCTCAAAGCCATGTCCCGAAGCGGACCGTCTTCGATCTTCAATTCAGGAAGAACTTCCAGTACACGCTTGTTGTTCAAAGCGTGGGCGGCTTCGAGTCGACCAATGATCCACAGTGCTCGGGCGTGACCAACCGAATCATCGGGAATTGGACGCACAAACTCATCGCCTACCAGGCCCCGGGCGGCACTTAGATATGGCTGCTCGGTTCCAGGGGCCGGAATCTCGACACTGGAGCTTTTGTCAAACAAGTTTCGAAGGGTCTGTCCGTACTCCGTGATGAGACTCCGGTCGTTGTCCAGAGTGGCCTCCTCCAAGAGAATGCTGTACCCACGGAGAGCAATCCCGTAGTCAATGGCTTCGGGCTCATCGTCCATTCGATTTTGTAAAAGTTCAAAGGCTTCATCACGATCGCGATCGCGGAGCTCATTCCATCGAATCTTGTTCAACCGACTCGCCGCGATCCAACGTTCTGCGAATGACTCGTTCTCCAAACTCCGGATACCCGCGGCATCAGCAGTGTCCTCAACCATTTCCATCAGTGAGGCTGAACGAACATCCATGGCATCTGCGTACACGGTTCGTACCAGTACTCGGGAACGCTCTGGAAGATCGGGATGGTTTTCGGCCCCCCATTTCAGGGAACCCAACCAAGCGTTGTAGAACTCGTTTGCTTCCACCGTGGAATTGGGCGAGGTCAAAAGAATAACCCGCTGTAGAGATGTCAAGTACTCAAGGTCACGGGGCTCTTTGCCCAAAGCTCGGCCGTAGCTTCGGCGAGCCTCCCGGTACTTCTCCGCCTGCTCAAACTCGACAGCCTTCGCATAAATCGATGATGCGCTGCGAAGCACCAAAAAGTAATACGCACCACCCAGACCGCCAACCAAACCCATGCCAATTATCGAAAGAATCAACAACAATTTGATGTTGAGGGCACCAGCGCGATGAAGAGAAGGGTTGTGTCGCATCAGGAAGACTCCAAGGCAGCGGAGAGTGATCGCCAATCAGGCAAACTCCGCATGAGATAAGGCAGAAGTAGTTCGAGAAACTCTCGACTGGCATCAACAAATTCAGAACGGTCTTGGCGACGCTTCAATTGGGTCACCAGCTGGACCTTGCAGTAGTAGGCCATCTTTTGAGAAGGGTCAAACGCAAGCCGCTTGACTGACTCTGGTGTGGCGGCAAACTTTCCATTCGCCACAAAAAAATAGCCACCCCAAAGCACTGTTCCTGGTTGATCAGAACGGATAAAACTGCTGGTCCGTAGAGACAAGTCATCGGACGGTATGAACACATCGGTTATGCGTCCCGTCAGAGGATCTTCAATGCCTGCCTCGAACCATGAATCGTCAACTTTCTTCCAAGTAGGCTGATTGATGTTCAGGGGTAAGTTTTCTGGCAATTGTTCAAGATCGAACCCACCCGTCGCCACCAGACAGCGATCTGGGACGTGTGGCACTGCATCAATCATGCCGGTGTAGTACGCCAAATGGAGTTGCAGAAAACGACCGTCTGCGTGTTCATATGACCGAGTGAGGAACTGGTCGGTGCCAAGTTCTTCGATAAATTCCTCCGACAGCCTTTGATCATCTCCAACTGCTTCCCATTGACCGAGAATCCGGGGGACATCAGCAAGGCCGCGTCGAATTTCCACAGGCTCTTTCTTGAGGTGAATGTTCAATGCGTCCATAGCAAAGCTCATTCCGACTCGTGAAAGCACCACCAGTCCCACAACCACCAACATCGCACGGCGCTGCGATTGATGAAGCTTAATGGCAAGACTCACGACGCAGACCCCGCACCAAGTGCATCACCGGATGGCTCTATGACCAAACGCTTCAGTATTTCGGCCACCCCTAGAAACAACAACCAAGCTGGAACCAAAAGGAACACTCCAACCATCGTGTGTACTTCACCTGTTCCGAGATCAGGATCAATCAGGCTTAACAAGCCAAGCACCAAAACACGAACGATGTTGACAACCAGCGCTACAGGGAATGCAGATCCAATCAAGAGGATCCTCTGCCACCAGCGTTGGAAGGAGACAAAAGCCATGGTGGTGCCGATGGCCAAAAACGCCATCAACATTCGCATGCCACTGCATGCTTCAGCCACGTTCAAGGGAATGATTTTGGATGACATATCGTCACCCATGACATAAATACGAATGACGTTGCCTTCAAGCTCAGCGTCGAGCGTGCCCAACACCAGCAGCATATGAGCGCCAAATGCAGTGATGGATTGCATGGGGTGGGTGACGTAGGCCATCAGTCGGTCAGAAATGGTTTGCCCAAACACAAGCAAAAAGAGCATTGGAAAGATGAGATGTCGAATTGAAGCCGGGCCCAACAACAAAAGTCCAACTCCACCCACGCTGCACACGGCGGCGAATCCACGAAGGTTGTGATGGTGCAAGACCGAGGGGCCGAAGATACATACGGCGTACCACATCAATCCAAGAGCCAGCGGCAATAGTCCCCACCAGCAAATTCGGGCCCCGGCAGACTCGATTTGTGGCCAAGCACGTCGCAAGAACCATGCGGCGATCAAGGGTGCGACCAAAGTGTGTCCCCAGTCGTCGGTCTCTTGAATTGCCCATTGGAATTGACGGAGAAGAAAATCCCAAAAATACGCCACAAAGGAGATCAGCAGCAGACCCACAACTGCGATATCCCCGGCAATCGGGGAAGATGGACTTGGCTGGTCTGAGGATGCTTTCATGGATCAAGAGGCTGCCGGCATAAAGAAGCGTACGCTCTTGAATCGGCAAGGGTTTCCATCAAATCCAGCCCGATTCTCTGACCAAGTGACTTTTATCGAGGACCTGCAAAGGGTGGCGCACCGAATACGTCATTTCCGAAGTTCCGATCCAAACGAAGGCTGAAGCCATATCCCGTCCGGAACCCCTCACGGAGAACGAACATGGGACGATTCCAGAACCCTGTACCAACGATGATTTGGTCGCTCGGCCGCAGGACAACGTCAGGCTCCGTGCCGTTCCGAATACCGGCCAGGTCGAGGCGGATGATGGCTTCCCGATCCTGACCAACAATTCGACGAAGATCTACTTTGTCCGGCTCGGCCAAAGGACCAAGTCCTCCCGCTGAGGTGATCGCCCGAGACAAGGTGAAATAAGGCTCATTGACAGGAATGCCATACGGCCCAGGCCGCGCGATTTCTCCATCGATGTAAATATTGCCATCCCCAACCCGCTCCACCAAGATGGAGTCACCCGGGCGAATCACGACATCGAGGTTGCTGTCGCCGCGACGCAGCTCCTGAAGAGGAATTCGCAGAACACGGTCGATGAAGACTGGCACCTCACCAACGCCTTGCTCAGACCAGTCGTCTTCTCCGTCCCTCTTTTTCCAAGTTCCGGAGGCCACATCCCATTGCCAAGGTGAATCGGACATCTCCTCAAGGTCTTGGACTTCAGGAAGAGTGTCTTGGGACAAGACATCGACGTCAAAAAATGTATCTTCGCTGGCACCAATTGATGCACCAGCTGCACCCTCAAGACGATCCAAAAGACCGTCTAAATCCAGAGGAGATGAGGTTTCAGGTTCTTGCCGGTCCTCAACCGGGCCTTCCAACCGAACACGCCGTCGAACGATCGCATATTGAGCGTTGTCCAGAATGCCACCCGCTTGGCTGAGGGCTTCCAACAAACGAAGATCCGAACGCAACAATGGATAGACATTGGGCTGTGCGATAAAGCCATTGATCGTGAAGCGGAAACCAGTCCGCTGAACCAATGCGGCATCCACTTGGGGAGCACCCAGAAGTCGGCCGTAGGCAGAGCGAATAGATGGGCTGAGTTCTTCAGGAAGAAGACCTTCAACTTGGACCAACCCGATTTCTGGAAGCTGGACGAAGCCAGACTGATCAACCACGCGGTCAACGGTGACCGGCTGACCTGGCTGGTAAACGTCAAAGGCGGTGACCGTGACCACATCTCCCGGAACAATGCGATAGGAACTGAAATCGTTCTCGATGAGATCCTCACGAGAGGGGATCTCTCCGACCACCTGCTCACCAATCTCAATAGCGTTGATTCTGCGCAGGATGGGCAACGTTGTCGGCTGATGCTCCCATCGACCCGTCACCGTTGGGTCGACAAAGGAGTCAGTCTGACAGCCGGTTCCAAACGACAGGGCCAATCCTGTCCAGACAATCGTCTTCCCAGCGAAAAGCAAACGCATTAATCAATTATCGGGCCGCCGGGATCTGATTCACCAAGTTTTGTGGGGGTAAGATGTCCTTGCTGTGAGCAATACCACCCAAGATCGAACATTGGCCCGGCACCCCAGACCGCTTGGGGGAGATACGGCCAAAGACCGACGCGGAGTGCAAGTGGCTCTTAGCGGCATGGTCCTGAACAACAGCGAGAATCACCAGCTTCATTTGGGCCGCAAACCCGACTGGCTGCGGGCTCGTGTGCCTGGCGGGCCTGGGTATGAGCGTCTGCGTGAAATCGTGGACACCTATGGGCTGCATACAGTCTGCAAAGAAGCGGCCTGTCCCAACATGGGGGAATGCTGGAACCGCGGAACCGCAACCATCATGATTCTGGGAGACACCTGCACCCGTGCGTGCGGTTTTTGCAACGTCAAGACAGGCAGACCGGCCGAAGTAGACCAAGATGAACCCCGCCGTGTCGCCGAATCGATCGCCCTCATGGGTCTGGGACATGTGGTCATTACCTGCGTCGACCGGGATGATCTTCGTGACGGCGGAGCCGCGATTTGGGCAGAAACCATTGAACGAGTACACGAGGCGTGCCCTAATACAAGCGTGGAGTGTCTCATCGGCGACCACCAAGGTCGTCACGGCGAGTTGGACACAATCATCGCCGCCAAACCAGAAATCCTGAGCCACAACATGGAGACCGTCCGGCGGATGCACCCCGCTGTGCGTCCACAGGCTCGCTACGAACGATCCATCGATGTACTGCAACACATTCGAGAATCGGGATTGGTGACCAAAACCGGAATCATGGTTGGGATTGGCGAACGCGACGAAGAGGTCTTCGAGTTGATGCAAGATCTTCGGGATGCAGCCGACATCCACATCCTCACTGTGGGGCAATACCTTCAACCCACCCGAAACCATTTGCCGATCGATCGGTGGGTTACTCCAGAGTCGTTTGAAAACTACCGAGAGGAAGGGCTTGGTTTGGGCTTTTCCGTGGTCGAATCAGGGCCCTTGGTGCGTTCGAGCTATCACGCCGAAGAACAGGCCGCCAAACTTTCGCCCACCCAGAAAGCGGTCAAAGATGGAATGGACCGGCTTCTTTCGGTTGCCCGGAGCCCATGTCGGCAAGGAAAAGCAGTGGAGCTGAGTCGGCAAGGAAAAGCAGTGGAGCTGACCATTGAACGGTCTGCTTGCTAAATGCAATAGATCCAAAAAGTCATTCCTCAGTCAAGGACGACTCATCTGATGTCTTTGTAACGCGAAAATTATGCGTTGGACTGATGAAGAGCAGCCGGTGCTTTGGTCGCGGCTTCCGACTTCTGAACCAACACATCAAATGCCGCGGGATCATGGATAGCAATTTCGCTCAGCATTTTCCTGTTCAGAAGAATACCGGCGTGCATCAAGCCATTCATGAATCGGCTGTAGCGCGTGCCACGCATTCGGCAGGCCGCCGTGATGCGGGTAATCCAGAGGCGTCGCATGTTTCGTCGACGTTGACGGCGATCACGCCAAGCGTACGCACCGGCACGAGTCAGCGTGATCTTGGCTTGTTGCTTGTGACGGCTTCTGGTTCCCCAGTAGCCGCGGGCGGCACGAAGAATTCGTTTGCGGGCTTTGGTGCGAGCAGCACCTTTGGCGGCACGTGGCATGTCGAACATTCCTTCTAAAGGACGGGGGTTCAACGTGTGAACACTTCACCCGATCGACGATCACCCAAGAGATCAAGAAGCTTTGGGTTGGGTGATCAATCCCCAAAGCCGGACACAATCGGCCAAGGCCGAGAAGTTCAATCAGACGTTTGCTGCACCAGCACGCACGGAGCGGAACAGCATCCGGCCCACACGACGCATTTCACAACTCTTGAAATACGCCGGGACTCGGTAGCTGCGAAGCAACTTGCCAGACTTGTGGCTTCGCTGCTTGCGGGTGAACGCACGGTGAAATTTCACTCGGCCGGTACCGGTGAATCGAATGCGCTTGAGAAGGCCTTTGTTGGGTTTACGACCGTGCATTGACAAATTCCTGAAGTTCTCCCCCAGATATTGGGGAAGGAACAATCGTACCAACACCCTCGGCAAGACGCAACGGCCGAACCGAGCTGATGCAATGGTTCATCGGGCCAAAAAGACGTCCTGAGGGTCAATCAGGGCGAATTTTGGCAAGCTGGTGTGCCCTCGAGGCACCCAGACCGCGTCTACCCGACCCTTGTTGATCCACACGGGTCGGCGGGACGAGCGGACGGACAGATCTCCCAACAGCAGATGGGAGCATCGGCCCGAGTGGGACAGGGCACCACTCATGGGACCGGGAGCCGGGAGACCCAGCATGTGGGCCACTTGAAGAGGATTCGGATCACCGACGATGGGCCGTCGCGGATCGAGTCGATCCACTCGGATCCGACCCGAGCCAACCTGCACAGAATAAAAGGAAATCCCCTGCTTCTCTCCCCGGCAGCACGGGCAATTCACCCTTTGGTGGGGGCAATAGCCATCGTCAACAAACTGACGAACGGTGGCCAGTGAAGGGACAACATTCCAATTTGACGAAGGCACTTCTCGTCGGTGGTCGCTGGCGAATGATTCGACAGCGGCACCGAGAGCTCGGATGTTGGCACCACACAGTTCGTCGCGGCTGTGCAGCTTGGCCCCTCGACCAAGCGCCAACAAAATCGACGTGGCGAGCAACAAACTTGCGGCCACTCCAAACAAATCGGGCAACCTGAAGTGGAATCCGCCACCAGAACCAACTCCGGCAGCTGGTGAAGGTCTTGAGGCAGCAGATTTAAAATCTGCAGGTCTGGGAGTCGCCTTGATACGGGCCAAGGTGGCATGGACCAAAATGTCCTCGGCCGGTGGCGTTTCACGAAGGGCTTCAAGCGGTTGCAGGCTGTCGAACACCTTCTGGGCCTCGTCGGAGCGAGGCTCCCACCCTGAATCGACCAGATCATCTAGGCCAGGAAGATTGGGGTGATCTTCGGAGTAACTCGATGAATCGTGTTGATCATCGAAGGGTGGCGGCGGTGTTCCACTCATGCCTCAGACTCCTCTTTCCAAAGCTCACCAAAAGCTCGAACCGCACCGTGCAAACGGCTTTTGACCGTCCCGACGGGAATGTTCAAAATGTCTGCCACTTGGGCGTAGGGCATCCTCTGAAAATAGGTCAACAACAAAATTTCCCGCTGGGCTTCGCCCAGTCGATCAACCACTTCCCGCACGCGCTTCGATTGTTCTGCACCTTGCAGGGGGCCTTGAGGGTCCTCGCCGTCGGAAGGTATCAAGTCAACCATAGAGACCGGATCGTCAGATCCGCCAACTGGAGTGTCCAGAGAGACACTTGGGCGACGACGCAACCAACGCCGCGTATCGCGGGCTTTGTTGGTGGCGATGGTGTACAGCCAAGGCTTTAAACGTCGTTCAACATCGAAGGTGGCGGCCGACAAGTGGATTTGAAGGAAAGTCTCTTGAAAGACATCCTCGGCCATAGCTCGAGATCCAGTGAATCGCACCAAGTACCCAAAGAGCTCATCCCGGTGTCGACGGATCAATTCATCGATCGCCCCAGGTTGACCATCAACGTGGAGCTTGACCAAATGTTCATCAGATTCTGCTTGCAGATCAATCGACACGGCTTTCGCCATGTTATGTGTGCAAACTTGCCCGCTGCCAAAGGCATGCAGATGAAGTGCAAGACCCGCCATCCGAGTGGTACGTCACCCTTAGGGCAGAAGTTCAATTCAATCTGGCCCCTCACCATTTCGCCAAACCGCCCAAGGATCCCCTTCCCAAGAATACCGGGCGTTTGGCACCTCAGCCGCCCCATTTTCGCCGGTGCATCGTTCACAGAACCGCACAAGCTCCCCGGCTTCCTCAAGAGACAAACGACGGGACCAACGACGCCCGTCAGCGGCAAGGTCCACCTGCACCATGCCCGACGGGCATGGCGTGGTCAGAACAACACTGGTGGAGGGTGCATTTAGCCCGAGGCTTGTGATTTTGGCCGCCAACTTTGACTGATCCAGCTCAGACAGCCGGCGAACACATGGAATCGGCCCTGAATCTGTCGTCTGACCAACCCGGCCGAATCCATCAAACCCATATCGAAGGGTTTCTTGGTCCAGAGGAATCGTGATCACACAGGCCAGCCCTGGGGAAACCACCGGAGACCGGCAACCCGCCAAAATCACCCCAACCATCACAATGCAGCATCTTGCGAGCACGGAACAATTGTAAGGGTTTGGCCCCGAGGCCCCCTCCCGGATACTCTCGACAATCTATGGACGTGTCTCTTCGATGGATCAATGCCCTTTTAGATCGCCCCGTGGAGTGTGAGGAAGCTGCGGACCTCCTGACGCGGGCAGGATTTCCAGTGGAACACACTGAACCCGTATCCACCCGCATGGGGGAAGACATACGGCTGGATGTGGAAACCACTTCCAATCGTGGTGATTGCAACGCTCACTTGGGCCTTGCCCGAGAAGTGGTTGCCTTGACAGACCGCCAGCTCAAGGACCCAACCCAACTTGCACCAGCCAATCCCGTGAGTGGATCGGAAGCGGGCATAATGGTGGAAAACTTGGCTCCCGAAGATTGCTTGGTGTACCACGCCCGAATCGTTCGCGGCGTCAAGGTGGGCCCGTCGCCCGATTGGCTTGCCGCTCACCTGGAGGCTCGCGGCGATGTCCCACGCAACAACATCGTCGACGCCACCAACTACGTGCTTCATGAACTTGGGCATCCCGTCCACGCTTTTGACTTGGACAAATTGGAGGGCGGACAGATCAAAATCAGGCACGCCCAAACTGGGGAAATCATGCTTCCTCTTGGCGCTGATGCCAAAGAGATCGAACTTTCAACCGAAGATCTGGTGATCGCAGACGCCGAAAAGCCCATCGCTCTTGCAGGCGTCAAAGGTGGTGCAGCTACCAGCGTGGATGAGCACACCACCAGTCTGTTGCTGGAAACGGCAACCTTCACGCCGAGCGCGGTTCGAAATTCCAGCCGCAGACATGGAATTGCCAGTGACTCTTCGTATCGATTTGAACGTCAAGTCCCAGACCGACAGGTTCCCATCGCCTCCGAACGGCTTCTTCAGTTGATTCTTTCTGTCGCCGGCGGTGAGGCCGCCCCGCCAACCATGGCGGGAACCATTGCTCCCCCCCCAACCATGACCCTACGCCTTCCTCGGATCAAAACCGTTCTGGGGATAGATGTCCCTCCTAAACGGGTGATGGAAATCTTGGATGCCTTGGGTTTGCAACCGCAGCAAGACGGTGACAAAGTGTCCTGCACCGCTCCCGTTGGACGAGCTGACCTGACTCGAGAAATCGACCTGATCGAAGAAGTGGCTCGCATTCACGGCTTGGAATCTCTTCCGGTCGAAGATGCGACGAACATCAGAATTCGACCTGTACAAACCACCGAAGTTGCCCGTCGCATGGTCCGTGACATGCTGGTTGGATTTGGAGCATACGAAACCGTGTCGCACACACTGGTTTCAGAAGCGGCTGCGAATCGATTCTTGGATGAAGGACACCGCGGCTTGCGAGTCGATGACGAACGAGCTGGCGGGACGCCCATTCTTCGACCCTCGTTGATTGACACGCTCACCACTATTGCGGGAAGAAATCTTGATGCCTCCGGCCGGAAGGCGGCACTTTTTGAAGTTGCGGCCGTCTTCCATGAATCCGAAAATGGGCATGAAGAACGAACCGCAACCGCCCTTCTGATGCCCTGTGAAGACAAAGTCTCATTGCAACCCATCCGTGGCTTTATCGATCGGGTCGTCAGCATGCTTACCGGCGAAATCCCACAGGCAACGGCGGCCAATCGCATCTGGTCCGCCCCAGGAGCAGATCTTCAATGCCAAAGCCGACCCATTGGCCATGTGGGACTCCTGACTACTGAGATTTTGGCTGCCCATGGGCTGGAGGGACAATGGACTGCTTGCGAATTGTTCTTGGAACCCCTGCTGGCACACTGGCCACCTGATATCTCGGTGTCACCGCCACCAGCCTTCCCCGCCATCGAACGGGACTTGTCGTTGGTGGTGTCTGACGATGTTCAGTGGCACGCCATCTCAACGTTGATTGAAGACCTGCAACTGCCAGCTTTGGATTCGGTCGAATACGTGGGAGTCTTCCGGGGCAAGCAAGTGTCTGCGGGAAAGAAGAGCCTGACGCTGCGTCTTCGGTTCCGTGCTGAAGATCGGACGCTCACCCACGAAGAGGTAGACGCCCCCGTGGCTCAAGTGGTTGAAAGTTGCGCAAGTCAGCTCGGCGCGGAGCTGCGACAGTGACCGACTTTCGCCTTGAAAGTCTGACGGATTTTCTCGAGCAACTGGCCGCTCGATCACCGGCCCCTGGTGGTGGCGCGTCGGCCGGGGTGACGGTTGCTATGGCTGCAGCACAAGCGGAGATGGTGGTCGCATGGACCAAACCTGAACAACCAGAAGCAATCGAGTACCTGCAAAAAGTTCGAACCCAAGCCTTGGACTTGGCCGTCCGTGATGCAGATGCTTACAGCCGATGGAGCGGGTTGCACAAAGAGCGGCCGGCCGACGATCCCGAGTTGGAATCGGCAACCAAAGATATTTTGAACATCCCTGCAGCACTGGCATCCCTATCTCTTGATCTTCTTCGTGAGTTCGTCCGCCTGGCGGCGAAAACGAACCCTCGCCTCGGATCAGACCTGGGGATTTCAGGCCAACTTGCGGCAGCGGGCGTTCCCGCCGCTGGATGGAATTTGAAGGCCAACTTGCACTTGGTGCCGCCAGAAGATCGAGATGGCATGCAAAAGGTCATGGCACATCAAGAGTGCGAAGCGAAATCCCTCTTGGACCAACTGAACGAAATCATCTCGACCTGATTGAACCAAGAATTTCAGCTCGACCGATAGTTGAGGAATGGAATTACCCAAAAAATTCCTGATGGTGGTCTATCGCTGCTGCAACACGTATGGCCGATTGACCCGCAACCAGGACAGGACGGCATATGAAGGCCGCTGCCCCAAATGTGGCGCCAAAACAAAGGCCCTCATTGGGGCCGAAGGCACCAACCGAAGAATTTTTCAGGCCGGCACATGAATCAATCCTCAGGCGCGCCCTGAGCCACCATTTCGCGGAACGTCTTGGTGAATTCTTGGGTAACGGGTCCCACTTTTCCGTTGCCAATGATGCGGTCACCAATTTTGGAAGCACCGATCACCTCAGCAGCAGTACCCGTGAGGAAGATCTCGTCGGCGTCGTACAGGTCTTCAAGATGAAGCGTTCGTTCCAATACCGAGCGTTGACAAGCGGGTGCGACCGTATCGATCACAAACTGACGGGTGATACCCAACAGAAAACCTGCATCCGGGGCTGGCGTGGAGATCACACCGTCTTTCACGACAAAGATGTTGTCTCCGGTTCCCTCAGCCACCTCCCCTTTTGTGTTGAGCATGATGGCTTCGTACAAACCCTGTCGAATGGCTTCACATTTGGCCAAAATGTTGTTGAGGTAGTTCAGGCTCTTCACCGACGGATCCAAGCATTCGACCGGAATACGAGGCCGTTCGGCGATGATGACTTTCATGCCATCTCGATACATCTCTTCGGGATACAAACGGATACTGTCGGCGATGCAGATCACCCCTGGCACAGGACAACTGAATGGGTTCAAACCCAAAGTGCCTTCTCCACGAGACAAAATCAGACGGATGTAGCCGTCTTGAAGGTTGTTGGCGGCCACCGTCTTTCGGGTGAGATCTTCAATCTCGTCAATCGTCAGCTTCGGATCCAGATGGATCCGCTCGGCCGACTCCATCAAACGCACCAAGTGCGAGCGAAGTTTAAAGATCCGTTGGTTGTAGATCCGTATGCCCTCGAAGACACCATCCCCATACAGGAAGCCATGGTCGAAGACGCTGACCTTGGCTTCAGAACGGGGGATCAGGTTCCCATTGATCCAAATCAATCGCTGATCGGTGGTGGAAGCGGAGTTGGAACTTGATGCAGCAGCGGCGGAAGATTGAACCATCACTTAAAAAGTGTAGTCATTCACGACATCCCTCACAGTGACATCGTGATTCTGGGGCCCAAACAGCCGATAGAAGAACGTGATAGTCCTTTTTTGCATCTTTGTGGGCCTTTCAGAAGGCCATCCTTTCGACCTCTCGGAAAATCGGTGCTTTGAAACGTCCATGTCTGATCCCACGGCAAGAGCGGATTGGCCGGCGTACATCACCAGTGAAACCGAAGATGGAAATCGCTTGCTTCGCGTTCAAGCCAATTCGGGCGCGGCCGCCTTTCGACTTGATGGTCCTAAGTCGTCTCCGGCCGGACCAGCCATGCTTCGGGTGCAAGCTCAGGTCACCAACCTCGGTGAAGACCAAGTCATGCTGGTGGCCATCCGTGGAGAGTTCCAAGAATCGAAAATCTTGACCACAGATGGAGAGCATGACATCAGTTTGGACATCCCCGAAGGAGCAGCCCCTCCATCTTTATGGTGCAAAATCTTGCGTCAGCATCTGGGAGACGCGGTGACACCACGAACCCCTGTCCCCAACCCAAGACTTCGGCTTGATCTGAAGTCAGTTCTGGTATGGCCAAGGCAGGATCTTCGATTGAAGACCGAGCCTGCAACGGTGGCCCCAAATGAGGAATTTGTATTAACAATCGAAGGAATTGACCCCAAGGGAGAACCGGTTGAGGTGACTCAAGTGTTGCCCGGAGGCAAACTTGGTAAAGAAAAATCACTTACGGATGGGCTCCCCCGGGAGGAGATCCCTTGGACGTTTTCAAAGCTGGGGCGACACCAAGTGCACGTCCAACAAGGGACTCTAGAAGCCCATCGAAGTGTCTGCGTTGTGCCCCCTGATCCCATGGAAGGTACACGCATCGCATTCTTTAATCCCCCCAAGAAATTTGGAAACTTACATCGATTCCCCACCACACCGCCCGTGGGTTCTCTGGTCAGTCGACCGGCGAACTCAGCCAAACGCGTGGTCATCGAACAGGAAAGCACCCAAGTGGTGGGTCGATCAACTTTGGTGGCCAACTTGGAATTGGAACCATCTTTGGGTTTGGCACCCGATACTTTAAGCGATGATGCATTCCGGGAAGCAGCAGAACATCTGTTTTCCAACACACGAAACATCATCATGGCACCGGAAAATGCGGAAGCAGGACCTGAGGCCGCACGCTGGCACACCTTGAGCAGAATTTCGAGAGACACCGTACAAGTTGAAGGAAAGCTCCCAGGCTCTGGCGTTCGACAACTTTTCCGGCAAGACGGATCGTTGTACATTTGGATCGATCAACCAGAATGTCCTCTGATGCTCCCCGTGACAGCATCAGGCCAACGCCAGAATGCGGAAGGGCACGTAGAAGCCGAGGGGTTGAAGGCTGAATCCATCGAGGCGTTGGTTCGAAACATCTTCGTTGGGCCTTTGCGAGAACCTGAAATCTTTGTTCTGCGTCAGGTCAACTTCACTCAACCGGTACGGCTGACCCGAAACGAAGAGGTCAACGCGTCTATTCGAATCTCCAACCCAAGAGATAAAATTTGGCGAGGAAAGATCCAAGCCAAAGGAAAGATCCAAGCCAATCAGACAAACCCACGGCTTCGACTTAGTAAAAACACATTGGAACTTTTGCCTAGGCAGGAAATCACTCTACCGGTAACTGTAGAATGGCCCGGATCTTACGTCGAGCATGGTCGACATCCGGTCATCCTAGAGATCCAAGAACAAAACGGAGGCACCATCACCGCCACGCTTGAAGTGGAGGTTGCCTTTCCCTATTTGGAAGTCGAGTTGATTTCGGATGACAAGATCTTCATGAAGGCATCTCAACCCATCGACACTCAAATCACTTGGTGGAATGATAAGACGAAAATCAAACGAGAAGAACGACAGCGGCTTCTTTCAAACAAGGGTGTAGAAAGGATCATTCCCACAACCACCACTCATTTCGATGTGGTCTCCGGAATTCGTACCATTCGTTATTGCCTTGAAGGCATGCGTGACGGTGGGCGCTGACCCAAAAGGGTTCGCCACAAAACATCGGTCACCTGCCAACCGTCTGCTCCATCACGCAGTTCGATTTTCCATGTGGAAGCGATGGGTCGACCTCCATCCACCACCCGCACTTTTAAATTCACCTGCACCCGATCTGATCCCAAGGTGGTGCCTTTGATCTGAAGAATGTTCCACGAGGAAAACCGGTAACGACCCGCTCGAGTAATTTGGCGGTCCAGAGTGGAAAATCCCTGACGTGGCGAACGCTCATCGCCAACCGCCCAACCCGCTTCGGGATGCAAACGGCGGCGCGCCGCTTCGATTTGGCCTTCGCAAACCTCTGCCACCAAACCTTCGACAACAGGAACGGCGCGTTCTGCGGGAGTCTCAACCAAACCTGCCGCCAGCCACAAACCAAGAGCCATACCAAGACACCCAACGCCGGCATGACGTGGTCGGGCATAACCTTCACGCAAGGCAAATCCCAGTAAGGCCGCACCAAGGAGCGCTAAAGGGAGCGCGACTGGGTAAGGATTGGCCATCAAGGCATGAAATTCGACCATCGACCTCATCCTAATTCCTTTGATACCCCCTGCGGCGCTAGGATAGGGGTGTGGAAACATTAGTCCAATGTGATTTCCGTAGGGAATTCCCGATCTTCCCGCTCCGGCAAACGGTGATGTTTCCACACAGCGTGATACCTCTTCATATTTTTGAGCCTCGTTACCGGCAGATGTTGGACGATGCCCTGGATCGAGTTGGACAATTGGTGACCGCCACCACCCATCCTGACGCAGAGGAAGAACAACCTCATGATCCTCCGCCGCTGCTACCAGTCGGATGTGTAGGCCAGATCGTTGATCACGAGCGATTGCCCGATGGGCGATACAACATTCTGCTGCAAGGCCTCTGCCGGGTAGAGATTGAAGAACTTAACGAAGCAACTGACGAACGGCTGTATCGCATGGGACGCTTAAGCCCAGTCGTAGATTCTGAAGCCGATCAACACGATCGTCCGGAAGCACGAGACTTGATACGCATCGCGCTCCAAGGTCCTGGTATCGGCCGCATGTCCATGGCCGACGACTTGCAAACCCTGCTTGATCGAGATGAAGCACCACTCGACGCGATCGTAGATCTGTTGGCCCACCCTTTGTTGCGAGAAAACAAGGACCGAAGTGAATACCTTTCACTCACCACCCTTCCAGAGCGCATGGCTCTGTTGCTTCGGACGATGAGACACATCAATGCCGCGGCTTTACACGTGTCAGAAGATCAAGAATCTGATCCACCCGAAGCCGAAAATTGACGCCACCATCTTGGGGGCTCGACCCCCGTAAGCAGCCAATCATCAACTTCCCAACACAATTGAAATCCCGAAGCAGGTGCGAGA
>Ga0160422_10000150_pt1 | contig 39778 bp, 26 predicted proteins | sample Fk160mmetaG_FD_108192 | JGI IMG/M metagenome (GOLD analysis project Ga0160422, IMG submission 108192) | Marine microbial communities from the Central Pacific Ocean - Fk160115 60m metaG | ecosystem: Environmental > Aquatic > Marine > Oceanic > Photic zone | place: The Central Pacific Ocean... | reverse complement strand
TCGACAACTTGAGTGACCCTGCCCTCGACTTTGGCCTCGAGTACTCCCAGGAAATCAAGGACTTCCTTTCTCTCCAGAGCGACCTCACCTACATACCCAGCGTGAAGGACTTCACGGATTTCCTCTTGAGCAACGACGTCGCCCTAGTCATTCCACTCGACAAGAAAGAGGACTGGAACCTTAGATCGGGAATCAACGGCACCTATAACTCCACTCCGGTCTCCGGAAAGGATCAACTGGACTTGAAGTACTACTTGCGACTCGTCTACCGCCTGGACTGAAAAGCTGGATCTAGGGAGGGGTGACGGGGCCCAAACTCATCAAATCCCCAAGCAGGGAAACGATCTGTATGGCCACCATGAGAAAGAGCCCCAGGAGGGCAATGGTCACCCATTTCCAAGGGAGCTTGCGTTTCAATCGACGTTCTTCCCGTTTTCAGTCAAGCCCCTTGATCGCAGCCATTGAAGAGCATTTTGATAACGGGCTCCGTCCTGAGCATCCTCCCTGGGATCGGAAGGACTTTCGACGCCCTCCACAACCCTCGCCTTGAGCAATTCCTCGATGCCTGAAAAACCTCGAACCTTGAGCTGGCTCGGTGACGTTTCGGCTTCTCCCTTCTTTCCGGCATCGAACAGTCGACGCAGGGAGTCATAAGTGGGACGGGAGTCGTTCTCCGGATTCAAGAGCGTACCGTCAAGGTCGTTCCAAGAAGTTGGCCTGAGAATCCCGGGGGAGTTTTTTTCGTCTGAAAAGCCTACCCTCTTCCCCGCGTCATCCCGTCCGGCCGCCTTTCCTGATGAATCAAGGAAGCCGACCCGGGATACAGCCTCGTTTCCCGCCGAATTATTCGCCTGTAACGCCTGTGCTGAAAAGTCGACCGACTTGCCGGGGTTGATTCCCGGGCGGTCCACCGGCCCTGGGCTCCGGTCGAACCCCAACACCCTGCCGTTCGACGATGGGGTCAAGGCGGATTCAGCCCCAGGGGGCCCATCCAGTAGCTGAATGCCACGGGTCACCGTGTCTTTCTCAACGTCGGTCGCGGAAGGTCTCAAGAAGATGCTTGAATTCTTTCCTTGATCAAGGTTGTTTGGAACGGCCTTATCGGGAACCTCAACGGAAGGCCTGAATTCCGTGGAAAGGCCGCCATCGTCAATGGGATCGTTCGAGGAAACAGGTTCGGAAGGATCTCGAGCAACCGGGCTTCCACCCGCAGGATGGCCGGGGACGGGAACCTCATCCGGTTCGGCCGGATCCTTGGATGGTGAAACCGGCTTGAAGAAGGAATCTACGGAAAGGCCTGCTTCAGGGACGGAATGCTTCCCCGGCAGAGTATCCGGTTCACCGGAAACGGCCTCAACGGCCGGGTCCAGAGGTTCGGAACCTTTGTCAATGAGGACGGGGCGTGATGAGGAAGCCTGATCAGGTTCATCCTTGGAACCTTTGCCCAAGGGAGAGTTTTCGTTAGCCTTGGAGGACTGCGCGTCATCCGCAAAGCCATCAGGATTCTCCTGCAGGGGATCGGTCGGAACGTCCGAACTCTCCGCAATCTCATCCTTTGGAGATTCTTCGGGCCCGGAGGAGCCTTTCCCGGGAGAAGGAGTTTCCTCATTCTTGGTCGAGCCCGTAATCCCTGAGCCGGAAGCGGCAGGACTTGCCTCGTTTTCACTAGGGTGATCGGCGGGAGAAACGGAAGGCTTGCCTTGCGTGCCCTTCCCTCTCTTGCCGGAAAGGGTTTCAGCGGGGAGAACCGAAGACGTTTCGTTCCCCTCGCCCAAGGGGTTCTGCCCGTCATCCTTTGGAGTGGTGGCGCAACCGGCCCAAAGGAACAAGGCCGCAAAACCCATGGGAACAAGAAAGGGAGCCGTCATTCGATCAATCCTGGATGGAAGCGGAGGAGTTGGCGGTGGTCTTGCCAAGCGGATTGAGGGCGGCAACGAGAAGATCGATCATCAGCGAGAGCGAATCTCCACCCGACTGGTTGGACTTGACCTTCATCTTGAAGAAACCGGTCGAGTTACCCCTCACCCGAGAACCCGTCTCTATGGAATCGGAATCAAAGCCTTCAAAACCGGTCGACTTGGTCAGGTCGATCCTCTCAAGCAGGTCGATCGTGGTCTGGTAATCCAGCCTTTGCAGAAAAATCTCCACGAATTCCCCAAAAGCTCTTGAAAGAACGGCGGAGTTCGAACCATCGCGGACGGCGTCCAGTTTGCTCGCGACCCTCAAACCGAAATCCGAGTCGAGGACCGGCTTCTCGTAGGCGTATTCCCCATCAAGGGAGATTTCTCCGGAACTGGCCTTGGCCTTCAAGACCAAGTCGAAGGAAAGAAATTCGCGGAATTGGTTGAACAATTCCTCCTCCTCGGGGGTTTTCTTAAATTTTCCGAAAAAATTCGAGCCGTTGAGGGCAAGGGCAAGATCATAGTCGTTTCCGGAAAGCCTGGGAATGAAGGAGGAGGAGGAAACTTCTGCGCCTCCCCCGGAAATGAAGACCTGCTCAAGTTCCTCGTCCAGAAAGGCCGGGTCCGGTTGATCGGACCACCATGAGGTAAGCATGACGAGGCAATGCTCGTCCAAACCCAGGGACACGTGAGCTGACTTGTGCTGGACGGACAGAAAGCCCGGAGAGTCGCGCTCGACCACCTTCCAAATCGGATTCTGAGATTTCAGGTCCAGTTTGCGAAGGATGAAATCCTTAAGCTTGGCTTGGTCGGCAATGGGCAGGACAAGGCCGAAGACGACGTCAGAGGAACGCTTCTCCATATATTCCATGCCGGGGAATTGAAGGAAATACAAAACCCGACCATCCGGATTGATCCCGCAGGAAGATGGGTCCCAAGCCAAGTCGCCCAGGAAAGAAACGCGCTTGGTTAGATAACCGGAAAGAATCTTGGGCACGCCGACTTCCTCCATCATTCGGATACCGGAAAAGGAACAGACTCCGAACGCCTGCTCGGGAACGTAGGAGAAGGCCCGGCCATCGGTCCTGGAGAAAGCATTTGCAGAGGAAGAGTCGATAACGGCTGACGGACCGGAACCGTCACCATCGTCAACCAAAGCCGACAAGCCCCAGAGGCTCAGCCCTCCCAGCACAAGGATGAGAGGTAAATTCGCCAAACGGAAGAAACCGGTCGGAGTGGCTGAATCCTCCTCTCCGGACTCATCGGGGGAATCGGGTTCGTGATCCTCGCTCCGAAGAAGGGAGGCGTTGTATGCTACCACCAATGTAACGGCCAAGGGGTCGAAAACAAGAACCAGGATGAGGATAAACCATTTTACGACCCGGTTAACGGCTTTGTCGGTGGCCTCCTTGATCAGGATGGGGTTTTCAGTGGCTTCAGCGGCAGCCACCTCGGAATCGAAGGCTCTAGCCACGAATTTGAAGGAACCAATGTCGGTCGCCCGAATTTTTCCCTCGAGATCGAGGATTTGACGCTCCGCCTGTTCTTTCTTGGCCAACAACTCTCCCTTCTTGGCTTCCAGCTCCGCCGAACTGTCCGGGCCGAAAACCGATTCGGTCTCGCTCAAGGCCGTCAGCTTGCGACTGGCTTCCGCGATCTCCGACTCAAGGGACTTGATCCGATCGTCCACCGCACCGCGAGCCTCTTGCAGGTTCTGAAGGGCTGTCTTGACGTTGTCGGCCTGTTCGGCCCCTCCGGTCGTTAGCCCCGTTATCTTAAGACTGGCCTCTGAAATCTCACTTTGAATGAGGGCAATGCGCCCATCCAGAGCCTTGTACCTCTTGTCCATGTCATCCCTTGCCTTTTGAGCCGCCGCGGTTATACCTGCAAGGGTTGCTCGAAGGGCTTCTCGTTCTCCGGCTTGGTTCTTGAGCAACTCGTTTGCCTTCTTGATTCCGTCCTCGAGAAAAGTTCTGCCTTTGTCTCGGTAGACCTTCACCGCGGCATCGAGCTGGGCCAGGCGGTCATTCGCCTTGGCCTCCTTGGCCAGTTCCTGCTCAATCCTCAGGTCAACCTCCTTCTTGTAATCCTTCTTCTGGTCCTCCAGGACGGTGATATCCTGCCTCCGGATCTGGATGACGGACTCCAGTCGCTTCTGCTCGGCCTCCCGTCTTCCGCGCTCACCCACGATCATCTGGTCGGTTTCCTTGGCCAAGTTGGCCTTGGACGCCTCGGCGGCCTTAATATCATCGCGTCGCTCGGATATGTAGGACTCCAACCTTCTCCGTTCGCTCTCCTGCTTTTCCTCGCGCAGGGCGGATCCTTTCTGACCGGAAGTCTGGTAGGCTGCGATGAGGCGGTCGTACTCCCCCTGCTGGCGCTGCAGGCTCACGATTTCCTTCTCATAGCCTTCCACCTGCTTAAGAGTCTGCTCGAAAGCCTGAGAAAGGTAGCCATAGATACCGGCCGAGGTAATGCCGATCAGAAGAGCGACCGCAACTACCAGATAGGTCCTCAGCGTCTTGTTGCAGGTCTTCCATTGACGATAGAGGAAGGAGGCCGCGATGAGCTTGCCGAACTCGAGGCTCGAGGCCATCACGATAATCGGGATGGTGAAGGAACTAACCGCCCCGAAGGTCAGCGCGATTCCCCTAACGCTAAAATATGCCGCGCACCCTGCGATGAATAGAGCCGCCCCCCCTATCAACAACGTGAATACATTCATCCACCGTCATTTATGCAGAAAAAAAGAAGCTGGGAAACAAGAACTTGTTCCCAAACCGAAATCTTATTCACGAAGGAACCTTTTCCGTTTCCATTTATCCGAAAACACCTTTTTGTTCGAGACGGATGGATTTTCACGAAAACTTCACCACCTTGGACTGGTGTGTGGTGGCAGGCTATTTGCTCCTGACGACATGGGTGGGGCACTTGCTCAAGGGCAGACAGTCCTCCATCAAGGACTTCTTCCTCGGCGGAAGGTCCCTACCCTGGTTGGCCGTCTCCGGCTCCATCATCGCAACGGAAATCAGTGGGGTTACCTTCATTGGGGTTCCCGGTATGGTCTATGCGGCAGGTGGCGATTTTACTTATCTGCAATGGGGGATCGGTTCCATCATCGCCCGAATCCTAGTAGGTATATTCTTCGTGAAGGTGTTCTACGAGAGGGAAATTTACAGCCCCTACGACTATATGGGAAACCGTCTGGGCCTAGCATCCAAGAGGCTGGCCACGATCATTTTCCAGATCGGTGGAATACTTGGGCAAAGCGTGAGGGTCTTGGTCGCCGCACTCGCCCTGAAGGTAGTTACTCCGCTCGAGTTCGATCATTGTATCTGGATCATTGGGATTTTCGCCGTTGGATGGACCCTAATGGGCGGCATGCGTACCGTGATCTGGACGGACGTCATGCAGTTCTTCCTCTTCGTAGGAGCCGGGCTCTTCTCCCTCTTCTGGATGCTCTCTACCATCGACGGAGGGTGGAGCGGAATGGTGGAAATCGCCGACCAAGCCGACAAGTTCACCCTATTCAACCTCACCACCGATCCGGCAGTTGGCTTCACCCTCTGGGTGGCCATTCTAGCCGTCCCGTTCCAGAACTTAAGCGCCTTCGGAGTCGATCAGCTCAATGCCCAGAGAATGTTCTGTTGCAAAAACTCCCGGGACGCGACCAAGGCCATGATTACAAGTTCGGCCGCACTTCTCCTTACAACCCTAATGCTTTTCGTCGGAGTCGCTCTTTTCGCCTATTACGAGCCCATGCGCAACTCCGGCCTGGAACCCGAGATCTTCGGGCAGGACTCCAACTATATCTACCCCGCATGGATCGTAACGGAACTTCCCGCGGGGCTAAGAGGCCTTATTCTGGCAGGCATTTTCGCGGCCGCCATCTCCAGCCTTGACTCAATCCTGGCCGCCCTCTCGCAAACTACCCTTTCCCTTTTCCATGACAAGAAAACCGGATTGAGCGACGGAACAAGCCTCATGCAGTCACGGTTCCTCGTCCTTTTCTGGGGGATAGCCCTTTCCGCCTTCGCGGTTCAACTGGATTCCCTTCGGGACAAGGTCAACGTCGTCGTCCTGGCATTCGGTATGATTTCCTACACAACCGGACCCATGCTCGGGATGTTCCTGGCCGCCCTTTTCACCCCCCGAGCCCGCACCTTAGGGCTAGCCGTGGGCTTCGCCCTTTCCTTTGCCTTGGTAGCCTACGTCCGCCCCGACTTCTACCAGATCCTGATTAATTTCAAATTCCTGTCGGCCGAGCAGGCCGCCTCCTGGAACGGGCTCTCTCAAGAAAATGGAGAGCTCAAGCCTACCCTAAACTCGGCCTGGGCCTGGCCCGTTACCGTTTTCCTAACCTGGGGATGCGGCCTCCTTTTCCAACGGAAGGGCAAAGGGTGAAGAGATTTCAAACCCAGTCGATTTTCCCACAACCTCAAGACGTCTCCCCACTCCCCGGCTCCATCGACCTGCAAACGCTTGGGAAGCTCAGGACGGACGACGCGAAGTTTCGCCGGATCGCCTCCCTCTTCTACAAACGCCTCGGGATGGATGGTGGGAATACCGACGAAGCCCCGACGCTTCTCCTGGAAAGGGCGCAAAAAACTTCGCACCGCGAGGAATACGTCCTCGAGACGTCTCCCTTGAAAATCTTTCTCTCGGCATCGAGCGACGAGGGCTTGTTCCGTGGGCTTACCTCCCTATGCCAGCTAAGGGAGGGGAGCGGCCCCGGAAAAACGGAATGCCTGCGCATTGAGGACCGGCCCGTCATTGACGGAAGGGGGTTCATGCTCGACGTCAGCCGTTGCAAGGTCCCCACCATGAAAACGCTTACGGAGTTAATCGATCTTCTTGCGGATCTGCGCTACAACGAACTGCAACTCTACGTCGAGCACACCTTCTCCTTCCGTGACCACGAGATCGTCTGGAAGAACGCTTCCCCTCTTACGGGAGAGAATATTCGCGAAATCGACCAGTACTGCAGGGAGCGCTTTATCGAGCTTGTACCCAACCTGAATTCCTTTGGTCATTTCGAGAGGTGGCTGAGGCATGAGCCCTACAAGGCAATGGCTGAGTGTCCCGACGGATTCCGGAGGGAAGACCCCTATATGGTTCGAGATCACGGCACGACCCTCCGCCCCGATGCGGATAGCCTTGCCTTCGTCGATTCCCTCTACACCGAATACCTGCCCAACTTCACCTCAGGCAAGTTCAACGTCGGAATGGATGAACCGTGGGAACTGGGACAGGGTTGGAGCAAGGAGGATGTTTCCCGCAAGGGTAAGGACAAGGTCTACCTCGAGTACCTGGAAGGAATCCGTAAACTGGTGGAGAAACATGGCAAAAGGATGCAGTTCTGGGCCGACGTCCTGCTCGAGAAACCGGAGAATGCCTCGCTTCTTGCACCCACCGCAGAACCCATCATCTGGGGTTATGAGGCGGATCATCCCTTCGACGCCCAGTCGAAGGGCGTTGCATCCTGCGGGTTGAGCTTTCGCCTCGCTCCCGGAACCGGGACCTGGCGCAGCTTCACGGGCCGTTGGCCCGATGCCCGGACAAACCTGGAAAGCGCCTCCGAGAACGCCCTTAAGCATGGAGCAGAAGGAATTCTTCTCACGACTTGGGGAGACTGCGGAAACCATCAACCCTGGTGTACGCTCTACCTCCCCCTTCTATACTCAGCCCAACTTGCATGGAACGGAACCCGACTGGACGACCCTCCCCTGGCCGATGCCGTAAACCGCATGGTCTTCCGATCTTCCCACATGAACCTCGGTGCTGCCATCATGGAGGCAGGCAGACTGGACCGGCAGATCGGTTCGCGGCTACCCAACCGCAGCCTGGCGTGGAACCTCCTCTTTGAGGAGCGCAGGGACGAGGTGCGGCGACACCTGGAGAAGAACCAAACCGCCCGACGCATGGGAGATGGAATCGATTTTCTCTCAAGGATCGTGGAAGAACTGTCGGGAAGGAACTCCAACCGCAAGGAAAGTTTGGCCGCCGAGGAATTGCTTCTGGGAATCGAATTGAGCTCCATCGCATTGAACAAGGGGCTGGCTCTACTTTCGGGCAATCCGCAACAAGATCCCCATGACACTCCTCAAATCCTCCGCAAGTACGAGAAAGCTTGGCTTGCCCGGGCCCGCCCCGGGGGACTGAAGGAGAGCCTCAGCCTGCTTGAAGGAGGCCTGTCTGAGTCCTGACTGGCTGTAACTCGGGCATTTCTACCGCAACCGCATCGCATCGCATCCTGCCTTCCGTGGTAAGCCTTGAGGAGCCAGCTTCGCTCTTCAGCATGCCTGCGTCCTCAAGCCCTGCAAAGAATCTCCTGATTTCGCCCAACTCGCCCTCCTCAACCCCGAACCGCCGAGCCACGTCAACCAAACTTATCCCCTCGTTCATCCTGAGGCCGAAAATAATGGCATCCATAGCAAGATCTCGGGGCCCGATGGGGGTCCATTCGTCATAAGCAGGCTCCGCTCCCGGCCTCATGCCCTTTTCCCAGAGGTCCAGGCTGGCGGAGTTCTTTCTCCGAAACCCGCCATACTGGGAGGATGCACTCGGCCCGTAGCCAATCCACTCGTTCATCCCCCACGTGTTGAGGTTGTGCAGACAAGGCATCCCCGGCTTGGAAAAGTTCGAGACCTCATACTGAGCATATCCCAGGGCCGGAAGGAGAGCCCATGCCTTCTCGTAAAAGGAGGCTTCCCTTTCGGGTTCCAAACGAACCTTTCCCTCGGCAAGCCTCAGGTACATGGCGGTATCCTCCTCAAAAGTAAGGCAATAAGTGGAAAGATGCTCCGGATCGAGCTCGACGGCCTTATGCAAATCCTCCTCCCACATGGCAAGGGTTTGCCCCGGGGCCCCAAAGATCAAATCCAAGTTTACCCTGAAGGCGCCGTTCTCACGAAGGAGTGAATAAGCCTCGTAGGTTTTCTCCACCTTATGGCCCCTGCCCAGAGCTTCCATCATTCCCGGATCAAAAGTCTGGGCGCCGATCGAAGCCCGATTAACGCCGTTCTCGGCAAGGATTCTCAGCTTTTCGGCAGAGACTTGGGTTGGTGCGAGCTCGATCGTCCACTCACAGCCTTTCTCCAGTCCGGCACTGCGAATAAGACCACACAGGCGCTCAAGTTGATCGGCCGAGAGAATACCCGGGGTTCCTCCGCCAACGAAGACGGTCGAAAACGGTCTATCACCAGGGAAGCGCAGGATTTCACTCTCGAGCCCTCTAAAAAAACTCTCGATTCCCTTTTTGCTTGGTCTCTCCTGGTAAAATGCGCAAAAGTCACAAGTGGTGGAACAGAAGGGCACATGCGCATACAATCCCAAGGCGGGAACGTTTGATCCTTGCTTTTCTTGAACGAACATTGTCTACCAGATGACAGAACTATAGGAAAACTTATGATGAACTCACTCTCGACACTATCCAAATCAATTATCTTGTCTGCGTCTCTTTGCCTCTTCACGAGCTGCAAGCAGCCAAGCTTCATTAACCTGACCTCGACCAACCTGAGTCAAAACCCTTCCGGCATCTACACTCTCCAGACCGAACTGGATATCCAGGACCGCCACGTTTCCGAGGATTCAATCGAGGTTTTTGCCGTCGTAGGAGGAGATACCATCCCTATGACCAAGGATCCCGTGAACCCCTTCCTGTGGAGTTGTGACTACAAGCTGCCACAAGGCTTTGACGAAGCCACCTACTACTTCGCCGCTAAATACTCCGTCAACCGGGGAGGGAACAATTTTTCCCCTAGGGAGGTAAAGAGCGACCTCCAGGTCTTCAGACTGGAAAACAGGTACGTCGGAAACCTGGCCTCCTACAGAGGACCCGTCGGAGTGGAGATAGCCGTACAGGGAAGAGGGCTGACCAAGTACGACTCCATCACCATGGGCGGAGCCAAGACCACGACCCGCTATCTCTCCGAAAACGAACTCCGCTTTACCATCCCGGCTCTACCTGCGGGCGTCGATTACCCAGTCCAGTTGATCGGCGGTCCCCACGGGGCCCTCGACATCGGCAACTTCAGGATCGACGAAAGCGTCCTCGGGGTCGTTCCTTCCTCCCTCGAGATCAAGTCCGGAGACTCGGCCACCCTGCTCTTCAAGATCGATTTCGAGGCCCCCGCAAGCGGTCTCACCATCGACGTCAAGACCGACATAGCCAAGTCCGTAATCATGCCCGTGGCCATTATCAGCAGTGGCAACAAGACGGTCAACATACCCATCCGCGGGGGTGAGCCTGGAGAAGGAAAACTGGTCGTGACCGCGCCCGGATACCAATCCGTGGAAGTACCGATCAGGGTATACTGATCCTTCGAGCATGGGTAATCCGCCTTCCACGGAATACCCCAGAGTTTCCGTAGTCCTCACTACCTGCGACCGCAAGGATTTGCTGTCTCGCGCCTTGCGTTCCGTGGTACGGCAGTCCCACCCAGTCGATGAAATCATCGTGGTCGATGACGGTTCCAGAGACGGCACCATCGAGGAACTCGCTCCGGTCTTTCCATCCGTCTCCTGGCTACGGCAGGAAAACAAGGGAGTCTCCAGTGCAAGGAACCTTGGAATCCGCAGAGCCGGGGGCGACTGGATCGCCCTTCTCGACTCGGACGACGAATGGGACGAGTCCAAGCTCAAGCTCCAACTAGAGACAACCCTTCAAAAGCCCGAGGCTCTTGCCTCTCACACGGGGGAGAGATGGATTCGTTCCGGAAACGAGGTAATGCCACCCACCTACCTCGACAAGTCCCCCCTCGGGCTTTTTGATCGGAGCCTCCTTCATTGCCTGATCTGCCCATCCTCGGTTTTGTTGAGCCGCGAAATCTTTTCCGCCATCGGGTATTTCGACGAATCCCTTCCAGTCTGTGAAGACTATGACTTCTGGCTTCGTCTGCTTTTGTTTACGGAACCGATCCTTGTTTCCGAAAAGCTCGTTCTCAAGCACGGTGGTCACAAAGATCAACTATCCACCGCGATCTGGGGAATGGACCGATTCCGCATCCAGGCGATGGAAAAGCTCCTCGAGAACCCCATGCTCCCCCCGGAAAAAGCACGGGAGGTACGGGCCGTTATCGTTCAAAAATGCTCAATACTCTCAAAGGGCTTCTCCAAGAGAGGGAAACTGGAGGATTCCCGACGCTATGACCGCAAGAAGGATCAATACGATTCCCTTCTCGGATAAACTCCTGCATTCGCCCCATGAACCTGATCGTTGCCCTCAAGGCCGAAGCCAGCCCGCTCATCGAATCCCTTTCCCTAAGCAGGGCAGAGGGATCAGAGTCGTTTCCCCTGTTTGTCGGGGATCATTGTAACCTAATTATTTCGGGGGTGGGTAAAAGCCGGGCATCCGCAGCGGTCCTCTATCTGCGGGAGCGATTCCCTCAGCCCAACCAGGCGTGGGTAAACCTAGGCTTCGCGGGACATGGCAAGCTGGAGGTGGGAAAGTCTTTTCTCGCAAACCGGGTGATGGACGGCGAGTCGGGGGAAGCCTTCTACCCTCCTCAGTTGATCGTAAGTAAAATCGCCTCATCGAGCCTCCTCACCACACTGAATCCCTTGGCCGAATACCCTGAGCCAATTGGCTACGACATGGAGGCATCCGCGTTTTGCCTTTCCGCAAGGACGGCCACTACCCGGGAACTCATCCAGGTCGTCAAGGTCGTTTCCGACAACCCTGCCAACCCCGTGGAATCCTTCGACAGATCGAGGGCTGCTTCACTCATGAAGAACGCCCTGCCCTCCATCCATCCCTTTCTCGAAAAGCTCGAGCAGCTTGCCTCCAAGGTCACTCCTCCCACCGAGCTTCTCGAATTCATCGAGGAGGCTCTGGCTCTCAAGCCTTTCACGCAGACCCAACGCCATCAGGTACGCAAACTCCTCAACCAGGCCAACGCCCTAGGGCTGCCCGAGGAAGATGCCCGGGCAATACTCGAGTCCTCAGGCGCGACACGAGAGGCAATCCACGAACTGGATCTGGTCCTGGAGGAGCGGAGGCTCCTTTCATGATCGACCTGATCTATCACGAGGAGGGCGTCCTCGATCATCCCCGGGCACGGGAAGTGCTTGACCGCTATCCGCGCGCCACCCTCGTTCCCTGCTCCCACTACAAGGAGATCTTCAACCCAAACGGACAGAACTTTGCCCTGCAGAAGCACAAGCCATCCCTCATTCTCGCCCGAAAGACGGGCTCGCTGCTTCATCCCGTCCCCCCCAGCTACGGCATAGGCGGAGAACGCAACTTCTATTTTTCCCACCTTCTCAATTGCCTTTATGATTGTCGCTACTGTTTCCTCCAGGGAATGTTTCCATCGGCCCATTACGTCCTGTTCGTGAACTACGAGGATTTTCAGGACGAGATCCTTCGTCTCACGCAAGAGCCCCAAGAAGGCGAAAGCTGGTTTTTCTCCGGCTATGATTGCGACAGCCTGGCCATGGAAAAATCAACCGGGTTCGTCCGCTCCTTCCTTCCTTTCCTTTCGGAAACACCCAGGGCGCGACTTGAACTGAGAACCAAAAGTGCGGACACCGGAATTCTAGAAAGCACGGACGCTCTTCCCAACGTCGTGACCGCCTTCAGCTTCACGCCGGAGGAAATCGGCAACCAACTCGAGAAAGGCGTCCCCCCCGTAGACTCCCGCCTGAGAGCCATCGGCAGGATTGCCGAGCGAGGGTGGCCCGTGGGGGTACGCATAGATCCTCTTCTCGACTGCATCGATTTCGAGAAACGCTACCGCGACTTGTTCGATAAACTTTTCACCAGCCTTCCCGATGAATCCCTTCATTCTGTTTCGCTGGGCGTTTTCCGGGTACCTTCATCCTATTTCGGGAGAATGGAAAAGCTACACCCCCGGGAACCACTTTTCGCAGGCAGATTGGCTAAGCGGTGCGACTCCGTGGCATACCGACGAGAAATCGAGCTGGAGCGAACCGCCTTTTGCCGGGAGGAGCTACTGAAACGCATTCCCGCCTCAAAGCTCTTTCAATGCGAGACAACCCTTGATGATCAGCCCAGCCCATGAGAATACGCAGGACAATCCCGTTGCCTTTTCAAGAAGCGAGCCTTAGGCTGTAAATCGTGTTTGGGAATGCCACCTTAGCTCAGTTGGTAGAGCACTCGCCTTGTAAGCGAACGGTCGTCAGTTCGAATCTGACAGGTGGCTCCATTTCACTCGCCCTTGCCTGTGCGGTCCTTGGCCATGGCTCCCTTCATGGAGAGAAAAAGGACAAACTGCGCCAAAGTGCGGAAACCATTCTCCTATACCAGCGTTCATCCGGTGGCTGGCCCAAGAATTACGACCGGGATGAAAGCCTCACGAAAGAAAGAGCCAAGGAGATTCGCACCGGACGGAACGAAAACGACGCAACTATCGACAATGGGGCCACCCACACGGAAATTCGCTTGTTGGCCAAGGCGGTTCGCAAGCTCGAGGAAAACAAATTTCAGGAATCAGCTCTTCGGGGAATTCGCTATTTGCTTGAAGCTCAGTACGAGAATGGAGGATGGCCCCAGAGATATCCCGACCCGAAAGGTTACCATCGACACGTAACGTTTAATGACGGAGCCATGATCGGGACCATGGAAGTCCTTGACTCCATTGCCAAAAACGAAACGGTCTTCTCCTTCGTTCCCGACTCGACACGCGAGAAATGCAGGGGAGCGGTGAAGGAGGGAATCGAGTTCATTCTTCGCTCGCAGGTTAGACTCAATGGGCGACTTACCGTCTGGTGCGCCCAGCACGACAGGGAAACTCTCCTCCCTGCAGGAGCGCGATCCTACGAACTACCCTCCCTCAGCGGAAGCGAATCCGTAGGAATCGTCCGGTTCCTCATGAAAATTGAAAACCCCGACAAGCGGACCCAGAGTTCCATTGAGGGTGCAATCGCCTGGTTCGAAGAGGCGAAACTGACCGGACTCCGACAAGTACTTGTTGATGCGCCCGGAACGCCCAAGGGAACGGATAAGAAGATTATAAGCGACCCGAAGGCCCCTCCCCTTTGGGGTCGATTTTACGACCTTCGGAATGAAAAGCCATTCTATTGCAGCAGGGACGGTATTCCCCGAGACTCAATCGACAAGATATCCTACGAGCGCAGAAACGGCTATTCCTGGCTGGGCGGTTATGCCCGCAAACTCATCGGCATGGAGTATCCTGCCTGGAAAAAACGGATCGCAACCGAATAAAAAGGATGAACTGGGAGGCAATTTTCTGGTACCTCGTTCTGACCGACTCGGTCGCGGCCAACTTAGTGGCTTGGTTTTTCAGGGACTGGTACGAGAACAACCTAGGCAATATCCCAAGGCATTTCCCAGCCGCCAAAAGCTGGTGCCTGGTCTACTTGACGCTCGTCCTCTGGGTAGGCTGGGCGCTGTACCGGGAAGGCACGCTTCCCTGGTGAGCCGGAAACTCCCTAGGGAGCCCGAAGAGGTTCGCCAAGCTCGACCCGGATGGCTCGGATCAAGGCGTCCGCATTCAGGGGATTCAAACCGGCCAGCATGACCGAGACGTTTGGGTAAAGAACGTCCTCTCCCTCGGCAGGCAAGAATACCAAGTTTTCGTATTTCCTAACCATGAGCCTGGGGATGGCCTTGCTCTGAACGTCCTCAAAGGATGCGCCTGCAAGCTCGAGAGCCTTGAGGTACTTCTCCATCTTTTCGTCCATTGCCCTTTGAGTCAGAGGTCGCTCGACTTCTTTCTCCTCCTCGGTAAAAACAGAATTTCCGCTCTTGTCGATAGACTTAACCTGAATTTTATCGGTGTCCTTGAGGACAAGAATTCCGTTCCTCACTACCAACCCGGCCGACTTGGATTTCATGCCGGACGCCAGAACGCCCTTCCAAAGCCTGCTCGAGAATTCCCTTTCATAAAAACTCGAGTCCTTTTCCAGTTCAAGCCCGATGGATGAGAAAAGTTGCTCCGTTTCCCCTACCAAGTAGCTGAGATCAGAGGGAGAAACCGGGCTTCCCCTTGCGTATTCTTCGCTCGTTATGCGCAAGGAGCCTAGCGAGATTTCGTCCGGCATAACGCTCAGGGCAAATTCCTTGTCCTTAACGCCGACCTGCATCCCCCAGGAAGTGCGAAAAAGGGAGAAGGCATCCTTCAAGGCAACGAGATTATCCGCCTCCACCTGCTTTCCCTTGTAGGCATTATAGTTGAAAAGCGCGACGGCCAGGGCTGCGAAACTGTCCTCGCCTTGGGGGTTTTGCTTGGCGAACTTGTCCTCGACGCGTTTTACGATCAGTGAAAATTCATCCGCCTTGGCCTTGAACTCCGGCCCCAGTGCAGTGACGTCGAACATCGGAGCGACAACCGGGTCGGCCGGATCATCCACCTCGGGAGGAGGATCGACCTGGGCAAGATCATCGGAAACGAGCTCTCCATTCTGGTAGGTTTCTTCCTTGAGCATGGTTCCATCCTTTGTCCTGAGGGTCCGGGTGCCATCCCTCTTTCCGGACCTGTAGGAACCTTCGTCGTACTTTTGACCGTCGTTATGCCAAAGGGCGTAACGACCATCCTTCAAACCATCGGCATAGAAGGTTTCAGCCGCCTTCTGCCCATTGGGGTGCCAATTCGTCATCCGGCCATGAAGCTTGCCGTCCTTGAAGAAACTCTCTTCGCTCTTTTGACCGTCCTCGTGCCAAGTCATTCTCATGCCGTTCAATAATCCCAAGCTATAACTGGATTCGGTCATCCTGTTCCCATTCGCATAGTAACCGACTATCCTGCCGCTCCCCTTGGAAAAGGCGCTTAGCGGACACTCTTCGCCGTCAGGTTTCCAGGAAAAGGCCCGAACGGGTCTGCCATTCTCAAATTCGACCAAGTCCGCTACTTGATCGGTATCGAAAAAACGACGAACGCTCCATCCGCTGAAGGCTTGATCGGCACCGAGCAGAAACACGCGACCCTCTCTTTCCTCCAAGCCAGAGGCATCGGTAGCGTTTCCCTCGGCCGCAGCTCGGTCGAAGGAAGCTCGCTTTTCGGCGCCGCCACTCTCGTGCTCAGGATTGCCAGGACCGGCTTCAAAGGATCCTCCTAGAAAATAAAACGCAATGCAGGCAAGCCCCAACCCTACCAGGATAACCGTGAGAATCGTATTAAGCGCTCCGCCCGCACCTCCCTTGAGGACGATTCGCTTGCCTTCATCGGTTTCTTCCTCTTGGGCGAAATCCTCATCCGGAACAAGATCCAAGGCCTTCGATATGGAAACCCATTCGTCCTCTCCCACTGTGCAAATATGGTCCCCGGGATCGAAGGAACCTTCCTTCACTTTTCGCCTGATCTCATCCAAGCCGTAAGGACCCACGCTCTCCCCGTCCTTGTTTACCCAGTATAGATCAGAATCCCCCATGGGGATTCGCTACCACGCCGCAATGATGTTTTCAAGTTTCCATTTTTACGCGCAAAGAATCTTTATTCTCAAAGACGCGACATCGCCAAGACCTTCTTCTTGACCCCATATGCGGCATTCTTTTTGCTCAAAAATATGATTTTATCAGGAAATCCTTTAGAAATATTTCGGACCGTTTGCTAGGGATGGCCGGCTTATCACCGGAGAGCACTGCTTTTCGAAAATGAAGGCATACATAGGAAGGAACGGACAAAACCTTGGCCTTTTTTCCATCGAGCAAATAAGGGAGGAGATCAAGGCGGGAAGACTTCACGAACAGGATCTTGCCTGTCACGACGGCGCCAACTGGATCCGCATCAAGGACTTACCGGGGCTATTCCAGCAGTCCGCTGCCAAAGTCGACCGACCCGTCGGGGACAAAGGAAAGCCCAAGATAATATGGTTCATCCTGCCCGTCCTCGCATGCTGCATCTTGGCGGGCTGGGGAATTTTCGCCTTCTTCTTCGTCAAGGAGAACGAGCAGGGTTCCTCAAAGCCGGTTCTTTCATCAGAAACGCCAGAATGGAGTCCTGATAAAGGGGAAAGCGATCAGGGTTCTTCAAAGCCGACTTTTTCATCAGGCACGCTCGAGTTGACTCCTGATCAAGTCGTGAAAGTGTATGACGGGGATACCTTCTTTGTGCATCTACCGGGTATACACGAAATCTTCGGCAACAATATATCCATCCGCATCAAAGGGATCGATACACCCGAGATGAGAGGAACCAGCGACGAAATCAAGGCCCTTGCGACCAAAGCCCGCGAACTCACGGACAGAACCCTCAAGGGAAGCAAACGCATTCAGCTACGAAACCCCGAAAGGGGCAAATACTTCAGGATCGTGGCCGAAGTGTGGGTAGACGGCAAAGCTCTTGCCGACATACTGAAAGCCGAGGGATTGGCCCAGGACTACGACGGTGAAGGCGAAAGGCCCACGTGGTAACCCATCCCCGACCTGCTCCGCCCGCTAATCATACAAACAATTAGATAGCCCTTGACAGACACCTCATCCGGGGAAGGATTGAATATTTAGTCTTTGCTATGATTGGTCTTTCCGGGAGCATTCAATTTGTTACCTCCACTATGGAGAGGCTTTCCGTGCGGGCGCACGCCTCGGTCAACAAGATTCTGAGTTCCGGGGATCCAGTAACACGAGCGAGGCATGAAAATGATGCGGGAGCCATCAGTTTAGCGGCTAAGTTGTCATTCGACTCCGCCGCAAAAAGAAACTCGATAAGTTCCTTTCAAAATGCCATCTCATTCATGCAGTTGCAGGAATCAGCCCTCAACCAGGCCGAGAGGATATATCAGGAAATGATATCCCTGGCCTCCCTTGCGTCCGATCCGTCCGCGAATCAGGAGAACCGGCATTTACTTGGTCAGCAGTTTGAGTCGCTCAGGCAGCAATCCCTGGACCTCAATCAAAGTACCTTCAATGGCAGCTACCTCTTCAATCAGCTTGCGGCATCAACGGATTACACCGTCGATTTCGCCTCCGGGCTTACGAACGACACACCGGCGACCATCTCGGGTTCGCCTAACGTCTGGGAGGTAACGAAGGATGTTTTGTACAACACCGGAAAGATGACCATCGACGTCAATTCGGGAACCGCGGGCGACCGCTACATGCTCAAGCAGGACGACCTTGTTATCTTCGACTCCGGCTCCTGGGACACGGCTGGCAACGCCAAGACCTATGACTATGACCGCTTCGAGATCGAGTACGGTCCCGACAAGGAAACCACTTTCAAGTTCATCGCGCAATCCGACGGAAACTCCAGCTCGGTTGACTTGGATGGCGCAGATGGGATAAAGGGGACAGCTGATGATGGAGTGCTCCCCTCGGACAGTACCTTCGACAACAAATCCTATTACCTTAACAACTTGGGGCTAACCGACGACGGGACTAGTTCCGGAATGGCAAACAGTTCGGAGGTTCAATATACGAACCAAGGCCAAGTCACCACCGCCAAGTCGAATCCCGACACGACCAATCTCACCCTGCGGATCGAATCCAATACCCTCTTCCAGATCGGCGCCGAATTCACCAAGCCGACCGCCGATGACATTCTGGTAGGTAATGCAAGCGGCATGCAGGTCGCGATCAAGCCCTTGGGCCTTGGCTTACTCCTTTCCCAAGACGCGGGAAACCCGCCCCTTTCAATTGCCACCGCATCCGAAGCAGTCAAAGCCTTGGAAAGCATCACCATGGAGATTGAGGGGGTCGCCGAGCAATTAGGCACGCTGCGCATTAACTTCACCAAGGTCGAACTTGCCATGGAAGGCGTCCGAAAACAGCTTGCCAGCCAAGAAAATGCCATGTCCATCATTTCGGACGAAGGCTTGGCTGAAGAATTGACTCAGCTTAGCAGAGATAGAATCCTCCGATCCCAGAGCGCAGCCATCATGACACAGGCAATCTCCGTCAACGAGGGAATCGTCGACCTGATTCTCTAAGGTCAATCCCCATTCGAGCCTTGTAAAAAGTGCCGGAGGGCTTATAGCTTAGGGCATAGGGGAAGGATGGCAGAGTGGTCTAATGCGGCGGTCTTGAAAACCGCTGAGCCGGAAACGGTTCCGGGGGTTCGAATCCCTCTCCTTCCGCCATTCTCGTTAGACTGGAATACAAAAAAGGGCCCGGAGTACAAGACTCCGAGCCCTTAAAAGGTTGGGACGGCGCTCGCCACACGCTCGTTCCCGGATGCCAGCATTTGGCGCATGTATAGCTGCTGACTCCCCGACGCCATTCGAAAAGGTGTGTCTCCGTTTCGGCCTCATGACAGGGCCGTCGAATCAACTTTGGACTGAAACGATTTTGAGGAAAGGCTTCTGGGCAACTTCAGCACTCCGCGAGGAGTGGCTTCGGCTACTCGGCTACGCTCCGGTTACCTTCTGGATCGTAGCCACTTCGACTCAAGCACGCACCTGGCAAGCCAGCCTCGCACTTTCGTCAATACGGGTATCGCCTCGTACCTCTCAGGTCATTTGGGGTAACTACATCGCGGTGTAAGCCACGAATCAAAACGGTCGAAGAATCTTACCATTCTCGACCAACCGAAACAACCAACTTCTACCAAGCCCGAAGGCTTCGCACGACACTCACTACCAGCGTCAATTGGTTGCAACATTTACTGGAAAGTCGCGGTAACGACCATGCCTCTTGGCAACCGCTATGGTAAGCAGACGAGACCTGCCTCCTTACCAATAACTACGAAAGTCGCGGTCTCAATGCAACTTCCGCCCGCCCTGCACTGAACGTGTCCTTCGCGAGCACGACTCGCGATACGCAGAGGGTGACGTTTGCCTTCCCGAACGAACCTCAAAAGAAACTCGAACGCGAAGGAGCGGAATTCTCCAGTAGAATCCGACCTTTGGCCTGGCGTGAACCAGGCTTATCCATGTCCGGTCTTGTATCCGACGCAAGCGCCGAGTACAATTCCAGAACATTCTGTCAAAGAACGGGACCATAATACTGCCGCCCAAACGCACTTGTCAAATTTTTTTTTCATAATTCCCTGATCATCAGCTAAATGTGAATAATTTGTGAATATGTTGTGAATAATGCTCAAAGAATATCGCCTCGGTTCTCAACATTCCCTTTTAAAACCTAGAAGGATAATTCTTCTAAGAACGTGAATGAGTCATGCTTGTGATGCCTCAGGGGTTGTGAATAACTGAATCGCCCGAAAAAAGTTTAAAAAAAATTTTAGTTTATTTCTTTTTTTGAAGAAAAAATAAGAAATCTTTAAGAGGATTGATTCTCGATGGTTGACTATTTCAAAGAGGGTGGTTCATCTTGGTAAATGCAGGTAGTCCTATGCTCCGCGATCATGCTCCTCTCTCCACCTGGCAGCATCGAGGCAAACTCCACCCCAACCTTCGACGTGGACGACCAAGGCATGCTAGCCAAGGTTCTGCAACACGCGGCCAAGGGAAGGTGGAATGAATTTAGGAACAAGTCTTTGCCTTTCGATGAGTTCAGGCAAAGGAACGGACGACAATACCTTCGCTCTGAAGAAGAACCTTTTTCCGGATGGTATGGACAATGGGACGACAACGGAACCTTGAGAAACCTACGTCACTTTTCGGGCGGAATCTCGTGGGGACCTATCTACGGTTGGCGGGCAAACGGCATGAAGTCTCACCAAGGAAACTACGAAAAAGGCAGGAAGCACGGAACTTTTTATTTTTGGAACGAAAACCTCACCAAGACCAGGGAAACCAATTACAAGAACGGCAAACTGGACGGCAATTCCACAACTTGGTACGCGAACGGGCGGAAAAGCTGTCGACTCTCCTTCAAATCGGGAAAGATTCTTTCCGCCATCGGGTGGAAGCCCGATGGGCAAAGATGTCCATCCACCAGAGTCACGGATGGGGTCGGCGTGGTCTTGCTCTACACCGATGAGGAAACGGGAACCAAACCGGCAACTCCCGCCAAAGTGCAGCAGTTCGTAATTGATAGATACGACAATGGGAACAAGCGGGAAGAAGGAACCTATCTGGACGGCAAAAAGGAAGGGCTTTGGATCTATTACCGCACCGACGGGACTGAATTCTTTAGGGAAACTTACCAGTCGGGCTTTCGGCAAAGACTCATCCAGTCCATAGAGCCTTAATCCGGATAATCGCCTCAGGGCGCTTCCTCGGGCGAATCGGGGTCCTCCGGCACGTCCCTTGGTTCCTCCGAATCGCCCGGCAATCGCTCGTGAATTTGGTCAAGTTCCTCGGGAGGCGTCGTAAAACGAGTAAAGGTTTGTCTTTCGGTCGACTGGGTAAGCTTGAGCAACAGATCTTCGTTCTCCCTATCCAGGTAGAAGATCTGGAGAAGCTTGGAATGCGAATCATTGACCAGTTTCTTGCTGTCGTCGAAAGGCGAGAAATATTCGGGCTTTAATTTCTTCAACCTTGCGAGAGACTCGTCCAACTTGGGAAGCATTTGTTGCTTGCGCCCGATCAGGTCCATGTCGGGGGCAACCTTCTTCGTCTTGAGCCAAGTATTCTCCTCGAGGAGAAGAGCATGAACCTCCTCACACAAATCAAGATGAGCCTTGATGACGCTTCTAGGCTCCATTATGAAATCGTCACTCGGGAGAGGGAATCTCGTCTCCAGCTGCCTCGGGACGCGTGTAAATCCCATATCGGTTAACGGCCTGCCTGATGGCCCGGGTATCCTCAAGCTGCTCCCTTCTCCATTTAGCCATTCCGAAAACGAAATTCAAGTACTTGTTGCTGGCCATCCTCTCGCGAGCTTCTTCCGAAGTAACGTATTCCTCGATGGAGGAATAGGTTTCCATAGCCTGCACGTAGTTGCCCAGCTTTTCCTCGCAAAGGGCAATTTGATAGAGTACCGGAACCTGCCAAGCGGGGGAAGGATCAATCTCACGAAGGGCCGAATAGATACGATATGCGTTGAAGTACTCGCTTTCCTCAAAAAACTTGTTCGCGAGATAGTTGCCGGTTTTCTTCTTCCAGAAATTCCATACCCCCTTCAACCGGTTGATGGCCGCCTGATCACGATCCCGGACTGCCCTTCCCTGTTCCAGATTCAGGATCATCTCGGGGTTGAAATCGGATTCCTTAAGCAAGACCAAGAGCTCCGCAACCGACTCCTCATCCTGATTGAGCTGTTCATAGGTAAGGGCAAGCAGATAGTGAGCTTCGGGCACGTAGGGACTTTGGGGATAAAGGGTGCCGTATGAACGGAGGGTTTCCTTAACCTTGGCAAAATCCGCCCTTGGAGTCTTGTCGTATTCCAGTTCGACTTCGGTTCTTTGCTCGGGAGGCAGGCGGTTCATCTTGTCTTGCTCACGCAGGCTTTCCCTAGCACGGCGATAATGAGCCAACCCCTGCTTGAACCGGACGAAGCTACGATCCGTGTCGCTCAATTGCTCCAACCTCCAAAGCCTGTCGAAAAACTTGATCGCATTATCGTAGTCCTCCGCATCCATAAAGGTTTCGGCTATTTCAAACATTGCCTGGTTGGACTCGGAGTCAGTACGTGTCTCCAAGACCTTGCCTTTTTGCTTCTCCGCCAACTCAAAGGCCTCGTTGCGGGGAAGAGTGAGGGTTGCATTAATAGCCTCGTAAAACTTGTTAAGGGCCATGCGATGCGCTCCTAGGTTACGATATATCTTCCCCAGACGGATATGAGTCTCGGGAATAGTCGGGGCTCCTCGCTTCCTTCCCTCGAGCCACTTTTCAACCGAGCCAAGAGGAGCCTTAAGGTCGGGAATGCCCGGGGCATCCTCATGATCCTGGAAGGGATAGGCATCATCGGCGGCAAATTCCTCCAGGTAACGCTCATAGGTTTTGGCGGCATCCACCCAAGCCTGGTTGCGCTCATGCATCGACATTAGAGAGAGCAGGATATCTCTGCGATAGCGTTTGTGATAGGGAGCGTTCAGCCGGCCCAGCACACGGTTGCAATAGGATTCGGCCTTGAATACGGAACGGCTGACCCAGGGAAGATTCGTCCCTCCAGAAGCTTGCCTAGTCTGCATGATAGCCTCCATTATCTTAGTCTTGAGCTCCTCGTCAATACGGTCGCCGAGAACGGTATACTCCCCAATCTCCGAGGGATCGCGAGGATCGGGCCTTTGATTGAGGACGTTCGATTCCACGACCTCCACGGGTTCCCTCGAATCCTTTGGAGTCTGAGGAAGGGTTTTCTCAAGTGGCTCGGCATTGACCGAAGGAAACGCGAGCGGGCTAGCGAATTCGGGCAACTCCAACACATCGACTTCCCTGAGCAGATCCTCCAAAGACGCCTTGTCGTAGTCGACTTTCTCGAGGGGGGCCAAGGTTGCCTGTGGCCGAAACGATCCGGACGTACCGACTGGATCCACTCCCTGACTCGAATCGGCACTGGGAGGATTGACGTCATCCTTGTTATAAGGCTGGAGCGATGAGTCGTCAGATGGCTCCGATCCTTGGTTCAGCAGATTGCCGGGCAACAATTCGTCCTTGAGCCTGAAGGATTTGTCCCCGGCGCCGGTGGGTGTCTGCGGAGAGGGTCGGCCCGGGATATCAGCCGGGCCATAAAGAGGGGAGTCGGATACGGAGGGAGATTGAACGACGGGAGAAGCAGAGCTTTTCTCGATATCGTCGAGCAAGGCGTCGATGCCTTGAATCACTTCTTGGAGAGACTTCTCCTCAATCGGAGCCTGCCCGTCCTGGGCAAATGCCGAAGGGAGGGAGCATGAATAGAGAAAACTGAAAAAAACAAGTGGAAAAGAGATCTTCATCGCTGGACCCTCCTGTAGGTTGCTTTGTTGGACATCCTCATGCCGTCGGGAGCGACGGTATAAGGGGGAACGAAAGGAGCGGGTTGGCGCAAGCTTCCACGACCGTCAACCTCGGAAGTCTCGAGGAGCCTCAGTAGTTCATCAGTGGAATCGGGCCCGAACCCATCCATTCCCTCGAAGGGGTCGGAAAGGGGCAAGGTCTCGGATGGCGCCGTTCTGGGTATGAAAGGCAGGGATCCAATTCCGTCCGGGGCACTGGTCGATGAATTGCCGTCCAAACCGGAAGCTGGCGGGGGCTGAGGTATTGCCGCAGTTGCATTCTGGTCGGGAAGAACGGGACCGGAAACGGTACTCCCAGCAGAAAGGGGAGCTGGGGGAAGAACCAAGGCGAGCCTATCCACCGGAAGCGGTGAGATGGTGAAGCGGAGGGGTGCGGGCTTGGCGAAGGTAAGGTAAGCCGGACGCTTGGGCTTAGGGGCATCGAAACGCTTGGTATCCAATGCCTTGGATTGTTGCCCTAGAAATAATAGAAGGAATCCGGCGAAGGCCGAAATCCTAAGTGAAGATCTGTGAATTAGCTTTTCCATGGAATGATTAATCACTCATAACCATCGGATGGTGGTAGCGAAACTTTACTGAAAATCATCTTTTTTCTAAAAGTCGGGCAAATGAATTCCCTTCTGGTGTTCTCGGTGAACCGATAACAGGTCTTCCATGCTATGCACGTCCAACGGATGAACGCCCCTCGCCTCGAAGACGCGGGCCGTGATATCGAAGGGGTCGCCATAATTCTCCAGGCAAGACCGAGTTTGAGCCCAAACGGCATACGGATCGGACAAGGCCTCTCCCGTCTCCTCGGCCAGTTCGATGGCCTTCAGAATGACCGACTCCTCGCATTCCGGGAAATTACAATTGAAGTTCACGTGGAGATCGCAGTCATGGTTCTCAAGGATGTGCTGGAAGACCGGCACGGATGCGACCTCGTCGCCCGAGAGCCTCTCTGGGCGAGGCAGGATTCTCACGTCCGGATGCATGCAGGTTCTCGCAATCAGCTCGCTGTCCGTCGACAAGACGACTTCATCGATGCGAGGGCAATCTAGGAGCTTGCGAACTGCCCGTAGAACCAAGGGCACTCCCTTGTACGGGAGGAGGTTCTTGTAGGTCAAGCGCTTGCTGCCAATCCTGGCGATCACTGAACCGACTATCTTCATATCTTCAACCTAGCCCAGAGCCAAGAGCCTTTGCAAGTCGCTTGTCGAATGTCTTTCAGCTTGGAAAGAACCCCGTCATTTGGTTTTCTTTTGGGTAATGGGGCTTATTCCTTATTCAAAGCAAAGTATCGGCGAGGAAGATTTGCTCGCCGTCGAACGGATGATGAAAGATGACTTTCTCACTCAAGGACCGCAAGTAAGTGAATTCGAGAAGGAGCTGGCCGGATGGTTTGGCGTCAAGCACGCGGTCGCCTGCTCCAGTGGGACCGCCGCGCTCCACTTGGCCTATGCCTCGCTCGGCATCGATGAGAATAGCATAGGCATCGTACCCGCGGTAACCTTCTCCGCAACCGCAAACGCCCTCAAATATCAGGGAGCCAAGCCAATCTTCTGCGACGTGGACCCTGAAAGCGGCTTGATTGACCTCGAATCCGTGGAGGGAATAATTAACAACCTGAACCCAGACCAGAAGCGGGGCAAGAACCTCATCGCTCCCGTTTCGCTGACGGGTTCGGTAGCCCCCCTTAAGGGATGCAGGATTCTTGCCGACAAACATGAATTTTGCGTGGTAGAGGATGCCTCCCATTCCCCAGGGGCTTGGAGGGAGGAATCAGATGGTAATATAACCAAAAGCGCCTCTGGGGAATGGTCGGACGCCTCGACCTTGAGCTTTCACCCAGTCAAGCACGTCTGTTGTGGCGAAGGGGGGGCGATCCTAACCAACTCCGTGGAGATTCGCAAGCATGCGGTCAAATTGAGAAGCCATGGCATCCAGCGTCCATTCGGCCCCGAACACGAGACGCCCTGGGCCTACGAACAGGACGAACTGGGCTGGAACTATCGGCTCTCCGACATCCACGCGGCCTTGGGAAGATCACAGCTCAAAGGCTTGGAGAACTCTCTCCTCAAGAGAAGAGGGATCGCCGCACGCTACCGCGAACTGCTTGGCAAAAAACCGTTCTCCAGTCATTTCGGCCTGCCGAACGAAGAGAAAGGACACGCTTGGCATCTGTTCGTGCTTCGCTTCAGAAAACCAGGCCGTCGCGACCAAGCGCATAAATTCCTCAAGGAGAGGGGAATCATGACGCAAGTTCACTACGTCCCCCTTTACCGACACCCTTATTTCGAGAGAGAAATGGGGAAAATACGGCTTCCAGGGGCGGAAAAGTTTTTCGAGGGATGTCTCAGCATTCCTCTTTTTCCGAATTTGACGAAGGGAGAACAAGACACCGTGGTAGACGAGATCGCCCGATTCATCGAAAAAGGATGACCGATCCAAAGGGATTCGAGCAGGAAGGGGAAAAACCCGGAGAATATCTCGCCCTGGGAGGTTTCAAGGCCAGTTACGGTGAGTACGCGACTAGTTCCATCAGAATGAAGGATGCTCTTCCCATCATGGCTTGGCGAAACGCTCAAATCTCCGCCTTACGTCAAAAGGAGCCCCTTACCCGCGAGCAACAACTCCAATACTTCGAGGAAGTAGTCGGCAAACAGTTTTCCGAAAAGCGACCCCGCCAAGTTCTACTGAGGTTCACCCTTCAAGGAGAATTGATCGGGTATGGGGGACTGGTGCACGTCGACTGGGAAAATTCCAGGGCTGAAGCTTCCTTCCTCTTGGAGACCGAGAGGGCTAGGGACGTTTCACTCTACCAGAAGGAATGCCGCATTTTCATGGCTTTTCTCCAACAATGCGCCTTCACCGCACTAGGTCTGAACAAGATCACCACGGAAGCCTACGCTCATCGGGAATTCCACCTTCAGGCCCTCGATTCGAGTGGTTTCACCAGGGAGGGAACCCTCCGTCAGCAGGTCCAGGTCGATGGAATTTGGGTAGACGCAATCGTTTCGTCCTGCCTGAAATCAGAATTCGAAGGACAAGGCCGAGCCCAGCAGGAATGACAATCGCGCCCGTCATCCTCTTTTCCAGCCTGTCGGCCAAGATATCCCTTTACGAGCAAGTCCTCAGGGGAGCCAGGAGGTTTCACCCCCAAGCCAAGCTCGTCGGAAGCGACAGCAACCCGAACTGCCCGGCGGCGGCGAAGGTGGAGACCTTCACTGAAATGCCCCCGCTAGATACCCTGGATAAAGATGGCCTGCTTGGGTTTTGCGCCGAATTGGGCATAACCCACGTCATACCTACCCGGGACGGGGAGCTTGACTTCTGGGCCCGCAACCGAGACACACTGCACGAACATGGGGTTTCCGTAATGGTTTCCAGCCAGGAGGCCGTCGAGACCTGTCTGGACAAACTGCTTTTCCACAACCAGATGAAAAGCGCCTCAATTCCTCCTATCCCCACCGTAAAAAACACGGATGAGCTCGGCGCCGAGCGGTTCGTGGCTAAGGAAAGAAATGGAAGCGCCTCCTGCTCAATCGGTTTGGACCTCGATGCAAAAGAAGCATCGGATCATGCCCTAAACCTGCAGAACCCGATTTTTCAGCCCATGCTAAAGGGACCGGAGTTCAGTGCCGAGACTTGGATCGACGCAAGGGGGAAATGCCATGGGATGGTGTTGCGATGGCGAACTAAGATCGTGGATGGGGAAGCGCATGAGAGCGAAATTTTCGACAAGCCAGATTGGGAACGGAGAATGAGGGACACCTTCGAGTCCTTGCCGGGTTTGTCCGGACATGCCTTGGCCCAAGTCATCGTCTCCGACGACCAAAGCCTTAGCCTGGTGGAAATAAATGCCAGGCTGGGTGGGGCAAGTCCGCTCGCCTTGTCCGCGGACTTGCATTCCATCGAATGGTTCCTGCTCCAGACCGAAAAACGGGAATGCGAAATCCCCGAATCCCCAATTACCAATAAAAACCTGCGCCTAAGCAAGATCAATGGAGAGGCGATCATTTCATGATTTGCTTTTCCTTCTCGACAGACGAGGGCACGCTCTTACTTTGCAGTTTCTGATGTCGGCCAAAACCATTGCCATTGCCAATCAAAAGGGAGGCGTAGGGAAAACCACCACCGCCGTCAACCTAGCGGACGCCCTTGCATCCTCAGGCATGCCCACCCTGATCGTCGACATGGACCCGCAGGCCAATGCCACCAGTGCCCTCGGCTTGGAGAAGAAACCCGGCGCAGGCATCTACGAACCCCTGCTGTCGGGGAGCGACTTGTCGGGCAGGGTCATCTCGACAAACAGGGAAAACCTCTGGATCGTTCCTTCCGAGCTTGATCTCGCCGCGGCCGAACTTGAATTGAGCAGCCAACCCGACTACCTGGTCAAGCTCCGCTCCTCCCTCCGCGCCCTCTCCGAAAACTATGGTCTTCAGGCCATTCTCATCGACTGCCCCCCTACCCTCGGCCTGCTCTCCATGAATTCACTCTGCGCCGCCGACTTACTCCTCGTTACCCTGCAATCCGAATACCTCGCCCTCGAGGGACTCGGGCAGATTGTGGGCGTCGTCAACCAACTTAGGGAATCCGGGGCCAACCCCGGCCTTTGTCTCGGTGGAATCGTGATGACGATGTACGACAACCGGACCCGACTGTCATTCGAGGTCTGGCAGGAAGTCAACCTTCACTATCCCGACGAGATCTTCCGCACCGCCATTCCCCGTACCGTCCGCCTGAGCGAAGCTCCGAGCTTCGGAAAGACCATTTTCGAATATGATCCGAACGGTCCCGGGGCAAAGGCTTATCTCGCCCTCGGCAAGGAAGTCCGATCTCGTTTCTTCTCTAGCGAATCCTAGTGAAACTTCTGGGAAAGCTGATCTCTTCCGTCAAGGGGAAGAAAAATGCATCTCGTGGAGGGGGCTCACTTCCAAGCGAGTTGCGTGACTTCGAGAGAAGAATAGGATACCGTTTCCGGAACCCCAGACTGCTGATGGATGCCCTGACCCATCCTTCCTTTCATCAACGCAACACAGACAAACCCAACAACCAGAGGCTCGAATTTCTCGGCGACTCGATCCTCGGAGCCATACTTGCGGAAAACCTATACCTTTCCCAACCGGATGCGGACGAAGGCATCCTCAGCCAAGCCAAAGCCGCACTGGCCCGGGGAAGCTCACTTGCCGAAGTTGCCCGCAAGCTAAAGCTCGGCTCTTTCCTTCGCATGAGTCCATCTGAAAAAAGAAACCGTGGCAACGAGAGGGAATCCACCCTAGAGGATGCCCTCGAGGCCCTGATCGGAGCAATTTTCATCGACGGCGGACTGGAGGCGACGAGGGAAAAGGTTCTTCTATGGCTCGGGAAACTCGACCTGACCCTTGACCAAGACCAGGACGACATGAACCCCAAAGGCCGGTTGCAGGAACTCGTTCAGGCATCCCGACCAGGAGAGTCAATCCGCTACAAAGTCGAAAGGGAATCCGGACCGCCGCACAAAAAGAGATTCCTCATGTCGGTCCTGATCGGAAAGAAAAATTTCGGACGAGGAGAGGGCAAAAGCAAAAAGGAAGCGGAAGAGCAAGCCGCCAGGCAGGCCTTGAAAAAACTGGATTGACCCCAAAACCCTTTCAAGCGTGAAGCGAATCCTTCTGCCCGAGAACGCAAACGCCTTCTTCCTCTCTTGCGTGCCCGAGTCCGCGACCTCGGCCGTGGCGGCCAATGAAATCATCGGGTCGGGCAAATACATTGCGATCCTCGTGGAGGAGGACCTGCCCAAGGCGGAGGAATGGGCCGAGGACGTAACCGGTATCATGGAATGCCTACGGCCCGATTTACGCTTGGCTTTCCATACCTTCGACCACCCCCCCGAAAGCTCTAACCCGGATGCCTTCGAGCGTGCCTGCGACCGGATTGCAACGCTAAGCTCGCTACTTGACCTTTCCAGAGGGGGAAGCGCCGACGGAGAACTTGTTCTCATAGCCACGACCCCGGACGCCCTCCTAAGTCCCTGTCCGATTCTCGAGGAGCGAAGCCAATCTGAGCTAACCCTTGCCCCGGGAACCCGGCTCGACTTTGAGGAATTCTGCTCAGCCCTAGGTGAAAAGCTGGGGTATTCATCCGAAATCCTATGCGAGGAACCCGGGCAATTCGCTGTCCGCGGAGGACTTGTGGACGTCTATCCCGTAAACGGTCGCGAACCCGTCCGGATCGATTTTTTTGGCAATGAGGTAGAGGAGGTACGGGCTTTTGACCCAACCTCACAAAGGACGACTGCAAAGGTATCCAGCGTAACCATATCTTCATCGGAAACTTCTGAGTTCCCTGAAAGAGAAGGCGAATTCTTCCGCTACCTTCGAAATCCGGCTCTCTGGATCTTCCGAGAACCCGAACAGCTTGTTTCCCGCTTCCCCCTTTGTTTTCACGAACCAGAGCGTGAGAGCCACGCCAAGGCGAATTTCTCCCTCTCTTGGAAGGAAAGTTTGGATGACCGCTTTCTCGGGACGAGTGAAATAGACGCAGGCTCGGGTATTTTCGAAAGTTCTCCTACCGACTCTCCAACTATAGAGAGTCTCTCGGATTTCAGGGGTCCGTCCACCCACTCTTCTCTTAGCCTGGAAAGGCTCGAGGACGAAAAATTCATGAGGACGAGCTTTCTCCACAAGCTTTTGCTCAAGCAACAGGCAGGCCACGAGATCATTATTGCCGCGGGAGCGGAATCGGAAACCAAGAGAATCCTTGAAATCATCGCAGATGAAAGCTCTCTTTCCAAGCTCTCTCCACGTTTCCTTCCAGTTGGACTTAGGGAAGGTTTCCTTTGCGGCCCCGGGAACAACTCCTTTTTCTCTTTGCTCCAGGAAAAACCGGAGAAAGGCCTCGTCGTGGCCACCTCACGCGAAATCCTCGGGCGCGAGCGCAGCAGGCGGGTCACAAGATCAAGAAAGGCCCTCGCCCAGAGGAGGGAAGTCGACCAAGCCCTCGACTTCTCCGAACTGGTGGAAGGAGACTACCTCGTTCACCACCAGCACGGAATCTGTCGTTTCAGGGCCTTGGGGAAGATAGAGGACGAAGAAAGGCGGGAGGAAGCTATTACGGCGGAATTCGCGGACGGACTGCTTCTTCACGTACCCCTTCAGGAGTCCCATCTCTTGTCACGCTACGTAGGCCTCCGAAAGGCCAAGCCCAAACTTGCCAAACTGGGAGGGCGAGCCTGGACTCGAACCAGACAGGCTGCGGAAATGGCGGCCCTCGACCTGGCCGCCGACCTGCTCCGCCTGCAGGCTTCCCGCGAGACCCAAGGAGGAAATGCCTTCGCCCCCGACGACCAGTGGCAAAAGGAATTCGAGGATGCGTTCCCCTTTACCGAGACACCGGACCAACTCAAGGCGATCGAGCAAACGAAAATCGACATGGAGAAGGACCAACCGATGGACCGACTGGTCTGCGGGGACGTTGGATTCGGCAAAACCGAGGTGGCTATTCGGGCCGCCTTCAAAGCGGTCATGGATGGGAAGCAGGTGGCTATCCTTGCCCCCACCACCATCCTTTGCCAGCAACACCTCAACGTGTTCAGGGAACGCATGCGCGATTACCCGGTGATGCTCGAGATGCTCACACGATTCCGAAGCCCGGGACAACAAAAGAAGATACTCCAGGCCACTAGGAACGGCTCCATCGACATTCTAATCGGCACCCACAGAATACTCGGCAATGATCTCGTATTCCATGATCTGGGACTCCTCGTGGTGGACGAGGAACAGCGGTTCGGGGTTCGACACAAGGAGACGATCAAACGCTTGAGGGCAAGCGTGGACGTCCTGACCCTGACCGCTACGCCGATACCACGAACCCTTTACTTTGCAATGGTGGGAGCGAGATCGCTTAGCGCTATCGAGACCGCCCCGGTCAACCGCAGGCCCATCAGGACCGAGGTCGTGAGACATTCGCCCGACGTCGTCCGCAGGGCCGTCCAAACGGAGATTCGACGTGGAGGGCAGGTCTTTTACCTCCACAACCGCGTAAAGACCATCGACGCGGTTGCGAGGAAACTCCAGATCCAGTTTCCCGACCTCCGCATTGCAATCGGACATGGGCAGATGAGCGAAGATGAACTCGAGTTGGTGATGACCGAATTCGTAGCTGGAGACTACGACCTGCTCGTCTGCACGACCATCATCGAGTCGGGACTGGATATCCCCAACTGCAACACGATCATAATCGAGGGAGCCGACAAGTTCGGCCTGTCCCAACTTTATCAACTACGCGGCAGGGTCGGTCGATTCAACCGCCAAGCCTACGCCTATCTCCTGCTCAATCGGGGCGTCCCGGTATCCGACCAAGCAAGAAAAAGGCTTTCCGCCCTCCGTCAAACCAACAGTTTTGGAGCGGGTTTCAGAATAGCCCTCAGAGACCTGGAGCTTCGCGGGGCGGGAAACCTGCTGGGTAGCGAGCAAAGCGGACACGTCGCGGGAATCGGCTTCGAGCTTTACTGTAGGCTCTTGAGGGAAAGCGTTTCTCGCCTCAAGGGCGATGAAGTCAGCCTGCGGCCGACCGCGGCCATTCGGTTGGATTTCCTCGCATCGGGAGAAGGAGAAGAAAACGTCAAGCCGAAGGAAACCCTTTCCCTGGGAGCCTTTCTTCCCGAGAGCTATACGTCCGAAGCCAGGCTGAGAATTGACGGCTACCGGAAACTTTCCCGCATGAGGACGATCGGCGAAGTCGACGAGTTCGAAGAAGAACTTGCGGACCGCTTCGGAAAGCCACCCCCAGAGGTCGTCGCCTTGCTGGACGAAACCCGCATCAGGTGCCTTTGCGAGGAAGCGGGCTTCGATCAATTGGAGACCACGAACTCCGAATTATTCTGTCGGCATGCAAAGCGAGGAAAAAACAATGAAAAAACCTACCACCGAGTTCTGGGAAGGATTCCCAAACTTTCTTCGAAAGACCCACTTTTGAAGTTGAAGGAAATCTCGTCCTTTTTAAAACTGATCCTGCATGGGAATGAAAACAAGTAACTCGACGATCCGCACGGCGTGCCTTCTCTCGCTCGCCATTGCCTGCCTATCGACCTCGCTGAAGGCCGAATTGATCGAAATCAACCGGGTGGTTGCAAAAGTTAACGAGCGCATCGTTACCTGGGGTGAAATCGACTCCGCGATGACCCGGCTCAATTTCTCGGATGAAGAGCGCGCCCAAAGAGCTCCCGAATTCGTGGACGGCAAGATCGACCGCCTGCTCTCCATCGCCGCCTTCAGGGAGAAGGGCATGGTCATTCCCGAGACCTTTATCGAGCAGGAGTACAACAAGCGCCTGATCCGGGACTTCAACGGTGACAGAAAGTTGTTCCGGGACGTGCTGAGAAGCAACGGTCAGTCCCAACTGGAATTCAGGAAGGACTTGGAGGAACAGATCATCTACACCCACATGCTATCCACCAGGAGAAGGCTCAAGGAGGAGATTAGCCCCGAGAAAGTGGAGAAATACTACCGCGACCATCCCGACCTCTTCAAGACTGCGGCAAAGATCGGCCTTCGGGAAATCGTCTTTTCTCAAATAGCCGGAGAACCTAAGACCGTACTGTTGCAGCAGGCAGGAAAAGTCCTTGAAGAATTGAAGAAAGGGACTTCCTTCGAGGCTCTGGCCAAGAACAACGGTCAAAGTCCCTTTCGAGAGAAAGGCGGCGACTGGGGCGTCATGGTCTCGGAAAGGGAGATCAGAAGCGAGGAAATAAGGGAAAAGGCATTTTCATTGAAGGAAGGTGAAGTCTCGGAACCCTTCGTCGTCGATATCCTGCAGAGGAATGAGGATGGGACGGTTAGGAAATCGGGAAAATTCGCCGTCTACGTGCTTCAGCTAAAAAAAAGGGAAACATCAGGTCGCAAGCCATTGGACGAGGTGCGTTCGGAAATCGAGCGAAGCCTTGCCGCGGAGTTCGAGTCCCAAAGCCAGAGGCAATGGCTCGGACGCCTCAAGAAAGAGGCCTACATCCGGGTAAGCCTTCCCGAGAAGTAATTCTTTTCCACATCCTCCCGAATCCCCCCGAATGTCGACTCGAAGCGGCCGTCCTCATGGCTTGAGGGATCTGCCCCTTGAGGAGAGGCCCCAAGAACGGTTGGAGAGGCATGGCCCCACACCCCTTTCGGATAGGGAACTTCTGGCCATGCTGATCCGTTCGGGAACGGCGGGCAGGGACGTTCTCGCCTTGGCCGAAGACCTCATAAGAGAAGCCGGTTCCCTCGCCGGGTTATTGCGCTGGGACGTCACTGATTTTCAGCGGATCAAAGGCATAGGTAAAATCAAGGCTCTACAGCTCTCCACCCATGTGGAGATCGCGAAGCGGATGATGGGCTCGGAAAGGATAAGAAACGCCCCCCTGCATGACTCGAGGTCGGTATGGGAATTCCTTTACCCGGAAGTCAGATCGGATTCCGTGGAGCGCGTTTGGGTTCTTTGCCTTGATCGAAAGAACAAGCTCCTCCGTGCGGAAGCCGTAACTTCAGGAACCGCATCCGGCAGCCTCGTTCATGCCCGCGAGGTCTTCCGCCCCGCCATCCGTCACGGAGCCTCGGCCGTCATCATCGCCCACAATCATCCCAGCGGTGATCCCTCGCCAAGCACGGCAGACGTCCGTGTTACCCAAAAGTTACGGCGGGCAGCGGAGCATCTGGATATCGAGTTCCACGACCACGTCATCATCGGCGAACCCGAGAGCGACCCCACCGGCCTCGGCTACTACAGCTTCTTGGAAAACGGCATGCCTTGAAGCCTATCGGCGCAAAAGCCGTCGAAGATCTTTAGGAATTTGACGATCGTCATCTTCCCTGCAAGATGACCCGAATGATCCCCAGACCTTCCCTCCCCGCCTTAGCGGCTCTTTTTCTGACCCAGGCTTTGCCTGCCTTCGAATGGAAGAAAAACGACGTCGTGGTCATGGTCGGCCCGACCCTGATCGAAAGAATGTCCGAGCACGGCTACTTCGAGAACTCCCTCCTCAACGCCTACCCGGACTACAACCTAAAGGTAAGGAACTTGGGCTGGTCCGGGGACGACGTCCGTGGGAAATCACGGGGCTACGACAAGCCGAGAGACGGATACGCCAACTTGATCAAGCAAATCAAACAGGCAAACCCAACCGTCCTCCTTCTCGCTTACGGTGGAGTTGAAGCCTGGAACGATTCACGGGAGAAATTCCGCAACGACTACCAAAGGCTTCTCGACGACTTGAAAGGATTGGGAGCCCGAACCGCCCTTCTTTCGCCACCTTTGCAGGAAGCTTGGCCGACCCCTATGCCCGACCCCGCTGCCTACAACGTCGGGGTATGGGAATTCTCCCGCGCCATCAAGGAATTGTCCGCAACAAACAAGCATCTTTTCATCGACCTGACCAAACTCTACCCGGCCAAACCCAAGAAGGGCGAGAGACATACCTCGAATTCACTGCACCTAAACGCAAAGGGCTACCGGAAATTAGCGAGGCATCTAATGAAATCCATGGCTAAGAATTCCAAACAGGCCAACTTCGACGCACCCCTCCACGAATTCGTACGCAGTGAACTCCGGCGCAAAAACGAGCTCTTCTTCCACAGCTGGCGGCCACAAAACCAAACTTACCTTTTCAGTTTCCGTAAGCACGAGCAGGGAAGAAACGCCGCCGACCTGCCGAAGTTCCTGCCTTACGTCGAAGAAACCGAGAAAGTGGTGGCGAAAGCCTTGCAAAGCGGATCCTTCCCCACTCAAACTCCCCCACCCATAGGAAACTGGGAGGACATTAAACCTTCCGCAAAGGCCCTTTCCGCAGGCAAGGACATCAAGATCCCCGACGATCTTTCCCTCAATCTCTTCGCTTCCGAGCCGGCTATCCGCAACCCCACCCAGTGCGCCTGGGACGAAAGAGGCCGCCTCTGGGTCGCCACTGCGGAAAGCTACCCCCAGATACTTCCCGGGTTCCTGGCCAACGACAAGATCGTAGTACTCGAGGACACGGACGGCGACGGGCAAGCCGACCGGAGGAAGATCTTCGCCGACGGGCTCCTCATGCCCACGGCCGTTCTACCCGGCCATGGCGGGGTCTACGTCGGCACCTCCACCCAGGTTCTTCACCTCAAGGATACCGACGGGGACGGAAAGGCCGACGCCAGGAAAATTCTAGTTTCGGGACTCGGCACGGAAGACACCCACCACATCGTCCACAGCCTCCGCCATACGGAAGAAGGCAAGATAGCCTTCAACCAGTCCATCTACATCAACACCTATTCGGAAACCCCCTGGGGACCTAGGGAACTCATGAAGAGCGGAGCCTGGGAATTCGATCCTCATACCCACAGGCTGGAAATCTTTGCCACGGGTCTCATCAACCCCTGGGGATTCGAATCCGATCCTTGGGGCGAATGCTTCATGACCGACGGGGCGGGTGGCGAAGGCATCAACCACGTATTCCGGGGATCGGGCTTCAAGACCTCCAGCCTGTTCGACCGCTCGGAGGTTCTGAACGGGTTAAACCCCGGACAGCCCAAGCTCTGCGGCCTCGCTATCCTCAACACAAGCATTTTCCCGGAGAAATACCGCGGACTCCTTGTGGCCAATGATTTTCGCGGACACCGCACGGTGAGCTTTCGCCTTTCACCAAGTGGAAGCTCCTTCCTGTCCACCCAGAAAATGGACTTGGCCAAGACCGGCTCTGGCAGACTGGACAGGCTTGGGCAAGGGGGAATGTTTCGTCCCATCGACGTGGACGTCGGGTTGGACGGGGGGCTGTACCTGACCGACTGGTCCAACCTCATCATCCAGCATGGCGAGGTCGATTTCCGGGACAAGCGAAGGGACCAAGAGCATGGGCGAATCTGGAGACTGGCGCCCAAGGGAGGACAAGTCCTTGAGCTTGAGCAGCTTCACCTTCTTTCCGCCTCAAAGCTGCTTGAGGTCCTGCAGGACGGGGAACCTTTGGCGAGAAGAGTCGCCAGGCGTCTGCTCACCGAAGCCACGGACCCTAGAGTCGACGAGCTTGCAAACAGCGCAATTCGGAATGCGGACGATGCAGGCAAAACCCTCGAACTGGCCTGGTTGCTGAAGTCCCGCAGGCTGACCGTTCCCCGGGCTGCCCTCGACTTGCTTGGTTCGGCCAAGGAACCCGCGATCCGGGTTGCCGCTCTCAGGCTAGGGCTTTCGCCCGCTCCTTTCGTGAACGATCCCCATCCGAGGGTCAGGCTTGCCGCTCTCGTGGCTCTTGGGCAAGCCGGCACGGCTCAGGCGGCGGAACGGGCAATTAGGGCGGTTGATCTGGATATGGACAAACCCCTGACTTTTGCCCTTCGGGAAACGCTCAGGACACTGAGGTCTCATTGGGAGGGAAAATCATCTTTTTCGAATAATCCCGCATATCTTTCCGCAATCGTCGAGCTCACGGGTAGCGAGGCTCCCCTGAAAAGCCTACTTGCCCAAGTAACGGGAAAGCACGCCAACCACGGGCAGGATCATTCAGCCAAGCTACAAATTTACGCTTCCTTGGCCCGCATTGGGAAAGCCGAGCATCTAAACGCCCTGTACGATCTCGCCTGCGACTCTTCCTGCCCGGTTGACTTCAGAAGAAAAACCCTTGGTTTGTTGATCCAGGCGAAGAAGGAAAGAAACCTCAAACCGACCTCGGTTCCGCCCCAATCCTTGTTGAACCTTTTCCAGGAAAAGGCACTCGCCAAGGAAGCCATTCTTTTGGGAGCGGCATGGAAGCACACTGAAGCTTTTGCCCATGCCAAAGACGGACTCCGCTCGGCAAAGGAGGAAGAGTTGAGGACTTTCAGTCGGGTTCTCGCATCCTTTCCGGCCGAAGGGCACAAGTCCATGAGCCTATACCTTTCGGACAAACCCGCCCACCGATCGGCCCTCGTCGTGCTCGAGGAACTCGCCTTGGTCCATGGAGCCCTCGCGGCAAGGCTCTCCCCTCCCGTTCTCGAAACCCTTCCCGGCGACCTGGATCCTTCCGCCCTTCTCGCCTCCATCATAAAATCCCCGGCCGGCCCTGTGGAGTTGGAAAAAAGCTTATCCGGCAAAAGCCTGCCCACCAAGGTCGCCCTCGCGGGCGTGCGCTTGGCGACCATTTCCGGGAGAAAACTTCCTAGCTTGATCGACCAATTGAGACGCTCGGGCAAATTGCCGGCCATGAACGTTACCCTAAGCGAGCTCAAAAAGAAGAAAATCATGGAACGAGTTGAATTGAGCGGAGACCCTCAAAACGGAGAGTTCGTATACCGAAGGGCCGAACTGGCCTGCGTATCATGCCACGCCATAGGCGGAACCGGACCGAAAGTCGGCCCTGATCTGGTGAGCATTGGGGCAAGCGCGCCCTTGGACTACCTGATCGAATCTCTTCTCGAGCCGAATAAAAAAATCAAGGAAGGCTACCACATGACGGTGGTCACAACCAAAGAAGGAAAGGTGATTGCCGGATTGATGGAGAGTTCGACCAGGCAAAAGACAATCCTGCGGGAAGTTTCCGGAAACCTCGTCGAGATTGCCGGAAAGAACGTCGGATCCAAGACAATCTCGCCAGCTTCCCTCATGCCACCGGGATTGACGGCAAGCCTGTCGGAGCACGAATTCGTGGACCTCGTCCGGTTCCTCTCCGAACTGGGGAAGGAAGGACCCTATCGCTTCCCATCTACCCGCTTCCAGCGAACCCTCCGGATCCCCAAGGCAAATACCGCTCCGAACATCAAGGACCCAAGAAGGTTCCATTTGCTCCCGAAAGAAAGGACCGACGAACTGCTGGCCATGGTAAACGGCAACATCCCCCTTGCGGAAGTCCCTCCCACTTCACGAGGAACGCGTCTTCTGCGCTTCACTATACCGAGTGAGGACCCCCGTGAAATCGTCCTACGTTTCGATGAGCCGGATCAGCTTGAGCTCTGGGCCAACCGCAGGCAGGTCGCCCTTCAAAAAGGCACCCAGGGCACCAAGGTAGCGCTCGTGCCCGGCAACAATCTCTTCGTCATCTCGGTTGCGCCTTCCTATGAAAAAAAGTTTCTCCGCCTGGCGATCAAATAAAAACTGCCCCGGAAAGTTGACAGGCGACGAGGATCGGGTTAATTGGTTTAGATATGAGAATGTGGGTTCTTAAGTCAATTTTTCCTCTGCTCTGCTTGCTTTTCGGTCCCCTTCAGGGTTCAAGCCAAGAGCGGAAGGAAGACTTCAAGCTCCGGCCGACCTTGACCGGCAAGCAGACCGGCTGGCTCGATGCCAAGGATCTGCCCACTGCGATCAAGATCAACGACCATTGGGTACTTCCGAGGGGCGGCACCATGGAATGGTTGATGAGGAAGGGATACGTTCCCGACACCGAAAGAGCCAACGTCATGAAACCCAACCCCTATGACAAGAGATATAGGGAACCCGGCCCGATTCACGTCCCACCCCTCGCGACCACCCCTGCCGATTCCTTCAATATTGGAATCAGCCCACGCTGGAAGAAGTCGAACGATCCTTTCGAGGGACTGGCCGACCCCATGAAAAGAAAATTCTCCCCCACACTGGGAGCCGGTTCGAATCCGGGACTGCCCGCCGAAAACGGTGAGCTCGGACCAGTCCTTGATCCTGATGCCGGTCTGCCCACGCTGAACAACTCCCCCTTTGCCCCCACGCAACCCGCTCCGCGCAAAGTTCCAGGGCAGGCTGACCCCCGTAACCCCATCCCCGCTCCCGATCCTTTCTCGGATGCCGAGGATAGTCCTATCAATCTTCAGCCTAAACCCGAAGACAGGCCAAAGGTTCTGCCCGGAAGGCCCATAGAGGTTCCCCAACCGGATAAATCCAACCCATTCGTCCCCGCCAAGCCGGACGCCTGAGTCCCCCTCTTCCATCCTTGGGGAATCCCCTTTCCGTCCGGAAAGGTTTTTTGCTTTATCTTCGCCCGAGGTAAGACCAGTCTGTAAGCGTATGAAACCATGCCTTACCTTGTCTATGGTTCCTTCCCTCAGGGGAGGCCCATGGGTACTTTGGGACGACCTCGCCACGGGGATCGCAAAAACGTCGAAACTGGGTTTTTCCGCAATCGAGTTATTTACCGAGGGTCCTTCCGCCGGGGATGAAGGGGAACTTGGCCGGCTCCTTGATGAAAACGGCCTTGAACTAGGGGCCGTAGGGACGGGAGCGGGAAAAGTCATCAAAGGGTTGACCTTGACGGATCCGGATCCTGGAATCCGGGCCGAG
>Ga0160422_10000149_pt1 | contig 39808 bp, 26 predicted proteins | sample Fk160mmetaG_FD_108192 | JGI IMG/M metagenome (GOLD analysis project Ga0160422, IMG submission 108192) | Marine microbial communities from the Central Pacific Ocean - Fk160115 60m metaG | ecosystem: Environmental > Aquatic > Marine > Oceanic > Photic zone | place: The Central Pacific Ocean... | reverse complement strand
TGCCGGCGGCTTGGTTGGTATAATGATCGGGGCTGGCATAGGTAAAAGTCACTTCGGGTTGCTCCTTGTAGCCCGCACCGGCACCGGTAACCGTGACCGTACCAATGGCATCGACGGAGGGCGACAGGATGGCCCGGTCGACCCGCGTATCGTTTCCGATGTCGTAAAGGTGCTTGATCTCCGCGGCCGTCAGGGTTCGCTTGAAGATATGGAATTCATCCAGTTGCCCCTTGAAGTAATTGGTTGCGTTGGCCTCGCTGGTCTGGTGGTACCCGATGGCGAAGTGATTGAGCTGGTCGATGTCGGTAAAGAAGGCCCGGTCGTTGGATGCACCCGCTGGGATTACGCTGTTGATGGATTTTCCATCCACGTGATACTGGACGCCGCCGTTGTCGATCACGACAACCACATGGTGCCAGTCGCGGTCGCTCAAGTCGACCGTCGCGTCGCTCGAGACCTTGCAGAGTTCCGAGCCGTTGTTGAGCACCTCCTGCCTGAGGGTCCCGTTGTCGCGGAGGAAAAGGCGATAGTAGGAATTGTTTTCGTCGACGTTGGAGGCGGAAAGGATGGTCATCTCGTCGGAGTTGTCCGTCTTAAGCCAGAAGGCGATGGTTCCGCTGTCAAGGGCGGACAAGGCCTTGAGGTTGGGCAGCAGGTCGAGGTATCGGGAGCCGTTGAGGTCAATGGCCCGGCCTAGATCGTCCTTCTTAAACTGGGAGGCGCCGGCGTTGGAAATGCTGACGTCGTCCGTCGTCGAGGCCATGTCGGTTCCCGGGCCCATGGGCACGGCGTGGTGCTTGTTCCCCGAGAGATCAAGGAAGTGTCTCCCCGCAAGATATTTGATTTCGTAGGGGTTGAGGGCCCGGTCGTAGACCATGACTTCATCCACCAAGCAGTCTTGGCCGCCGATCTGAAGGTCGCTTCCGAGCGAGGTGATGCGAGATCCCACTTCCTTGCCGTTGAGGTAAGCCTTTACCTCGGCGCCATCGTCCATCACGGCGAGGTGGGCCCATTCCCCTGTAGCCGGACTGGCTAACAGGTTGACGCCATTGAGGGTGATCTGGCCCGGGAAATTAACGACCAGCGAAAAGGGTGCCGAAGCCAGGCTCAGAGATGGGACCCCGGCGGTCGACGGGTTGATCCAGAGGGAAAGGGTGTGGGCCGTTGAGCTGAAGACTCCGGCTCCGGTTATGGTGTCTCCGCCGGGTTGCAGTTCGATAGCCTTGTTCTTAAGCCCCCATTTGGAGCGGGTGGATGGGTCGCCTCCCCCGGCAGGCGCCGCGGGGGAGATGGACAGGTCGAAGGTAGCACTGAGGTTGTTGTCGAAGGTCGAGGCGTTCAGTTCGTCCAGTTGCCAATAGTGCTTGAAGTTGGTCTCGATCTGGTTGTTGAAGCCCGAGGTCGGCTTGTAGCGTGCGTTATCTGCGAAAAGGCTCTCGTCCTGGTTGAAGGAATAATAGATGAAAGGGTCGAGGGGATAAAGGGCCACGGCCTGGGTGGAGTTGGGGTCAAAGCGGTAGCCTTGGTCGGAAATGCTGATGGAGTTGTCGAGGAGGAGGGATTTCTTCTGGTTGGAATCGGTATTTTTCTTTTCTCTCGTGGTCCCCGTAACGTTGGCTTCGCTGCCGGCCCCGAAGACCACAATCTCTGGGGTGGCGGGATAGCCGCTTCCGCCATCGGTTACGTTGATGGTCCCTACCCCGTCGACATAGGCTACGGCGGTGGCGTTGGCATCTGAATAATTCTCCCAGTAGCTGCTCCGAAGAACACTGGCGGTGGGAGTGTTGTAGCGGTTTTGTCCCGTTCCTCCGTAATGGAGATACAGCCCCGTATTGGGGTCCGAAGAGATTGGGCGGACGTTGATCTTGGAAACGTTGGTGTCCATCAAGAGCGACTTGGCGGAGGGCATGGTAATAAGAGTCCCATTCGTTCCGTAGGGCTGGTTCTGGTAGTCGTACAGGGTGGTGGTGGACTGTGAGAAGTGGGTGTCGAAAAGGGAACCGCCGACGAGGGTCACGGCAGGAGGTTCCTTATAGCCGGATCCCGCAAAATCAACGAGGGGCGTGAGAAGAAGGTTAAGCTTGACCCGGGCCGGTTCGTGATCTGGGTGCTCGAAAAAGGAAAGGGGGTATCCCTCGGTGGAAGTATCAAAGTAAAAGCGGTGTATTTCGCCACGGTGCAGGACAAGTTGCTTGTTGGCCGCTCCGTCTATGACGTAGCGCAGGGGCGTTGAGTAATGCGACGGCACCCGTGACTCCTTCAGGCTTCCGGATACGCTCACGGTATGCTCGATGACGGGGGCCTTCGAGATGATCACCTTGGCTCCCTGGATGGGTCCCTTGTTCGACCTGACCTGGCCGGAAACAAGGGTGGTGGTTACTTGGCTTGCGTCCCCAACTCGAACGACTACGTTCTCGGAGGAAATACCTCCCTTCATGTCGGAAACGACGACCTTGACCACATACTGGCCGGGGGAGGAAAACTTTCTGGAGATCGTTCGCTGGTTGAGAAAGCGAGCATCGTCGAGGCCAATCTCGTTCTGATACCAAGCGTACGCATAGTCGCTCACGTTGGCGTCCGTGGGGATGACGGTAAAGTCAATGGTTTGGTCGACCGCAGGGGTAGAGTCGCTGACCAGAATCTTGAATTCCGGCGCCTGGGCCAACCCCTTGCCGACCGTCCCTACGTTGACCACCGCCTCGATGTAGAACATGGGGTCCATTCCTCCCCTCCTGACCGGAGTGACGTGGGCGTCCGACTCGTAATCGGAGAAAGTCCGACCAAGCAACAGGAAGGCATCCTGAAAGTTGCCCTGGGTTGCCGGCGTGGTGTCGATAAGGGCATTTTCGCTCGTTCCGAACCCTTGCATGGTGGCATTGGTAACGGTTAGCCCGTATTCGCTGATGTTGTCGTCCAGGCGGTAGGATACCCAGTAGGAGCCGAATGGACTCTGGGCGTCGGGCCCGAGAGGAGCGTATTCGGAAGCGGGTATCTCAACGCCTCGCAGGCCCCTGCTGGCGGAGGAAGAGAAGTTTCGCAGAGAGGACTGCAGATAGGAGGAGGTCGAGGTGCCGGCCCGTTCTACGATCCAAGTTGGGTCGAGGGTAAGAAGAACGGTCGCACCATCCGAGTCGAGAACGCTCACTACAGGTTCCTCGGAATAGCCCTTGCCCCCGGCGGAGAGGACGAGCTGTATGCCCGAGCCGTTGCTGTCCAGCGTGCCTGCGGCACCTTCGCCCGGCCCGCCAATGGAAAGGGCCAAGGGCAGCTTCGCGGCAAGTCCGGCGGGCAGGTTGTCGGACGGAATATGCACGGTAAACGAACCCGTCCTCAGGGCATAGGGCGCCGAGCCATAGTTATGGCGATAGATGCGGAAGGTATTGGGGTTGGTGGCGTTGGTTTCCTTCAGCCCGCTATTCTCAACTGCATCGACGGCATGAAGGTGGGCCACGTCGGTGGCGTTGTTTTCCTCCGTTCCCCCCTTGAGCCCAAAGTGGCCCAAATCCCTCAGGAAAACCTTGCTGGGAATGGTAAGATCCCCCTGCAGGCCCCCGCTGCCCATGAGGGAAAAGGGATTCCCGTAATCGATGGTTTCTCCCTCATCGCTGTTAGGGCGCAAACCCTCCGAGACGTAGCGGTTGGAGTGAAAGAGCCCGAAGTTATGCCCCAGTTCGTGGGCCATGACCCCTGCACTGGCCGGAGCGTTAACGTGCGTACCCGGGCCACCGACGGTGCCGAGTCCGCCGCTTCCGGTTGTGGAGACTGCCGCCCAGGAGACGATCGTACGACCCATGGTAATGGCAGCCGAGCTATTGAAGTCAACGTTGTCGAGATAAAGCGCGGGGGTGCCGTGATAAAAGGCGCCAGGGTCCAGCAACACAATCTCGGTGACTTGCCCGCTTGCGTTGACGAGGGCCTCGGCCTGGGCTGCAACGAAGTCCGGGTCCGGGATTCCGGTCGTCGCATTGAGGTCCCCGCCGAGAAGCTTTACCAAAGGGGGTTGTGCAAAATTCCCGAAGGGTGTGGGAACGGATATGGACAGCACTCCCTCGAAAGCAGGCCCGTCATAATCGTAGAGCCTGGAAACTTGGGCCGCCTTGGCTTTGGCGGCCTCCCCAACCATGCCGATTTCTTTGCCGTCTCCATAGTCTACTTCCTCCGACCAGTATTCGATGCCGGTGCTGTCGAAAATCCGGTTGTCGACCCCGGTTCCGGCAGCCACCCTTTTCCATTTCGGCAGGTCGATGGTGATGGAAGGAGTAATGACGGCCTCCAAATGGAAGGTCCCATCGGAATTGCGCAGATAGAATTGCTTGACCCGTTCCATGACCTCAACGAGGTTGGCGCGCGTATCGGGCTCGAAGGAATTGGGGCTGTCGCCAGAGCCGAGGGGGTTCCCGAAGGGATCGACGGGGTTGCTGGAGGAACCATCGAAGTCATTGCCTTCGTCGCGGAAGGCGGTGGGGTAAACCAAGACCTTTCTCTTGCCGTTTACGAAGGAGGAGGGCGTGGGCGTAAGGTCCAGGTCGTACTCCACGACGAAGGGGAGGAGCTGGGAGCCGTTATGGTCGATCCATTGCGCCGAGACGTTGCTCCAGTCCATGGCCGCGTAATCCTCGTTCGCGTTGGCGGGCTCGAGGCCTCCTTGCCAATTCTGGTAGTTTGAGGCGCTGACGTCCTCGTTGCTGAGCCAGTGCCAGTTCCCTTCGCTTGCATTGACTTCCAAGGGTTTGGTTGAGTTGGTATCCCTGTCGTAGTAAGTCCCGTTCTGGTCCTCAAAATCGGTTGCCCCGATCCAGGAATGCTGAACGATTCCGGAACCGTCCGGCAAGAGACCAAAGGCCATGGCATCCTTGAGGAGCTGGTAGACGATGTTGTTCTCAGCGGCCGAATTGATGGAGACGAGCCGACCGTTCCTGGTGTAGGCGGAATTGTTGGCATCCGCCCAAGTCATGGGGGTCGTAACGAGCTCGTACCTATGCTCGACGAGGTTGGTGCCGCCGCCGCCTTCGCTCGAGGCAACTATGGGGCCACGAAAGCGACCGGATGGAAGGGCTTGCAATTCCGCTTGCCCTACCCTTCGCTCAAGGGCCCGGATACCGTTTGGCTGATCGAGCTTGAGCTCCTTGCCGGCGTATTCAACCAGTAAACGGTCTCCGGCAATCTCGGACACGACACGATAGGGCTTCTCTGAAACAGCCATTTCGCCGTTCAGGGAAATTCCGGCAATCGGCACGTTTTGCAAGGTCGGCATATAGCGACGTTCACCATAGACGTAGGCGCGGTAGGTTTTGCCGTCGGGCAAAGTTACCCACCTCTTGACTTGACCTTTGGGGGAGCTAGGGTGGAAGCAGACGTGAACGGCCTTGATATTGGCCGACGCGCTGTGCCACTTCTCCATATTGTTCTTGATCTCATCCGGCAATTTTTGAATGCGCTCAGGCGGTACGGCCAAGGCAAGGGCTGAGGATGGATCAACGCCGATGAGCGAGGTCAGTACACGCGCGCGTGCGCGAGAAAGTTCCTTTCCCGTATTAACCAAGTTCCCATGAAGACGAGGATCGTGACCGAGGCTCGGCAATTTGTCAGAGCAGCTTGTCTTTTCATGAAGATCGAGCCAAGCGGAAAACCTCTCGAAAACGGGATGGCGGGCCAATTTTTCCGAATCCTCGGGTTCACACCATTCGGGTGCGGAGCTTGTCCCGATCTGGCTTTCGGAAACTTGCGGCGGATTGGGCTGAGGGACAGGAGGGTCGATCGAGGCCGGAAGAGCGCGGGGTTCGAGTTTGCGGGCGGGGGGATCGGCGGGCTCAGGGTTCCTCTGTTGGAAGAAATAAAGGGCGAGGAGGAGGGGGGTGCCTATCAAAACGAGTCCAATTCTTCTCAGTGTATGAGTTCGCATGGGCTTGTTTGAGGAAGGGGGCGACACTGTCGTAACTTATTTCAAAAGAGGGACGATTGCAAATGATTTGGGGGCAGAGCAAGGAGGTACGAGCTTGTTTTAGGGAGCGGCGGGCGCCGGGCCGGGGTCGTTCCCTTTGAAGACGCGACGGATCGTACCGGTGGGCGTCATGATGACGGGATCCTTGAAGATGGACTGTGGGCTGATGTTCTGAATGACTTCGCGTACAGGCGAACCTCCTCTTGAGACAATGCTGGCGCTCACGAAAATAAGGAGGTTTCTCTTTTGGTAGCTTTCCGCGGAAGACTGGAAGAGGCGACCGAGGAGTGGAATGTTGCCCAGCACGGGTATCTTGTCGTTGACCGTTTTGACCTCCTCCCTGGTAAGGCCACCGATGATAACGGTGGCCCCATCGAAAATGGTGACGGAGGTATTGACCTTACGGACCGAGAAAATGGGCATGAGTATGCCGGACGGCTGAATGACCATGGGTGGAGCCCCCACCTGGGAAGTTCCGATCATTGCCTGTTGACCCCCGTATTCGATGAATCCATCGAACTCGGTAACCTTTGGGTTAAGTTCCAAGGCGATCGAGTTGTATTTCTCTATCCTGGGGGTGACGTCGAGAACAACCCCGACCTCCCGGAAACCGGGCTGCTCGTCATCGGGTGCCACGGTATCGAACTGCGGGATGGCCGCCTGGATCTGAATGGCTCCGCCCAAACCTGCCTGGTTGTTCTGGCCACCGCCGCCACCACCACCTACCACAGGCGGGGGAGCGGGCTGATAGTCGGTTGGGTAAATGAATTCCTGGGCAATCGTTATCTGGGCCGGTTGCCCATCCATGACGGTTATCCTCGGGGCACTAAGAAGATCCGTTCCCTGCTTACGCTTGAGTGCGCTGATGAGGAGGTTTGCCTGGGAGCCTCCCAAGATCATGCTGCCCCCGCTACCTCCCATGGACAAGCTATCCGAAGTTGCGTTGATGAGCGGGCTTACCCCCTCCCCAATACCGATCTTGCCCGGAAGGCTCGGAACGGGGTTGGGCAAGTTGAGGCTAGCATCCGGGTTGTCGGGTATGCTGATGATGGTATCCCGCGACAATCCGGTTGCGGAGTGGGCGGTGGCAAGGGTCCGGGTATTTCCGGTAAAGGTTTTGTCGAAGGAGACGATGGGGCGACCAGTCGAGTCGATGACCGGGTTGCCGGTGGCGGGGTCCACCGAGTAGCGAGGGTTCCCCCACTTGAACTGCCAATCGAAGCTGATTTCATCCAGCGCGCCTTCCTGCACCTCGAGAAATTTTGTTTCTATTTCGACCTGGCGACTGGAATCCGCATCGAGCCTCTCGAGGATTCTCTCGATCAGGTCGAGGGAGCGCCTCTGGTGGGTGACGATCATCTGGAAGCCGTCGAAGACGAACTTGTGGCCCTTGGTTTCGTCAAACGGGATGCCCGCTCCTTCCAGAAACGCCTTGATTTTGGCTCCTTGGTCGTCGGCACCTCCTCCGGCACCACCTCCAGGTGCGGGAGCGAAAGGATCGGCTCCCCCTCCTCCGGCACCGGCTCCCCCTCCGGTCATCCGGTTGATCGTTCCTTGGGTAAGCTCGTAGAATTCGGTTTCAAGCAACCTTTGGGTACCCATGACCCCCCCGGTCTTCGAGACCACGATTGCATCCGATCTTACGTCGTAGGTCCAGTTCACCATCTCGGTAATAAAGGCGATCATTTGGCCAAGCGGCATGGAGTTAAGGGTGATGGTAACGTTGGGTGGAGGTTCGTCTCCTTGGTTAAGAACGATGATGTTCACACCCTTTTTGGCCGGGTCGGGTTCGGTCAGGTCAAACGCTCTCGCCTGCCTCTGCAATTCGGTCATGACCTCAGGGAGGGGCGATTCGAAAAACTGTACTCCGGGGACGTTAATGATCTTGAGCTTTTCCTCCAGTTTGCTGGGTTCGCCCGTGACCTTTTGCTCTTCCTCGATTTGGCGGTCGAAGACCTTGGGCCTTTCCCACTCGCGCTCGATCTCCTCGAGCATTTCCTGTCGGGTCTTGAGATAGCCAAGGTAGCTCTCTTCCTGGCGCATAGTCGCTATCCTACGCAGCATTTCCTTGGCTTCGTAGTTCTCGGAGAACCTCGTCTCAACGGTCCGGTAAGTCTCGGTCGCTCCAGTCAAGTCGCCGTTGATGAACTGGACCTTGGCCCTCATCAAAAGTTCTTTCAAAGCCTCTCTTTCCTCCCTCCACTCGGGGGTAAATTCGGTAATGTCGCGACGATAGGGGTTGGCTTTGTCCTTCTTGATGCGCTCTTCCATGCGGTTGCCCCTGTCGAGTTCCTGTTCCATGGCTTTTTCCCCTTCGGTGGCCCGCAACCCTGGACGCCCGAAGCTGAGCGTATCGCCCTGGATGTCACGGTCCTGGTAAAAGCCCGTGCGGAAGGCATCCAGATACTGGTTGGCCAAGTCCCAGTCCTTCTCCTTGCGGGCATCCTCGGCCTTCTCGAGGTTGATTTGGTTTTTCAGAAGGGAAGCCTGCAGGATGACGGGCCATGTTCTGGTGTTGGGTTCAAGAAAATTCTTGATTTTGAAGAGTGCCTTCTCGGCCTTCTCGTATTCTTTTTTCCTAATATCGCCCCGGGCTCCGGCAAGCATTTCCTCGGCAAGTTGAGCTTGCTCCTCGGACTTTTGCAGCGCCTTCTCCATTTCCGCATCGAAATCAGCCTGCTCCTCGATGCCCAAGGTTTCGGACTCCGCCTTCCGGCGGGCATCCTCGACGTTTTGGTACTCTACCACCAAGTTTTGCACTTCGCCGACCTGTCCCTTGAGCATGGCTTCCCCCATCCTGTACCAAGTAATCTGCTGCTTGGCCTTGTAAAGATCGCTGATCAGGGCAATGCTGGAAACGTTTGCAGGCAATACGCCCAAAGCCTCGTCGATTTGGTCCAACGCCAAGTCGTATTGTCCGTCGCTGGCATCCTTTCTCGCTTTTCCAAGGAGGAATTCAGCCCGTCTCATGGCCGAAGCCATCTTGGCCTTTTCCTCCTGCATAAGGCGCTCGAAATCCGGCTTTGCATCATCTTCGGGCAAGCCCGACTTGGCTCTAATCTCGGCTAGGTCCTTCTTGGCCTTTTCCAGCTCTTCCACCAATTTTCCAACAAGCGAGACGTCTTGGTTGCCTTGATTCTGGAGAAGGACTTCACGTTTTTGCCTTCTTTCCTCGAGGTCGTCCTTTACGTTTTCCTTGTAGCGTGCAAGCAACTGGCTCGCCAGGGAATAATTCTTGTCCCGCATGGCTTGGTTTGCCCTTCTGAAGTACAGCTGGGTTTCTTCCTTCCGGATTTGGCTGAGGTAAAAGGAGTTTTCCTCCGTCCTCGTAATTTGTTTCAAGGCCCGAGCCGCCAAGGATTGGGCGGTGTCCAACTCTCCATTCTTAGACAGCTCCCGAATGTCGTCCAGAAGCCTGATCAAATTGGTTTGCGGACCCAAGTTGTAAATGGAGGCCGGGTCCTCAACGGGCTGAGGGCCGGGGGGGGGCGACTCATCGGGCAAGATGCCTTGGGGGGGTTGCGGCAAGCCGGCTGCCGGAACCGCGCCTGAAAGGTTCGGCTCGGGGGGTGGCAGGGAAGGCGTATCGATCGTCGGTTCGGACAGAGCCCCCTCGACAGGGTTGAAGCCTGGAGCGGGGATGGGCAGTGGCTCGGGTGGCGGGAGGGTCTCGGGCAAGCCGAGGGGAGGAGGCAAGGCGGGAAGGTCGGTGGCTGGTTCAGCCAATGGCTCGCCAATGGGGCCAGGCTCTTGGGCCAGCAATCCGGTTTCGAGGCAGGACAGGATGAGTGCGGTCAATCCAAAGGCTCGAAACAGCTGGCTTGTCTCAGACATTCAAAGGGGGGGCAGGGCTTAAAGTTTTCTGATGTTTTGCAAAAGACTCAATTCCATAGAAACACGCCTTCGGGTCAATCCAATAACGTGCGCAAATATCGGGCCTCGGAGAACCCTGGTTTCGGATGTCTTTGTTTGGTGAACGCCTTTGTTTGGATAGTTCCATTCATTGAATCATCGAGCCCATCTAAAAGCCTCGATTTTTGTCCTTGCGGGCAACGGGCTTGCATCAAAGTAGCGCCGTTTGGCCGATCTTGTCCAGTTTGCCGTTTCCGCGTTACGGGGAAACGGCCCGGCAGAGCTGAGTCGTTGCCCTTTAGCTCGCTCCCAAAGCCGAGCCGCTTGACCCGAGGCAGGGCAATTCAAGGGAGGGAAAGCCTTAGGGTTGTTTTGTCGGTAGGACCAGGTCCGAGTTTTTCCACCAATACCCATTTGTCGTCCAAGTTTATTTCCTTGATGGTGTATCTCCTGCCATTGAACTCCAGTACTTTTCCGGTGTCCTTACCGGAAAGAGTGGTTGGCTTGTTCCCCCCCTCGAGTCGATAGGTCATCTTGATTTCGATTTCGCCGGCAAACACTTCATCCATCATGCTGTTTATCTCAAAGGTTTTTCCACCCATCCTGAAGTCCTTCACCATAGCCCGACCGACCGATCGTACTCCTCCGGACTTTTTATCCCTAACCTGCTGAATGGTAAAGTAGGTGACCTGCAAAAGCTTGCTTTGATCCTCCTCCGTGGTGCGGATGAGGGATGAGGTACCGGGTTTGCCGGTCAGGTTTTCGCGGTAGGGGATGCCGATCTCCATCCGGTTGCGTTTGTTCTGGCGCCTTGGAGGTTGCGATACGAGTGGATCGGTGTCGTCGAAAATCGGCACTTTTCCGATCCATCCGGACATTTTGAAGCGGTAGGGCTTGTTGTCGATGGCGTCGAGCGACAAGCCAAACTCCTCGGTCTTCTCCGTGACCACTACCTCCTTCTCGGGCAGGGTGGTGGTCAAGTTTCCGTCAACGAGATAGATAACGGGGGGGGTAAAAAGGTCGTAAATCGAGTCTTCCATCTCGTCGCTGGGTTTGGTCCATCGAGCTCTGTCGGCCTTGGTTTCATTCCCGTCCGATGGGGGCAGCGGCAGTGCTTGATAGAGGGAAAGAAACCATTCGTCGGGATCAAACTCGTCTATGGTAGGGTCGAACAGCAGGACGCGACTGCCATGTATGGAATCAAGTTGAGCCAACGAAACAAGGGCCCTCCCCTCATCCGACTGGATGGCTAATTCCACCCTCGTCTTCTTCCAGTCGCGGTCAAGGGTCAGGTCGTCGTTGATCATGAGGGTACCGGTAATCTTCTTCGACCCGTCGTATGTGAGGGCATAGGTGCCCCTTCTTTCCAGAACGATTCCCTTGATCGGAATGGTCTTGGAAATGCTTTCGTCCTCCTTGGATACGAATGTGACGGATTGGCCGGGCATGAGCCCGTTCTCCTTGCCAAGCTCCAAGGTCACGTTTCCTGCGTTGTCGGTATCGAAATAAAAGGCGCTGTCCGAGCCGCTCCATCCGCCTCGCTCGTCTTCCTCTCCGGACAAGAGGCCCACTAAAACGGACACAATGACCGCGAGGACACTTAGCAAAAGCACTATCTTGTCGTAATGGGACTTAAGTAACCTCACGGTTCTTCAAATTACTCGATTAGGGTTTCAGTGAGGGCTCCGTGTCCGGAGGCTTCGAGAAAATCCCTCAGGCTTTGATCGTCGGCCTCGACGTTTTCGAGGATACCCGTGAAAAAGGCCTCGGCGTCGCGATCAACGCCGGTTACGTATTCGATTAGGAAGGTAAATTTGGAACGCACGTCCTGAACGATCGGCAGCTCCGAGCTTTCGGGGCTGGCAATCCCGAGCGCCGGATCGCCTGGATCGGGAGAAATGGCAGTCGAGGAATCATCCGTGTCCCGCTCCACCACGAACTTACGCAGAAGATAAGGCGGTCTCAGGGAATTAAGGAAGGTCCTGGCATGGGAGGTAATTCCCACGAACTGGATTTCGAAGCACGTACTGTCGAGGATGCCATGCGTCTTAAGCAGGCTGGCCTCGCGGTCGTCGAGCTCCAAAAGGTCATCCCCAATGTTACCCTCGTCCGTCTCTCCGACCGGTTCGCGGTGAATGTAAGCGAGCCGGAGAGGGTAGTCCTTGGTCGCAGATTCCGAGACGAAAGCGACCAGTTGCTTGATGATCTCAATCTGAACGCCCAAGAGCTGGGCTTCCTCGGAGCTAAAGTTGGGCCAGTTGCCATCATAGGACTTGAGCCCGAACCCAAACTCCTCAGCCGGTTGACTGGGGGCGTCCAGAAAGGGGGTGGCGGGTCCACCCTGACTGCCTCCGGGCAGGACGACGTTCTTGGACCTGCAAAGTTCCCGCAACTGCGTATACTGGCGAATGAGGGAGGAGTTGATCGACTCCGGGGATTTTTTCTTCCAGGTCTTGGAAAGGTTGTTTTCGGAGGCCAAAACCTGTCCCCACAGCCTATTCTGGGCTCTCTCCAAGGCGGCCAGGCGAACCAAGTCCTTCCTTGCCATGTCCAGCTCGTAGTCGAGTCCTTCAAAGGGCATTTTTTCGCTTCTTTGGCTTTTGATCCTCGATTCCGCGTCACTTATTTCGCTTTTCAGGTCTTCGATCTTTCCGCTGGTCATTAGGGAGAAGGTCAAGAGGACCGAAAAGACCACCAGCGCGGTGAGGAGGACCGAAAAAAGGAGGAGGTTGCTCTTGATGAATTTCATGGCCGATGCTCAATTCAAGATGATTTCAAACTCGAAATAAGTAAAATACCTGTTGAACAAATCCCCCTTGTCCTTGGTCTGGAAAGTCTTCTTGCGAACCTCCTTGATCATCGTCAGTTCGCTCAGGTAGTTCGTGAGGGCGGTTTGCTTGGCGCTGTTGAGCTGAATCAGGTTGTCCCTAAGGTCTCCCTGGCTTTCGGTCTTGGGGTCTACGGTTGGCCGGACGAGGTATCGACCGGAGAGCCGTAGAACGGGTATGGCCACCGTCTTGTTGCGACTTGCCCCTCCCCTGCCAAGCGCTTCGGTGGGGTTGAGGAGCTTGAATTCATCGAACCAGGTATCGGTGACGTTTTCGTGCTCCAGGGCGCTTTGCAGCAAATTAAGCAGATTCTGCAGATTCCAGCAGGTCTTCCCCTGGACCTCGAACGGCTCGTTTCTGGCCCTCACTTGGGTGTTCAAATATTGAAGGAATTGAAGGGTATCGTTTTTGCTCTCCAAGCCCTCCAGCTCGTTGTCCAGGGCCTTCGTGGTTCGTTCGATCTCGGCAACTTGTTGGCTGAGGTCGGACGACTCGCCCAATCCGCTTATGACTCCGGGTAGAGGAATTAGGGCGAGAATTGCGGCAGATACAAGGAGCAGGGGTTGTTTTCTCTTAAAGTTAAGGTTCGTCAGCTTACTCGCGGGGAGCAGGTTGATGGTTTTCGTAAGGATGGAGGTTTCCGACCCCGGCTGGGGGAAGATGGAGGCGGCCAGGCCGACCGGTTCGCTAAGCATAAATGGCAGCAGGTTGCGCATTTCCTGACTGACTTGGTCGGAGAGAGTAATCGCTTGCAGGGGATCGAAATAATCAATGTCCAGCCTCTGGCTCTGGCTCAGGAATTCGGGCAGTTGGTTGAGCAAGGCCCCTCTTCCGGCCAAAAACATTTTACTGGGAGACTTTCCTTGCTTGAGCCTCTTGTAGGTAACGACCGAGCGGGTGATTTCCTGGCTAAGCCGGGCCAGAAACTGCTTGGAGCACTTTTCCAGCGTCTGTACGCTCGGGTCATCCGCCGAGAAAGCAACCGCTCCCGAGAAATAATTCTTTTTGACCTCTTCCGATTTCTCAAATTGGGCGCCTAGGTTATCGGAAATGTTTTGGGTCAAGGAATTGCCGCCCATGGAAATAGGGCGTATCAGGAAACCGGTCGGGTTGATGAACAGCAGGTTGGTTGATTTCGCACCCACGTTCACGACCAATGTCTCTCCACTATCCAGCCCGATTCCGGACGCCCTCATGGCATTGTAGTCGAGGACGGGCGCGGGTGTAATTTGAACTGGGGTCAAGCCTATTTCCATGACCCTCTCGCAAAAATCTTCCGCCACCTTGGGCTTGACCGCAAAGGCCAGGATCTCCTGCTCGACCCCATCGTCGTCAATGACCTGGTAGTCCCAGATCAATTCGGTTAGCGGCACGGGCATCTTCTGCATGAGCTCGAAGGCAACGATTTTCTTTTGCTTTTCCTCCTCAACATGCGGAACCCGGATGGTCTTGGTAAGCAAAAGTGATCCCGGGAAGATAAACCTGGCATCGCCCTTGATTCCCTCCCTTTTGCAGAGGTTCTCAAGGCCTTGAATGAAATACTCCAGCCATAGTTCCTCGCTCGAGTAATCGTAGCGAAGGGTTTCCAGCCCCACTTGCTCCAGAACGATTCCGTCGCCTTCGTGCGCAAAAACACCCACGGACACGTGGGATATTCCGCAATTTATTATAATTTGCTTCTTTTCGGACACGTCGAGCGTATCAATGTTTCCAGTAAGACGTAATCACCGGCCGGCATCCGCCTTGGGCTTCACCACCGTGGTGGCGTCAAGGTAGGATGAGTCGACGAGGTGGGCCGGCATGAGCAAACCCCTGTTCTTGTCGGAATTGGCTGCGGCCTGAGCCTTGAACTTGTTGAGGATTTCCTCCGTGCGGTACTTGTCGAAAAATATGCTTTCCGAAATTTCGAAGGGCACGTCGTTTTGCGAGATTTCCACGGCATATCCAACTAGCTTTACGTAACCGCCCTTGAAAAACCCATCGCGCTCAGCCAAGAGGGCGGGAAAGAGAAAGTGGGCATTTTTCGTGTTCCGATCGACCTGGACGGTTAAATATTCAACCTCTGCGCTGTAGTACTGGTAGAATTGAGCATCGGTCAGGGTGGAGCTTCTCAGGGTCTTCTTCTGGTGCTCGTTGCTGAAGCAAAGGTAGAGTCTTACCTTCAGGTTATCCAGAAATTCGACGTTCATCACCTCTTGGATCGTGGTCGGTCTCTTCTTGAGGTAGGTCTGAGCCTTGGGGTGAGCAACGGTTACGAAGGGAACGGTTGCCTTCAGCCACATATCCGATTCCTTCGTCACTACAACCTTGCCCGCCAGCTTGACGTATTCGTCGGGAGCCGAAAAAAGTTGTCCCGCGAACAACGAAGACAAAAGCGCAAAGGGAATTAACTTCAGGATTTTCATAGGGTATTCGGAGTTAAGGTTTGGAGTTACTACATCCTTTCTCTAGAATGAGGTTTTTAACAAGCTTAAATTAAATGGATTTCAAGATATCCTGCCTACTTTTTATCCGCAACGAGGAAGATGATATTCTCATGCTGCGCAGAAAGAAGTCGCCAAACAAAGGGCGCTGGAGTCCCCCGGGCGGAAAACTTGACATGGACAAGGGGGAGTCTCCTTATCAATGCGCCCGCAGGGAGGCTTTGGAGGAAACGGGCCTGGAGTTAGGAAACGATGATTTGTCCCTTTTCGGCTATGTCTCCGAGCGGGGCTACGAATCGTCCACGAACTGGCTTATGTTTCTCTTCGACTGCAAGAAGCCAATTACCCGAATTCCAGACAATTTCGACGAGGGTACTTTTCGTTTTTTCTCAAGGAGCGCCATCTCCAGCTTGGATATTCCTCCCTCGGATCATGAGCTGATTTGGCCTTTCTACGACAAGAGAAACCTTGGGTTTTGGTGCATTCAGGCCGACTGTGATTCGCAAAATCCGCCCAAATTAAGGATTGAAGCATTTCCCGGATAAGGGAATAATAGAGGGCTGACTCAGCTCCCTTAATTGAAAACTCATGGAAGGATTACACCACGACACCAATCTCGACCAGGAAGATGCGACTTCCGGGGACAAGGAAGGCTCTTCGGATGCTGAAAATACCGAGAGCAGTGAAGCCGTTGCGGGCAACCGGCCCGAGGTCGGCGGTGTCGGTGAGATCGATTATTCCAAAGAAGCCGCCAACCGGGAACTGAGCCCCGAGGAGAAAATTGAATTTTTGGACCAAATGGTTCGGATACGTCGGTTTGAGGAGCGATCCCTCCGGGCTTACCAGCAGGGCCACATAGGCGGCTTTCTGCATTTGTACATTGGTCAGGAGGCTGTTGCGGTAGGAGCAGTTTCATGCATGACCGAAGAGGATCACGTCATCACGGCCTACAGGGATCATGGTCATGCCATTGCCGTAGGCATGGAGATGGACGAGTGCATGGCCGAACTCTACGGCAAGAAAACGGGGTGCTCCAAGGGCAAGGGAGGTTCGATGCACTTTTTCGCGCCCGACAAAAACTTTTGGGGCGGTCACGGTATCGTCGGCGGACAAACTCCACTTGGACTCGGCATTGCCTATGCCGTCAAATACAAGGGAGCAAAGGGGGCCTGCCTTTGCTTCATGGGGGATGGCGCCACCAACCAGGGGCCCTTCTACGAATCCCTGAATCTCGCAGCCCTGTGGGGGCTTCCGGTCATTTACGTCATAGAAAACAACGGCTATTCCATGGGCACTGCCGAAGCCAGACATTCTGCGGGCGAACCACTCGCTCGCAGGGGCGATCCCTTCGACGTAAATTGGTCCGTATCCCACGGACACGACCTTTACGAGGTGCGCCATAACATTTCCGAGGCCCTGAGACTGGCCCATGAGGAATCCAAGCCATCCGTTTTAGAAATCGTCACTTACCGCTACCGCGGCCATTCGGTCGCCGACCCGGACCAAACCTATAGAAGCAAGGAGGAGATCGAGGAGTATAAGAGCAACAAGGACCCGATCAACTTATTCAAGGACAGGCTTCTGGCGGAGGGCGTCATCGACGCAGAAGCGGCGCTTGAGATGGACCGCAAAGCCAAGGACGAGGCCGAAGCTTCGGCCGAATTTGCCCAAGCCAGCCCATATCCCGACCCGGAAGAGCTAATGGAGGACGTGTACTGGGAGACCGACGACCCCGGTGGCAGGACTTCCGAGGGAACTATATTTTTCGAATCGCCCTAAAAACCAAGATAACTCAACGAAATGTCCGCCGTCACCTATAGGGAAGCACTAAACCAAGCTCTGTGCGAAGAGATCGCCTTAGACGACCGCGTGGTTCTCATGGGGGAAGAGGTCGCTCAATTCAAGGGATCCTACAAGGTTTCCGAAGGTATGCTTGAGCAATTCGGGGCCGAACGAGTCATCGACACGCCCATCAGCGAGGCCGCATTTTCCGGTCTTGCGGTAGGGGCCGCCATGATGGGTATGAGGCCGGTCGTAGAGTTCATGTTCTGGAGCTTTTGCTACGTTGCCTTCGACCAGATATTCAACAATGCCGCAAGCGTACGATACATGTCTGGTGGCCTGATCAACGTTCCCGTGGTTTTTCGGGGGCCGGCCAACGGCGGGACAAACGTCGGGGCCACCCACTCCCATACCCCTGAAAATTTTGCCGCCAACACCCCGGGGCTGAAGGTTGTTTGTCCGGCGACTCCGGCCGATGCGAAGGGCCTTTTGAAGTCCGCCATCAGGGATAACGATCCTGTCTGCATAATGGAAAACACCATCCTTTACAATATGGAGGGAGAGGTCCCGGACGAAGAGGATTTTCTCGTGCCCCTCGGAAAGGCGAACGTCTTGCGGGAAGGCAGCGATCTGTCCATCATCGCTCATGGCAAAGCCGTCCATACTTCTCTGCAGGTCGCACAAACCCTCGAGGAACAGTTTAAAGTGTCGGCGGAGGTCCTCGACCTCAGGTCCATCCGACCCTTGGACGTCGAGGCTATCATCTCCTCGGTTAAAAAGACCAACCGGGTGCTTTTGGTGGAGGAGAACAAACCTTTCTGCGGGGTCGGGGCACAGGTTTCCTTTATTATTCAAGATCAAGCCTTTGACTACCTGGACGCCCCCATCAAAAGGGTATCGGCAATCGACGCGCCCCAGGCATACAGCAAAGCCCTCGAAAGTATCCAAATTCCCGAGCACGATCGGATCTTGGCAAAAGCAAAGGAACTAATCTAATCCTCTAGATATGGCCGTAATCATAGAAATGCCCAAACTGAGCGACACGATGACGGTGGGAACCGTGGTCAAGTGGCACAAGCAGGTTGGCGACCAGGTTGCCAATGGGGACGTGCTGGCCGAAGTCGAAACGGACAAGGCAACCATGGAGTTGGAAAATTTCGACGATGGTTATCTTTTGAAAATTTTCGTCCAGGAAGGCGAGGAGGTACCCATTGGCAGCGCGCTCGCCGCAGTCGGCGAAGAAGGCGAGGATGTCGAGGATGCATCCCCCGCCGAAACCGCGCACGTTGATCAGGTGGAGACGGCTGAAACCGAAGAGGAGCAGCCGATCCAGCTTGAGCAGGAACAGCCCGTCGAGAAAACGGGGGAAAGCGAGCAGGTGGAGCAGAGCGCCCCACCCCTCCCCGAAGACACCGATGCAGGCGAACGGATTCTCGCATCTCCCCTTGCCAAGAAAATGGCCTTGGAGAAGAACCTCGACCTCACAAAGATAAAGGGCTCGGGACCTGGTGGAAGAATCACCAAAAAGGACGTTCTGGCTCAAGCGGACGCGAACGCCCCGGCGAAAGAATCCCCTGCCCCACCCCAGCCGGATGCAAACCCGGATGCCTCTCCCGTGGCTTCGGGAGTTCCCACCCGAACCCAAGCTCCTTCATCGGGTCTACTGAAGGAGCAGATGATCCCAGTTTCGAAGATGCGCTCCATCATAGCTCAGCGCCTCTTGGAGTCGAAAAGCAAAATCCCCCACTTTTACCTTCAGAAGGAAATTGATTCGCAACCTCTTCGTCTCGCCCGCGAGGCCATGAACGAAAGGCTTGCCGGTCGTTCTTCCTCGGAAGAAAAGCCGCTCAAATTAACCTTGAACGACTTAATCCTCAAGGCTTGCGCCGAAACCATCAAATGGATCCCCGACATCAATACCTCCTGGGAGGGGGAGCAGATTCGCCACCACGGAAACGTCCACCTTGCTTTTGGGGTGGCGGTCGAGGATGGATTGGTTACCCCGGTTATCAGAAACGCCGAATCACTAGACCTCACCGCCCTTTCTCTGGAAGCCAAATCCCTGATCGACAAAGCCAGGTCCAAGAAGCTGACCCCCGACGAGATGACGGGGTCGACTTTTACGGTTACCAATTTGGGCATGTTCGGTATCGATTTCTTCAGTGGCATCATCAATCCCCCCAACGCCGCCATATTGTCCGTTGGAGCAAGCGTCAAGAAGCCCGTTGTGGATTCTTCCGGCAACCTTCGGGCGGGGGAAACCATGACATTGGGCCTAAGTTGCGATCATCGCTTGGTCGACGGGGCCGTCGGGGCAAGCTTCCTCAAGCATCTTGGAGAAACCCTCGAGAGACCTGCTTCTCTCCTTGTTTGAGCAAAGCACCAACCAGTCGGCTCAGTCGGCTTTACTCGTTCTGGTCCGGGCATCCTCGACCAACCAAGAGGACATGTCTCCGACTTTTTTCATGACCTCGTCTTTCGAGCCATCCAGGTCCGCTGGATTTGTTTCCCCGCAACCAAAGAGATAATATTTGATCTTCGGTTCGGTCCCGCTTGGCCTTACGGCCACGGTGTAGCCGTTTTCCAGCGTCATGTGCAGAAAATTTTCCGCTGGAAGGGGGTCCTCATCCTCGTCTATGTAGCCGGATTCCAAGTAATCCTTGGTCTTTACAACCGAAACGCCGTCGATCGAGCTCAGGGGGCTTTGCCTGTAGGAGGCAGCCAGCTTGGTTATCGTTTCACTACCCTCTGCTCCTTCGAAGTAGAGGTTTTCCGTCTTTTCGAAATGAAAACCATATTTCTTGTAGAGGGTGTCCAGAAAATCAAAAGGTGTGGAGTTGGTGGATTTTAAAAAGCCGAAGAGTTCCGCTATGGCCAAGGCGGAAGCATTGCCGTCCTTGTCGCGCACTACGTCGAGCGGCAAATAGCCATAGCTTTCCTCGGCGGCAAGGATAACATAAGTTGAATATCGCGAAAGTACGTCGATTCGGGCAAAAAGGTCGGTTCCGTCAAAGTCAAGGGACAGGCCCTCTTTTTCCTTGAGCTCCACCATGGCCTCCCTTTCGTACTTTGCGAGTTTTTCCGCCATCCACTTGAAGCCCGTCGGGGTATTCACACAGCGAATACCGTAGCTTTCGGCGATGCGGCTCATCATGGGGGTGGTCACGAAGGTCTTGATAATAGCAAAACGGCTTGAGTTGGAGTCGGTCAGAATTTGTTTCCTCTTGGATGCCGCCAAGCGATATTCCGCAAGAAGACAAGCGACTTGATTTCCCGTCAGGCAAGCGAAACCTCCGGCTTTTTGCTTGGCCGCAACACCAATTCGATCACAATCAGGGTCACTGCCCATGACGAGTGTTGCTTTCGTTTTGCGGGCAACGGAAATTCCCATCTTGAGGGCTTCGGGGTTTTCCGGGTTCGGTGATTCGACCGAGCTAAAGTTCGGGTCTTGCTTGTTTTGTTCATCCACTACCACAACTTCCACCCCGTGATCCCACAGGGCCGGTATTGCAGTAATCGCTCCAGTCCCGTGGATTGGCGTAAAGACGAGCTTGGGGGAATTTTCCTGCAACATATCCGGGTCAAGCACCGCATCTTCCAGTGCGGCGCGGTAGGAGAAATCATCCTCCGCCTGAAGCAGGGTCCACGGCACTTCTTCGGTCGTGGGTTTATCCAGGAGGGGCAAGAGTTCTGCAATGGAAAGAGAGCCGTATCTGTCCACAACATTGCCGGCATGCGGTGGAACCAGCTGACCCCCATCAGAGAAATACGCCTTGAAGCCATTGTCGTGGGAGGGGTTGTGGCTTGCCGTTATAACCACCCCGGCGTGCGCATACTGATGCCGCACGGTAAAGCTTAGCTGTGGGGTAGATCGGGGGCCGTCGAAAATCATCGAGTACCCGCCCAGTCGGGACCATGCATTGGCAACAAGCTCGCAAAATTTCCTCGAAAAGTGGCGGACGTCATGGGCCACCACCAAGCGTGGTTGTTCCAGGATGCCCTCGCCGGCCATCCATTCCCTCACGTAGAGATAAAGCGCCTTGGTCGCGCGGAGGACGGTTATTTCATTCAGGGTGTTACTACCAACGGCTGCGTATTCAGGGGTTTGCCCCTCCTTGCTTCTGCCCCTTTCGGCTTTTGTCACCACCACCCCTATGGTCCTGCCCCTCATTCCACCAGTGCCGAAGGCGAGGTTCCTGTAAAAGCGATTGTTTAATTCCTCCCAACTCTTGTCGGCAATCAACTCTTCGAGGGATTGGGTTATCCATTGGGGTAAACCCTCAATTCCGAGAAGCTCGCACAGGTTATCATGGGAGGTTTCGTAAAGATCCCCATTTTTCTTGGCATCGCCAAGCGCTTGTTCTGTATTTTCAGGCATAATTTCGTTTGGGGTGTTTTGTTAAAGTGTACAAGGAGGTGTATCTCTTGCGAAATCTTGTTCGGGTACCTCGGCGGAGGGCGGCGGTCAAGGATCTTGGCTTTGTTGCGGCTCGTCTGCTTTTTCCTCCGGCATGCGGTATAGAAGTTCGTCGCTCTTGCCATAACCAAGCTCTTTTCTTGCAATTGCGTCCTGAAAGTCAGGATCCCTCCTCAACCGATCCAAAAATTGACGGTGTCTTTTGGCCTCCCTCCGAAGATCCTGCAGCTCCTTTTCCAAAACGGCTTCTTTTGTCTGCCAGTGTGAATACTCGTCGAAAGCCCGCTGAAGTTGCAGCAATAGATAGCCCCCCGCACAAAAGGCAAGGATCACGAAGGTGACGAGGATGGACTTTCTTGGACTCACTACCGGATCTGTACAAACATAGAGTGATTTATCTTTTCCCTCAAGTAAGTTTCAGTTGGTGGATGGCGTATAGATATCATGCAGGCGAATCATTCCAAGGAGCGTGTTGGTTTTCTCGCATGCCACGGGTAAGACGGAGATGGGAGACTTGCGGTCTTCCATTACCCTGAGTGCCTTCCCTAGAGAGATTTCGGGAGATATTGTCTGCGGAGCAGCGGACATTACCTCGGCAGTGGTTAATTCCAAAAGGTTTTCACTTTCCTTAAGGGCGCGCCGCAAATCTCCGTCCGTGACGATTCCCAATAGCTTCTCCCCCTCCATGACGCAGGCGGCACCCAGGGGATACCGCGTCATTTCAATGACCAGATCCTTTGTTTTGGTTTGTTTTTCCACGCAAGCAATTTTGGATGGTGGGTGCATCACGTCTGATACCCTAAGGACAAGGTTTCGGCCCAATTGTCCGGCTGGGTGTGTTTGCGCATAGTCCTTTTCCGAAAAATTTCTTCGCTTCATCAACGCCGAAGCCAGAGCGTCGCCCAGCGAAGCGGAAACCGCAAAGCTGGCGGTAGGAACGATTCCCAGAGGGTCTGCTTCTTGCGGCACGGAGGAGTCAAGGTATGCATCCACCTTTTGAACCAACTGACCCTTTGTGTTGCCGAAAATTCCGACTATCTTTGCACCCCTGGTTTTGAGAATGGGTTCGAGTGCGACCAGTTCCGGCGTTGCGCCACTGTTCGAAAGGAAAAGAACGGGGTCTCCCTTTTGATGAATCCCAAGGTCTCCGTGAACCGCTTCCGATGGATGAAGAAATGCCGATGGGGTACCGGTGCTGCAAAAGGTTGCGGCAAGCTTCTTTCCCAGGTGCCCGGATTTACCGATTCCGCTCACGACCACCTTTCCGCGTTCCGTATAAAGAAGATCGGTGGCGAGAGAAAAGTTTTCGCCCAAACGCTCGGATGCTCCTATAATGGAATCCGCTTCCTTGATTAATACGCTCTGGGCGTTCAGGAGTTCCTGTTTGCTGTCCATATGTCTTTCTGCCTATCTTTGGCATTTAGTTCAAGACTAAGACCATTGGGGGTTTGCTTTTAGCCCTCCTTGTTTTTTCCATTTTGCATTCTTTGGGATTGTAGTGCAAATTAATGTCGGCACATATTCATATAATTACCTTATCGCCTAACGCTTTACCCACATGTTTCAAGTCACCTTCTCGGACCAAAGTCTTTCCGTCTTAAACTCTCTGCCCCAAGCCGAGCAATTGAGCCTTATGGATAAGCTAAGCTCGCTTACCAACAGCATTCTCTCGGGCACGGATAATGGAATTGGCCGGTTTCAGAGAAACGGCAAGACCTTTTATCGACTTAGGCTGGATGAGTTGCGAATTTACTTTGAGAAGATCAACATCGCGGTGCATTGTCACTTCATTCTTCCCAAAAACTCACTCAACGACTTCCTGTTCCGCTGTAAAATGCCGGCATCCGAAGAAGCCGTCCTCGAGAACCACCAGAGTTTTTGGGACTACCTGGAATCATTGGCCAAGAAATAACATGTTTGATAGCTTGTTAAAATCCCCTGAGTTTTTAACTGCCCGTCGAAGAAGTCCCGTCAGCCGCGCTCTTCTTGGTCCTCTTGTGAACGTACGGTTTTCTCGCTTCGGCTTGTCTTTCAGAAATTTGCGAAGTTGTTTAACTTATTCTTGATCATAAGAGTAATACAAATCAATAGATGTTATTTCATTATTAATAATTCGATATTGTCTACTCTTTCATTTTAATTCACTACTCCCCTTAATGAAGTTCAAGATTAACAGAGACCACTTTAGCGCCGGTTTGCAACTGGCGAGCAGTGTCGTTGGAACGAGGAAAACGATGCCAATCCTGCAAAACGTCTTGATTGAGGCTCGAGAAGGCACCGTTCGCCTGACGACAACGAATCTCGACCTCGGAACACGTTGCTCGGTAAAGGCCGACGTGGAAGAGGAGGGCTCCGTTACTCTCCCGGTCAGGGAACTGGGAAGGATCGTGAGGGAGCTGGGTGAAATGGAAGTAAACGTAGAGTCCTCGGATTCTCCAAAGGCCACGATAAGCACGAGGGGATCCGTGTTTAACGTTGTGGGCATGGATAGCAAAGAGTTTCCGCCCCTCCCCGAATTGGTTGATGAAAAAGTTTTCGCCCTGGATCGCCAGGAGGTCGTATCGATGCTTAAGAGCGTTTCATATGCCCAGTCCGTAAACGAGGAAAGATACATGCTAAAGGGGGTTTTCTTTCAATTCGAGAAGGGAAAACTCTCCTTGGTTGCAACCGATGGAAGGAGGTTGGCGGTAACGAATCGGGAAATGAAGGTAGCTGAAGGGGATGGTGGTGAATTTATTTTGCCCTCCCTAACGGTGACCGAACTGGAAAAACTGCCGGATATCGGAAACGCCATTAATATATCCTTCACGGACCGACAGGTGGCTTTTGAGTTAAAGGTGGACAGCGAGGAAGACGAAACCACGGGTTTCAGGGACTCCATTTACCTGGTATCCAAGGTGGTCGAAGGAAAATACCCAAACTATAAGCAAGTCATCCCGAAAGATGACTTCAACATGGCCGAAATCGAACGTGAATTGATGCAGGAATGCGTTCATAGGGCAGCCCTAGTTTCGGATGAAAAAGTAACCTTGAGAATCAAGAAGGGTGAGATGGAAATTACGGGACAAAGCACCCTCGGCGATGCGTGTGAGTCGATGGGTATTGATTATGATGGTGAGGTTGCCACGGTGTCCTTTAACCCTCGCTTTCTGCTGGATCCCCTCAAGTCGCTTCAAAGAGACAAAGTATGTCTCGAGTTTCGCGATGACATGAGCCCGGGAGTCTTCAGGGTTGAAAAGGGCGAAGAGAGCAAATTATCCTTCCTTTGCGTCGTAATGCCCATCAGGACCGACTAGTTCGGCAACCGGTCTGAAGGGGTTTAGCGGAGGAGGCGATCAAGCAAAAGCAGAGGCCCGATCAAGGGCTTGTGACTTAATTGAGTCCACACGGAGCTTTATTTCTGTGGGGTTATTCCATATGGTCTGCCCCTCTTCATCCAATAGGTGGATGGGGTCGTAGTACAAGAAGGTTTTACCGGGTTTGGCGGCAGGTGAGGACCAAGCCGAAACACCAATCTCACGATCGTAAAGCAAGTGACTGGAGATTTCCCTTTTGCCCCCCCCGCCCGGAGCATCGCAAACAACGCGAGGTGTGTTGAATCCCGTCATTGAACCCTGCAGCTTCATAGATAATGACTTGGCCAAATGAACTGTTGTGCGGAGATGTTCACATCCCGGAATCATGTCGTGCTGATAGAGGTAGTACGGCTGAATTCGAAGACTTGATAGACCCTTAAAGGTTTGATGGAGAACGGAGAAGCTATCGTTTACACCAGCAATCAAAACCGATTGATTTCTCACCATTAGACCTATTTCGCACAAGGCGGACATGGCTTGCGAAGTCCAAATGGATATTTCACGACCACAATTGAAATGAGTGTGCAGAGCAACCTCTTTCATCAAACCTTTTCCATAAAGAGCAACCTCGGCAAGCGCATCCATCCACTCCCCGTCGCTGGTGAACTTCATAGGCATAATAGCAACACCCTTCGTCGCAAATCTAATTCGGCGGATTGAAGGTATGTCCAATAGCGTTTTCCCAATCAGGCGGATATGTTTGGCTCGCAACAACAGGGCATCGCCTCCAGATATTACAACATCTTCTATCTGGGGATGATCGCGAATATAATCGAAGCTTCCGTCCCAATCGGATGGCTTTGCTCCATAAGTGGATTTGCTTTTGACGGCTGTGCTTCCGCCAACAACGCGACTTCTCGTACAAAAGGAACAATAAACCGGACAGAGGGTAATCGGCAGAAACAAAGCCTTGTCGGGATAACGATGCACAAGATGCGGGCGAACCTTACTCCCCTCTTCATCCAGGGAGTCGTCATTGGCCAATGGGTGGTCAGGTTTATATTGAGATCCGAGTGGAAGAAACTGTCGACGCAGAGGGTCATGTTCGGGATACTCCCAATTTATTCGGGAAAAGACATAAGGAGTGAGCCGTATGTTCATTCTGGCACGGAGTAAGCCAGCCTCTATGTCCGATAAGAGGGTCGGGCTGGCAAGTTCTCCCAAGACCTGGCTGATTCTGGGAAGGCTGGTGATGGAATTTCTTTGCTGCCAGCGAAAATCACCAAAGGTTTTTGGGTCTACGTCTCGCCAAGCGGGTACAGTGCGCCAAAATTCGGTATCATCAAAACGATAAGGCTCTGGGACCGAAATTAAACCAGGGGGCTGAGGCTCGTTTGAAATCTTGAAAATTGGGTCGAACATCCAAATACAATGTTATGTCCAAACAAAGTTTTGCCAATCCAATAAAATTTGATGGATGTTAATTGAAAGCTGGTTAAGATAATGCAAAAATGGCACTATATGTCGATAGACTAAGCTAATTCGTTATGAGAAAAAAAGAAGGAAAGTTGTTAGCGCTTCTCATTTTGTCAGCAACACTATCCGCTCAAGGACAAAGTGAAATAAGTTTGCCGGATTTTGAACTGACCTCTACTAGCGGAAAAATTTATTCAAGAGACGATTTCGATGACAAGAAACTATTGGCCATCGTATTCCTGTCTAACCATTGTAGGATTTCCCAAATTTTTCAAAATCATATCATGCAAATAAAAAAATTATTTGCACAAGAAAGTATCTCCATTATTGCGGTATCCCCAAATTATGAAGACGCTATTTTGCCTGATGAATTGGCGTATTCTGATCTGGGAGATTCATTCGAAGAAATGAAGAAAAGAGCCGAACGAAAAAAATATAATTTCCCTTATTTATATGATGGAAAAGAACAGTATTTAACCAAAAAGATAGGGGTAAAAATCACACCAACGGTCTTTCTTTATGATAAGAAAAGAAACCTAGTTTATGAAGGAAAGATAGGAAATCATGAAACGCCAAACCGCATGGAAGCATCGGACCTTTTCCAGAACATAGTAGAAAACCTATCTGGGACGTCCGGTAAAATAAAACGGACAAAAGTTTTTGGTACATCCATTAAGTTTCAGGACGACCTTCCAATTGCCGAGAAAGTTCGAGCTCGCAATGCTAGGGAAACCGTAAAGCTAACCCAAGCCGACGAAAGGAAACTGTCCTTTTACCTCACCCACAAAACCTACAAACCAAAGTTGTTTTACGTGTGGCAGGCAGAAGACAAGGAATGCCGGGACAACCTGGTAAAGCTCTCATCCGTATACAAAATCTTTAGGAAAAGGGGGTTGCGGGTCTTTACCGTTTGTATATCGAACATGGATAACTTCGAAAAAGCATTGGATCATTTGAAACAGTCCCAAATGTCGTCTATTAACTTCATGGTGTCTGGCCACGAAATTGGCCCATTAATCAAGGTTGCGCCTAAGGAACTTCAGCAAATAACACCTTTTTTTCGACTTATAGGAAGTGATGGCAAAATGCTTATTGGGGGCAGAGGTGAGATATCCTCAGACCGTTTACGCATCGAAATTATAAAAGCACTTCAACCGCAATGAGGCGGAACTCACGTAAGCCGGATTACGGTCCTCCCAGTGGACACTTTGCCTGAGGAATGCGTACGTCCCTCTTTTAGAGTACACCGTGATTCGATTTCTGCCCTTGTAGTCAAAGGGGTCGAAGTTTCATCCTATGAAAAACCTCTCGCGGCCTTGCATGCCCCGCGGACAAATCCGACCGAAATGTCTCTGGCAGAGATCTTGTCGCCCGGAATGGCGCTCATTTTGTGGTCCATTATGGCGTGAGGCACGCAAACAGTCTGGGTTCTGCCTGAGCCCTTTCTTATGCAGATCCTTTACCTCGTCTTCAAATTCCTTCTAGGTGAGAGCCCCGGAGAGGGGAGTCTGGCGTCCCGAAGTTTTTTCTCCATTAACTGCCTAAGCTCAAAACTAGTAAAGAAAGCGGACAACAAGACAAAAAAATAAGTCGGGAGCGTAGGTTTGGCAGAAAAGGTCTGGATGAAATGATAAATAAAGGAAAAAGGAGATGAAAGACATTGGGTATGTCAAAGGAGACGGGAAATTCAATATGAGCAATCGCTATACTGTCAAAAAACGAAATGATTAACTTCATAAAGTGTATGATAGTATTTATGCATTCTCCCATGTAGTCCATAGGGATAAAAATATCCAGTATAAGGAAGAAAAGAATAAAAATAAAAATGGGTGCAATTATAAAAACAAGTATAATGTTTAAGGGTATAGATAATAGGTTGATGTGATGAAAACAGTCTACTATTAAAAGAGAACTGCTTAAAAAAGCTGAAAGAGAAACTTTGGCAGATGATAAAGCTATCCGTATCTTTGAACAAGCTATGGGGCCAGCTTGTGGTTCCATTACATAAAGAATACCAAGTACGACAGTAAAAGATAATTGAAAGCCTAGAGAATTAACGAAATCAGGATTCCAAAACAACAAGACAAGAGCAGACCAGCCCAGGGAGGAAAAACCATTTCTTTTTCTGCAGAAAAGAGCAGATCCATATAGAAAACAAATCATAATAAAAGCTCTACATGAAGAGGCAGAGTAACCGACCAGAAGAACATAGAAAAAAGTTGCCAGCAAACTTAAGGATATATGAAGACGCGGCCCGGGTAATAACCACATGAATATAGATTTAAAAAAAACACAACAAATTCCAACATGAAGACCACTGACTGCAAATAGATGCATGGTACCCGTATTTGAAAATAATTGCATTAATGATAATGGCATTAAGCTTTTGTCTCCAAGTGTTAATGCAACCACAAATCCCCTTGCATCATCTGTTAGTATTTCGTTTATATTTAAATGCTGCTTAATTCCTGTTCTTAGATTATGCCAAAATGATAACATATCACTTTTCATAATTTTAACAATCTCTACATCAGACATAGAAAAGTGAAAGCTTAAGTCCATGCATGAATTATTTGTGCAGCAAAAAAAAGAACAATCTTCTTTTATTATTCCCTTTACCCGTAAAATGTCTCCTTTGCCCAGTGATATTCCCTTGTGTATTTTAGAGCCAGTTAATTTCACTACCTTATTTATGAGATCAGCTCGAACAACCGGAGCATTAGTTATTTTCCCAACATATATTTTTTTCCAACTATAAATAGCTCCCTTTTGTAATTTTATTTGTTTCAAAATTAAGTCCACTGAAACCTCTCTTGCCGGAAGGCCTTTAACGCTTTTACTAATCTCACAAGTGCTCCATTTATAGCATGTTTTAAAAAAGAAAACTGCACATATCGACAAACCAAATACTAAACCAATAGAAGCCCTTTTATCTAAAATGTTATTTATCTGCGATCTGAACACGACCACACCCAACAACATTATACTAACGCATAATATTGAACTCAGGTATATAAATGACGAAAATGGTATACAGAGACCCAGGAGGATAGGAATCGCTGCGTAAAAAACGGGAGTACGCATCCAACTACGATCAAATCACATAGATTTCGTTCATTCAAACATGTAATACACTTAACCCTTATTTTTCGTTTTCTCTATCTACAACTAGTGATAGAATGTTTTTATGCTCTACGACCGCTCCTACATGAAAAAGCCTTTTAGAGGTAAAAATCATTCACCGATAGACAAGTTGCTCATTTCACTTCTGGTCTGCTTTGTCATACAGTTGGTAGTTTCAATGGGTTCCCTCCATGAGTTACATAAAGGTCTATTGCCTAGTTTTTTAGGCTATTCTTCGCAAGCTCTCCTGGACCTGTTTATCTGGACACCTCTGACCTTTATATTTTTACACGACGGTCCGCTTAGCTTAATCATCAGCTTGCTTGGAATTCACTTCATGGGACGAGCCATTGAACATGATATTGGCTCTAGAAACTTCATTTGGGTTTGCTTTGCCTCCGCACTTTCCGGGTCCACATTTTGGCTAATTTTTCACATGGGACATCCTCAACCTCTGATGGGATCAACTTGCCTGGTAATGTCCTTCATTACACTCTTTTGCCTCAGGCACCCAAACAGACCCATTAGCCTTCTCCTCCTTCCCATTACCCTTAAGCCAAGGATAGTTTTTCTCAGTTTACTTGGCTTGGAGCTCTTTGGGTTCGTCTTCTACGAATTGCGTGGCAACCCGTCCGTTAATTACTCTGCTCATCTTGGTGGCATGATGGCAGGCGCTTTCGTCTTTTGGTTTATGCGTACCGGTCGCCAATTTCCGTCCATTGTCTTTAGTGGTAGCGGCGTCAAGGGTGTAGGATCATCGCATACGCCGGCAGTGAAGCCTTCTTCCGGTTATGCAGTCGATCTCTCTGATCAGCGGGCCTTGCAGGAGGAGGTAGATCGTATATTAGACAAAATTAATGATAATGGTTTTGGCTCGTTGAGCCAAAAAGAAAAGAATACCTTGGATAAAGCAAAAGGCTTGCTACACAGACGCTAATTCTATCAAAATCAGCTCAATGAACCCCACATCGAATCTTACCGTTCGCTTGAAATGGTGTTACCTGCCTTTGTTTGTACTTTTTCACTCATTTGGTTTTTGCGAAAGTAACTCAACCCAGATCGAACCAAGCCCCCTCATGAAGCATGAGGCAAAGTGGCTGGTTCAGGCGCTCGAGCAAGCCCATTTCAGCAAGGTTTCCATCCAGAAGCTCGATTGCGGTGAGTTTCTCAGAAGTTACCTGAAGAAGCTGGACAAACAAAAATTATATTTCACCCAAGATGAGGTTGATGCCTTCAACGATTCATACCAAGCAACACTTGTTACTTATTTCAAGCAGGGCAACCTCTTCCCCGGTTTTGAGATTTACAACAAGTATAAGGAGAATTCAGTCCAGCGACTGGACTGGGCCATCAATTATCTCGACCAAGGCTTCGCCTTCGACACCAATGAGAGCTACGACACCGATCGCGAAAACGGAAATTGGGCGGAATCCGAGGCGGAACTAGTCGCTCAATGGAAAAACCTCGTTACCTTCGAACTTCTTAACGATATCCTTTCCCAAGTAGACACGAATAATTCCGAAGAGCTGATAGGTTCGGAAGGGCTTCAAGAAATAATCAAGGAATCCAAGGAAAGGTTGCGGGACAGGTACAAGCGCTGGAAAAAGAACATTCTTGAGTTCGAGGCAAGTGATGTCCAAGAGCTTTATCTCACTACCCTAACCCAGATGTTCGACCCGCATACCACATTCATGAACATCAAGGAAAAGGAAAAATTCGACCAACAAATGAACAATGAGTTCGTTGGGATTGGCGCTGTGCTCAACGATGAAGATGGCTTTTGCACCATCAAGGAATTGTTGCCGGGCGGACCGGCTGAAGGTTCCCGTGAGCTTGAACCGGAGGACATTATCCTCAAGGTTGCCCAAGCGGAAGGCGAATTCGTCGATGTTAGGGGGAAGAAACTCTCCAAGATAGTCGACCTTATCAAAGGCCCTAAGGACACGTTGGTGCGGCTGGAAATCAAGCCGGTCAAAGATCCTTCCAATACCAAAATCGTTCGGATCATCCGCGAAAAAATTAAGCTGACGGCGAACTTGGCATCAGCGACGCTTCACGAGGTCGATCATGGAAAGTCCAAGACATTGGTTGGCGTAATCGACCTCCCCTCCTTTTACGGCTCTTCCGGAAACGGACCAAAGGCAACGGATGACGTGGAGGAATTGATCGAAGAACTCAAAAGTCGCAAGGCAGAGGGCTTGATCCTTGATTTGCGCAGGAACGGTGGCGGGTATTTGAGCGAAGCAGTTAATTTGGCGGGCCTGTTTATTTCAAGGGGACCAGTCGTTCAGGTAAAAAGCACGGATGGCAAAATCCGCAAAAAGTTCGACTTTAATCCAAAGCTGGCCTGGGACGGACCGCTCATCGTCTTGGTGTCCAGGTATAGCGCATCAGCGTCGGAAATTGTGGCGGGTGCCTTGCAGAATCACAAGAGGGCGGTCATAGTTGGAGATGAAGCCACGCACGGCAAGGGAACCGTTCAATCCTTGATTCCCATGAACCTCCCCCTGAATTTTGCGGTATCTACCAAGAAAAGAAGCGCCGCGAAAATAACCATTCAAAAATATTATTTGCCCTCAGGGGACAGCACTCAAATTGATGGCGTCAAAAGCGATATTCAGATGGATTCCATCAACACCTACCTGCCCATCGGTGAATCTGATTTGGATAATGCCCTGGAATGGGACCGAATTCCGGCGGTCAACTTCAGGAGACCCAAGGAGGAATTCGTCTACGATCCGGAAAGGGTCGATAAACTGAAGGAGCTTAGTCGGGCCCGCCAAGAAACTTTACCAGAGTTCATTTATCTGGAGGAAAACGTTTCATGGATCAGAAAGAAAAGGGAAACCAAGCAATTGTCCCTTAACCTTTCGGAAAGAATCTTCCAAAAAAAGAAGGACGAGGAGGGCACCAAAAGCCTCTCGGAGAGGTATAAGGGACTTGCTCCCCAAGCTTTTCCCTTTAGCAGGATCAAACTCCAGGTAGTCAAGGACCAGACGCTGAAATCACTCAAGGCTCGTGGCGAAGATTCCGAACCGGACAAGGAATTGTCGGCCAATGGATTCGAAAAGCCCAAATCCATGGATATCCGCCTTCACGAAAGCCTTCGTATTATGGTGGACTGGTTTGAACTTTTGGGCGGACAAAAGGTATCCCAGAAGGCTTTGCCTCTTTAGGAGAGCCTGTACGCATTAAGAGGAAATCACCCAAAATTACTTGCGACGGGCAATCGCAAACCTTTTTCGATGAGAGAGATCCTTTAATATCTCGATATCCCCGAAATCCGAACTTAAAGCATCCTCGATCATCTCCGGATGCCCGGCACCGAATTCCAGGGCCAGGATGCCTTCGGACTTGAGAGATTGAGCGCCCAACCCGATTATTCTCCCTAGGTCTGCAAAACCATCTTGTTCTGAAACCAAGGCCTCGGGAGGGTCGTGAACCTTGACTTCCGGTTCGGCGCTCTCCCACTCCCTGGCAAGCAGATAGGGCGGATTGGAGATAATCAGGTTCGCATCAATCTGACTCAAGTCATCCACGTGCCAGTCAAACTTTCGCAGGTGGATTCTCTTTTCGAGCCCCTGCGTGATTATGTTTTCCTCGGCAAGGGCCAGGGCATCCTCGGAACTGTCCAGCCCGATACCCGATGCTTGTTCAAGGGATAGACAGAGGGCGATCAAAATGGCGCCGGAACCAATTCCCAAGTCAAGAATATTACCCTCAAATGATTTGGGAACCCGACCCAACACGTGGTCAACAAGAGACTCGGTTTCAGGGCGAGGTATGAGTGCTCTCCGGTCGCACTTAAGTAGAATGCCGGCAAAATTCACACTCTGGAGAATGTGTTGCAGGGGAATTCTCTTGCCGCGCATTACGACCATTGCCCTTATTTTGCCAATGGCCTCTTCCGAAAGGATCTCGTCGGGCTTGAGGTATAGCTCCAGCCTCTTTTTTTCGAGAACGGAAGAAATAATCCATTCGGAGTCGCATTTGGGGCTCGGAACGCCCTTCATCCGCAAGAACTCGCTGGACTTATCAAGGACCTCGAGACACGTCAGATGCTCAGGGTTTTTCGCCATGGCTCATCTTTTCAAGTCGCAGCTTCAAATCTTCCTCGTGCAGTGCGTTCAAAAGGTGGTCAAGGTCGCCGAAAAGAGATTCGCTTAGGGCATGCGAAGTATAGTTGATCCGATGGTCGGTTATTCTGCTTTGCGGAAAATTATAGGTGCGAATTCTTTCGCTTCGGTCTCCCGTCCCCACTTGATCTCTCCTGTCTTGGGCATACTTTTCCTTTTCCTCTGCCTGCTTGATCTTAAAAAGCCTCGACCTCAGTACCGTCATGGCCTTGCTTTTGTTTTTGAGCTGGGACCTTTCGTCTGCGCAATAAACGGTTAGGCCCGAAGGCTTATGCAGGATTTGTACGGCGGAATCGGTCGTATTGACGCCTTGTCCTCCCGGTCCACTCGCTCTGCAAACGCTAATTTCAAGATCGTTTTGATCGATTTGAATCTCGACTTCTCTTGCCTCGGGCAACACGGCAACCGTCGCCGTGGAGGTATGAATGCGACCACTTGCCTCGGTCACTGGTATTCTTTGCACCCTGTGGACACCGCTCTCAAACTTTAGTTTGGACCATGCGTCCTCTCCTTTGACCATGAACACGACCTCCTTGAAGCCCCCAGTCTCGGAGGCGCTCTGGCTTAGACATTCCAGAGACCAGTTCTTGTTCTCGGAATACTTGCAATACATCCTATATAGATCGGAAGCAAAGAGGGAGGCTTCGTCCCCTCCCGCACCAGCCCTTATTTCAAGAATCGTATTCCTGCCGGCATCCGGGTCGGGAGGAAGCATGGCCACCAAAAGCTTTTCCTTGGAAGATTGAATGCTTGTTTGCAAGGACTGGATTTCTTCCTCTGCCGCTTCGGCAAACTCTTCATCTTCAAGTAAGCTCTTGCTTTCCTGAAGTTGTGACTCAAGGGCCGTGATCGCTTCGAAGGTTTCGATTATTTCCTTAACCCGACTATGATCCTTCGAAAGTTCAGTGGCCAAGGCGGCATCCTTGAAAACCGCGGGATCGGATAGCCGCTCCTCCAGCTCATTGTATCGTTGCCGAAAGGGTTCAATATTTGGTAGAAGATCCATTACCCGTATTTTTGTACAAAAGATTTATCCCGAAAAACTCGTAAGTGAACCCTAATCGTCAAAATCATCAAATTCACGGACAAAACGTGGTGGCATGTGTGTGGGATTTTGACAAAACCCTGATCGAAGGGTACATGCAAGCGCCTCTTTTCGAGCATTACGACATAGACGAATCGTCTTTTTGGAGAGAAGTCAATCAGTTGCCGACCCTTTACGCCGAAAGAGGGCTCAACGTCTCCGCCGATACGATTTACCTGAACCACTTGTTGAGCTACGTCAAAAATGGACCGATGCGCGGCTTGACGAACCAAAAGCTCAAGGAGCTCGGGTCCGAGCTGGAATTTTATCCGGGACTCCCTGATTTTTTCCAAGAACTCAAGGAAATACCGCTGGAGGAAGAATTTGCCAGCTTCGACTTCAAGATAGAACACTATGTGATTAGCACTGGGTTGGCGCCCATGATCAGGGGAAGCCGGATTTACCCCTATGTGGAAGACGTTTTTGCCTGTGAGTTCATAGAATCTCCGGTCCCACCTCATTTCATGAGCCAGACGGAACTCTCCTTGCCGCTGGACCTTGAAATCTCCCAAGTCGGCATGATTGTGGACAACACCGTCAAGACTCGTTGCATCTTTGAGATCAACAAGGGGTCGAACAAGAATCCAGCCATCGACGTCAATACCTACATCCCTCATGAGGACAGGCGAATTCCCATCGAGCAAATGATTTACCTCGCCGACGGACCCAGCGACGTGCCCGTGTTCACCATTATCAGGCAAATGGGAGGAAAGGCATATGCCGTGTACAACCCAGCCAACGAAAAGGAATTTCAGCAGACCTGCGAGCTAGTCGAGAGATCCAGGGTCCATAATAACGGACCCGCTGACTACAGGCCGAGCTCTCCCACCGCCATTTGGGTGAAGCAAAAAACAAGGGAAATTCTTAGGGCGATGATTCAACAAAGGCAGGATGAATTAACCAAGAGAGCCGGTTCTCCGCCCAGACACTTGACGGAACCTGAAGAGGAAGCGGACGGATTTGATTCAAGGCAATCCACGTTATGGAAATAGACTCTTGGCACAGGAAATCGCTCTTGGGGCTGGAAGAACTTTCCGCTGATGAGATCGGTTGTATTCTCAAGCAAGCAAGCGTTTTCAAAAGGGAAATTTCCAGCCCCGATGAACAAAGCCGGTACCTGAAGGGAAAAAGAATCGTTAACCTCTTCCTAGAACCCAGCACTAGAACGAGAATTGCCTTTGAAATTGCGGCCAAGAGCCTATGTGCCGACGTGATATCAATCTCAGGCACGTCAAGCAGCCTGACCAAGGGAGAAACCCTCAAGGATACCGCCATGAACATAAAGGCTCTCGGGGCCGATGCCATCGTAGTAAGGCACTCCTCGGCAGGGTCCCCCTTGTTTCTCTCGAAAACCATCGACGTGCCCATCATCAATGCCGGAGACGGAGCTCACGAACATCCCAGCCAAGCCCTCCTTGACATATTCACCCTACAGGAAAACTTGGGAAGCGTGGCGGGAAAAAAGATCACAATCCTGGGCGACATACTTTTCAGCAGGGTCGCGCGCTCCAACTTATGGGGCCTCACTAAGCTCGGGGCTGAGGTAACGCTAGCCGGGCCCTCCACCTTGGTGCCGAAACAATTCGAGGGCATGGGGGCAAGAGTATCCCATGACTTGAGGGATTCCCTTGCCGATGCCGACGCCGTAATGCTGCTTCGAATTCAGCACGAAAGGCAAAGTTCATCCCACTTTCCCTCCTTGGCGGAATATACGACCATGTTTGGCTTGAACATGGCGAGAAGCCAGTGGCTTAAGCCGGATACCCTGATTTTGCACCCCGGACCAATCAACAGGGGAGTCGAAATCGATTCGGAGCTGGCGGATTCTCCCAGGGCCGTGATTCTGGATCAAGTAAAGAACGGCATAGCCGTGCGCATGGCGATTCTCTATCTTTGCGCAACGACCGAAAATGACTGACTACTGTTTAACGGGTGGACGCATCGTGGACCCATCCCAGGGCCTTGACGAAATACGGGATCTTTGGGTTTTGGGCGGACGGGTAAGCTTTAAGGGCAACGAAAGCGATGTTGAGCGTATGGATGTTTCCGGTAAGGTCATAATGCCAGGGCTCGCAGACCTGCGTGGTCATCTGAGAGAGCCGGAAAGCTTGGCGAGCGCAAGCATGTCGGCGGCAGCAGGGGGATTTACGACCATTCTAATCATGCCTGATGCGCGTCAAACCCTCGACAACCCGGGGGCCATCCGGCTTATGCAGGAAAACATTACCCGTCACGGCACCATAGGTTTTTCTCAATGCGGTTGTTTGACAATGGGTTCCAGGGGAGATGCCTTGGCCCCCTTGGGCTCTCTGAAGGAGGCGGGGGTAGTTGCCGTTTCCGATTGTCCGAATAGCTCGCAAAACACCGAAATTTTCGCCCGGGGACTTGAATACGCCGCGATGTTTGATCTTCCCGTGATAGAGTTTCCCCGCGACCTTTCCATTTCAGAGGATGGGATTGCCCATGACGGTCCCACGGCCCTGAAAATGGGAGTTGGGGGTTATCCACGCATGGCTGAGGAGCTATTCGTCCAAAGAGCGATTACCGTTTCCCGTAACTTGGGCGTGGGGATTCACCTCACCTCCATATCCTCGGGGGGTGCAGTCGATCTCATTAGGGAAGCAAAATCAAAGAACGTACCGATAACCGCAGATACCACAGCTCATCATCTTGCCCTTACCGATGCGCAAATCCTCGGGTATGACACCAATGCGAAAACAATGCCCCCACTAAGGGAGGATGAGGACCGCCAGGCCATTTTTGAGGGTATTCTTGACGGCACGCTTGACTGCATTTGTACGGCCCACGAGCCTTGTCACGAACATGAAAAACAAGTCGAGTTTGATTTGGCGCCTCCGGGCGTGCTGGGCTATGAGACGGCCCTTTCCGTGGTTTACGGAGAACTCTCCAAGGCAGAGAAGGACCCCTTTGGTTTAATTGCACGGCTTATGTCCGAAACACCTCGTCGCATCCTTAAGCTCTCCGGCCCGGGAATAGCCGAAGGTGAAGTCGCAGACTTCCTCCTCTTTGATCCTGCTGCAAGATGGACCTACCATCCGCGCGACGCTCACAGCCAGGCAAAAAATTCACCCTTTGCCGATCAAGAGCTGACAGGGTCGGTGGATATGACCTTTGCGCTTGGCGAAAAGGTGTTTCACCGAGAATAGCAAGCCCCCCTTGATCTAAATGCTGCAAAACAGCGATGTGGCCGGCCTAATCGTTTTGGCGGTTGGGCTGGTCCTTAACCTTGTTTGGTTTCCCAGCTTGTCCTTCCGCTCAAGGGTGTCCCCCTTGTTCCTGCCAGGCTGGTTGGCTCCTCTCGCCCTTGTGCTTTTTTGCTTTAGCGAACTTTTTCATTACCTGGTTCTGCTGAGTTTTACGTGGTTGATTTGGGTCAAGTACAAGGGTGAAGATCAAAGTCAATCAGCAGCCTCCACACCTTCCCCTCTCCCAGAAATGGGGGAACTAAAGCTCTCGGTACTCCCCAAGGGAGTTTTTGGAATGCTGAGGTTCTGGCCCGTCCTTTTTCTTTTCATGGTTCTTACTTCTATGGCAATGAGCCAATATCCCGCGCAAGGTGTCGTGACCGAACTGAAGAGCGATCTCGAAACGAAAGGCTTGGCAATCGTACCCCAATGGTTTCTCCTCGTGTGCATTTTAGCGCCGCTCATCGAGGAATTTCTATTCAGGGGAGTTCTTTATCCTCTTCTTAAAAAACACGTGGGAGTTTTCTGGGGATGCGTGCTTTCCTCACTTGCCTTTGCCCTTAGTCATCAGAATTTGAGGTCTTTTGTGGTGCTTTTTTTGCTGGGGGCGTTCCTCACCTATTCTTATGAAAAGAATAACAACATTCTTGTGCCAATGACGAGCCATGCATTTTTTAACGCACTGATGCTGGGCATTATGCTTTCAGATGTCGCTTGAAGACCTCACAAAAGCCCCTTTCCTTTCGCGGAGCGAAGAGGAAACGGGTATGTTTGCCAAGAAACTGGCAGAGGTCCTGAAGCCTAATACGGTCCTTTTGCTGCGGGGTGAAGTTGGGGCGGGAAAAACTTTCTTTAGCAGTCACATCGCAAAGAACTTCGGAGCAGATGAGCTAACGAGCTCCTCTTTCGCCTGTGTTGCCGCGCACGCGGGCAGATGGAACGTGATCCATTGCGACTTTTATAGAAAACGGGCAACGCAGTCATTTTTCGACACGGAGATAGAACCCCATCTTGCTCCTCCCTGGCTACTGCTGATCGAGTGGCCGGAAAGGATGGCGGAACGTGAAATGATTGCAGGAAACGAAGCATTGGACGTCCATATCCAGCGTGAGGGGACGGGAAAAAGAAAAATTACCGTTGCCCGCGTTAATTGAGCACCAGTATCCCGTTGCCGAATTCCGTGACGTACCCTTCCTTTACAAGCCATTTTAGCTCTATGAGGATGGATTTTCGATCTATTTCCCCCAAAGCTTCGTCGTTCAGCAGAGTTGCCTTGTTTACTTCCTGACCCTTGCCCATTGCCGAGGTGATTTTTTCCGACGTTTCATTCAGTGTAGCGTCCTTGAGTTCTTTCCTTTGATAGGCAGAGGCAAAGGTGAATTTTTTTTCGGAATACCTGAAAACCGTGAAATTGCTTTTCTTAAGGTTGACCAAGCAGGAGGCAAACAAACCTTTAATCCAGTTGCCCTTGGATTTGAAGAAGGCGTTGAACTGGCTTCCAATATTCTCATCGAGCAAAGCAAGGTCGCTTCCTGAAACCTTGATGCTCGTGGAGGTAGAAAACAAATTCACGGGTAATTCATCCAGGCATTTCTTTCTCAATTGGGCCAAGCTCATCATTTCATCCGCCTCCTGTCCGTGAAGGCCGAATTTATATAAGACGATAGGCTTGTCGTTCCACTCCTGGATTCTTTCAGCCTCATCGACCCTAGCCAAGGAGGCGACGTAAGCGTCATAAGGCTTTGATATGGAATTAAGGAAGATGTGCTGAATTATGATTTCATCGAAATCATGATAATTATTGGGTGGCAAAAGAGATTTCGTGAGAGGGCACTCGAAAACATAGGGGAAATTTTTTCCCGGTTTTTCCTCCCGTTGGATTTTGGAGGTAAACCTCTCATCGCTATAATAAGCAAATAAATGTTCAACGGCTCGCTCCTTCGTCTCAAAAACCCTTTTGTCGAACTTGGTCGCTACAAAGGGAGGCTTGTCTTTGTCCTTGTGATTAACGACGAGGTTATACCTGCCAGGGTCGCTGGAAATGGTATCACAAATTTCGGCTAGACCATATGAAATGCCCGTTTTGCGCATTTCACTCTTAATTTTCTGCATGACCTCCAGATTGGGGTGGATAGCGAAATCAAAGGTAGGGTTTTCGTTGAAAAACCTTTTTTGCGAAGGCGGTCGCCTGTTGGACCTGCCCTTCCTCCCACTGCGTTTGCCTTCCTGTTTCCTCTTCTCTTT
>Ga0160422_10000148_pt1 | contig 40592 bp, 32 predicted proteins | sample Fk160mmetaG_FD_108192 | JGI IMG/M metagenome (GOLD analysis project Ga0160422, IMG submission 108192) | Marine microbial communities from the Central Pacific Ocean - Fk160115 60m metaG | ecosystem: Environmental > Aquatic > Marine > Oceanic > Photic zone | place: The Central Pacific Ocean... | reverse complement strand
GAATCAGGCGGGCCCGACGGGGTTCGAACCCGCGACCGTCCGGTTAAAAGCCGGATGCTCTACCTGACTGAGCTACAGGCCCAACGTAGCAACTTGGGCTTTTCAGCCGACTTGCCCTGCGTTATTATAATTTCCGGCAGGGTGAACCCAGCCTCGCACTAGCGAAGCCCCATCAAAGTTGGCCGTCCAGGGCATCTCGATGATATATGCCCCTCACTGGGGTAATGAATAAATGCTTCGCATTTGGTAATTGGGCTGTGAGCGGGCCATTATTCAACGACGATTCGGTTGCTAGAGAACTGGAATTAGTTTCCGGAGCAACAAAATATATCAATTGGAAATCGCCTACAGGTGAATTATTTTGCGTGGAATTACCACATACTGTCTATCCACCCAGAGAAGATACTAGTTTCTTGGCTAAAAACCTCCTTAAATTAGGACCAGGTAAACGTCGCAAATGCCTTGAAATCGGGATTGGTAGTGGTGTCTTATCATTATTTTGTCATCGACAAGGATGGCAGGTTTCGGCATGTGACGTCAATCCGCTCGCAGTTGCTTGCGCTAGACAATTTCTTGAATCAAACCACGCTGCAGATGTGGAGGTGCGAGAAGGAGGCATTGGACCCGAAAACGATGGAAAAATTGAGCAATGGTCACCATATGATAGTTATGATTTGATTTATTGGAATATGCCTTACATAAGAGAAGTTGGCGACCAGCAGGCTCATCTTGGACCTTTTGAAGAGGCTGCCCTTATCGATACTAGCGACACCAGCCTTATCTCTCTGACTTTGCTGAACATTAGGAATTTCAAGCTGCTCAAAAAAACCGGACTGGCAATGTTGACGGTTGGTGAAGATTATGACGACACTGAATTGATCAACTTATGTGTGAGGTATGGTTTTGCTGGACGAGTGGTTGACGAATTAATATTCGCTGATGGCGAGAAATTGAGGATTCTCGCAGTTTGGCACCCGTTTCACAGTTGCCCGTTGGTTCACAAAGATGTTGTCACCTCAACCAATCTGGAGCTGTTACACAATGATTGGCCTGTTGGAAGTTCCCTTGCTGCTCAACATCAGACTAACGGCCGAGGCAGATATAGTCGGCCGTGGGTAAATGCTGCAATGTTAGTGGCATGCTCTTGGAAAATCATGTTGCCAGATAAGTTAACACCAGCAACCACGCAAATTATACTCGGTTATCTGGTTAAACAATCATTTGAATCAGTCAAACGGAAGTCGAAAGAAACCGAAGTTGTGCTAAAATGGCCGAACGACTTAATCATATTAACACCAGAAAAATCGGGTAAAGTATCGGGTGTTTTAGTTGAGTCAGTGTCCATTGGAGAAAATACAACGACTGTAGCGGGCATCGGTGTCAATATTTCTGAAGGAAGGGAAACAGTGGAGCACAATTTTTCCATTGGGTATGCAGATTGGTTTTCTGACCAATTAACATCAGCCTACATTCAGACTCAACTGCACTGCAGAATGGCTAGCGTGTTTGAATCTCGTATGGATTTAGCTTCAATGAATTTTACGGCCATTAAAAAATTGGCTTTTAGCGCGATTAAAAATGGTTTTATGGCGAGTAGTATTGTATCCTATAGAAATGAACCCATGACATTTAGACGATTAAACGATGATGGCACAATCTCGCTGATTGACTCTAATGAAACAGAGGTAATAGTTGGTGATGGTGAATCACTTGATTGGTCATTCTAGTGACTCGAGTTCTGCATCGATTGACGCGTTATCGATTTCATTTCGTCGTTTTTGTAGGCCAAAAATCAGGATTGCTGCGCCGATTGGGTAGATTATGAAGTCTAGCATTAGAGTTCTTTTGACGTCCACGTATACCTCACCAGAACCACTGTCAAGCGTTATGACAAGTTTGTATCCATCATATTCATCTGATTGGAAATAATCATCCGTCTCCTCTCCAGATAATAGCTGAAATCCATATAGGTAAACTTGCTCAGAATCTCTTGTTATTATTGCTTCACCCTCACAGTCTATCTCACAAGCAATATCAATGTATAGTTCATCTCCGTTCATTAAGTGAACAGATTTTTCGTATGGTTTTTCGTCTTCGCTGGCAATTGGCGTAGTTTCAACCCAACCGTGGATGATAAATCCAGCACACAGCATGCCAATCCCAACCAAGATTAACACATCACTGAACTTCATTGCATCAGCCGAGCCACCTGCTCCCATGTAGCAATCACACAGACTGTTGCAAATGAATCCTTCCTTATTCAAGCGACAGGATTCTGTCACGGACTAATCGAATTTTACCACTTGATGTATAGCTGATGAACTCATTACTATCGTCGATAAATTCGCTCTCGAGCATGTTGCGGACGTTGGGGTAATCTGGTAGTTTGACCTCAATAATTCCAATACTACGTCCGTCGTTCAAATGAAATCGATGGAACTCTACTAGACGAGGAATTTGAGTTAAATCGTGATTGGCGAAGAGAATCTCGAGTGAATTTATGGCTTCCTGTTTAGATTTAATTCTTGCAGGAATAATTACACCAACCCAACGTCGTTTCCCCCGCAGTGCCTTGGACAAACGCTTCGCCATGCAAGTCGTTGGGGATATTTTCTCTTAATTTCTTTGGATAGTATCAAATCATTACACTTTTCCGGTTGGCTTGTCGAACCATGGCTGATGTTGAACCGTCGAGAAAAGTATCTAGCGATGCTATTTTATCGGAATATGAGAATCAAAATGTCTCGATGTTAAAGTTGGTCAAAACTCTTCTCTCAACCACTACTATGCCTCATGTGGTAATGATTGTTGTTGCATCAATAGTACTATATTTCCTAGCTAGTCTGAACAATTTCACTGTGTTTTCTTCTGTCGCATTTACCAGCCTCGCAGTTGCTTATGCAATAACTGCTCTCCTGTCTGACAACAAGGCGATTAAACAGTTGATAACGTTGGATGAAAATCCATCAAAAAGCGACCAAAGTGTCATAAAATCGACCGTCAATAAATTCAGGATTTGTCTATTTCCGCTAGGTGTTGCTGTAGGGGTATTTTTTGTCATTAACACCCTGACGGGTGAAAATGGTATAATGCCCGGAACCAGTGAAATGATACCCACTGCCCTCGGCATGTTGTTCGTCCTGTGGTCAATTATTCAAGGTAGTTCATTTAGCCGATGGGCCTCGTCAAGCAGTGCACGGAATTTTCAAAGAGCAAGTAAGACAAGCGGGCTAAAATTATCGATTTTAACAACTGTGCTGGCGACGATTGTCTTCGGCCTATTTCTCAGCACCATTTTCTATCAGTTAAACGATTTTGACCGTACGATCGTCGAGTCCTTATCTGCTTCCATTCCTTTCCTTATACTAGTTGTAATAGTCACGGGTGCAAGCCTGGCATACTCAAGGCGACTGAAAATCCTCGCATCAATGAAGCCATCTCTTCAACACTTCAGTAGTAAGTTCTCGATAATCTGCCATTTATTTATCACTTGGCACCTACTAACAATTTGGCGACAAAATTTCCTCAACCCATCTTCTTTCCAAGTATTCCTAGAGGAAATAGTATTGATGATATTCACCGTGCTGTTTGCCATTTGGTCAATGACCTCTAAAAGCTACAAAAGTAATTTTAGATTAATCACAGAGCACAATGCTTTGACCTGGGGATTATCTTTTGGTTACGCTTATGCCGGTAGCGTTGCGATGTTGACATCATTTTTTGATGACATCAAAACGGTAATGCTCATTGGTCATTGTTTAGTTGTAATAACCGTCTTATTTTTACACAAAATAATTCTCAGCAAAATAATCGATACAGATGATTACGGCATCGAAATACGCCGGATAACTGACAGTCAAAATGAAGCGATTTCTGAAAATCAAGCGGAAAAATTGTCAGAGAACCAGCAACATGAAACTTTGTCCGCTGACAATGATGCAGATGTTTGGCAAGAGGATGATGACGTTGATTGGGAAGCAGAAGATACCGGTCCCGAAATTGACGGTGTTGAGTGGGATGAGACAATCGATATAGACTAACCCTCAGAAATCCCAGAGAGTAATGTGACAACGCGCATGCTATTATGTAAGTCATCACTTACTCTTGCTCCAAGAATCACTTGTGCATCAGAATCCAATGCATCAGTGAATAATCTAGCAACAGAGTCTACCTGGCTCAGCGTCATGCCTTGTCCACCCTCAATTTGAATCAGGCAACCAGTTGCGCCGCCAACATCCAAAGCCTCGAGTGGCGCCATCATTGCCGAATGTAGAATTTTTTCTGGTTCATCCGCATCACCCATGCCAACCAGCAGGGTAGACTTACCATCCTGCTCTACAATTGCTCGCAAGTCCATCAAATCGAGGTTGATTAAGCCCATACGTAGCAGAGTCCTGACTAAGCCATCGACCAGATCCTCAACCCACTCGGCGCCCATTTGCCAAGAGCGCCCTTTTTCCCTAGCCTGCCTCGCCAATCTCTCTAATGATAATCGAACAGTGATGTGAGCAAATTTTTCCAACCTTGTAAAACCCTCTTCGGCGATCCCTAGTCTAGTAGTTTGTAGCTCGAACGGCATTGCAGCCACTGCAATTATGATTGCCCCAGAGAGCCGGGCTTGTCGGGCAAACTCATGCGCTGCACCAGTCCCGGTTCCTCCACCCAGACCGGTAAGCAAAATGACTAATTCAACCGGTTGCATGAGCTTCCTCACAACAGCCGACATACTTCGCATCCTTTGCTCAGCAAGGGGAGGAAGTGCGGCACACCCGAGCCTATCCACCACAGTGCCAAGTTTTAGGACATGTCCTGATTCAACCGCAGCAAAACTCTCATCATCAGCATCAATGAGCAAAATATCTGCTTCAGAATCACACTTTGACCAAGCACCCTTGGCCCATGAACATCCAAGACCACCGACACCGGCTATCAGAATCTGCGACGATTCCATCAGATAGTGGTGATGTTGATGCTCAATGAACTTTCGCTACTTATTCGATATATCTTAGATACCTTCTTCTGGAGTCTCTTGCCCATGCATTGTCGGGTTCTAGTGCTAGGACCTTGTTGTAGTAAGACACTGCAGTCTCAAATTCCGATAGGTATCTTCCATATAAATGACCAAGATTTGAGAGAACAGGAATACATTCATCATCCTCTTCCAACATTTCAAGCAACAAACTTTCAGCATTTCCAAGGTCGTTTTTCAACATCATCTCTTCTGCGTCTTCCAACCGCTGAAGCTGTGATTCTGACAAATCATAAGTGTTCTCGAACGGTGTCGACATAAGGTTCAAACTGCCCTAGAAACTCACCGTTATTGAACTATCCCCACAACAACCATTTTAAGATGGTTTTCGGCCTTTATAAAGTCGGGCAAAAACGGGACACTGCGAATATATTCTACCCCAAAATTTGACAATGTTTAAAGGGTTCACACCGGTGGCTTATTTAACTGGGTGTGTTAATGCTGCGCAAGCCTATCACAAATCGCCTTGCGCTAGGCGCAATGCTGTTTGTTTTGTTGACAATCCCCGGCATCGCATCCTCGTATCACGGTGGCATTGGCGGTGAGCAAATAAACGCCGGAGAAACCATCGACGATGTTGCTAAAGAAGGGTGTCTGTGTCACAACGGTGCAGCAGACAACTCAGTGCAAATAATTCTTGACGACGTTCCTTATGCTTGGGAAACAGGCCAAATTTACGAAATGAAATTGCAGATTATTGGCGGTCCTGCTGCCGCTAGTCCATGGACTGCTGGATTTTCAATGCGTGTCTCTGATGGGGTTCTGTCTGGTGACAACTTGCAAAACTGGGAGGAGGATCCGACCACTTTAACCCAAACCGAAGCTACGGCTGGTGGCAATGATCGCATGTGGATTATCCTGTGGGAGGCCCCAGTTGCAAACTCAGGAGTTGTTGACTTTTGGATCACTGGTAACTCAGTAAATGGAGACCAAGGCCCAGGACCAGAAGACAAATGGAATCAACTGATATTTGCCCTCCAAGAAGGCGACGAGAAGACTGCTGCCATGGGAACAAGGACACTATTCGCTGGAGACGGCAATGTTAGCCCACCAGAGCCGCCAAAAACTGGCGTTGATTTGAAACACATGGGTGCAGAATTTAGGGCTCACGTGCTTGGATTATTAGGATTCGGGGCAGTGTTGGCTGTCGTTGTGTTTGCTGGTTTCATGTTACGCTACAGTTTTTCTTCCTCATATCAAGGAAGAAGTAATCAGCTACGACTGCGATACAAGATAAGACGCAGAGGTGATCAATAATGGATGATACAATAACAAAACTACTACGTGGTGTCGCTCGGGGCGACATATCAGTTGATGACGCAAGGAAGTCACTTGAAGATGCTTCCCTCACTGAGGAAGAAATGGAACTTGCAATCGACAAAGGTGTATTCACCGAGGCCGACATGGGGTCAATAGTCAGTGCGAAACTCGCTCCGTCTGGAGCATCGTATCTGACAATGTTTTTCTTTATCTGGGGAATATTTTGGTTATGCTACTGGATGTTCTCGTTAATTTATGGCCTAGCTAATGGTTGGGACCAAAGGCAACTTGCCTTCCACCTTGCAATTGGCGTCACCACCCTCATTTTGATGGGATTAGTCTACCTGAGATTCATTTTGCCTGACACCATCATTGTCAAGCATGCAATAAACAAATTCATACCAGAACATGAGAAAGATTGGAAAGAATACAAGATGTGATTTACTTGGCTAGAGAATATAACCTGAAACCCGCGCCATCACTAGATGATGGTGATGCTGCCTTTGGCGGTAGCAAGGTTATCAATCGACGTCAATTCCTAAAATACGGGTTCAATACAGCAACAGGTGTTCTAGCAGCCTCCCTCGGAGTCCTGGGTTTCTCCGCCATTCTGTTGCCACCAGGAGCAGATTCTGGAGGCAGCAACAATGGTGTCATCTTTTGGGCAAAAGGCAGAGAGGATGAAGCCTGGTATGGTGCAAAACATGAATTACCAATGACCCGTCAAGATTTCGTTGATGAAGCAGCTAAATCGTCAACTGGAACTGCAGGAGCAGCAGGAATATGGAATGGCGTCCCAGTAATCGTTGTGTATGTAGACCACAACAAGAACAAAGATCTGCCAGATTCAAGTGGTAAGGCAAGATTCCAAATGATGGAAGGATATGACGAAACGGGGAAAAGAATTGGTCACTTTGAAGACATGTCAGATGTAGACCCTAGAATTTTCCCGACTGACAATCTGGTGATAATCTACGGCCGATGTACGCACCTTTGCTGCATACCTGGATGGCAACTGGTTTCAAACTCATTCACTGATGATTCATGGACTCCGGGCGGAACCGATGATGGCGGAACCAAACTATTCTGTATCTGTCATTCATCACGATTTGACCCTACTGCTTTGGAGATGAATTCAAACAGAAATCGTTCTAATGGCGCCACATTTAACTATGCCGGCATAAAAGTTTCAGGTGGACCAGCACCGGTCGGTCTGCCAATTATCCCAGTGCAGATGAACGGCGACAACATTGAAGGAATAACTGACTATCTAGATTGGTATACATATTGTGACTGAGGTGAAAAAATGACAACAATGTTTTGGATTCTATGGTTCTTTATTGCATTCATCATCGTCCTGGTAGCTTTTACCCTACGCAAGGAAAATGAAGAAATGCCACGAAGAGAGATTCTTCGAGCAGTCGAATCTACTGGCAGAATGGGTTTTGCCGAACGTTCCTTCCTCTGGGTATTCTCATGGTTAGACACCAGATTCAGAATTCAAGACTACTGGAACATGTCTAAAGGTGCATACTACAACATGCACAGGCAAATGCCGCTTACTCACGCTGAGAAATATAAATTACGGATTATTTGGTATTGGTATCCGTTGTACTGCTTAGGCGGAATCTCTTTCCTATCATTCATCATATTGGTAATGACTGGAACTGTCCTTGGAATCTACTACGTTCCCGGAGGCGAAGGAATACCCTCGCCTGCGTATCTTAGCATGCAGTACATCATGACCGAACTACCATTTGGCTACATCATTAGAGCGGTCCACCACTGGGGCACACACTTCATGGTAGCCAGTGTTTTCTTGCACATGTGCCGAGTTTACTTTACTGGCGCATACCGAAACCCAAGAGAACTAAACTGGCTGATTGGCGTAGCACTGATGGCGCTAACAATCGTGTTCGGATACTCTGGATACTTGCTGCCTTGGGATTCATTGGCATATGGTGCAGCAGTTATTGGAATCAACCTAGCAAATTCCAGCCCACTCGTTGGCAAGCAAATTGCTACGCTACTATTTGGTGGTTCAGCATTAACTCCGCGCACCGTAACTAGAATGTATTTCATCCATGTGTTTATTCTACCAGTAATAGTGACTGGATTGATCATCGTTCATTTGTTTATAGTTTGGGTACAGGGCATAGCGGAGCCGCATTGATTTTTGGGGGAATTAAATGGGACTAGTAGAAAATCTGGGTAGAGTAGCATCATCTTATATGGATGAAAAAGAAAAGCTACAGACAACTGGTGAAAAGCGTAAAAGAACCAGAATGGGTCACGGATTTTGGCCACATGAAGTACTACGTGACGTCCTTATCTTTGCCTTTATGGGCGCAGTCCTACTTTACTATGCGTGGATTATCCCACCTCCACTTCACGGTGCTGCCGACCCATATGCGCAGGCTGGTTTCGTATTCCCTGACTGGTATGTATTGTTTTCATACGGCTACCTAAGGTGGGGAGAGTATCTACCGCAATTTACCGTCCCTACTGGTTTTGTTGGCGACATTTTCGGCCAGCCTGTATTCCCATGGAACGCAGCATGGTGGGGAGCCGCCCTAACTGGTATTCCAGTTGGAATTCTAATTCTGCCACCATTCCTAGGCGGTAGAGAAAAGCGGCCAGTAGAGGATCCATGGTTCGCCGCCGCAGGTGCTGTCTATCTAGCGCACATATGGTTCATATCAGTGTTCTCTATCAATATCTTCTTAGAACTTTATCATAAAAATCGCTCAGATTACTGTAAATTAGACAGTCATGGGGACTTACTATGCGGGGTGAGGGAGCCTTGGTTAGCGGAAGCTTTCAACGCGCTACCGTGGCTGATGACGGGAGTTCTGTTATGGATTTGCATATACTTTGGCGCCCGGATGGTTCTGACCAAAGCTTGGGGTTCGGCCTTCACTCCTGGCCATGCCAAACAAATTCTAGTAGGTGCACTGATTCTATCTACTGCTGCTACCGTCGCTACATGGGATGTGTATGACAAAGGATTCTGGGGGGCAAGAGGATTAGGTACTATCGCTGACTATGGTGAATTAGAAGAAATGCGAACACAACCTTCTGACATACACGTCCATGACACCAACGAATTTACTGACAATTTCGGATGGTCTGATGATGGTATCGTACCGACGGCAGCTTGGCTTGATTGGGTGATATACCAACCTGGTCAGCAAGTAATCATAGATTTCGCTGACGCTAACGGTCATCAAAATCCTGCAACAGGAGAGAATGCAGCGCAAGACTCGGCGATACTCACTGAAGAAGATTCGTGGCTTTCTTCTGGTCAGTTTAGCATTACCGAAGATCCGGCTTTATTCCCAGAAGGTCATCATGAATCGGTTGGGAAGATTACCACTGACATCGCCTGTGAGCACAGAGCTGAAGAAAGAAAAATCAACGATGTCAAGACTGAAACCATGATTAGTAGCACAATGGTTGTATACGACTCTAATAACAAGGTTGTTTCAGAATTTACCAATTGTGCTGGAGCATCTCTCGACCTTGCTGTAGGAACCTACACTTACGAAATGGAGGTAATAATCACCGGTCCACTCGCTCTAAACGACACCATGATGAAGGAAATGAGCCTAGAGATTAGTGCCTTCCAGCCATTGCTTGTATGGTCCAATTCAGCACCTTCAACCCTTCAGGGTAAAACTGTAAATCTCAGTAACAGTGTAGAAATGGCACTAGGCGGAAGTAATTTTGATCAGGTCGATAATCCAAGCTATCACATGAACCCAAAGAGCCTTGATGCTAAACTAATCTATGCAATGTTCATACCATGTCTGACTTTTGGTGCAATGGTCTTCATATTACTCAGGTCGATGGCCAGAGGTTATGAGTTTGAGATGAACAAATGTTACGGCTGTGACCTCTGTGACGACGCCTGTCCAGTTCGTCTATTCAATGGCGGTGATAAGCTGAACATCATTTACAACTCTTGGAATAACGAAGACGATGGCGTCCCACTATACTCTTGTTTAACCTGTACAGCGTGCACTAATGCTTGCCCTCAACTTGTTGACTATGACTCATATGTAGACATTCGTAGAGGCTTAATTGTTGGCGGACCACAGGCTGAGATACCTCACACTGTCTTGCAAGCAGTATTGGCTGCTGAAGCAGAAGAAGATGCTGATGTTGATTTCATTCCTATCGAGGATTACCCAATCGAATCAAATGTCGGTTATTATCCCGGCTGTGTTGACTATCTCGACCAAGAAATGGTCTTCTCACACGTCAACGAGGGTGAAATGAATCTTGGGGACGCAACAACCTCAGCATTCACCATATTCGATGAGATTGGTGTCGACGTATCATATTTAGGCAGAGACTTCCTCAAGTGTTGTGGCCACGATCAAAAGTGGCAAGGTCTTACCGAGGTATTTGACAAGTTGAAAGCCTACAACCAAAAGAAGATTCAACAATCGGGTATTGATACTCTAGTATCATCATGTGCAGAATGTTTCCGAACTTTTGCTAGAGATTATGAATTAGAGGACATCAAAGTTATGCATACCACCGAATTCTTGCTAGACCAAGGATTCGATATGAGCCTGAAAGTTGCTGAAGAAACCACGGTTACTTACCACGACCCTTGTCGATTGGGTAGGCAGATGGGAATCTACGAAGAACCGAGAGAACTTATCCAATCCGTTGAAGGTGTAAGTCTTGTTGAAATGGAACACAGCGGAGAAGATGCTATGTGCTGTGGAGTTTCAAGTATGATGTCTTGCAACGAAAATGCTAGAGCACTTAGAATTGCTAGGATGGAGGAAATCAAATCAACCGGAGCAGATACTATGCTGACTTCCTGTCCTAAATGTGTTTCACACTTTGAGTGTCTGAAATTCGAGGGTGATGAGAGATATGCCGACATCAAGATTCTTGATGTAGTTTCATTCTTAGCTCAACAAATTAACGAAAAGAAAGAAAAACTCGGGCAGGAAACACCTATCGCTGTTGAGACTGAAGCATGATTAAACTGATTATTTCTTTGACGGTTTTTTCTTTGGCTTGCTTCCGACGTCATCACTCATTCCGATTATCTCGTAATTAGACGGAAATAGAGCAACTGCAACACCGGCAAGTAATGCAATCAAGCCCCAAAAGAACATCTGTCTTACGAATAACATCTCGAGAGCTAGAACACACAATACGAGTCCGCCAATATTTGATGTCCAGACCAGAGTTTTGAAAGTTGATAGCGGCACTCCTGTGGTTCCAGGTTTTCTATACGGCCCGAACTCGCCACCAAAGCGTTGTGCGTCATTTTTCGCTTTGTTCTTACCGCTCATCAAATCACCTGTCAATCATTGATATTGCGTCAGTTGGGCAAGCAAGCACACACAATCTACAGCCAGTGCATGCGTCTCGAATTATCTTCGCTTTTCGGTTTGATTCAACATTCATCAATGGGCTGAGCATTGGCACTTTATACAGTGCAATGGCATCATCATCACACACTATATCGCATTGGTCACATCCAATACACAAACGTTCTTTTACAAATGCTACGGTATTTTCGCCGCCTTTTATTGATGAATGCTGAACACTACGCTGACGGTTGAGAGAGGTTCTGATACGCAGTGCCTCATTTTGGCGCCGCTTCTTCAACTCATCAACAGATGTCATTCATACACTCCCACGCTGGCCTTCTCTTCAAACCTAACGACTGTTGTATTGACCAATAAATCTCCCAAACAGTAGAATGCCCCCACCAATAATGGCGGGTTCCTAGCGGTTAATCCAGTCCATGGAACTTCATTATCCCAAGTCCAATTACCAAGTTGAGTCCCGAGGATTTCCATGGCCAACGCAACCCAAGCCATTGCAGCATACAATCGCGGCTGTGGACCAAATTTGGTAAACGCTAATACCAATATTAACAGTATGACAGCTGATGTGTCGGTTCCAGCATATACTCCATAAGCCACCATGGGCACAAATGGCAGTAAAATCGGTAATGCAAGGTTTGCGGTAAACGTTCTCGCTAAGATTCGACCCAGATCAAACAAGAAATAATGGCCAGCGGGAACAAACAACGGCATCAATCCTCTTTGATACTCATAGATATTCCACACCTCACTGAAGAATAATTCCATTGGTGTTGCAAAAGCCAAGACGGTCAGCATTTCGATTCGTTCTTTACGGTCTGTGTTACGATATATTAGGCCAAATACAGTCCAACACCAAATGTTAACTGGCCATTCCGCAAGGTTGTCTGGCAATATACCACCGGCTGCCGTGGCAGAGACCCATAACCCGATTATGATGGTTAGTGAGTATAACCAAACCCTGCTCATGTTTCTCCGACGATATGTGGAATCATATTGCTTTGTCTAGATATTAGCGCTCATAATTCGAAAATTCCTTTCCCATGGCTAACATCGATAATTCAGCTACCAAAGCGTGCCATCCATGTGCATTCTCTCCATACAAATGACCAACATCGGCATAACTCTGGAATGAGGCACTCGGAGAGTTCAAATTTTCAATATCGCTTTTTTTCTCGTTGATGCGGTAAAACCAAGATGCTGCTTGCCCATCAACCAAATAGACGACTGGCTCTACGGCACCACCATCAGCGGTTTCCAGTCGCGTAGGAATACCCTCCTGAATCATGAAATTTTCAACATCAACGCCGCCCTTTGAGTACATTAATTTCCGCATTTTTCGGTTTGAAAGCGATAACAGCTCATCGCCGCTGCGGACCGATAGAATTCCTAAGCCATATGTTCCACTATCATTTTTAATGAATACTACAGGTTCCCTGTCAATTCCTAGGAGGTCATACTTTTCTTTGATTCTCAAGATGAAATTGTCCACCTCAGCCGCCAACTCAATTCGACATGATTCTCTATCTAAGCACTTATCTTTTGAAACAAACCAATCTGCCATCAGACTCCAGGGATCTATACCTATTAATTCTGCAATTTCACTCACATAACTGCTCAATGCTTCATAATGGTGGGATTTTTTTCTTGCATGCCAACCCATCACTGGAGGTGGCGAAACCCTACCTGTAGCAAGTCCTGGGACTAAGCCCTCAGTTAGGTCATTATTGAGTAATATTAGGTCTGGAGTGTTTCCGTCGATAACAATATTATCCACTCCAGCAATTTGTTCGACATTGACAACTTCGAGGTTTAGCGGTCCTGAGATACCGGTTAGCGAACCATGTTCGGCTAGCTCTGGTGATCCAACAGTGCAGCGAAAACCCGCAGCTTGGATCAGCCGCTGTAGGGTTTTCAGGTTTTCAACATAGGCTGCGTTCCTCGTATGTGATTCTGGATAGAGGTGAACCCACTCACAAGTGTTGTCTTGTCGAGAAATATGATTTTTCAATAATGCTGATAGATGTTGCTCATCCTCTGGTGCTACATTATTGAATCCAGCAGGGAAGTGGTTAGCATCAACAACTGCAATCTTCCAACCAGCATCGCGTACATCCACACTACCATAAATTGGGATAGGTACTTCAGCACGCTTGTTAGACATCCAGTCAGTTATTTCCTGACGCTTTGACTCAATCAACTGGTTTAAATCGTTTAGATTCAACAAATCACCTCTTCTATCAACGATTCTATAGAAAATTTTGCCCGTTTGTGATACGGTTCGATAATGTGTAGAGCTTCAAACAAACCCAAGCCAATAGCCATATCAGGTTGATGCTGCAAGACCTTGGTAAATTCGGGGTAGTTACTAGATAAATCGTCCGTGAAGTGGCCAAACTCGGTGAGAAACGAGTTAAGTTGATTAGGCGAGGTAGCAGTTCCAGCAGGTAATTTAGGTCTATCGGTGATACTTTTTGGCAAAGCAGTTCGTCTAGCAGCGCTCCTCAGGGCGGCTTTTTCTAACCCGCATTTAGGAAGTCGCCATTCATCTGGCAGTGCATAGGATTCCGCTCGATGAAACTTGCCAAGGAAAGGAACTCTAACTTCAAGTGAGTGTGCCATAGAATGTCGGTCAACCAAGCGTAATTGAAAATTGCTAAGTTGTCCACGCTCTAATTCAAAATTAAGCATTTCCTGCAGGCTGGAAGTGTAATCATTCGGATGAAGACTTGCTGAATAATAACATGAGTCATTAGGTAGATTTCGATTAATTATGTCTGATGACACCGACTCATCGAGATTAAGCAATCTATCTAACACTAATTTACGATGTCCTTCCATAGATTTGTAGCGTGGGTAACCTGCGTGAATCTCATCTGCCCCCTGGCCGCACAACCCAACTTTTACCTGTTTTCTCATCTCTGCAAATAATGGTTGGAAGAATAGTACCGATACATCAAGATCTTCGCCATGCCATGACAAATTAGGTATGTCTTTGACAAACGAATCCTCAGACATTATCTTTTGATGATGAACTAAATCAAGCGATGAAGCAACACTTTCTGCAGCAATCCAATCAGGATTATCTTCGCTTTCGGCGACTGTCCAGCAGGCTGGCACTGGTTTTCCCTCACGGGCGGCGGCTTCGCTTGCAACTGCGGCAACCAATGACGAATCAAGACCGCCACTGAGTACGATTCCAACTGGGACGTCAGCCATTAACCGCTCTTGAACGCTGACGGTAAATGATTCAAGTAAGGACTGAGCGTGATTTTCCGGACTCCACTTGGACTGTGCTTTTATCGATTGGCGTTCGAAACTACGCTTGGAATGAAGATATGGTTGTGATTTATCATCCAAACGCCAGACTTCCACAGTTCCGGGCCTCACTTGATGAACACCTTCAATCAAGGTTGAGGAATCAAGGTTATACTCCCAAGCTAATCGCAGCGCGAGAGATAATTTGTCCAATTGTGGCTGATATGATTCATGGGCATGAAAGGCTTTCATCTCACTAGCAAATAGCAAACTACCACCCACTTTACATCTAACCAATGGTTTGATTCCAAGTGCGTCTCGGGCTAAAACCAACTCTTTTCGGTTTGCATCCCACAGTGCAAAACTGAACATACCATTTAGTTCAGCTACCCAATCTATATGCTTTTCATTACCACCTTTTTTGATAAATCTATCATGCAAAGCGAGGATAACTTCGGAGTCACCAGAGGTCTTCCATGGGTAGTTAAGCTGCTTCCTAAGATCTAAGTGGTTGTAAATTTCGCCGTTGGCAATCAATACAGTATTATTAGACCCAATAATCGGCTGACTACTACCAATTAAGTCAACAATTGACAAGCGAGTATGTCCCAGAGCGAGGTTCGAATCTGACCAGACTCCATTGCCATCGGGTCCACGGTGTGATAGAATCTTCACCATGCGTTGGATAACGGCCTCATCTGGTGATGCAAACATCCCAGATATTCCGCACATAGACCTATGTGTGCGATTGTTTATTTTAACAGTCGCTTTGGACCTTCTGTTACCATAGCGGATATGCAAACATGGCAACTGCAAGCAATATCATTGAAATGATGTAGACAAAGTAATATGCGCCTTGAGGCGGTTCGGAGTATTTGCTCTCGTTCTCTTCCATGCTGCTCAACTTACCCTAGACTAAAACCCATTTTAACATATTGAAATCTACAATACATTTAGGAATGGTTCGAGGATTACAACCACCGCTAGAGGGATTAGTAACATTGTAGCATTATCATCGATGTAGCGCAATCTTGGCGTCTCACTCAACACCGCTATTGGCGCAACAACAAGGCAGGCGATTAGCGGTGTGTCAAAGGCATACCAACATGCCAGCCAGATAGCGTAAACCAACACGCAAGCATAGGCAATTACGGGTCCTGATTCAATCCCACGCCGTCTTAATTCACCCATGAACGGATCACCAAATGTCAAGGTCAAGATTAGTGGGTAAGCATATGCTTTTGTTGGTGTAATCAGGAAAACCAGCCCGATTGCAAGGGCCCCCCATGCAAGCGCCGAAACTTGATGCGATTCATACTCCCTCTGACCGAAAACAGTGAAACCCAATTTTAACCTCAGACCTTCTCCAAGAGCAGCAATGATAACTACACCTGCAACTATTTGATCCAGAGTAAGACTAACCGCCTCGGCGACACTATTTCCAAATTCAAAATACATAATCGGAAGCACACACATCGCAAGGTGAAACAATCGACGGAATATATGACCACTAATACCACCCACGGATAAGTCAACAGGGTTAGTTAATTCAACTTGCTCGCTAATGTTATTCACCACTTAATGTTCGAACGGCCTCATCGATAGAAATTGAACCTACCGCCAGCGATGCTAGTATTTCCTCTAGTTTAGGTGATTCGAGGATTTTCCGTTCATTATGTGCTAGTAATCGCTCACGCCATCTAGCTCTGACAGACCGGCCCGAATCTGCCAAATGAATCAAAACCTTGGCTGCCTCATTAACACCTATCTCATTGAGAGCGGATGTTAAGATTACTGGGGGAACATCGCCTAAGCCTAACTCAAATGACTCAAGAAGTTCTTCAGCGTGCTTGCTTGCCCCAGGTAGGTCAGATTTGTTGACTATCACGGCGTCTGCCAATTCGAGTAAGCCCGCTTTTTCCGCTTGCACACCGTCACCCCTCGCCGGTCCCTCAATGACGACGATACGGTCGGCTATAGCGGCGCATCTAACCTCCGACTGACCTGAACCAACGGTTTCAACGACCACTTTATCCCATTTAGCCATGTGCAAGAATTCAATCATATCGGCAACGATTAGCGGCACACTGCCAGAGGATTTTCTGGTGGCGATAGATCTGATGTAAATTTGGTTTTTTATCGCTTCATTATCGATAGAGGTTATCCTAACACGGTCGCCCAGTAGTGCACCGCCGGTTCTTGGTGATGAGGGGTCAATCGCCAATAGAGCAACTCTGTTGCCCTGTTGTGCCCATATCTTCAATAATTTGTCAATCAGACAAGATTTGCCTACTCCGGGTGCGCCAGTGATTGCCAATGAGCCCCATGCATTTGATTTGTCAGATGGCTCATTCTCACCAAGCAAAGAGCGAATCTGTTGGATTGTTACCGTGCCATTTTCGATATTTGTCAGGGTTCTAGCAAGTGAGCGTCGGTTACCACCAAGCGCCATCCTGATTTGGTCAACGTCCAAAGCCTCACCTCATGCAGTGGACTGCCAATTCCAGTTACCATCCCCACCAACACCAATATTTTCCATTGAATATGCTGTTTGAATGAACTCAAGAATCTCGTCTGTTGGTGTTCCCGGCCCAAATATGGCTCGAATACCGCAATCGTGCAACGCAGGCCGATCGTCTTCAGGTATGATGCCACCACCAAAAACGATCACATCAGATAGACCTTCCTCGACTAGTAATTCACAAACTCTGGGGAACAGATGGTTGTGGGCACCTGATAGTGAGGATAGTCCAAGAAATCTTGCGTCCTCATCCCTGACAGTTTCAACAATTTGTTTGGCTGTTCGCCTGAGTCCGGTGTATATTACCTCATGTCCTGCATCCCTCAGTGTTCTAGCAACAACCTTAGCACCACGGTCATGGCCATCTAGCCCGGGTTTCGCAATGACTATCCGGATATTACTGGCCATGTTAGGTCTAATTATTCATTACCTATCAAGCAACCTCCTATCTACTACCAGCACAAAAGATAAATTCACCAATCTACATCATTCTGGTGTGTTCATTACGGTAAGCAATAAAGGCGGCCTTGACGCACAGTATAACGGGGAAGCCATGCCTACAACTGAAGAACGACTGCGCGACTTGCGAAATCGCAAGGCGCAAAGTGAAGCGGGTGGAGGACAAACTCGAGTTGACGCACAACATAATAGAGGGAAACTTACGGCTAGAGAAAGGCTGGAAATTTTGCTTGACGACGGTAGTTTCCAAGAGATTGATGCACTCGTGGAGCATCGTTGTAGAGACTTCGATATGGATAAAAATGTCATTCCTGGCGATGGGGTAGTTACCGGTCATGGTTGTATAAACGGTAGAGAAGTATTCGCTTTTGCCCAAGACTTCACTGTCTATGGAGGGTCGTTAGGAGAAATGCATGGACTAAAAATCTGCAAAGTTCTTGACATGGCACTAAAGACTGGCAAACCCGTTATCGGACTAAACGATAGTGGCGGAGCACGAATACAAGAAGGTGTAGCATCACTTGGTAGTTATGCGGAGATTTTCTTCCGCAATGTGCGGGCCTCAGGGGTAGTGCCACAGATATCTGTAATTATGGGCCCATGTGCTGGCGGCGCAGTTTATTCACCAGCAATAACCGATTTCGTGATTATGGTCGACCAGACTGCTCACATGTTCATCACTGGTCCCGAAGTCATTAAGACAGTAACTAACGAAGTAGTTTCTTTTGAGGAGTTAGGCGGTGCTATGACTCACGGCAGCCGTTCAGGGGTATCACACTTTACCGCTGAGGATGATGAATCAGCGATACAACTGGCTAGGGATTTATGTGACATGTTACCATCTAACAACCTAGAGAAACCACCAACCAAGAAAACCTCAGACTCAAGCAGTCGAAGCTGTGAAAAACTTGACTCTATAATACCTGAAGAGTCAAACAAACCATACGACGTTGTTGAGGTTATTTCAGAGGTTCTCGATGATCATGGTTTTCTCGAAGTTCAAGCTGACTGGGCACAAAACATTGTTATCGGGTTTGGTCACCTTAATGGTCAGACTGTTGGCGTCGTAGCCAACCAACCAAAAATCTTAGCCGGCTGCTTGGATATTGACGCTAGCGACAAGGCAGCAAGATTTGTTAGATTCTGCGACGCATTCAATATTCCATTACTGACCTTCGAAGATGTCCCAGGGTTTTTGCCGGGAACCAATCAAGAATGGGGTGGCATCATCAGGCACGGTGCAAAACTGCTTTATGCGTTTGCAGAGGCAACCGTACCAAAACTAACCGTAATCATGCGCAAGGCCTACGGCGGAGCCTACGATGTAATGTCATCCAAACACATACGAGGCGACTACAACGTAGCTTGGCCATCTGCCGAACTGGCCGTAATGGGAGCAGATGGTGCTGTGGAAATTATCCATCGCCGACGACTGAAAAGTGCCAGAAATCCTGAACAAGAACGAGCAAGGCTAACTGAAGATTTTAATGAAAAATTTGCTAACCCCTACAAGGCTGCCGCACTAGGCTACATCGATGATGTTATTGAGCCAAGTGAAACAAGAAGAAAACTAATTCGAGCATTGGATATGTTGGTCGACAAAGAGGAATTAAGACCTGCGAGGAAGCACGGTAATATCCCACTGTGAGGTGATTTTGTGACCGACGAATCAGTACTACGAATTGCTGCAATATGTGCAGTGCTATCGATTGTTGAGGACAATGCACAAGATTCTTCAAAAATAGGTCGAAATCCTGGATCAGTATGGACCCAAGATCACATCAGAATGAATACCGGTATGAATTCGTTGATGAACCGTAAATCATCACGTTCACCTTGGAGATAATCGCATGACTGAAACAAAGAAGGTTATTGTCGACGGAATTGAATTAGACGTCGAAGTCGAGATTGCTGATGACGGAAAGTGGCTTGCCGTTGTCGAAGGTAAAACTTTCGAAATTGAACTACCTGATTCAGGCCCGGTGGTAAAGAAAAAACGAGCAGCAGGTGGTAAGAAAAAGAAATCTGGCACTGTATCTGCTAACATACCAGGAAAAATTGTTACCATTGAAGTTGAGATGGGACAAAGCGTAGAAGAAGGACAGGTAATCCTAATCCTTGAAGCCATGAAAATGCAAAATGAAATCCAAGCACCGGTGACGGGAACTGTAACCGCAGTAAACTGTGAGGAAGGCCAGTCTATTGAGGCAAATGTTCCCTTAGTTGTCATTGAACCTGTCGAAGAATAGTGCTTACTTTGACACATGGCGATACGACCATTAAAGTGTTGATATGTATAGGCCTATACATGGCGGCAGAAACTGTATGCGACTTTCCTGGATGTGGTGGAATAGGAGACATAGTTTCCAGACTATCACCAGAGGGATACCTCGTCGCCACAGGCAAAAAGGCCTACTCATTTCGTGAGGCATATCGCAGGTTCCACTATTGTCAGCAATGCCATGATCAATTGATGGGCGGCGTCTGGTCAAGAGTAAGAAAACCTGACGATAAAAAGGATGGGCACGTTGCTCCCACAGCAATTTGATTCCTTCTTTCGGGGAGAGTATCATAAACCAATACCTCGTCGGTTGCGTATGGAACATGAGATTTCCAAGAATATTAGCGGAAAAATACGAACCTCAAGCGTATGTATCTTATTTCTCTTGACTGCACTATCTGCCGGCATCGGTTCTGTTAATGCGGTTGGTGCAAATCAAAATGACCTTAACAGTGGTTCGGATTTACCTGATAGCCAAGGAGCGATTAACACAACAATCGGTCTAAACGGTGCTTCGCCCTACCACCTCACGCCCATGAGCGCCGAACTTGCCGTCGGTGATGACGAAGACTGGTTCGCAATCACGCTAAATCCAAGTGAAGGTCTAGCAGTCCAGATCGACTACAGTCCAACATATACCTCACCGACTAACGGGACAGTATACAACAATGAGTTTGATTTGGCAATATATGATGCTAATATGTTCCAGATGGACTTCTCATTCGCATCAAATCCAGAGTATGTTACAACAAATAACTCCGTCACAACCGCTAATCACGGGGGGACAATTTACGTGCAAATTTACCGATACTACGGGTATGGGTCATACAATCTACAAGCCTGGACGTGGACTACTTCGCCGCCTAGCACTGGACAAAACGACATGGGATGGGCAAATTATGACTTCCCAGACACTCAGACCGCCTTGTTATCAGATCCAAACTTCCCAATGAATTTTGCTGGTTCGGCACCATACACTTATCCTGTTCATTATGGCCAAGTAGACCCGTCCGACAACGAGGATTGGTTATCATTTAATATCAACACTAACGAAGGTTTCGCTTTTGAAATATCTTACCCAGCCAACTCGGTGAATAACGGCACCACTTATGTCAATGATGCCGAACTATTACTTTACGATGCAAATATGAACTTTGTTGATTCTTCAATGGTTGGTAGCCCCGAACTTGTTACCACCAACAACTCACAGGGAAGCATAGGTGGGACGGTCTATGTCAAAATACAGCGTTGGAATGGTTATGTCGACTACGACCTAAGATTCTGGGTCTTTTCCTCATCATCAAGTGGAACAACTAATCAAAACGACATTGGGAACCCTAATTATGACCTACCTGATAATTACAACGCATTGTTAAACGATCCATTCTGGCCGACACAACTCAATGGAGGTGCTCCGATATATTCTGGTTTATCTGCAGCTGAATTAGATCTAAATGGTGACAATGAAGACTGGATGGCATTCACCTTGAACTCAAATGAAGGATTTGCTTTCCAAATCTCATACAGTTCATTTGTCTTTGTTAATAGCAGCCTGATAACCAATGATTTTGCGGTATATATCTACGACACCGCCCTAAACTTACTTGATTCTTCAACCGGTAATAATCCTGATTATGTTTCAACTAATAACTCAGCAGCAGGTGCAGGGGGCCACGGTGGAGTAATATTCGTCCAGATAGTTAGAAATTCAGGCTTTGGTGCTTATGACTTAGAATTTTGGACGTGGAATATTGCCTCAGGGGGCGGTGGTACCGGAAGTTCTGGCACCATAGTCCCAAACCCATGTAACGATGTGGGAGTGATTGGTTCGGGTAATGTTGTGGTGGACATGTTAGAGCCAAATGACAATGAAGCAACTGCATCCGTCGCATCGATTCTACCGATTTATTGTTCGGGATTAAGTTTTGACACGTCAAATGATGAAGACTATTTCGAGGTGCAACTAGTTGCTGGAGTAACATATTATGTGAACATTACTTTCATGCATAGCAACGGAGATATCGACACGAGATGGGAAGATGTGAATGGTCTTTTCATCGACAGCTCAACAGGTGTTGGCAATACTGAATACATGTCATTTGTCGCAACAACCAACGTTTTGAGTTACATTGAGGTATACACACTTGGATTTAGTGGAAGCAACTACAATATCGAAATAACCACTGACAACCCAGGTGGCGGTCAGACATTCTCTGGACTAGATGTCACTATGAATAACCTGACTAACATGTCAATCGAACTAACTGGACTAGTTGTCGGTGATAATTATCAGTATAGTTACAACGACGAGTTCACCTATGCTTCGAATTTAACCACAGTCCCACTATCATATTATGGACCCTATTCGTTTACTGCAACTGCGACAACACAAATTTTCAATCATACGTTACTAGGTGTTAATGTTGAAGGTGAGTATGATGTTTCCGCATCTCTAGCAGACGCGTCGGGCAGTGAATTGAGTAGTGATGGTGATTCAATATATTTTGAAACCTTAGTTGCTGAAACTACTTCCTCAACCACTGGTGAAATCTACGCCACCAACTTAACGGCAGGAACATCTTACACAATTCAGTGGGCGACCGTCAATTTTGACCAATTCATGGTACTGGTTATGGCAAATCCTAACATTAGCACTGATGATGCTGTTAACGCCACGATGGTTGACGGGGGTATCATCAATTTTAGCGCAAGTAGTAATTCTGAGACCTATCAGGTGTCTTGGGCTAGCCCTACATCCATGGATAATCATACATTTTTTGCGGTATTATACCCGCAAAACTACAACATCAACCTAACTAGCCTAGATGGTTATATTGGCCTACACAGCATAGCCTTCATTCCGCAACTACCATCAGCGATAATCACCAGCTATTCATTTAGCACAACAGCAGCAAATAATGATTTTACCTCTGAAGGTCTAGACCTCGTACCCGGTGACTCATACTACCATCAGTTTAGAGTGGAAGATTCGAACGGTGCTGATGTAAATTACTCAGCGATGACAACGACGGTGGCGACTGCACAGAATATGTCGTTTGGTACGTTCTACTATCAAACCCCCACTATCTCCGGTCAATATTGTTTGTACAGTGATTTGTACGATGCAAACTTTGTGCAGATTGTTGGTGATTATGTGTGCCTCCAGTATGTGTTTGATGATGATTCTGATGGCGTTCCTAATGAAATGGACCTTTGCCCAAGCACTACTATCGGAACTGCAGTTGACTCCACTGGCTGTGCTGCAGACCAGAGGGATAGTGACAGTGATGGCTACAATGATGACGTCGATGATTTCCCCTTCGACGATACTCAATGGTTGGATACTGACGGTGATGGCTATGGTGATAATCTAAATGGCAATTATCCTGATTACTTCCCAACAGATAATACCCAGTGGAGCGATATTGATGGTGATGGTTATGGCGATAATGCCAACGGTAACAACCCCGATGCGTTCCCATTCGATGCTACCCAATGGCACGATGTAGACGGTGATGGCTACGGCGATAATGCCAACGGCAATAATCCCGACTTATGGCCTACTGACCCATCACAATGGACTGACAGTGATGGTGATGGATATGGTGATAATCCACAAGGAACTGCCGGCGACGCATTTCCATTTGATGCTTCTCAGTGGGCCGACTCTGATGGTGACGGATACGGTGACAACATGAATGGTAACAATCCAGACATGTTCCCTAATGATGGCACCCAGTGGGCTGACTCTGACGGTGATGGCTATGGTGACAACGCCAATGGTAATGACGCTGATAAGTTCCCTAGTGATGCAACGCAGTGGTATGATTCAGACAATGATGGTTATGGCGATAATCAGCAGGGTAACAATCCTGATGCATTCCCATTAGATGGGACTCAATGGTCAGATCAGGACGGAGATGGCTACGGCGATAATGCAAACGGTAACGACCCAGATAAATTCCCACAGGATGATACACAGTGGCAAGATGCCGATTATGACGGCTACGGTGATAATGCCAATGGGAACAACCCAGACTTGTGTCCTGGGACACCATTTGGTGAAACTGTCGACACAAATGGTTGTTCAACATCGCAAACTGACAGCGACCAAGATGGTGTGTCTGATTTGGCTGATGGTTGTCCTAACACACCACCCGGAGAATTCGTCAATGCTAACGGGTGTTCCGAAACCCAGCTAGATGATGATAATGATGGCGTTGTTAATCAATATGATTTGTGTGTAGGAACGCCTCCAAACGCAATGGTAAACGCAGCAGGTTGTGCTAATACTCAATTGGATAGTGATAACGATGGTATTAATGACGCACTTGATTCATGCCCATTCACCAGTCCGGGAGCTAGCGTTGACGGTTTCGGCTGTGCAGCTGACCAACGGGATATCGACAGCGATGGCGTCAACGACAACCTCGATAATTGTCCTAACACACCACTGTCGGAAGTTGCTGCCAATAATGGGTGTTCTGAATCACAAACAGATTCTGATTTAGACGGTGTCTTCAATGATGTTGACCTGTGTCCAAATACTACCCTTCTAGACCTCAATGGTGACGGAGAATTTGACGTTGATTCTGTTGGTTGCTCTCCAATCCAGTATGATGATGACAATGATATGATTGACAACACTGTCGACCTATGCCCAGTTACCCCACAAGGGGAGCAAGTAAATTCGGACGGTTGTTCTGAATCGCAACTGGATGAGGACAATGATGACATCTGGAACTCAGAAGATTTGTGCTATGATACACCCTCTGGACAAGCAGTCGATCTAAACGGCTGTTCTCAGTTCCAGTTAGATGATGATGAGGATGGCATGGTAAATGCTGAAGATGGATGTCCAAATACTCCTGTTGGTGAGATAATTAATCAGAATGGTTGCAGTTTAACGCAACTTGATACTGATGGCGACGGTGTAAACGATTTAGAAGACGCCTTCCCTACCGATAGCAACGAGTCTGTTGATTCAGACCGCGATGGTGTGCCAGATAGGTTAGATGCTTACCCGTTAGATGCAGCACGCTCAGAGGCCGAGAAAGAGAATGACAGCAACGGATTTTTGTTTATTCTGGCAGCGATACTTGCCATTGGTGTAATTGGCGCTCTTCTTGTTCTAAGAAGTAAAAAGCCTGAAGATACACACTCTCCATTCGCTCAAGCAAATTATGAAGATGAAATCACTGAGACTAATATGGCACCGGTTTATGATACCAAAGAAATACCCAGTATCGAACAGGCATATGAAGAACAGCAAGCACAGGGCAATCAGACCTGGGAAGAGAATGGTGTTCATTGGTCAATTTCACCAGATGGAACATTATCTTACTTTGACGATGCCACTCAGTCGTGGATATTATTTCAAAACTGACAACTTGGCATTGACAAGAGAAATCTAAGATATGTGACTTATTCACTGGTTAGATTAATCCTGCACTAATTAGTGAAATCAGTGCTATTATACCACATAGTGCATAAATTAGAATGCCAATCGGCCCGCGTTTGAATTTTGACGATGGTCTGAAGCCGACTACTGATTCAGCCTTATCGGCCAAATCCTCCTCAATTTCTGCAATGGGTTTCATTGGCTCGCCCATTTAGTCGGATTTCAGACAATTCCTTGCGCTTCCATAGCCTCAGCAATCTTGAGGAAACCTGCAACATTGGCACCAAAGACATAATCGCCTTCTCTACCATATTGCTTGGCAGTTTCAGCAGCTGCCTTATGGATATTTACCATAATGTTCTCGAGTCGCTGATCTACTTCCTCTCTAGTCCAAGACAGCCTCAGAGAGTTTTGTGACATTTCCAGCCCGGAGGTAGCCACTCCACCAGCATTAGATGCTTTACCCGGTGCAAACAATACTCCGTTCTTGTGGAAAACTTCTACCGCCTCAGGTGTACAGGGCATATTTGCTCCTTCACCAACGGCAATAACCTTGTTGTCAACCAACATTTGTGCTTCGGCACCGTTCAATTCGTTTTGCGTGGCGCATGGTAAGGCAACATCGACGTTAACCCCCCACAAACCGTTAGGAGTTGGTTCTGGTGCCGACGGATGAAATGTAACACCATCATGAGCATCTGCGTATTCTGAAATGCGCCCTCTACGATTGTTTTTCAATTCCATAATCCAAGCTAGTTTATCTCTGCTAATACCTGCTGGGTCATGAATCCAGCCACTGGAATCAGACATAGTAACTGGCACTCCGCCGAGGTCCAATACCTTCTCACAAGCAAACTGAGCGACGTTTCCTGAACCACTGATTGATACAGTTGCCCCTTCGAATGATTTACCCTTGGTTGCTAGCATTTCTCTAGCGAAATAAACCAAACCATAACCCGTTGCTTCTGGACGAATCAGTGAACCACCGTACGACAATCCTTTGCCGGTCAAGACGCCGGCTTGGAAGTCATTGCGGAGTTTTTTATACATTCCAAACATGTAACCAATTTCTCTTCCCCCGACGCCGATGTCACCGGCTGGAACGTCGCAATCTTGACCAATATGTCGCCATAGTTCCATCATAAAAGACTGACAGAACCGCATTACTTCATCGTCTGACTTACCTTTAGGGTTGAAATCAGCACCACCCTTGCCGCCACCCAATGGCAATCCAGTTAGAGAATTCTTGAATATCTGCTCAAAGGCGAGGAATTTTAAAATCGATGCGTTAACGCTTGGATGGAATCGCAGTCCACCTTTGTACGGTCCGATTGCTCCGTTGAATTGAATCCTAAAACCACGATTTACCTGGACATCTCCGTTATCATCAACCCATGGAACCCTGAAATGGATTAAGCGATCTGGCTCGACCACTCTTTCAACTATAGAGGCGTATTCTGGGTGTGCTTCTATCACTGGTTCTAAGGATTCAAGGACTTCCAATACCGCTTGATGGAATTCTGGTTGGTCTGGATCTCTGGACTTAACTTTCTCGTATATCTCTTTGATAACACTCATCACGACACCTAGGTTGTTTGTATTGGACGCTCCAATTTTTACCCCTTTCTAATGGTTACCCCATATGGAGTGATACAAAAGGCGTTTAGTTGAACGGGCACACTGTATTGAACCGATTTAAACGGTGGATTCTGCGATTACCGTTATCGTCAATTTCTGACATTGAACGGATAGATTCCTCAATCATTGCGTGCTGGTCTGATTGCAAACCGATTATTTTTCTCAATACGTCCAACATTGACCATTCATCCTCGGAAATTATCTCGTCATCGAGGGCCGCAATTAAGGCACTCTGATATGTAGTCACATCACCTAGGTGATGGCCTGAATAATCCTCGGAAATCTCATCAAATGGATTCTTAATATCCCCTCTGGCAATAGATAAACATTCGGCAGTATCTCCAGGAGATACTCCGAGGGCATTGGCCAAGACATGGAGAATTGTTGCTTCGTCGTTTGTTACTATTTCATCATGCAACGCAGTTTCTACGGTTTTTAGGTAAAGATACAACCCTCGACTGGGTGTTACGCTCATGTTACAATGTGTGGGATGATGGTATATCATTCTATCACTTTGCGAATTGTTCAGGTAGACAATTCGTTATGCTGAGAGCCAATTATTTTATTTAGCAGGCTTTGTTGGTTTGTATTACGTTTGTGCTACATTTTGTCACCAAAATAAACACATTTATATGCTGGTTTGATTACCATTGTTTGAGGAAGACACATGGCAACCCCTAGTTCACACATTTCTCTTCGAATAAATGAAGAGGACTTGATGCTACTAGATGCTAAAATTGGTCAACTTGGCGCACGAAACAGGTCAGACGTTGTTAGACTGGCAATCCAAGAATACCTTCGTGGCCAACCAAGGCTCCCTGATATGGACACAATCAAAATACCGCTTGGTCGAAGAGACAAAGTTAAGCTTGAGATGCTGTATGAGCTCGAAGGAACCAGTAGAGAACAGGCTGCCCTAGAGGGTTTGAAACTCTACATAAACCAATCAATTTCCAGAGCTGATGAAACAATTAAACTCGAAAAAGCCCTTGAAGAATCTAGAGCTTTGACATTAAGAAGCAAAGAATACCAAGAATAAGGTGAGAGTGCAGAGGGGATGGGAAATGAAGCATAACGAAAGCAATAATCGTGATGCTACCCTCGGTGGCGATGGAGATCGATCCAACTTCATCACCATCAACAACTTGCGGATACGTGCCCGCCTTGCACGCGATGGATCAAATGGAGAAGGAACACCTAACAGTAATTCTCCTTTTTCCCCCCATGAAGGCGGTTGGGGGGATTCAAATTCCACCCCAGCAAGCTGATTGGTGGTTCCCACGTGTCCAGACCCCACTTTACTGGGCACAATTATTCAACCCAGTGCAACCGCGAGGCCAATCCTTTAGAATCGTCGACACCAACTGTGTAATATGGCGGGAAATGGTATCGACATAGCGCCGAATAACTTTCCTTTTCTCGCACATGATGAGCCACGTCCTGGACAAATCGATATGATAAGGGAATGTCGTTCCTCGTTGCAAAATAAAGGTCATCACTTAGCCGCAGCACCAACTGGAATTGGTAAAACTGCAGCATCGATTGCCGCTGCGCTTGAAGTCGCAATGAACTCAGCGACAAAACCGCATATACTATTTTTAACCGGCCGACAATCACAACACAAGATTGTCATTGATACAGTTCGAAAAATTAACTCGAGATTAGGTAGTAATCATCGCGATATCAGGGTTGTCGATATAATAGGGCGTGAATCAATGTGTGAGGTAGTTGATATTCAAACTGGCAGATGTTTGTGTGAACAAGGTTCCAGTGAAGCAGCAAGACCAAGACTGCGAGAGGATATTCGAAATTTTATTCTAGATTCACCCAGGCACGTTTTTGAAACCGTTGAAAAAGCCAAGACTTTCGGTATTTGTGCCTGGCAAACCTGCCGTAGTGCGGTCAAAGATTGTGATATTTTAGTCTGTGATTACAACCACGTCTTTGCCGAACAAGTTAGGGAAAATTCGCTGCCCGCAATGGGAATTTCCTTACAAAATACAATTTTAATAGTTGACGAGGCACACAACTTACCAGACCGAATCAGAATGAGCATGGAGCGGGTGATTACCCCCATAATTGTCAGAAATGCTGCTATGGAACTGGAAGAATACATGGGCAATTTAGAAGACATTGCAATAAAGAATCCTGCTAATGCGTCACCTCAACTTATCGATGATGTAAGTTGGTCTTTTGAGGTCATCAAATTGTTCAGGCATAAGATAGGTGATTATTTCAAGACCCTACATGAAAAGGTTAGTGACGATGAGGATTTATTGGTCAACATTGATCAGTTTACCGAACTAATTCATGCAGCGTGTAATGAATATGAAGGAGTATCAGGACAAATACGGATTAGCGAGGATGCCAGTTTTTCCAAACGTCAATCGACTAGTAATCCACTGGAAAAACTGTATGCCACCCTCAGCCAAGTAACGGTGGAGGTAGAGGATGATGAGGACACCTCAGAGCCGGACGCTCATCGAATTGCCTACATCATCGAATCAGTCATGCGATTTGGCAAAACAACAGCACTCTGCATGGTGTTTTCACCCAAAGGGAAGGAAGGCAAGATAACTACTCATTTGCTTGATCCGGGTGTCCTATCAGGGCCACTGTTCTCGAAAACAGCAGGCTCAATTCTTATGTCTGGAACACTATATCCACCATCGATGTATGCTGATCTCTTGGCATTACCATCTAACCTTACCACCAAGACATCCTATGTTTCACCATTTGCTGGAGAACGAAGACCAGTATTGGTTGCAAGAGATGTTACCACCAAGTTTAATGAGCGCTCGATGGCCATGTGGGAGAAAATACGCAGCCATATTCAAGCACTTATCGACGGCAGCGATGACCATGTTGCAGTGTTTTGTCCATCATACAAATTGATGGATGAAATTCTGGGTGGAATTTATTTTTCCGGCGTAACCAAAATAACTGAGTCTAGAGATTGGGTCAAAGACGACATAGACCGAGTTGTTGCACGATTGAAGAACGAGCGAAGGATTGGCAACCGAGTATTGCTGTGCGGAGTTTTCGGAGCGCGCCTATCAGAAGGTATAGATTATGAGGACGGCGTTTTGGGCTCCGTTGTGTGTATTGGCATTCCCAACCCACCACCTTCGGTTCTTTCAGACTCGCTCAAGGAATACATATCAGATAAATTTGGTAAGCAAAACGCATGGCGTTACACAGTAACTCAACCTGCAATAAATGCAATATTACAAGCCATGGGACGACCTATAAGGTCAGTTGAGGATCGGGCGTTGATTCTTCTTCTTGACAGTCGGAATGATAACAGAACTTATCGTGATTGTTATCCATCTGCCATGAAAATGAATTCCTCCAATGAACCGAAGTCGACCAAGGCCTTCGCTTCAAGGTTCTTTCGCAGGGTAAAACGCTTATCCTGAACAACAAAAAGGTTCATTGATGTTTGCCGCTGAGCAACCAGCATGTCAGACTGGGAGTTAGTCGATATTTTAGCAACTAGACCAGTAATCAGCAACGAAAATGATGTTGAGGTGAATAATGATGGCTTAGCGGCTAATGTAGAATCCCTGCATGACGAATTTTGGCGTGATGCGCCACATCTTACTGAAGTTGAAAATCGACATGTCCAGGTTTTAGTTAGTGCAGGCATGATTCCAGAGGAACACATCGCTGCAACTGAGCCAAGCCGTAAACTAAATTGGTTGATTGAAGAATTGAACGGGAGAGTCGATCCAGATGGCCTATCAATTCCTGTAAAAGGGCTAGATATCGAGGATATCACAATTCACAAAATGACCAAAGACGATGAGACAGTAATCAAACTAAACTTCATCGAAAAAGACGGACAGGAACTTCAGCGTGAATTAACCATAGATTCTAATTCAGAGGACTTTAATTTCCAAGCAAATTTCTACAACAACAGATTATACCTTAGATGGTAACATTACCTGTTCGGTATCGCTTGCAAACTGGCAATCTCTTGGATCATCTTTTCCAGTGCCAACTGTGCGGCTTGCTGATGTTGTGGCCCCATCTCATCACGACTGTATCGAGCCATTTCGAACATGTTGTCAAGGGCAAGGAGAGCGTCATCAGATATCTGTGGCATTGCTTGCCTGATCGCTACTTCAAATTCTCGCACAGTCTCGAAATCGCGGCGCAGGAATCCGTTTTGTTGTAATACTGTGCAGAGATTTTGATAACAATTGAAAATCGCTTCCCTGATGGAGTCACCAGCAGCTAAGAGCTCTGCGGTATAGGCGAAGACCTCTGCTGCATCCTGCAAGAGTTCATTACTTGCCCTTCTGAGGTAAATTACGGTTCCGACACCGATAAGAATAGCGACCAACACCAGCAGGACATAAGCCCATGTCGGCACTTTGACATCCTCAGCGTCGAATTTATACTTCGGATTGAATTGATCAGACGAGCGTAATTCTTCAAACTCTGCACGACTGTTATCGGATATTATTGGGTCATTAATTATCGCATCGACGTAAACATAACCCCATCTTTCAAAGTCTCCATAAGGTGGGTCAGAATTGAACTCAAATGCTGCTAATCCAGTAGGGTCCGTGACCACGGTTAGAGGGTTGGTTAGCTCACTGTTTGATTCGTTCTTTAGAACGTAGGTTACCCGCACATTCGGAACTCCTTGCTGAGTATCATTGGCAATGATAGTAATACTGCCAAATACATCATTGTTGCCGCTTTCGACGATTTGGGCTATCTCCCAATCAAAGTCGACATTTAATTTGATGAATATTTGGCGACTCACTGAACCGCTGTTTAGGTAATAGGTGTTATTTTGTAATACATCTAAATGGATATATTGCTGACCTACGCCATACCATGATGGAGCCACGGTATCAATGCTAAAGTTGCCATTGAACCAATTTACCGTTACCATGCTCGACGGGATGCATCTTGCACCTTCACGTTGCGACTCACAATCTGTCCCATTACCGATATTGATGACTAAGTCTTCGAAAATTTCTCCAGTCCCACCAATCTCTGAAACAGACCCGGTAATTGAGATTGGTCCGAATGTGCCATCAGAGCGGATCGCTACATTGGTTGATGTTGAATCGATAGCAATTTCGACATCTGCCCAGACGTAACCGACGACTAACTCATCTGTGCCAATATGTGAATAGGTACCGGGGAAGACAATTTGTATTTCGTGTAATCCTCTGGATAAATCCTGTGTTGCAAATATTATCGCATCCCAATCTCCGTTGCTAGTAGTTTGGGTAGTAGCAACCAGATCACCATCGAGATAGATTTGCAGAATTTCATTTTCTAATCCCTCATTAGTCAAAGAATCAATATCGAATAACCTACCGGATAATTCCCATAATTCTCCACGAGTTACCTGTGAATCGCTATCAAATGATACCGTCAAATCAGCTCTGTGAGCGAGGAAGAAGGTTGTATTTGTGCTGTTTGAGCGATAGTATCCTTGGCTGCCAGAATAAGCGGTAATCGTTCTGTTACCAAAGTCAAACAAATCACTTACTGTCCATTGATAGATGTAAGCGCCGTTAGTATCTGTTGTCAACAATGCAATTGTTATACCCTCAACAATCAACTCAACCTGGTGGTTTGGAATTGGCACAAGTTGATTATCGGCAACACTTCCTGTGATGGTGACATTTTGACCAACAGCAACAGTTTCCGGAATTTCTATGCTCAGCACTATATGACTGAAAACATTCCATGTCGCATTAGTATAACTCGGTAAGTAAAAGCTTGTGCCGTTGAACCTAATCTCGAGTAGCACCGGACCTAAGGCAGCATTAGCAGGCACGGGATATACAGCAGTAAACACACCGTTATCATCGGTTTCTACATTGGTCATAAAGTCACCATCCAACCACACCTCTATGGTCAAATCTGGAAGTGGGTTATCTACCAAGTCAAGCAATATCCCTTCAATCGTCATTACATCTTCCCGATTAACATCACCGCCTGCAGTAATTAGACTAATCTTCGTTGGCACAGATATGTTAAACGGAACTGTTGCGGAAGATGGAAGGTAATACTCTGGATTTGAAGGCTCTCCTACGCCGATGGGATCAACCCAGTCTCTGCCGCCATAAAATTGGACCGTTATGATATGTGCACCTGCTGATATGTCCTCAGGCAATGGATAACCAAGACTAAATTGTCCAGTAACCGGGTCAGTTTCGATACTAGCCACTGACACGTTATCTATCATTAGGTGAACAACTGCTGCAGATGGAACGTCTAAAGTTGTGAGACTGTTACCTAAATCATCCAGTAAGGTCCCGTTAACCGTTAAGTAATCTCCAGCAACAAGCCCTTCTGGGGATTCGAGAATCACAATATCAGTTTGTGCAAGCACCACAAAGGAGGAATTCGATTCTGAACCTAATAGTCCGGTAGTGCCCGGTGTTCCGGTGTAAATCGCGTTAACATCTTTAGGACCTACTGTCATGTTAGCCGGAGTTGTTAGACTTCCAGATGCGGTGCCATTCTCTGCGGTAGTAATTACCGCAGTTATGCCCGTTCCGTTTAATGTGATAGTAATTAGTTGTCCAGCAACTGGCTGACCAGTGTTGTCGATGAGCAAAATTTCAATATCCACATCGTCGCCTCTTTCCACTCTGTCATTCAAACTCGGCTGACCTTGCAAATCAAGCGCCGGTTCAATAAATCGAATTTCGGTGAAACCTCGACTATCAAACAAGGTGGTGGTGTTTGAGCCTAGGTAGAAGTTAACAGCTGGTATGTAGGTTGCACTAAGCGTGTTATTGCCGGCTGCGAAATTTGGCGACAGCAGAATTGTGGCGTTCCAATATCCGTCTTGTCCAACAACGCCACCACTGACGGTAAATCCTAGCGATTCACCATTGATTTCAAACAGTATGTTTGCTGGTAGAGTTGTCCCGTCAATTTGCTCTAACCCACTACCGTTGTCAGAGATTATTTGCCCTGATATGTTAAATGCTTCACCGGCAACTGGATTAGCAGCCACATCATCGATAACCAAGAAAGTGAGTGATCTAACGTTGATGGTTGAGAAGTTGGCCCCTGCAGCTAATAAATCTGAACTGCCAGCAAATGTTATCGAAACATTGGTTAATCCAAGTGGCTGACTGAAAGGTATTGTGTGAGTAATGTTAGCAAATCCCTCGCCATCGGTTTGCACCGTGCCAATCGGCGCACCTCTGAAATCATAAGAAACATCATAGCCACTAAGGGGTTGGAATAGGTTCGAAGATTCCACCAGTTTTGAGGTAATATTGACACTGTCGCCCCGATTAACAACTATTGCGTTGAGCGGTTGAATTGCCTCAAACTGGGTTACTCCGAAGACAAATATTGGTGTTTCGACCGAAGATTCTAGGTAGAACTGGGAAGAGCCCTCTATCACTGATATTACCAATGTCTTAGCACCGCGCAGAGTTCCGTTGTTAGAGGTATCAGTGGGGATGGACATGTTGAATGAACCGTTAGTTGTAGTTGCAAAGGAACTAACCAGTGTCTCATTTTCGTTATTCAACCAATTTACGCTTAATTTGACAGAGTCAATCAGTGGCCGAGTGTTGTCATCATCATCAATCACCTGTCCGATAACATTGAAGTCGACACCTGCGATTACCGTTGTTGGAACATTATCAAGTCTAATGTCTGTGTTGCCTTGAATCGTAATGTTCACGGCCGTGCTATTGCTGGTGTGACGAGAATTACCTTTAGCAAGTATATCACTTACATCATCAGCCACTAAGATAAGAATCTCATATGCACCGGGTGCAATACCTGCAGCGGTCCAAGTGAGATTTGCTGTGCCGTTGAGGTCTGTTTGTGAACTGCCCATTGAAATATTTGAGCCGTTAAAATCAAAGTAGAATTCAACGGTAACACCACTAAGCAGACTAGAGTCTGCTAAATCGGTAACCAGCGCTGACAATTCGACATCGTTGTTGGTCAGAGTGTTCAGATCTCTCGTTGCGCCCAAATCGACGACAAATTCCGACTCAATTCCTACCAGAACAGTTGGTGTCGGTAGTGAAGAGATCGATTCTGTTGCTGAATCAAATATCGGTTCCTCTGAAGCATAGTATGGCCCTCCTTCGGGTTGCTGGCTGTAGAAGTCAAATCTTATTTCAACATCATATGCATTAGATGGTAGGATGGTAGGAATCGTGACATTTTCACTGAATGTTGATGTAAGATTATCAACCACTCCTTGGGCAAGATCAATATTTCTGCCATCATCAGTCACCATAACGATTGAATATTGCGAAATATTATCACCCAGGATGAGTGTTTGATATACTCCGTCAAATATTGTGCCATTGATCCAGACATTGTTACCCAAATGGGTCCAATTCTGACTCACCGAAATATTCCAGCCAATCTCAGCCTTGACCCTTAACAAGTCACTGCCTGAAGATGGAGCGTAATCGTCACTACCGTTGTATGAAACTGCAATTGTGTAATCCCCGGCAGACAAATTAGCATCGAGCGGGACAATTTTTTGCGTCTGACCAGAAAGGTTTGAACTGGTGTTGAACCAAATATTGTTGAAGATGAAATCATAGTCGCCGATGGTTGACCTGACTGTTTCTCCTCGGTGGTCAGTCGCAGTCATGCCAAAAATACCATCATAACCCCTTAGTTGAGGCGTTGATTCGAACTCAAACTGTAGGAAACTCTGCAACCGATATGGTGCTTCAGCGCTCAAATTTGCATCATCTGTGGCAGCAATGGTGACTGGAATGAAGCGTAACCTAACCTCAACCTCGCCGGCAGCAAAGGTGGCTAATTGCGCAGTAAGTGGTTCCTGAATTGCGAATGTCCCATTTACGGTTACATTGAAGATTTCACTCCACTCACCGAATGTCCCATTTTCTCGCATTGCCAACACTAGCTGTCCTTCCATGTCAATTGGAGTAAGACCGAGAGATGTGGCTGTGCCATTGACCCAAACATCTTGATTTACCACGAATATACTTTTGTTAGCAAGTGGGCCTTCAACCGTTGCTGTTAGATTAGGCGCCTCCCGAATGTCCAGCGTAATAGACAGATTTGACGGCCTAAGATGGTGTTCAGAAGTTACGATTGCTGGGTCAAATTCTTCTGCCCAACCTTCAAACCACAACTCTGCACTCACTAAGCCAAGGCTCTCAGTTTCAGCCAGTTCAACATTGATTGACCAAGCTCCTGATGGCGTGACTAAGCCTGAAATGTTATTGCTACCATTAACAGTAGATATGAAGGACAGGTAGATATTCGCATCGCCTCGGTCATATTGGTAATCCTCAGGCGCGTTTTCATAAGCAATCTGACCCTGTATAGTAGTGGTTGACCCTGCACCGACTACCGGTACACCGATTGCTAACGGGAAGTCTTGTGAAATTGCTGAATCATCCGTCATGTTAATCCAGCTGTCGTAAAGGATGACGCTGTCTGAGATTAGTTCAAACGCATTATGCTTGATTAACAATAGGTAAACACCCGGGTTGATAGCCACTGATAGTGTATCACTGAATGTGAAATTTCCATCGGAATCTGTTTGAATTTCACCTACTAGAAGATCCTCATTTAGCTGTGTTTGAGGGTTAAATCTTGGCACGAGATAAGCCATTAAGTCATAGTCAGGAATTGGCGTTGAATTGTCAGCAAATGCGAATTGACCTGAAAATTCAAACCGGTCTACTAAATCCCTGTCTATTGTTAGTTGAGTTATGGTCTGGTTGAGGATGGTCAAATTCTCGGCCGGCGGGCATGAGTCAAATGGTACCCATCCCAAATCTACCAGTCCAGACCCAGCATTGAAAGATAACTTTACTTCACCCCAAGAGGTATAATGCTGGGTTGAAACAGTGTATCCAACTCCATTCCACTCGCCGCCGACATATCCGGTTACATACCTCGCTGGTAGACCTGCAAGACGAGCCATAGTAACGAATGCTGCATTGTAATCAGTGCACTGGCCGAAACCATTGTTCAAAACGTAAGCTGTTACATCTTCGCCGGCTAGACGACTTGTTGGTGTGTGATAGAGGTTGAATTCTTGTGAATCATTACCAAGCCTCAGGAAATCACTGATTGATTGGGCAACCGTATAACCATCCTGAGCTGATGAATCCTGAATAATTGTGTTCACGGTTTCAGTAACCTGATATTCCGAGGCTTGTTGGTCGTTGAAGTAACTTGGGACTTCAAGTTGGTAATCATAGCCTTGGGTTGCTACTGTGTTGGTTGCTAACGATGACCAGTCGAAGAAGTACTCCTCCTGTCGGAGATTTAATCTGCTAATCTCACCAAAGTCGACATTGACATTGTGAGTATCATTTGAACGCTGAAGGGTTGCCGCTGGGTCAGACCAAAAAGTGATATTTCGATAGTAGGAGGAAACTGGGATGTTGCCAAGACCGATTAGTTCTTTGTAGGTAATCTCCCAATCAACGGTTCCGTTAGATAAACTACTATCAGGTAGTTGACTAAGGTTATCGACATTTGGTACGAGCGGAGAGTATGGGTGTACTTCGGCCAAACTGGCATAAGTGGAACCGGTGTAGAAATCGTTGGTGTTCAATCGCCATCGGTGCACCTGACTCACATCAACATTGCCAGTTGTATTATTTGCCCAAAAGACCACACCATTCTCAACAATATCGTCAGTGGGGTCAAACGGATCGTATGGTGAGTTTGCACAAAGTGTGCCCCAAAAGGCCACTGGACACTCATCACCATCAAGCATTCCACCACCATCGGTATCTGGATTAGTCCAATCTGTACCAGTTAGGTTTTCGATAGCATCTGGGATGCCATCACCGTCAAAATCTTCGGGCAGAACGTCATCAAGTGGATTAGACTCCGGATTTGTTCCGTCCGAATACTCCGTGCGGTCATCTACTCCACCACTATCGGTATCAAACACAGTAGGATTGGTAACCCAAGCATCCGCGCTACCGTTGCCAATGCCAATCCAAATTAAGTCACAGCCAGTAGTTTCCTCGAAGTAATTATTCAGTGTGTCACCGTCATCATCAAGTAAATTATTACACGGTTCATTGGGGTCGGTGAAATCAAACACCTCATCAAAGTCACTAACGCCGTCAGCGTCTGTGTCAACTAGACTTGGATTGGAGAACCAGCCATAGACACCGAGAATCTCTTCCCAATCGGCCAAACCATCACCATCCGAGTCCTCGAAATCATCATCACAATGTGCTTGTGTGGTGGTCAAAGTTCCTGCGGCAACGGCTTCAGTATGACAAAATGAGCCATTACGATTTACCACCTGAGTAACTCCTGGCGAAGGACCTACAGTAACGCCTACTAAGGCCTGACCTGAGGTTTGTAAATATCTGAACGGCGTGAGTGTTCCTGACACATTATACCAACCTTCACCGCCGTTTGGATTGAAGCCCGTAACGTCTTGGACAGACAGTAGTGAAGCTCCAGAATTCCAGCTGGTTATCGTCGTCTCAAAATCAATGAATGAGTCACATGGATCGGTACCATGGGTAACGTTCAACTCATCACCATCACTAACCCCTCCATAATCTGAATCGGCCACATCCCACAGAGTGCATGACAGATTTTCTTCCCAATTTTGAATTCCATCCTCATCAGCATCTCCGGAATCTTCTTTCCGTGTGGGATCAGTCTCACCTGGATCGACTACGCCGTTGCTATTGTTATCTTCCTCGCCGTCATCTAATTCATCATCATCGGTGTTGTTATCACGAGGGTCACTTGCTTGAGCAGGGTTACCATATAATCCGTTAACTTCAACTCCATCTGGGATGCCGTCATTATCGGTATCTGAAGAAGTGGGATCGGTGAGCAGGATTAGGGCCTCATATGAATCATTCAAGCCATCATTATCGCTGTCGGCACGCTGTGGGTTTGTTGAAGTAATGCCATCGACCTCTGCGGTGTAGGTAGCACAGCCTCCTGGACCTACTCCGGTTACAGGGTCACATGGTGATGTTGTTTCAGTTGGGTTACCGTCTGGACCTGGTCTAAAACATGGGACGGACCCACACATGGTATTCCACGTTGGATTGACATACTCCAGTAAATTTGTCAAACCATCTCCATCAGGGTCGCCATTAGGTCCATCAAAGTTTGATGGCGAAGTGGCATTGAGGCCGTTTGCTGCCTCCCAACCATCCGGCATTCCATCGCCATCTGTGTCCCAACCATTGACGTCTTCGTCGATTAATCCATCACCATCATCATCATCTGACGAGCAGTCAGCGTCGCCATCCCCATCAGGGTCTGCCAAATCCACTAAGCCGTCTTGATCGTCGTCAAAACCATTAGCGCAGATGTTACCAACCGGGTCCTCATCACACAGGATGGTGTTAGCGTTACCATCAGGGCCAGCATCGCCGCAACCCGGTCTCAGATATTGCATTGAATCCTCTTCATTCCAGTTACTAACTGGAACTGTCCCATTCCACCAAATTCCGTTGTCGAGCAGATTTGGTGTTCCCGGATTATCCCATCCAGTTGGCATCAAGTAGGTATATTCTTGCAAGTTCGACATGCCATCGCCATCAGGGTCACCGACTGCGCCGTCATCATTAGCACTGGATAGTGGATCCAGTCCATATCTCCACTCCCAACCGTCCGGCAAACCGTCATTATCGGTATCTGGATCGTTGGGGAATGAATTGATAAGATACTCTAAACCGTAAGTTAAGCCGTCTCCATCTTGGTCGGTCGTGGTGGCACTTGCATCAATTGCAAAGAAATTGATTGAGGCGACTGTTGACAGCAACATCAAAGCGGTCAGCGACAATGACTTCAACACATTTCTGTGTTCTAAAACCCGCAAATTCGCCGCCGGCCCTTGCATCAATGAACGCTTACGCATGGTATCAACATGGCTGGGCTGTTTTTATAATTCATAAGGCAAATGGTACGATGTTCATACAATATGTCGAACAATATACTGAATCAGGTTCAAATTTGATCTAATTCATCAAGCAGTTCAATGTCGTCGTCTTCGACAACTGGAGCAGGAACATCGAGCTCTACCTCTTCGGAATCATCAAGTGTTTCTTCCAGTGAATCATCCACGTCATCGACAAACTTTGCGCTTGCGGAGTCATACCTGCCCCTTCGATAGACTGCTAGAATGAAGAGCATTACTAATCCAGCCCCTAAAACAAGTGTTTGGGGTTCAGGGTCATACAATTCATTGACAAAACAATTCAAACCACTACACTCCGTTTTGAAATTGAACACTGAAAGTTGAGTAAACGTTGAATTGTATGGCACCTCATCATCCATTGGCGTTACTCGGAGGATAAATTCAATGTCATTTCCGTCTTTTAGATTATCCGGGGCTGTGAGTTCAACAAAGAAATCTTTGCTGGTATATGCGGGCATGG
>Ga0160422_10000147_pt1 | contig 40641 bp, 40 predicted proteins | sample Fk160mmetaG_FD_108192 | JGI IMG/M metagenome (GOLD analysis project Ga0160422, IMG submission 108192) | Marine microbial communities from the Central Pacific Ocean - Fk160115 60m metaG | ecosystem: Environmental > Aquatic > Marine > Oceanic > Photic zone | place: The Central Pacific Ocean... | reverse complement strand
GAAGAAACAGAAGCACGTATTGCTTATATGGGTGAACTTAAAAAGATTTATCCTGATACTTATAAGAAACACCCTGAATATAATGTTAAACTTCTTAATGTGCCTTATGCACTTAGGGCTTCTGAAAAATGGACGTCTCTTAAAGATGATTCTACAATTGATCGTAAAATCCTGGCGGGAACTACTTTTCTTAAACCAAAGAAAGTTACTGCTTTATTTCAAAATACTGAAACAGGCCCTAGAAGTTTAATTAAAGGTTGGGACAAAGAATATATTAGTGTATTTAATGATAATGATATGCGTTCATCTGAATTTATTGATGGTATTAATACTATACAACAAACAGCATGGGCTATTAATCCTACCGTATTAGCTATTGTTAAAACTAAATTCCAAGATATCTTGCATGATGAAGGTGAAATGCCTGAAGAAGGCGACCCAGCTGAAGTAAAAATAGCTCTTTCGCGTCTTATGAAAGAAGATACAAAAGAAAATCGTAAAGCTTATAATGAAGCTACTGAGAAATGGAATAAGAAACTTTTAGTACTTCGAGCGCGTTCTAAAAACTATGCTCTCAAAACTATTATGAATAAAGCTGAAGTTATTAGTTCATCTGTATTCTGGCAGTACGCTGATTGTGATTACCGTGGTCGCCTTTATTTCTTAGAGCCTTACCTTAACTTTCAAGGTAACGATCTTGCTAGAGGACTTATGATGTTTGCTGATGGCAAGCCAATTGGAGAGGACGGTATTAAATGGCTTGCTATTCACACTGCTACTTGTTATAATCAATCTTACGAAATTGATGATATCCCTGAATGGGTAACATCCGATTATAAGGCGTATCTTAAAGAAGAAGGTTTGCGTTCTATTTCAGTAGATAAAATGACCTTGCAAGATCGCGCTCGTTGGACATATAATAACCTCGTTGTAATCAATAGCACAGCTCAAGAAGGTTTAATTCATGGTGAAAAACCATTTAGCTTTCTTGCGGCTTGTATTGAAATGATTCATGTACAAAATAATGGGCCAGAACATATTACGTTCCTCCCGATTCCTATTGATGGATCTAATAATGGTTGGCAGCATCTTGCAGCTATTTCTAAAGATGCTCAAGCAGGTAAACTTGTATCTCTTATTGATACTGAAATTCAAAGTGACTTTTACGTTAAAGTTGCAAAAGAACTTTATAATGTTGTTCAAGAGGAAGAAAACGAAAGATTAACTAAGCTTCTTAAAGATATGCCTATGCGGGATATACGCAAAGGTATTGCTAAACGTGCGGCTATGACTAGAGCATACTCCTGTGGCGCAAAGCGTATGTCTGTGAGCATGTATGCAGATTGTTATAAGGAGGGGTATACAGAAAAATATGGCATCACTATGATTGACTGTATAGCACTTAGTAATAGTATTATTAAGGCTATCGACAGGGTTTGTCCTGGTCCTTTAGCTACAATGGCGTACCTTCAAGAGGCCGCAGTCCACCAAGTGAATTATCGTAAGGAAATAGATGATCGCAATGTACACCTTCAATGGTGGACCCCTTCAGGATTTCTAGTAATATATCAACGTAATCGACAAGAAGCTATTAAGCATCGTGGACGTATTGCTGGAAAACAAATTAAACATGTTGGTCGAGTAGACACTCATATAGCTGATATTGGTGCTTATATTTCGGGTATATCACCTAACTTTATTCACTCCCAAGATGCTGCACATCTTATGCTTGTAGCTTCTAAATGGGAAGGATCGTTTGGTGCAGTACACGATAGCTTTTCAACACATGCTTGTGATATTGAAAGACTTTCAAATGTAGTTCGTGATTATTTTGTTCGACTATATGACTACAAAAACTTTTATAACGAAATTAAGGAGGCATTACTGACAGAACCCGAAGGGTTTGAAACGGAAGTTCCATTAGGTTCTCTCGATGTCAATGATGTTTACAATTCAAAATACTTTTTCTGCTAGAGGAAGACATGAAGAATTATAATTACCTAGCTCTTCAAGGATGGGAAGTAGACGATATGGATATCATTGAGGAGTGGGGATTAGATGCTAACTTAGCTTTTACCCCCCAGATTAATGATGCATACTTAGATGCATTATACAAAGTAACTTTAGAAAATTATTTAATCTCAAACGTTGATGAAGAATTTGCTTCACAAAAAGCTCATGAGATTTATCAAGAAACAAAATGCATGATCGATGCATTAATGGAGACCCCTAATGATTGAAGAGAAACAAAATCATAATTTGCTTGCGCTTAAAGGAATGGATGTAGATGATATGGACTTTGTTCAGGAATATAATTTACCTGTAGAAGTAGCTTATACTAAAGATATTCACGAAGCTATGATTGATAGTGTTTTTAAAAAGAATATTGAAGATGGTATAATGATGGGTCACACCCAAGCTGAAGCCACTAAGATTGCTGAAGAACAACGAAAGAAAATTAGAAGCGAAGTTGCTTCTTTTTATTAATAAAAAAATCCCCCGTAGATCTCAATTAAGAGTTCCACGGGGGCATTTTTTATTATTATTATCGTGAGTACTTTGGACTTATATTTCCATATTGTCCATTATAAGTATTGCGATAGTCAATTGGTTTAAGTTCATTAAACCTCTTTTTATTTTCTTCAATAGTGTTTGCAACACTATTAGTTTTCGTTTGTCGATCCAAACCATCTTTACCAACAGCCAAATCAAATAACGCTTTAATTTGAGAACCAGTTAAGTAATAATTATTTTCTGCTAAATTCATTTCAGGGGTTGGAAACCCAAGAGAGTAAGCAGCAGTTAATACTTTCTTTTGTTTACGCGATAAACCTAACCCTTCTTCTTTAGCTTGAGCAGCTCTATCTTGAATATCTTTAAAGTATGCGTATAATGATTTAAATTCCGCATTAATTTTTGCAGGATTAAATTGATAACGCGAATCATCTTTTACTTTTTCTTTAAAGTTTCGTTCGGATTCTTCGAAATTCTTATTAAATTCTTTAATAATATTTAATTTATTATTTTGAATTTCAAACTCAGAATTTAAAGATGTAACATAATCGAACACTGAAGTTGGGTTTGTAATTACTGCATCAAAGATTGGAATAACATAACGAGGATTTTTTACAAAACCATTTGTATCTGAAATATCTCGATTAGCTCTTATTATAGCATTAAGCATCGTAGCCGCATCAAGACCTTGTACAAATAAAACAGGAGCTTGTCTTGCTTGTTCTGAACCTGCAACAGGTATTGAATAACCAATTAACCCTGTTTTATTATCAATAACCCTTTGAGTAATTCCTGCACCGTTAGCACTAGGTTTAACTGTTCCTAAAGCCACGACATCGCCAGTACCTAATTGTACTGTTAGTGGATTTCCATCTTCATCAAGAGTAGGCGAAAATTGTTCTGATCCTAATTTTTGAAAGCCACCTGTTCCTGGAGTTATAATATAACCTTGAGTATCCATCAAAGCAAATGCTCTGCCAGTTACTTGCAAGGCTTTTTGAAATGGTAGATTCAAAGTTTCTTGTAATCCAACGCCAACAATTTTGTTAATTGAAATAGCAAGATCTAAATCATTATTAAAATCATAAACATTCATTAACGTATCACGCAATGGTGGGTTATCTCTAAGAAAACCTATAACCGAACCTAAATGAAAACCAAAATATTTACCATAAGATGTTTCCATAAGAGGTTGTTTAGTAAATTCTTTTAATAAATTCTCTTTTGTTATTGTTCTTCCTAGTCTTTCACTTTTTTCACGAGCAGATTTATCTAAAGCTTTATCAAACAAACTTGAAAATTCGGAGTCAAATACAAAATCTCCTTTTGCTTTAAAATTATTTTCAAAAGCTTTTCGGAAATCTTCAAATGTTTGTGCTTCTTCATCTGTAGAAAACATGCCACCACGTTCCATACCAGTAGTATCAAACATTTGTCGTGCGATAATAGTCAATCCATTTTGTTTCCCATCGTGTTCTGTTTGTCCAATAGAAATAAACTGACCACTAGGCGATTTAAGTGCTTTTTCGTAATTAATTAAATCAATGAGTGATCCTATTTTAAAATGGAATTCACCCTCTTTAGCATTTATAAAATATTTTTCAGCAAAATTACTATCTGCAAATAAAGCTTCTACTTGATTCTTTTCAATAGCATCTAATATTAATTCAGCATCACCAAGAAATGTTTCATTATTTATTGCTTCTTCAAATCGAGCAATAGTTTGTTCAACAGGGGCATCGCCCATATCAAAAAGATTTCTTGCTGTAATATATTTAAATGCATCTAAAAGACGAGGATCATTTGCACCCTTAGTCGAAATAAGAACAGGTTCAGCACTATTAATTACTGATCGAGTAAGCTTAGAATTTTGTGCATTAAGCATAGATTGAGCAATAAACATACGACCATTAGTAGGAGTATGCATATACTTATTATAAAACGCAGTACCACTATCAGCATAAGAAGTAATAAATTGAGCTTCTAATTCAGTGTGTCGGATAGCTATTGACATAGCATCTGCAGTAATTTGTCTTGCTTCATTATTATCAGCATAATTTACTGAAGCCTGTTCCATAATTTTATAAAATCTTCTATCACCAAGTCCAATAGCATTAGCCATAGGGTGATCAGAATAATCTAATACCGTGTTAGGGTCGTTAACCGAAAAGAATTGACCTGTATAATTACCAAATTGGTCTTGTTGAGCTGTTGTTAATACCCCAAGAACGCCTGTAGTAGTTATATTACCAAGCAAAGGATCTATTTTATATAGAACACCAGCAGCAATATCTTTACCTCGATTAAATTTTTCAAGAGGACCAGGAGTTCCCTTTCGAGAAACTCCTTCAATAGAACTAAGAATCTCAGATCCTTTCCCAACAGCCGTACCATTTACTAATCGAACTAAACTTGGTTCTGAGATAGTATCAGGCTTTATAATATTAAGAACAGGCCTTGCTAGATTAAGACGATCTAATCCATACTCAGAAATATTATAAATAACTTCATTATTATTTCGAGTTGTTTGGGGAGTAACAAATCCTGCCGCTTTCAAACCAGAAATAAATACTTGGTCTAAACCAGAAGCTTCCGATTCGGGTAATGCACCAGCACCTAAACGTTTTAAAGCTTTATTAATAATTCGACCTCGCAAATCATCAAAGCCAACACCTTCATTTGCAGCAACAATTTGTTCGCGTATTGCGGGTGTTTCTAAAACAGGCTCACGAGAAACAGTTTCATCTACACCAAGAGCAATTTTACTTTGTTCTGGGTTAAGAACTTCTTTTGCTTTAGTATCGCGTTTCTTTGCCATTTCATCAAGCAAAAATAAACTCTCAATTGCTAATGCATTACCAAGTCTACGATCTAATTGATTTGTTTCTATATCAATAATACCTGTATTTCTTAAGGCAGTACTTATACGAGTAGAAACAGCATCTCCTGATGAAAACATCGGAAGAACTGCAGACTCAATAGTTTTAGTTAAAGTATTTGACAATCCTGTTAATGCTGAAAGATTATCAGGCCCGACAGGTGGAGCATCTTCCTCCATAATACGACCACTAAGTTCTTGCGCCGTATCAATAGATTCTTTAAGCTCCATTTCATTTCTAAAATCAAGATTAATATCTAGAGCTGCACCTTGTTCTTGTAACTCAAAGTTTCTAAGAACTACATCTCTAGCTTCGTCAAAAGTTAATCCTTGACGATCCATTAAACCTTGAATATAACTATTTAATTCAGAAGGACCAATACCAAAACGAGAACCAGCACGTTCAACTGCTGCTGTTCTTAATGTTGGATCTACACTTTCATCTATAGCTGTCGAAATATCTTGCCCTACCCCAAATGTAGCGGATGTTTGAGTGCCACCAATAACATCAGGAGTAACTGCTAAAGGCAAACCCTCCCGTTCCGTACTAAGCCCCGAAGATATATCTCCAATAGTAGGTACAGGTGGAGCATCTTCTTGCGGAACTATTTGCGGAATAGGAGGGGCTTCTTCAAGGAATCCTGTCGTTGGTACAGGAGCAAGATCGCGAGGCATAGCCCCCTCATCTTTTTGTGTTACAACAGAAGCTGTAGGTTGAAGACCTAATTCACGATCAATATCTTGAGTTGTGAATGGTTTAATTACTTCACCTGAAAGCCCCTTTCTTACTCTTCCTCTTGCCATATTTTTTTCCTATAAATTTAAGACGAAATCTTCTACATCTTCGCCCAACTTTTGTCTAGTTGAAGTTAATACTGAAAGTCCAGGAACTAATTTAGCTCCCTGTGATACCGTTTTCTCAATATCACCTTGAGAAATTCCAGATAATACTTTGCCAACAGTTGAAATATTTCTTGCCCCAGGTCCTGCTTCGCCTAAGATAATACCCATCAAACCATCATTCATACCGCCGTATAAACTAAGTGGAGTTAATTCAACAATACGTTCTGTTTGTCCAATTACCCCTGATGAGTATATTGCTCTTTGAGCATAGTCAAAACCACTCATATATGGAGAAGGTTCTCCGTACTTCATTAAATCTTTAAGATATTGTGAAGCAGCACCTAAACCAATCATCATAAATACTAATGCAGCCGTTTCATATTTAACACGAGTTGTTCCTTTCATCAAATAATCACGATAAATTTTAGGCATTACTACTGAGGTGAAGGTTGATATAAAGCCATTAAATTGTAAGAGCATTTGATAATGTGGATCTTGAAACATTAATGGGCGATTCATTGACTGTGGATTTTGAATTCGTTCATTAGTAAATTTATAAACAGCTTGATCCATCATATCAACAAATGTTTCTCTAAAAGCAATACGATCTGCTGTGTCTCTATCTTTAAAATCATCAGGGTTTACCCCAATAGGATCTAAAAATGTTCTTTGAGAATCAGAATCATAACCTTGTTCTTCAAGTAGACTAACTACCTGAACAAATTGTCTAACATTAAGACCCAAATCATTTAACTTAGCAAAAGCTTCTAATTGAGCGTTAGTAAATTTATCAAAATCAAAATTTGAATCAGCATCTAAAGGAGCATTTTTTAAAGTATCTAAACCTTCTTGAATAAAATCTACAGCAAACCCTGCCATAGTAGCTCTTTGAAATTGAGTTAAATCTTTAAGACCAGTAAGTTTAAGAAAAGTTTCTACATACCAACTGTGTGTAACATTTCTGTCACCTGTAGCAACACGAGCTGCTACATCTGTTTGAGATGTACCAAGACCAACACGCTCCATACGTTGTTCGCCTTCAGTAAGTTCTTTAAACATAGGATTAAAGAAAGTTATTAGCTCTTTAAAGAATGATTCAAAAGCTTTTTGAAAATCATTATTACCTTTGATACCTAAAAATATCATTGCTGTTTCTGGAATAGAAGATAATGCGGCTAAAGGCAAACCGATAGTAATAGAAAATGCATTAAGTCTATTTTGAATAGCGGCTAATGTAGCTGACTCAATTCTATTAAAATTACCATGGTTAGCATCAATAATAGATTTAGCTAAAAACGCATATTTTTCTGCTTTTTCTGTACCCAATTCACCTTCTATTCTTCGAATTAAGTAATCTAACTTTCTACCTTGATATCCAAAATATTCTGTTGACGCAGTAAATTTGGCTGCTTCATTAATTATAGCATCTATATTTGAAAATATATCATCTTGTTTAAAGAAGTTAAATTCTTCTTTTAAACTTGGATCAAGATTTTTATCTTTTAAATTCAATCTTCCTTGTTTTTTATCCATTCCTGGAGCAGAAGGGACCATAAAACTAGGTAAACCTGAATTTTTACTTACAAGAGAAGCATCAAGAGAAGCTAACAAAGGATCACCTTTCGGATTAGTTCCTGTAATAATAGTATTAATTAAAGCATCTGCATCTTCTTTACTTAAATTAAAAGCTTTCATAACAAAAGCTCGAAACTTATTTTTATTTTTAGCTACTTTTTTAGGATCAAAAGAAGGTTCGTTAATCCATGCATTTTTATCAAAAGGATTAAGTTTTAAACCAGGACCTTCTTCCCCATATACTTGACTTACTTCCTCATAAACTGCTTTATAAGCTTCTTCTATGTTATCAATTTGATCTCTTAAAGTTTTTAATCCTTCTGGGGTAAGAAATTTAGCTGGAATTTTTACTCCTTGAGCTTTTGCTTTTGCTTCTAATTCTGCAATAGCTTCGGGTGTAATCCCACCTTTTTCTGCTGCATTATCAAATCTTTCTTTTCCACCCCATTCGTGAAAGATAGTAAGAATCCTAGAAGCTTTACGAGTGCTAAAAGGAGTTACAAATTTAGACCCTGAAATAAGTCTAACTGCTTCATCATATCTAAATAAAGATCTAAAGTTTGCTTTAAGTTGATCTTCTCTGCCTTTAAAATTACGGCCACGATAAATCATGCTTGTAGCTGCACCACCGACTAGACCTAAAAGTTGTCTAAGAGATCTAGACTCTCTTAAGTCATCAACATTTGCAATTCTTTGTTCGGTTGCTTTAAAAGCGTTTTTAACTCCCGAACCAATTATAGAGAAAATATCTGGGACCCCATTAATAGATCCAAAAATATTTTTTATACCTCGTTTTTCATCAATATGTTTTTGAGAAAATTCAGCGGCCCCTCGTAAACCTTCGGGTTCACCGCTTTGTGCTTGTCGAAGTTTATCAAGAAGTCCTTTAATAGAGAAATCTTCTCCAGGATTTTCTTTTTGCAAATCAATTGCTAATGCTTGGAGATCGTTTAAACGTTGTTCTTCAGGAATACTTAAATCATCGCGCAACATTTTGATTCGACCAGCTTCTCTAGCTCCACCAGCCGCACCAAAACTGAAACCTACACCGCCCCCTCCGAGGCCAGCATTAAGTATTCTATTTTTAAATTCACGATGATTAAACTCTTGAGTACCCATAGCAGTTGAAGTAGAATAACCAATGCCTTCTTGTAACATTTCTGTTACACCTTCACCAACAAAACCTCGGCCACCACCTTTAATTGCTCTTGAAATAAGAGAATTTTGTACTACATCATCAACATTTAAACCTTTGACATATTTAGCCATGTCTCCGATAGCTTCTTTTGAAGCTTTCTTTATTGCTGCATCGGCAGCTTGTTCGCTGCCTAGTTTACCTACAAGGTAAGCTCTAATTTTGTCGCGCCCTTCTTTAGTTAACATTGAGCCGCCGCTAAAAACAGCTGAAAGACCTAAGAGATCAAGTGCTGTCATTGCAACACCTGCACTCATTGAAGCCGCAACATCTTTGCTATCTCGATTTCCTTCAATTTCGTTCCACACTGTACCAGCATGAACAGGAAACATTGAACCAAAAGCTAATGGTTTACCAACAACAGGAACTAAAGAAGCAGCAGCCATAACACCTAGATAAGGTGCAGACATGGCTGTATTATTTAATAAGTATGAGAAACCATCCCAAACATTATCAACATCTTCATAATCCAAAAGTAATTCAGGGGAGTCTTTTAAAATAGCTCGTTGTCTATTAACACCTCTAGCCCCAAAAGTATCTAAACCTTCTAAGCCTGTTGCTTCACCAAGCATTTCAGTAAAACCAAAAACACTTTCTTTCATTCCTTGAAAACCAGCAACAAAGGCTTCTGGTGTTTGATCAAAAATATGATTGTTATAAGCTTGATTTTCTAGATTTCGATCGCGACTCCTAAAAGCCACAGAGGAGTACATATCAGCCCCAAAAGGATTACTAGCAATTTCTCTTTCATCAAGAGCAGTTACTTTAAATCCTAGGTTTTCATTTATTTTCCAGGCAGGGCGATCGTCTCCATAAAGTTCTCTTCGAGCTACCCCTTCTTGATAAGCTCGTATATCAGCTTGAGTAGAATGTTGTGTTACATCAACAATGCCTTTACGATGGAGTGCTTCCGATAGTCTACGTCCTTGAGCATCAACATCGATAACAATCTCTCGGCCTCTATCATCATACTCTCCCGTACCTTTTTGATAAATAAATTTACCTTCTCGCCTAACTTTATCGATAGCCGCTAATTCTAAATCTACATTAGCTTCAGGAGGTTTTATTTCAAGCGTAGTAGGATTAAACAAACCTTTTTCACGCGAGTTAAAACCAACACTCCGAAAACGTTCACCATCTATATTTCGAGTAGTATCACCATCAATTCTACGGCGAGATTCATTTGTATCTAAATCGAAAATCTCAGGACCTTGTGGATCTACTTTTTTAACTCTTACTGTTGAATCAGAACCAACAGGTTTTAAGCCAGTCGTTTCAATAACTTCTTCAGGGCTTATTCCGCGATCTTTAGCCATTTCTCGGATTATTTTATATGGAATCCCTTTATTCTGACTAAGAATCCCAAAGGTAGCCGAAGGCATATAAAATTTTTGGTCATCAAGTATTGCCATGATTGACCTCCTTATTTTATTCCTAAATCACGTTTAACACTTTCATCTTCGTTTGCCATTGACTCAACAAAGAAAACAAAAGGAGAATAACCTTTTCCAATATCTAGAGTTTCAAGTTTGTTTGAGGGTAATGCATTATAACGTTGTTTCAAATTATCAAAAATATTATACAAATTTTCATAATAAGTTGGTTCTGTTTTATTTATTCCAAAACGTTTTTCTATTGCTTTCACCATTTTTGCTACTCTATAAGCACTAGCATTACCTATGTCCGAAGAATTAAGAGAAATCTCTCCTGTTCTAGGATTTCTTACCATTAACGTTAATTTTTCAGCGTTATAATATTCTCTGAAAGTAGGTGCGCCACCACCAAAACGTTCATCTTTAGGATCTTCTCTATATTTTACTTTATCATCATAAAATTTTTTAGCAGCAGTATTAGACACCATCCTTAAAGCATTATTAGTTGCGGGATCGATACCTAATCTTATAAAATCAGTTCTTATAATATCTTGTAAAGTATTACCAATACCCGTAGAATCTATAACTATTGGATCTTGACCTGGATTTTCAGAATTTAATGCAGCTACTGTAGCTTCTAAATCTTTGGTTATGCTATCAGCAACTTTATTACGATCATGATAATCTGGTTGATAATCAACATATCGATCGTTATTTACAACTGCTGTATAAGGCAATATATCGTCACCTATAAGTACACCAGCTTGATTATCACCGAAACTAATAACATTAAGACGTTCACCTGTTAGCGTATCATAAATAAAAGTGCCTGTAGGTTTTCCTGCTCCTGCAAAAGCAGAAGTTTCACCTGCATTTTCTAAGGCATCAAGATAAACTCCTGTAGCCGCTTCAGCACCTTTAGCTCTGCTCTGATTAAGTTCAGCAGTTAAGCCATAAGTAATTAAAGTTTTAGCCAAAGTTTCTGGGTCTAATCCTGTCTTAATTCCTTCCATCAAAGAAGTTCCAAGATTACTTAAGAAAGAACTACCCTTATTATCATCATCTTTATCACCAGTATTTTTATTAGTATTAGTAGATGAACCATCAGGAGATATAATAGATATATCATCTAGAGTTAAACTATTATTATTAATTCCAGAAGCTGGTGTAGCAGAAGGAGCAGGAGGAGCAGGAGGTTGAGTAATTAGATTATTATTTTGAGCAGTTGGTGTACCTGATTCTTGTCGTCTTAAATTATAAATTTTTTGAGCCGCATCTTGTTTAGGTACAGTTTCACCGAATCTAATAATTTCCATTAGTTCTGCATCACTCATATCTTCTAAACGTGGAATAACTGCAGAACCTCCAAATGATGTTTTAAACATTTGGCCACCAGTTAAGTTTGGTCTATCAGCGTACAATTCTTCTTTTGTAAACCCTTCTGGATTAGTTACAGTAGCTTTACCTGTTCCTTGTTGAAACCCTTGCATTGATGGAACAGCTTGCATAGGCATTGGGACAGGCATATTATAATTACGCATAGTCTCATCAAGTGCGGCCTGTTTCATATTAGCATCAGCTGTATCTTCAAGATGTTTACGACCTATTTTTTCAATAGTAGCACGGGTACGATTTTTTGATTCTATTTCGTAACCCATTTGTTTCAAAGCTAATTCGTTCATGCCTTCCACTACAGGAGGAATTTCCATTGAAGGAACTGCCATAACACTTACACTTGTTGCGCCATGTTCATAACCCATATGATCTTCATCTCTCATAAGAGTACCATCGGGCATCATATGCATACCTTGGGGAATATTCATATTACCTCCCGCGAAACCAAGTTTCTTCTCATCGTACATTATTGCTTCTTTCCCATTTACAGGAACACCATTAGCTTCGGCCATACGATTTTTCATACGACCTTCAGCAACCATTCGTTGTATTGCAGGTATATTATCAGGGTCTTGCGCGGCTGACGCAGGGATAACTGCTTCCCCTGGAGTTAACATTGCAGGAACAGTATCACTAGGGCCTGCTTCTGGGTTTTGTGGTCTCGAGGGAATAAAGGGTGGTATAGACATAATATACCTCCTTAATTTAAAGGAATTGCAAACTTAGCAGAGAATCGATTTCCATCAGGATTATATTGAATCTTACCAAATCTATTATTAGCAGCTAATCCATCTTCACCACCGCTTACATTAAAGCCAGCAACTTGACCTAATGGAATTTGTGTATTAGAATATTGTTTTTGTAAATTTCTTATTACAGCTAATGGGGCAACTGCTCGTTCTATTGTAGGATTCTCGCTAATAAAATTTTGAATTTGACCTTTAGCTTGATCTTTTACTCCTCGCATTACCATTTTTCGAAGAGCAAGTTCTTCATCTGTTACAAAATCACTACCTTCTCGATAATTATTTGCTAAGCCTTCTTTCATTCTTTTTTCAAATTCTTCTCGAGCATCTTCATTTACTTGTTTAGTTAATTTAGAATGTTCAAAATCAGCTACACCGCCATCAGGCAATGGTTTATAATCAGTAACTTCTGTTGTACCATCTTCTAAAAACCCACCAGTAAGAAGACCTGCTAATGGTCCTGCAACTGCAGTAACACCAGCTTGGATAGCCGCATTAGCTAAATCACCTTCAGATATCTCACCTTTAGTAAGTAGATTAGTAGCTAAAGAACCAGCCGCCCCACCTACTCCTTGTCCAACAGCTTCGCCAACCGCTCCTTTAACACCTTCTTCACCAAATTTAGAAGCAAATTTTTGGGTTGCTTTTTCTGTAACATCTTTACCAATTTCTTGACCAATAGCGGGTGCTACTGTATCTTTAATAACATTTGGTTGTTCTACCATCTGATGATGTTCTATTGGTTTAGGAAGGGTAGCTGTTATTTCTTCTTTACGTTCTTCAGGAGGTAACGCATCAAAACTAGCACTGTAACTCATACTTGGAGTTCCATAAGAATACCCTAAAGGTGATACCATTTTATTTCCGTAAGCATAACCCATAGGCATCATGCCATCTTGAAAGCCAAATACTTGACCTGCAATTGTATCTTCAGCTAGTTTTTTTAATTGGTCACGACCTTCATCGTTAGCTAACATTCCTACAACACTTTGAATCCCACCAGCATATCCCATTGAATGCACTTTATTTTTGCCATGGGCATAACCCATTTGCATATCTTTTTTCTTACGCATTATTTACCTCCACCACTTGAAACGGTAGTTGAAGTTTGTGGTGCTTGCTTCATGAGATTAAAGATTTCTTGCACTGCAGTTTTAGGTGCATCTACTTCTGCTTGCGCTCTTTCTTGTTGTTCTTTAGCGACACCGCGAAGTATATCAATATCTGCTTGCATCATTCTAGATGTAGTAGGAGCTAACTGTGCAGCTTTTAAAGCTGCCATTCGCCGTTGTTGATTGTCTAATTGATCTAATTTAGATAATTGACCGCCTAACATTGCCGAGCCTGTTTCTTGTGCATCACGGATAGCAAGTAAGTTTCGTGCGCCCCCGCCTCCTCCGCGAAGAGAAGTATTTGCATCTTGCCCTCTTTGAAAAAGACCCATTCGTCTTCGAGCATTTGCTGCAATAGCATCTTGTTGGGCCGCTAAATTTGTAGGGCCAAACATACCTTGTCCTGTAAGAGCATCTTCTGATGTTTGTCTTACAGTCTGTCCATAATCTCGAAGATCATCTGCTCGTTCTTCAGCTAAAAATTGCGATTCTTGGAATAATCTTCCAAGCGGAGCTAATTGCCCGAAGATATTGTTAGCTATGCCTGCAGTAGCTTGGCCTGCAGCCGCTTTAGCTAAAGGCGAAAATTCTGGAGCTACACCACCAGTAGTGGTTTGACTACTACCGCCACCTTTATAACATATATGACCATTGAGCTTTTTATCAAGCCATTCGTTGTCGGTCTCGATAACAATGCCCATGAGGTCTTGGAACATTTCGTTTTCGTATTTCATTGTGTTTCCTCAATTTTTGAAAACTCCTCTTACCGAGGTGTTAAGGACGATATTACTCTCTTTACTAAAACGTTTTTTAATATAATTACCAAACTTAAGACCAGCATCGCCTTTAGCTCGAATAGTGTCTGCTCGCCAATTTGTTATACCTAATTCAGCATAATGATTGATGAATTGATTAAAAAGTTTTTCAAAGACCTCATGATATTTTTCATAGGTCATATCTGTGCAAACATCTTTTAAGTCTGCGACATACGACCCATCGTACCAATTTGAAAAATAATTAGCTGTTAAAAAGCCTAAGAGTTTATCACCATCGTAACCACCGATTGCAATACACCCTGACGCTGGGTCTTTAGCTTGTTGATAAAGATTGAGTGTATTTGAAATCCAAACATACTCGTTATAACCGTAACCTAAACCATCCTTATTAGGACCTTTAGCTTGCGGTCCAAAAACTTTTTCGCAAAGAGAAATTAATTGACAAATATCATTGTCCGATATATTTCTAATAAAAATCATTGTGTCCTCAATGTAGGGGGATCCCGAAGAATCCCCCTATGTATTTACGTTTTACCGCGAGATTCTGCTCTTTCGGTTTTAAAACCATATCCAGAAACTTTCCACGGTGTTGTGCTACTTGATGTAGCATCTTCAATTCGAATGTTAAATACCCTTCCATTTTCTCGGAAGTCTAATTTATATTCACTATCAAAATCAAATACTTTACCCGTAAGTGAAGTCAAATCTATTTTTTCGCCAGGAGAATCTGAACCTTTAAACTTAACAAGTAAATTACCTTCATCAACTAACAATTGAACGTAAGAAATATCTTTCTTATATTCAACAGAGTTATCAATAGGCAATTGTATTCTCTCTACAAAAGAATTGTAAGGAGAACCTACAACACTATTCGGTGGATCAGCATTAAATGTATAACCAATGCCTTCACAAAGAATAGATGTTTGATTAGCAACAATTGGATAAAACTTATTTAAATTAAAAGAATTAGCTGAATAAGGTCTATCTGCATCGGTAACTGTATCTAGTGCAAGAGTTGTACTAGGAATTGCACCGCTACCCGCAATATTGTTTCCATTAGTTCGGCTTACACTATTACGCCCACCTTGAGTTGTTTGAGTATCAAAAGTAAAAGTAATATTATTAATTTGTTGACTCAAATCATTTGTAGTTATAGATAAAATTGAACCAGCGGAAGTTGCTGATAAAGCAGGGACTGCAGATGAATTTAAAATACTTGCAAGTCCTGATGCCATACTATCAGAATTACCTGCTGAAGGTAGAATTGTTGATTGACTTACGGTTGTATTAGCATATTGAACTGCTACTGTAATTGATGTTGGGTTAATTACAGGATAACCTATTTGAATATCAGCTGGAATAAAGTTTCCAGATTTATTAGAAGCGGCATCAAAATTAGTACCAGTTGCAGCACTCGAAGCACTTCCTGTAACACCAGAACCATACGCTACTGCTTTAACAAATACTGCACGATCAGTAGGATATACTACATCGTTAGCAGTAATAGTTGAAGTTACTCTATCTTTAAGAATCCAGTCAGCTACATTAGAAGTTAATGTAACTTTGAATTGATTTCCTGTAGCAGTTCCAGAAGCTGCAACGCCTGTATCAGTTACAGTTGCACTCCAATTAGCCCAAAATGCATCAATACGATTTTTAATCGAATTTGCTACATCTTGATTAGTAGTACCGCCTGCATCAAAAGTATCTTCAAAAGGTCCTGTATTACCACTATTATCTCTAGATGGATCTACAAGTGTTAGTGTTACTGCTTCATCAGAACCTTGAGTTGTAATAGAAGCATTAATATCAGGAATATTCCCTGCACTAATTACATTTGAACCTTGAGTATAATCAAAAGATATTACAGCATAATCAGTATAAACAGAATCTGCTGGCGCACCAGTCCCAATTGGGTAACGACCTTGTGCTGTTGCAGTAAAAGTTATTGTATCATTTGAAGTGTTATGTGATGCACCCCAACCATCGTTAGTATCTGCTTGAACAGCAGTTGCTACTCGATCCATTACGCTTTCAATTGTTTCCCCTGTTCTTGTTGTTAAAGATGTTAATGTTCTATTAAAAGGATCTTTAACTATTAAAGTATCAGGTGTGTTTGTAGAATCAGCACTTAAAGCATCACTAAATGTAAACGTATTATCAGTTCCACTTAATGATCCAGGATACGATGAATTTGTTGTATTAATATTAGTAACAGTTATTGAATAATTCTCAATATCATTTGAAGCAATACGAACTACATAATCCGAACCAATTGCCCCTGAAGAACCATTATCGTACCAATCAGGTTCATTAGTCATAAAAGCATTATTATTAATAGTAGTAATAATTTGATCTCTAAGATATTGACCTACTTGTGAAGCAAAAGTGTTTTGTGCGCCACTAAGAGTTATATTAGATGAATTAAACAATGGCGTAACATTAGTTACTTCATTACTTTGATTATCATGAATTTGAATTCTATATTGAGTAAAGAAAGTTCCTTGCGCTGTTCTAGAACCTGTTGAAGTTGCTGAACCATCTGCTGTAATATTAGTACCATCATTATCTACAAGAGATAAAGTAATATTACTATTAGTTCCAGAAACATCAGGATTATTATAAAATATTTGCAATATAGTATTATCAGAAGCTTTAGGTTGCGCTCTTAAAGTAGGATTAAAAGCTGTAACAATTCCCGCAACATAAGAAACTGCAGTAGCAGCTCCTACATTCGCAGGAAAAGATCTAGCTGATATATCGGGAAATGCACCATCACCTGCTATTGCAAATGTAGCCGCTGCCCCAGGTTTAACACTCCAAGCTCTTGCTGATCCTGCATCGGGAAAAGTAATAGTTAAAACATCTGAAGGATTCATTGTAGAATCTGTAACAGTAGTTCCACCTACGGTAAGATCCACATCTACAAGTAAAGAAGAGGACCCATTAGTAAGTGTGTAAATAGTTTTATTCTGTTGAGGAAATGAAACAACACCAGTACTTGCATTAACTGTTGCTGTTGTATTAGAAAAATTATTATTAGCAGTTTGTGAACTAATAGTAAATCCACCTATTGTAGCTGCTACAGTTGCACTTTGACTAGAACCGTGGAATTGGTTAGCCATATCAGTGTCACTTCTTCCTGTAAAAACAGTTACAGCATCACCAGAATTTGTTATTGAAGGGAGATTAGGTAATTGACCAGAACCTGGGCTAGTAATAGATATAGAAGTACTACTACCATTAGGCACAAAAACAATCGCAATCGAACATACAGTGTCATCACCAGCATTATGGTCTTCACTAAAAGCATAACCAAATAATTTAGCACTTCCTGTAGAATTTGAAAATGCAAAAGTAGCTCCATTTTGCGTAAACCCTGTGGGCGCAAAAGAAACTCCATTAATAGAACCTGTTGCAACACTTCTTTGAGTACTATCACTTCCCGCACCAGAAAATACAACATCTCCTGAACTTCTAATTTGGAAAGTAGTTCCTGAAGGAAGTACTTCTGAAATACCGCCAACTACTACAGTTCTTGCAATTTCTCCATTCGAAGCAGTTTGTGTTTTTGTTCCTGTACCTGATGAGCTAGTTGTTGCATTTGCTGAAATCTGAGCTTCAGTAAGATTAAACCCAACAAAACTAGAAATATCGGTAGGAGAAGTTGTGCCTGAACCTGTAGCAAGAGTTCCATCAGCATTAGTAGTGCTAGAATGTGTTACTGTAGGTACTGAACCTGAGAATGACCAAGATTTATCGGTAAGGCCATCAGCAAATGTATGTGATGTATTACTTTGAGTTAATGTTTGACCACCTACGGGAACTGATATTACTGCACCAAACGGAATATTACTTAATTCGTATAGTGAATTATTACCGCTAGTAGTATTAAAAGAAAAAGCATCTCCTTCATTAATTGTGTTAAGCACAAAACCGCCTTGTCCACCAAGAATTTTCCAAGAACTCGGAACAGATCCTGCTCCAACACCAGATTCAGTACTTCCAGCAACTGAATTATATATTAAATCTACGCCTACAGCTCCAGGTCTATTTCTTTGAATTAAGTAATAACCAACATTATCAAGTGTAAGTGTAAGACTATTAGTTCCTGAACCGCTTATTGAGGTTTGAAGTGTTTGTCCATTAACTGTACCTGAAAGACTTCTAGAGCTATAAGGAACACCAGCATAACCTGTATCTATTGTTTGAGCAGCAGTCCAACCTGATCCACGGCTAACATTTTGGTTAATAGGTATTTCTGTAGTTACTGAAATATTAATTCCACTGTTATTGCCAAGATTATTTTTTGATCCCGTTCCAGAATCAGTTCCTAAATTTCTAGAAGATGATCCTGAATTAAAAGAATCATGAAAATTAAATTCAACTGCTTCTTCATTAAAAGGAATTATTCCTGAAGGTACAGTAATTGAAAGCGTTTCTTCATTATAAGTTGAAGCTGTAGCACTTGGGCTAGCTGAATAATCCAATGTTTGAACTTCAACAGAGCCTGCTGGGTAATTAGCATCTAAATCTACAGTAATAGATTGTTGATCTGTACGAGCAACTGCTGTAGTATTACCTACACCAGCAAAAGTTACTGTACCACCTGCAACGCCGCCACCTCGAACAGGCCCTAAAAAGCCTGATACAAGATCATTACATTCATTAATAGTCCAAGTATTGTTACGATAATTCCAAGCCAAATATTCATTACAAAATCCATTGGGTGAGAGTTTAGTAGGGTAGTAAATATGTATCTCATCCAACAAAGTATCTCTTACCATAAATATATTATCAAGGTAAGCTGGAGTTGGGCTTAAATTATTATAAAAATAATCTCGTATTTTACCATTACAGATTGATTGAATTGATCCTGGGTGTCCACCGAACATATAAATATCATCGGCCCCAATTACAATATGTTTACCATCAAATTCAAGAACACAACCAGTTTCAAGTGCGCCATAACCTTCTGCAACAACTTGGTCTGAAACATTACCACGGGAATCGTAAGTAATACTGTGAATCGAATTTGTAGTATAGACCATTGCCGTTCCTTGCAATGATACAATGTCCATAATTTCTGAAGTAGTTGAAAGCTCACGCTCTTCGACAAATGCTTCTGTTAATGCTGGTTGCCATGAAGTTGGAACTGAACCAGCAGAAGCTGTTCGGGAAATTCGTATAGTTCCAGGTTTACTATTACTAGGATTAATTGAAGGAACACCAGCTACAATTGGATAATGATTTAAATTACCCGCAATAAGTGTGTCTTTATAACCCCTAATAACTTTACAAGAAACATGAACTTCTTCGCCTAAATATCTTTGCCAATCCCATCCTGGGAGCGGTGTTAATTGCGGTGTTACATAGTTAGCACCAAGAGATGCAAGCAAATAATGAGGGGTATGATATCCATCATTAAGAATATAAGCGTACCCACCTGCAAAAAACGTTGATTGCCAATCTTGAGAAGTAATACCAAGATAACTTGTAGGCGAAAAAGTGTCTCTCCTAAGTTCAGCAGAATCTGTATTATAAGCTGCTAAAGAAGAAGTATTAACGGATGCAGAAGAACAAGATATTTCTGTTTTAGTTGTTCCTGTATTATATGTTATACTTGTAACAACGTAAGCTCCGTCATACCCATTAGGATTAGCTCCAAATACTTTTAATGTTTCACCTGCTTTAATTTCTCTTTCAACAACAGGTTTAACTACAACAGCACCACTCAAATCAAATTCAGTAAGATTAAATGGATCACCATCAATTGTAATTGTAGGTGTAGTTGAAGCACTAATATTTTCTACTTCATAAGTTTTTAAAGAAATTCTTTCGCGAATTCCACCTGCCCTAATAGAATTAAAAACAGGAGCGGCAGGAGTTGCCGAATCATTTTGTTGAACCTCAACATATTGAGGATTATTAGGGGCAGACCAGTAATCTACAAAATCAATTTTAGGAGTAAAAGTATAAGTTCCACCACTTGTATAAGGGTTTAATGTTTGTGATACTGTTATTGTTTTACCACTATCACTAACTGCTGTTACATTATAAGTTCCATTAAAATTTGAAGGTGTTGCATTAGCAATTGTAAATTCACTATTAACAGTAAGTGCAGGGTCTACATTAAAAGTCATCGTTTGCCCAGCAGTACTTGTTACTGTTGCTACAATAGCTGCTACATCGTCTACTGCTTTAATTGTACCTTTTCTTTTATGAACAGATGAATTTTTAAAGAAAATATTTTTTCCATCTGTAAAACCAGTTGGCGGCAAAATATGACCTGGGACATCTTTAATAATGCCTATTTGATCCATGCCTACTAAAGGTAGAAGTTGTTTTTCGTCCCTATCCCTAGCCATGTAAACCTCCGTATTTATTTTTTCTTTTTAAAACGATCATATAGTTGCACCGCATACCATACGATAGCAAAGCCAGCTGCTACTGGAGGTAAAAAACCAAAATAAGTTGTTACTATTGTTCCACAAGCGGCAACGTCTACTAATTCTTTCATTTTACTATTCCTCTAAATTAGTGGGCCATCAAAATTAATTCGAACGTTACCACCAGAAGACTCTTTAAATACTTCTTCATTAAGGAGACGTTGAATTAATTGTGCCGCTTTTTGTTCATATTTTGTTGATTCGTTTGTTTCGCCTAAGTAATCATTAATAAATGCTAATGATCCATATATTAAAAGGCGTTCTTGTTTGTCTCGTAAAAAGTGAGGTTGTTCTTTTCCTTTAAAATAAAAAGGATGTTGAAAAGCCCCACCTTGATTATTCGAAGGAACATCTTCGCCAACTACAGGCGTGGTATTAGATGTAAAATATAATGCTGTTCCATTAGACGAATCTGATGTTTCAAGAAAACCATTTTGAAAGTTAGATGAGGTAACATCAAATTCTACACCAAGATCGGTTCCATTAGAATAATAATATAATTCAAATGCATCCCCTTTTTTAAAAGGTGGATTTACAAGTATATTATCACCTTGTCTAGTCCAAAGGTATAAAGAATATTTATTTGTAGAATCACTTACAAAAGTTTTGTAATCTGCTCTATTATCATAAACAATAGTTTGTCGTTCAACTGTTGATACATCAGACGAGAATACAGTAGTCTCATTAAAAGAAACAATCTCAACTTGATCGTTTGCATTTAATCCTGAAGAAAAAACAATAGACGTTCTATTATTTGCAGTAAATAACGAAGTTGATTGGAAAATACCATTAACAGTTACAAGAACTTTATTTAATTTGTAAGATAAAGTATTATTGTTATTATCTGCACCTGTAAAAGTTGTTTGATTAGCAGTTGCAGTATATTCAAATGTAGTAATACTTGCACTATCAACAACACTGTTAAATGCTACAATATTAACTTCGTCTTGAGAAAATGCTGCGCTAGTAAGATTAACACTTAAACCATTAGTTGCAGTGTATTCTGAAGGCGAAAGGAAAACACCATTAAGAGTTACTAATATAGCATTAGGCGTATATTGTAATTTAGAACCATTAGAATCCTCACCTGTAAAAACAGTTTGGCCAGTGGTTGCTGAATAAGAATAAGTTTCTGTACCCGCGATATTTGAAGTAGCTTGACTAAGCTGTCGTACTGAAATAAATTTTTTAAGGTCAGTAGGAACAGAAAAACTATTTCCATCATTATCAGCTTCAAAAGTAAAAACTTTTTCCATGCCTTGTAAACGTAATTCACGATACGCGCCATCGGATGCATACTTTAATGAATCTTTAATAATAGAATCTGGAAGAGACTCTGTATCCCTGTTGGACCAGTCTCGCACTTTAGCAACAAGTGCATCATAGAGAGGTGTAGACATAAGAGCCTCCTAAGTACTTACAATCAAATCTGGATATTCAGCTATAATCACTCGTTTAAGTTTTTGAACCTCTTCGGGGGTTTTCATAAACTCTGGATGATGAATATCAAGACCATGATTTTCCATAATTTCAATTGCAATCACATCAGGTATTGTTGCAAATTTCCTGTAGTGATTTTTCTTCGCAAGCGGATTATCGTTAAATGAATCACGCTCATGTTTAACTTGTTTGAGAAAGGGGTTGAGATCCTGCGTAACACGCCATTCTGCTCTAACACCTTTATCATAATAAACTTCACCCCGAAGAGTCGAATCGTTAGGGTCGATTCCAGGAGTAATATCCCATTTTTTCATTGTCCTCTCCTATAAAAAATTAAGACGAAAGAAGTTCATCAAAAGTATTATTACGGCCTACATGACCGACTTTAATTACAAGTGTGCCAGCAGTAAATGTAGTTCCACCCACTACAGCCGAAGTAATAGTTGCATTACTGTCACCAGTTACAGCATATGCGGCATCAGTAAGTTGATAAAATCTGCTAGTATTAGCAGCTACACCACCAGACGTAGAACCTGTTGGATTTGTAATTTTAAGAACTAAAGACATATTTATCTCCTAGAATAAAGGGGGAGACCCCGTAAGGTCTCCCCACAAAGATTACTTAAGGCCGTAAATCGCGCCAGAAGCTTTCGGGTTTTTACACTCAAGAGTAGTCTCTTCAACGAGCATACCCACGGTGCTATCACCTTTTTGACCTACATCAACTTCGCTCATCGGACGAAGAGTCGCGATGGCCCAGTAAGATGGGTCATAAATAAAGGCAAATGCATTACCGAATGAAGTGTTTGCGCCTGTACCAGTGTAGTTAGCAGGTACATTAAGACCCATAACATAGTTTGGTACAATAGCAAGATCGCCAAAATCACTCATGTATACATCAATAGACTGACGAAGCGAACCGCTGTCATCAATGTTACGGCGAGTGTTTACACCAGAAGCATGTGCCAATGCAGAAATGTCACGGCGAATTTTCGGAGAAGTCATAACGGTTGTAGCGTTGCCACCTTCTTCATAAATGCCTTGCATAACTGTATCGATATCAGCAAGCGTAATTGCATCGTAACCATCAGTTGAACCAGCAGTAATACCAGTTGAACCTTCACCTTGAGCAGAAGCAGCAGGAGATGCACAAGCAATAGTGCCTGAACCATCTGATTTGTAAACAACGGTATCATCGTTGTTAGTCCATGCTGTGTAACCGCCCATCGTGCGCGCGCCAGAGCCGCTTGCAACTTGGTTTTGGTTAACAATGTCAGCTTCTACGTCACGGCGAAGTTCTGTGCCGCGCTTTTTAAGCTGGTAAGCATATTCATCAGCAACACCAGCTTGGTCTACAGCACGTTTTGTGCCAGAAACAGCAATGGTTTTACCGTTGATTTGCGTAAAGTTACCAAGACGGGTACGATCAGGACCAGTCTTGTAAGCGTTAGCACCCGAAGCACCATCAGCATTAGAGCCAGAGGAGTCAGGGGTTGCATAGTCAGCACCCTCGATCAAGCGGCTGTTTCCAGGAGCTTCGAGAGTGTCAGTTTGCCACTCGTGATATACGGCAGTCGCTTTTGACTTACCAATCGACGAGGTGAACGGAGTTTCGTCACGCGTAATCATGCTAATGAAATTAGCAAGATCTTCGCGCTCCGATACGCTTGAATTGCTAGTGCCAGAGGCAATACTAGCAGACGAGCGCGTAGCATAAGGGTTAGTTGCCATTTTAAATCACCTGATTTTAAATTATTATTGATTTAGAGATTTTGAGGCGTAGTTACGGAGGAAAGCCATTTGTTCATCTTGTGTAGCATTTTGACGGAATGCACGAGCTTTTATCATACTATCTTGATCGGCTCTTTTCTTTTCAGCTGGTTTAGCTTTTTTAACAGGAGCTTTTTTGATAGATGCTTTAGCCCGTTTTTTCGCGCCAGTTTTAACACCTTGTTTAAGTTTACGGTAGTCATCTAACGCTTTCACAATAGACACATCAGCTACAGTTGCCATGAATTCTTCAGATAAACCTATTTCTTTTCCAAAAGTTCGAAGGCCCTCTGCATATTCATCATTATATCCAGGAATTGCTTCTTCAATCTCAGAAAAGAAATGTTCTACTTTTTGATTCCATTCTTGATTTTGAGCAAGTTGTCGTTGCTCAATAGTTTCTTTTACAACTGTTTCTCGACGATTGCGAGCTTCCCAATAGGCTTGTTGTGCTTGCTCACGTTTGTCTTTAAGATCAGTTAACTCGTAAGTATCACCAGATTCACGAGCTTCTTGAATTTTAGCATCAATTGCATGATACTGTTGTGCAAGAGCTTGTTCACCTGATTCAAGCATACCACTAACGGCTTCAGTAAGATTTATTAGTTGACCGAGCCGTTGTTCTCGCTCGGCTTCAATTTCCTTCCGTGTCTCACCTAGTTCGCGACCCTTCTTTGAAAGATGTTGTTCCGTAGCATACCCCTTGCGTAGTTCGCCAAGTGATACGAGGGTTTGTTCTCCGTCAATGGTTACGGGAACATGAACTTCCCAATCAACTTCATCTTCTTCGTAGGCAACAACTTCGTTGGTAGCGTCTTCTTCAGAGGCATCTTCGTCATCGTTTTCTACTTCAGATTCTTCATCAATCTCTTCTTCAACATCATCCACTGACTCGTCTTCATCCATTGGGTCTTCTGAATCAGACTCGTCAGGATCGCCTTCATCTTCCATCTCATCATCGGGTAGAGATTCTAGTTGGGGAACTTCGTCTTCCTCTAGGAATTCGGTGTTCGCTAGAATGTCAGCCAAGATTTCATTTTCAGTGCGATCAGTTACAACTTCCGTAGAAGCGGCATCCTCATCGAGGGTAGCGACTTCGTTTACTTCCGTTTCATCCATTATTTCTTATCTCCTTTCGCTTTAGTAGGTGCTTTTTTGGGTACAGCTACTCTAGCTTTAATATAATCTCTGACAGTAATTATATTGGCAAGCGTATTAACTGTATCAAGAACTCGTACAGGGTGTGCCGCCATCATTTTAATGTCACGTTCGATAGCCTTATCTAAGGCTTCCAGAGCTTTTTCTTCATGCTCATTCATTATTTATTATCCTCTGTTATATGTGGAATATTCTTCCCATAAGTTTCAATTGAAATTAAACGTTCTTTAACAGAACCTAAACCAAGAGCAGTATTATATAAAAATTCACGACTTTTAGTTTCATGTGGATCTGTTTTAAGCCATTCTACAAAAAGATCTACCAAGACCTCTCCATATGCTTCATTAAAAAAATTTTCACGTTCCCGCGAAGAAAACTCTGCACGAACCAGAGCTTCCTTTGCGAGTGTGTCGGGATGAACTTTTCCAGTCAGCTTCTTCTCAGCTGTCTTTTTATATTTGTCCATTTATATTTGTCCTTGTTGAGCCATTGCCATCATAGCCGCTTGCTCTTCTTCAGAAGGAACTGAAGATGCTTCAGATACAGGCAATTGACTTGTCATAGCTTGAATACCCATCATAGCGAGTTGAAATAACTCTTCAAAATTAGGACGGGGCGGCAATGACAATCCATCTTTTGCAGCTTCTAAAGCAAGTTTAGACCATTCTTGATTGGATTTATCAAGAGCAACTGCAAGTTGTTTTGTATTATCTTGTAATGAGTTATCCGCTTGAACTTGCGTATAACGTACATTAGCTTCATTAACAGCCATTTGACTAGCAACTTGAGCTTTTTCAATTTGTTTTGCTTCTTCAGCTTCTTGTTGCTGTTGTTGCATAGCTTGTTGTGCTTGTTGTTGGAATTGCGGATCTTCGTAATCTTGAAGATATTTAGTAGGATCCAATCCCATAGCTTGAATAGCTTCATAAGCAAGGGCTAATCCTGCTTCAGGTTTAACAGCCATCTGTTGACCAGCTTGTGTTAATGCTGGAATAATTTCTGTTCCGATACGTTGAATTTTAGCAAGACGAGAATCATTACTATTTTCGCCAACATTAATGTTTACTTCAACATCCATTGTTTCTGGAAGTTTAGAAACATCTACCATACTGTACACGCCAACTGATGTAGGTGTGCTATAAAGTACTTCTTTCATATTTTGTCGCATCGTATGGTAAATACCAAGTATACAACGTTTAAACCCTGTTTCAGCAAAACGGCGTACAATGTGTTGTATTCGTTTTTGAGCTGCACTTTGTACTTGCGATAATTTTTGTTCGCTATTACCTGATACATAAAGAGTATCATTCAAACCTTGTGCGGCTTTAGACATACCTGTAGCTTGTTCTTTATGAAGTTGCAAGAATTCAAGAAGTGGAACAGTACCCGAAGACATTGCTTCAGGAGGCATAGACGAAACTGCTGCAGCTGGATTACCATTAGTAGCAATTAACTGTTTAGGTTTCATATTTTGAAGTGCGCTAAAATCAACAACATTCGGGTCGGCTAATTTTGGAGAATAATTAGTAAGATAAGTATTCTCAACAAATCCCCGTAAAATTGCTGTACTCGCTAAAGTAGATGATCGAACCATATCAGCCATCGAGAGACCATAAAATTCATGTGGTACTTCGAATGGGCTAATAGCGGCTAGCGGAACCATATCAATATCTTCTTCATAAAGAATATGAGTTCCAACAGTAATAATATGTTTAAGTTCAGCTACACCATCGCCATCACGATCTACTCGAAACCATGATTCTGTAACAGATACTTCTGTATTAGCTTCTGTTCCAAATATCTCTGAAGCATTAGGCTCATCATAATATTCTTGACCAGTAACTTCTTTACGAACAGAACGTTCTTCATTGTATGTATCAAAAGATTGACCATAAGCTTGACCAAGTCGATCCCAATCGCCAACTTGATCCGCAACTTCGGGCCATTGTTTACGAATTTCAGAACGAGTCATATCTCGTTGTATAGCAATAAACGTTGCGTCTTCAATAGAAGAAGCATCACGATCAATGCGAAAATCTTCTGGTGGTACTACTTCCAATTTAATACCTGATTTATCAACTCTACGTTTAATCCTAACATCAACATACATAGGCGCAGAGCCTGCTGTATTACTTATAGTAAGGTCTCCAACAATTTCTACATCATCATCTGCTAAAAGTTCATCGAGTGCTATTTGATTAATACTCTCGTATTCTTCAAAACGATGTTCACAATCTTCGCAGTAATCCCAACGAATAACTGCTGTTTTCCAAAGAAGGGCAGATTTTACCCATGTATTAAAAATAGTCCAACCATCATTCTTCTTAAATATACAATAATTAACTACATCAGAAGCTTGTTGTGCGCTCATAAGTGCTGCAGGACTTGTTGAATAAGGAAGGAAGCGAGCTAGCTTTTGATTCTCAAACATAAGTTCTGAGATAATAGCCGAATACGCTTCAATAACTTCAGTAGTATCTGAAGAAACAATACTAGATACACCTTGCGGTGATAAATGATCTTTAGCAAGACCTGCATATTCATAAGTAGCTTTAATTCTTTCCCTTGTAAGATCGGATGAGCTAAGAAAATGACCAACACTGTGCATCACACCTGAATCAATCATATTGATTAGTTGATCGTCAGTAATAGCCTCTTGATAGCCTCTCGCTGTTTGTGCCATGTCTATGACTCCTATCTATCTATCTAATAAGGGGTTTACTTTTGTTAAGCTTTTTTACTTTTTGATTTAGTTTTAGTTTTTCCAGAAATAACTCCTTTCAAAACTTTAGCTTGAGCAGCATGTGTTCTAGAAGCTTTTCCTAAACCTTTTATAACTTTTTTAATTTTTGCTTTCTTTTGTTTTGTAACCATTTTATTCCTCTTTAAAATTTAGTGAGGGTTTTACTCTCCACCCGATGACCCTCAACGAGCGAGGACAATGGAGATTACTGAGGCGTTTCGCCGCGAATACCAAGATAAACTTCTTTCGGCGGCCTTGCCTTATCTTCTTTTGTCCTTTTAATAGGATTATTCATAATCTTATTTAACTGCTTTTGTTCATCTGCAGTTACTTTTCCTAAATACGGTTTGCTCATAATTTCCTCTTATCTCCAAGATGGCCCATTAGACCAACAAACTAATGAATATCGAGTTCCTGATGTAACAGGAGTTACTCTATGTTTTAAATAAGAAGGGAAAAATATTGCATCTCCTTTCTTTTTAAAATTAATTGGTTGGTCTTTATGATCTAACTCTAAAATTCCACCGCTATATTCGTCAATATCATTAAGTAAAATTACCATAGATAATTTTCTTAATTGTTTATTTGTTGAATTATGTAAAACATCTTCGTGCCAATCATAAAAAGCGTTAGTTTCACTTTTATAAATACCAAATTGCGGAGCTTCATTATACGAAAGATCAAAATCAAACCATTCTGAATTTACTCTTTTAATAAGTCTATCAACAGATAAGTGTAAATTATTTTCAAAAGAATTATTGCCAGCAATATCTTTAGTAAAAACAATATTTGTTTCACGAATACTTTTATTAATTGAATTACCTTCAATTTTAGCATCAATTGTTTCTTTATTAGTAAAATAATTAACAATTTCTTTGCAATAATCTTTTGTAAAAGCTGTGGGTACGTTATACCACATCTTAATGTTTCGCCATTACAAAACAACGCATAGTATCTGGTACTAAAATTTTTTCTCGATTTTCACCAAAAACTTCGTCTAAAGTTTTAACAAGTGGTACTTCAAAATATTGACGATCATCAAATTTCCGACCCCATGTTGCTTGTGTAGCTAAAGCTGCTGGAGTTCCTTCGTTAAATAAAACAAGTAATTTATCGAAACCATCATCATCTACAAAGTCTCGTGCTTGTTTTGTAAACTCTTCATCATACCACCAAGAACGTGAGCCAGCTAAAGTTTCCCCGTATAAAGGTGAAAGATACCATGCCCATCGTTCTTGATTTCCTTCATAATTAATTATTAGTTCAGTAAGCGAAGCAGAACCTACAAGATAGCCATCAACTTCATATCGATGAATAAATGCATCATCGCGTTCAAATGTTTCCCATACTGTTTCTTTAGCATCTTCGCCTAAACGTTGACGTTCTATAGATATATAATCAAAAGCTTCAGCGTAAAGTCTATCAAATTCTTCACGGGATAAAGTGTTAGTTTTTGTATCAATATTAAATGTCAAGTTTTTCTGCCCCCATAAAAATCATCCATAGATATAGTTCCAGAAGTAGGTACATTTTGATTTACATTTACTGTTTGCGTTGTTGCACTTGTTCTTCTGCGAACTGAATAATGACTAGTATTTACAGGAATTTTACCGCCAGAAGTAGTTGTTTCTTGTAAAGTTCCTCTTTGATAATCAAAACCACCTGACGATAAAGTAGTATCTGAAGTGAAAAAAAATGAAGAGATAGTTGAACCACCCCACCTAAGACTATTATTTACAGAAAGTCGCCAGTCTGTTTGATCACGAGTATACAAATATGATGTGTAAGATCCTGCCGCAACATTTTCAGTAACCGAATTAGGTACATTACTTCCATTACGATAATATTCACTCATCGAGATTGGATTTGATCCACCATATTCGCTTTGAACTTGTGATAAACTTATTGCACCGCTAGTTTGTAGAGTCATGACAACAACATCCTGATTTTGATTCTTTTACTTCATTTTGTAATTCTTTAATAGCTTCAACAAGTAAAGCAACTGTATTTTGATATTTCATTACATGAAGATCACTAAACGCTTCATCTGTTTGGTCTGTAGATGCATCAATTATATCAACAAGTGTTGATTCGTGTTCTATAACGTCTTGCGCTACAAAACCCATTTCGCGTTCACCAGTACTATTACGAGTGTATTCAACACCTTGTAATTTGTTTACGCGCTCAAGTGCATTTTCAATTGGCTCAATATCTTTTTTTAATCGAATATCAGAATAAGCTGTTACATTTCCTGTAGCTGTAGTATTGCCACTGTTATCAACTTTTAAAATCCAACCACCAGTTGTTGATAGAAAACCAATTTCATTAGCAGAACTTTGATAGACATAATTTCTGTCTGTAGCGTTTTGGTTAAATCTATAATACGCTGAACTTCCTGTAGAAACTTGTTTTACTTCAGCACCATTTTGCGATATTTGAAATCTTGAGGCCGCGCCATCGTGAAGAGCCTGAAAACAAATAGTTGATGTTGCACCAATGTAACCGCGCACTGTGCCATTATCTTCTAATCCTAATTTCGCGGAATTGCTGTTTGTGCTGTTTATTGATAGTGGAACGCCATCTGCCGCAATTTCATCAACTGCATCACTTCTTAAAAATTGAGTACTATCTAAACCATCTAAAGTTCCTGCATCAGATGCTGCAGGCCCAGGAGGTCCAGTAGGCCCTGTAGGTCCAGTAGGTCCTGTAGGTCCTGCTACTGTGCTATCTGCACCATCAGGCCCTGCGGGTCCTGTGGGTCCCGTAGGTCCAGTAGGTCCACTAGGTCCTGTCGGTCCTGCGGGTCCTGTAGATCCTGCGGGTCCAGAAGGTCCCGTAGGCCCTGTTGAGCCAGCAGCACCATCTGAACCAGAAGGGCCACTAGGTCCTGTAGGTCCAGTAGGACCAGTTGGTCCCGTTGGTCCTTGAATTGAGCCACCACTAACAAATGACGAACCATCATATACATGAAGACTATCGTCTGCTTGAACAATATAAGCATCACCATTAGCTGGTGTAGGACTCGACGGTAAATCACTAGTAGTAGCTACGTTACCTTTAAATGTTATACCCGATCCAGTTGCACCTTGAGGTCCAGTAGGCCCTTGTGCGCCTGTAGGTCCAGTAGGTCCTGTTGATCCTGCAGATCCTGGAGATCCTGCGGGTCCAGAAGGGCCTGTAGGTCCTGTTGGGCCAGCTACAGTACTATCTGCCCCTGCAGGTCCAGTAGGTCCTGTTGGGCCTTGCGGTCCCGTAGGTCCAGTTGGACCAGCTACTGTGCTTGCAGGTCCTGTGGGTCCTGTTGCACCTGTATCTCCTTTATCACCCGTCCTATCAAATGTAAAAAGAGTTTTGTAATTGTTATTAAAAGCATTAGCTGTGCCGCTAACAAAAGAAACATTTAACGTAAAGTAACCTGTATTTTCAGTAATCGAATTTAATTCGAAAACCAAAAATTCTGCTGTATTTCCAGATTCTACAAAACGAATATGGCCTTTCATAGTACTAGTACTATCATCAAGCGTCCTAAAAAATGCTTGATTATCTGCACTATTTAAATCTGTATCTGCAATATAAACTTTTGTTGCGCTAAACAAACTTGTAGTATCGAAACGAAAATATGAAGTCCCAGGATCTGCATCGGAGGTTATATTTGAATAAAGATACTCAAACGTTACACCACCTGATGCGCCTGTTTGACCAATTGCGCCTGTAGGACCCGTAGGACCAGTCGCACCATTTGCTCCATCTTGACCTGGTGCGCCTGAAGTTCCTGGAGATCCTGTATTACCTATGGGTCCTGTTGGACCTTGTGGACCTGTTGGGCCAGCTGGACCAGTATTGCCAGTAGGACCTGTAGGCCCTGTAGGTCCTGTGGGACCTGTAGGCCCTTGAGGGCCTGTAGGACCTGTACCTAATGGTGGAGTATTAGTAAAGTTACCATAATCAAGATAGTAAGAACCATCTTGACCATCTAGTTTAGTAGCATCTACATTTGAAGGAGTCGAATTAAAAATATTCGACATGTCTCTTGATTTGCCCATAATTCGTCTCCTAGAATGTTACTGATTGAGTTAGCGTACCAGCGATTTCAAGATTACCTGAATCGTCTAAACGCATTTTAATTATACCATTTTTACTAAAAATAATTTTCCCAACTGAGTCTTCTTCGATAGTCCATGTTTCTAAATTAAAAGAAGATAAAACACCGTCAATATCTTCTAAACGAGAAGTAGTATTAAAAGCCCAAGAATCTTGTATTTCATCACCTGTAATAGGTGGTTTAATTACTGCCATAACACATTACCATTTAGTTTTATGAGACCAATAACGTGCGCTCAACTTACTTGGCTTAGAATCTTGTGCATTATGCCGAGCGTAGTAAGCTTTCTTTCTAGCTTTACCTTTTTTAGTTTTAGGATTTTTACCTTCACCACGAACTCCTTGTGCGCCAAAACGAATTAAACGAATTTTATCACCTACTTTAGCAAGTACTGCGTGACTTTTCTTTGGATGTTTTGGGGTACGTTTAGGTTTGTTATAACCACTAAACGTTTCACCTCTATAAGTTATACTCATAGTTTTTCTCCATTATAAGATTTTCTTGATCGCAAAGAGCCGCTTCAAGTTGACCTGAAAGAATGTCAAGTTCTTCAAGCACCTCTCTTTTCATATCTCGATGAAGACAACGTTTCATAATTTGAAGTGTTCTGCTCATTTCTTCTAGACGTTCAAGAGAGTTCATATTTTTCCTGTTATTATTTACGAATTTTTCCAATAGATTTTAAACCAAATGATGCACCGATACTAGCAAGAATACCATAGCTTAACCATTCTGGGCAATCTTCTCGCAAGAATCTAAACCCATCTGCAATATAAGGTTGAGCTTGTGGTACAAAACAAGCAACAATTAATCCAATAAATAAGATTGTCCAAAGCTCATCTTTAATGCTATCAGCAGACGCATCTATTGCTTTTTCTTCCCAATTAGCGTCTGTTTGTACTTTTTTAGTTTGTGCTTCAATTTTAGCAACAGCTAAAGCTTGTTTAGCTTTTGACTTTTCTGCACGATTATTCATCCATTGACCTGCAAGACTAGCTAGCGGTGTAATAAAATTTAATGCCATTAATAACTCCAAATCCAAGGACGAGGTATATTTTCGTATTCATCTTTTTTAATTGTATCTAAATGAATAAAACGTTTAGTACCTTTTTGTTGAACACCAATTCCTGTAAAACCAACTTCTTGAGCTACTTTTAAAAATTGATGCGCTTCACTTCCCATAACTGCTGTATCAAAAGCTTTGCCAGTAGTATGGGGTCCAATCCGACCTGATTCTTTTCTTTTAATTTCTACGGGATGATTACTTGAACGATAGCCAGAAGTTATTCTCATAGGTTTACCATATAAGTTTCTTAATTTCTGAGCTTTTTCTAAAGTTTCTTCATCCATAAAACATTCCCCAGAATGTTTACATTTAAATTCTTCTTCCGAAAAATTAGGGTAATTTGTCCAATCCAATGTCTTATCCTCTAAGCTTTAGCTGTATCTTTCTTTTTATCCGCTAAAGTTAATTTTGTTCTAGGAATTGTTAAATCAATATAAGGTGCAAAAGGAGTGCTTTTACCGCCTTTACCTTCAGGCGCAATTTTGCCCCCAAGATATCTAGCCATAGGATATGAAGAAAGAGTGCCAAGTGAGCCTAAACTAGCTGTAAGAATATTACCAACAGGAGAGAAATCATAACGATCTTGTACTCTCCAATTACCCTTATCATCTTCTGTAACTTTAAATTGACCTAAAATTGTTTTAATATAACCTGACGGATTTTTAATATCATAATTATCTGCAAAAATACTTCGTGTATTAAAAACTCTATTTATCATACGATATTCTAAACCGTTAGCTGCAAATATTTTTTCGAATTCTTTTCGTTTTTCTTCGCCACTATCTTTTTCTACATTTTCAAGAAATTTCTTTTGGTTTTCTTTTGCATTATCCCCATAAAAGTGTTCTGCAGCAGTATCAATTGCAGTTAATATTTCGGGAATAAAAATATCTGAATCTTTTTCAGTAAAAGTTCTAGGTTTCCCACCTTTTTCTGCAGTCCTATAAGCTTGAAGTCCTTGGACATACATATTCTTATGAGGTTCATCAAAAAGTGTATCGAAAAAAGATTTTTCTTCCTCTTCTTTTTTAGGAGGAGAAGGTCGAGGTTCAGGTATAGGAACCTCATTTAATGTAGGTAAACTTTGAACTTCAACTTTTTCTATTGGGGCTACAGGAATAGCAGGAGGAATAAGTTCTTCGTTCATCTTAGGAACTTCTCTTCTTCTTCTTGCTGTTAATTTTAACTTATCACCAGCGTAAATTTTATTAACATCATCAATATTATTGATTCTAGCTAATTCACTTACAGATGTTCCATATTTTTCCGCTAATTTAGATAATGTATCTCCTGATTTAATTTCAATTTCATTCATTACATTACCTCTAGAATAGTATTATTATTAACCCAATACCGACTAAAGAAACACCAACAAGAATCGACAATCCTACAGCCATTAAATCTTCTTGTTGCTTTCTTTTTCTAATTCGAAGTTTTCTTTCGTTTTCTTTCTTTTCTTCAATGCGTTTTTTACGTTCAGCTACAATGCTTTCGTAAAAACCATGACCAAATCTATGATTAATTTGAAGTTTTAAATCATATAATTCTTCCTGCATGATTTTGTATTGAATCATTTCATCAGCTACATCTTTAAATCCTAGCTTTGGTGCATAGCGTTGACTATTAAATTCGTCAAATCCTTGAAAAACACTTGCTAGTTGTTGACCGATTTGCGCGGCATCTTGAACTGCCCCAATATTTTCTTTAAGGAAAGAAATTCCCGACCTAGCTAATGCAAGGCCAGTTAATGCCGTAGTAATCGGTTCCATTACATATCTCCGTAATTATACCTCACACGCTCCTGCTGTACAAGCTAAAGTTTGTGCGCCTTCAGTATTATCTTCTTTCTCATATGCTACAAGATTAGCAAAATTAATTTGTGATGGAAAATCTGAAAATGCTTTTTCATAATCTTCTTCTGAACAATCTTGATATGGTGCTTGAGCGTATGTATGATCACTATATGGCAAAAATGATATGCCACTGCAAAGGTCGAAATGATTGTAAACCCAACTGCCAACTTCCATCCACTCATTATCTTTAACATAAATAGTAACAGATGGTTTATGTTCACACCAGTTTACTGCGTAGTTTTTCCAATTTTCAAGTTGTTCAATAGCTCCTTGTTCATTAGCTAATACTGCATTTTCTGGAGATTTAATTGGAAAACTAAAGATAGTTGTGCTATTTGGTTTCATTGCACAAGGTTCGTTAGGTACTCCTACATCTTTTAAAAAATTTGTAATAGGGTCTTTGTTATCTTGTCGTACAGTACGAATATAGTACGGAGCAAAACGCCCGTGTATACCTGATGCAGAATTGACAAGCTGCGAAACAGTACCCGATGGCTTAACGCAAGTAATAGCTGCACTTTGAGGTATTCCCAACTTTTTAGCCCATTCAGCGTTTGTTTCGATTGCAACATCTTTTAATTCCTTTAAGAATTTTGGATCAGGATTTTGTAATACTATTGAATCTTGGATTCCAGTGAGAGACACTCCGAGCAAAGATTCTTCGGTAGTATTACGTTTCCACACTGCTCGCAAGTAGGGAAGGTCTGTAAGGGTTGCTTGTAATGTCCCAAGAATTGTTGCCAACCGTACTTTACGCTTAAGAGAAGCTTTTGTATCTTTTTCACGAGCTACGACCTCTGAGAGGTTGCAAAACTGATTTGGTCGGAGGATAATTTCTGAGCAGGGGTTTGTTCCGAATTCCCACTCTGCGTCTCGACGACCGTTTTCTGCGGCTTTCGCTTGGGCGGCGATACGGCTGAATATACCCCGCTCACCAGATTTACTTTTAACAAGTGCTGTCCATTCATCTAAAAATGTCTCCATATCTGGTTTAACTTCGTAACACGCACTATTATTAGCTAATGCGCGATGCCCATAATGTTCCCACCAATTTCCTGATTTAGCATCACGAACTTGTGGATCTCCGAGATCGGAAAGCGAAATCATCGCGGAACGGCGTACACCGCCAACAACAATAATCTCACCAATCTTACACATAATATCGTGACATTCGATAGGATTTAGCTTTCGTCCTGATGCTCCTTTAAAAGTTCGATCGATGAAACCCATGAGGTCCATAAGAGGTTCAGGACCCGATGCGCGTCCTCCCATTGTTTTAAGCCTAGCTCCTGCGGGGCGTACTTTTGAGTAGTCCCACTGGTGTACTTGACCAAGATATAAGTCGGCAATTTGTTTTCGGATTGCTTTTGCCCATCCTTCTTTACTATCTGCGACACTAATAATCCTCTCTGTTTCTGTAAATGTATCGTTAACAATAGGAAGTTTATTAGTAAATTTTTGTTCTACAGAAAAACCCACACCTGTCCCAGATGCAAGAATAAAAAGAGCTTCATCAAAAGCACGAGGGGAATCAACGGCAACAAAACTACAGTTATAGCCAGCAACATTATTTTTATCGAGAGCTACACCCGCACTCCATAAACAACGCATAGAAGGCATAACTTCAAGTTCATGAATAGCTTTATAAAGTTCTGCATATTCATCTTCACTTAGTTTATCACCCCAATAATCAAGATAACGTGTTACCGTTTCTTCCCAAGTTTCTCTTTTTTCTGTTTCCTCATCCCAACGAGCATAACGAGAAAGGTGAATAAATTTTTGATAAGTGTCCATTTTTAATTACTCCGAATAAACTGATTGATAATAACCGTTAGTAAGATGTAGCTTGAGTTGTTCGTACCCACCGATGTGTAAATTCCCCTTCATAATTTGGGGAACCGTAGACCATTTCCGACTCTTAAACATTTTTAGAGTTTCGGGGTCTGAATTCACATCGATAAGCTCATACTCAAGATAATTATCTTGGAGTAACTTTTCGGCTTTCTCGCAATAGCCGCATGTGTCTTTTGTGTATACTGTGTACATATCGTCCTCTATATGTGTACAGCTACTTGATTACTGTGAGTTTAGCAATTTCCATTTCCAATTCTTCGTCACTTAAATCACCAGCATTAATTGTCTGATTAACTTCTTGACGTTGAAGTTTTGGAGCTTCGTATTCTGCAATAATAGCAGCAATACGTGTGGCTTCTTGCTTATCTCCATCCTCTAGTGCTTCGTACATATTATAGCGTAGTACATCAAGGGCTGAAAAAGAATTTTCATCTTCCTTAATTACTTTTGCTAATTGTTCCATCTTATCTTTAATTTCATCTCGAACAGCTTTATTTCGCATACGAGTTTCATAACCTTTCTTACGATATTTTTCAGCCATTTCGGGCGAAGTAATTGGTTTTAGATTGGACAATGATTTATCCGAAACAGGGTGTTTGGTTTTCATAATCTTCTCCTATAACCAAGATGTATCATCTTCACGTATTGAACCTACTCGGTCACGCCATGATACTCTATCGTTTGTAAGTTTATCTCTATGTGTTCTAAGTACTTCTAATCCCATAGCGCAAGCCATAACTGTGTCATCATGACAACCTGACATTGCTTCCATTTTTCCAGAGTCTTTAGAAATATAAGTTTTTAATTCTCGTATAATAATTTTTGAAGGTATGTATATATCATCTTCATTTAATGCATTTTGTAAAAGACCAATAATTTGTGGTTTAGTTGCCATAGTAGTTTTAAAACCTGGTCTAGCTCCTTCGGATGAAGATAAGTCTGCAACTTTAGTTTGATAATATAAATTAACGTATCGCATTTGATCTAATCTTAAAAGCGTAGCTAATCCGATACTATTTGATTCGACACATAATAGTGCGTTATTATAATATCGACCAAGATAAAATAAAACTTCTCCAAACTCTGTTGGATCAATTCTATTGTTCCGATACATAGCTACTATTTCTCTATTAGGATTCATAACTACTGCACACGAATAATCTTGACCTACACCTTGTGCAACGTCAGCTGCAACTACAAATGGCACATCAAATTGAGGGTATTCCCAAATTGCTAATGAACCTTCTTTCATTTCAGCAAATTCACCAGTTACACCATTATATTCTCTAAGTGTTTCTGGTTCGGTTGCTATTAAGTCATTAAGTTTTTCTTGATCAAAAACTGTATTACCCGAAACAATAAAAGCTTCTTCAGCGTTAGATGGATATTCTTGTTGAAATTTACTTTCGCCGCCTTCCGCAATTTTTAACCGCCGCCAATATAACTGATTATTATCTAAATTATATTTTTCAACTAGCTCATCTTCTTCTAAAGTCCGTTCAAAGTTTTCTGGAGCTTCTCTTCGGTACTCCTCCGTTGCAAACCACGGGATAAAAATTGCTTTATATTCATTCTCGCCGCGCAGCGCGCCTTGAAAAAGTCTCCAAAATTCCCCTGACGCACCGTTAGCTGTAGACTCAAGAATTACTTCTGTCCCTTTAGCTTGGGATATTCCCTGAAAAAGTCCGGCAAGGATCTTCTCATCGTGTGTCCAAAAGCCAACCTCTGAAAGGTGAGCGATGGTGGGGGTAGTGCCACGTCCAGCTTCAGGAGAGCCAGCAGTGTAAAGACGATACCCACTCTTATTCTCATCAAATAAAATCTCCTTGGCATTAGACTTTTGAAGTGTCGGTCTAAACCCATCGGGCATGTTGTCAATAATATTTCTCGACATACTAAATAGGGCATCCGAAGTTGCGGAGTCATGGGCCATTACAACCGACTTTGAAAATGGCGTAAAGTATGTTTTCCAAAAAACCCGCGCAGCACAGTAAGTAGAAATACCTTGTTGCCGCGCTTTGAGGATTATGGCGCGTACGCGACCTGTCTCCTCTATTTGTTCGTTTATGGCTTCTGTAATTAACCTTTGGGGTTCGTTAAAGATAAATGGTACAAATCCTTGAGAAGAATCTTTAGTGAGGATCTTGATATTATCCGCACAGAATTTTTCAAAGTTGTCTTCATAAACTTTAACTGCCTCCCGTTTGGCTTTCTCTTTGAGAAGCTCAAGTGTCCTCTTGTTCTTCATTACGTTTTCCTTCGTTTAGCTGACGTCTTTTTAGCTACTTTTTTGGGTTGCTTAGAAAATTGTTTACCCTTCTTCGTATCTTTTCGCTTCTTAGCGTTAGTAGCTCTTTTTTCAGCAGCACTAAGTTTTTTCCATTCAGCATCTGGAAGATAACGACCACCAGTAGCTTTTTTACCTTGAACTGAATTTTTCCCTGAAGAAGTCCTCCAGTTTTGTTTAGACCACCTAGTTAAAGATTTTTGTTGTTTAGTCTTAGCCATATTAACTTTCCCCAAAATAATTATTAAGTACTTGTATTTTATCCTCGGCTTCTGCAATTTTTTCTATTTGGCTTTCGATAGCTTCTACTACATCAGGGTGTTCACCAATGCCAACCGATTGATTTAAATAAACATTTACATTAGCTTCAGCTACTGCAATTTCACCTTCCAATTTTAATTTAAGAGCTTTTAACAACATCTTTAATCCTCTTTAACTTTTGTAGCCCCCTCCAGCTGCTTTGTAGGCTTTCGCAAGCATTTGAGCTTTTCGAGCTGACCACTGTCCTGGGCGACCACCTTTTCCTTGTGCTTTAATTTTATTGAATAAACGTTTTCTCATAGCGGGTTTAGTGTAATTACCCGACTCATTTACTTTAGATTTACTTTTCTTTTTTGTCATTACATTCCTCTTTAAAAAACTTGTAAAGATTTATAAGAGCATTTAACCATACGCCAAGAAGTATAAATATTTCTACGTATGAGATACTTATGGGGAGTATTGGCATGACTATCCTCTATATAATAAAAGAATTTCTTATAGGGACTTATAGACAGAACAAAAAGGTATAGATTGGTGTTGGGGTACTCCCGCTGTGGTTTGCTCCCCCCTTCGCGTTCGCTCGGCCCGTGCGCGTGGGTTTTTCTTTGGCCTTTTGAGGTGCTGTTGTGGCTTCTTTTTCTTTTGTTCCTTCTTCTTTCTCTTTCGGCGGTGTGTCGGGGTTGGCTTCTTCTTTCCTCCCCGTGGCCTCTGGTGTTGTCTTGGTCTCGGCCTCGTGGTCGGGTCCGCGTGACGCTCGGGGTTCCCTTGTGGTGCGTTCCGAGTGCGGTTCTTCTTTCGTGTGCCGCTTTGCGGGTCTCCCCGAGTCGGCTCGTCCTGCTCTGGCTTCTGCGGTTCGTGCTGCGGTGGCTTCGGGTTCTCCCGTTTCTCTCCTTGGCTGTCCTGGTCGGTCTGGTCGGGTGTGTGCTGGGTTCTTCTGCGGTCTCTCCGAGTCCGTGTCTGCCCCTGCCGTTGCGGTTGAGGCCCTCCCCTTCTAGTCCCTTGTCCCTTCCCGCGCTTGCGGGTTGGGCTTGGTGAGTCGCCCTCCTCCTCCCTCTCCCTTCAGTGGGGGGCGGCTCTCCTGGCTCAATCCTGTGCCAACTCAGATATGAAAGGAAATGATATGTCTGATTCAAACGAAACCACTACGGTGGTCAACAAAGGCTTCCTTGATAACTTACTTAAGGACAAGGAGCTTTCCACTGAAATCATCAAAAACTATAAAGAGATTCGCGCTGATAATAAGGCAACAAT
>Ga0160422_10000146_pt1 | contig 40673 bp, 38 predicted proteins | sample Fk160mmetaG_FD_108192 | JGI IMG/M metagenome (GOLD analysis project Ga0160422, IMG submission 108192) | Marine microbial communities from the Central Pacific Ocean - Fk160115 60m metaG | ecosystem: Environmental > Aquatic > Marine > Oceanic > Photic zone | place: The Central Pacific Ocean... | reverse complement strand
GCAATGGTTCTTGATGCCAGGGGTCGGAGCGCAAGGAGGAAGTGCTTCTGATGTGGGCGAAGCATTTGTCGGAGGGATGGGGGTGTTGGTCAACGCCAGCCGTAGCATTATCTACGCTGAACATCCAGTGAACGCCGCCCGAGATCTCATTCAATCTTTGCGGGACGTGGTATCCCTATGAACCGCTTCGGAACCATTGTTCTCGCGGGTGTTGCCGCCTTGCTGCTGGTGCCTGCTTTTTTGCGATCGAGTCCTTCATCGAAGTTGGGTCCCGGCGTGGTGGTGATGACGCCTCATAATGAGCAGATTCGGTTTGAGCTCGGATCAAGATTCAGTCAATGGCACCAACGTGAGTTTGGTGCCGAAGCCCATGTTGCTTGGAGTACTCCAGGAGGAACAAGCGAAATTCGTAAATTGCTGCAAAGCCAATGGAAAGCTTCAGCAGGAGCCGGTATTTCCTTTGGTGGTGATATTGATTTGGTGTTTGGTGGCGGGTCTTATGAACACGGCGTTCTCGCCAATCCCACCCAAGCTGATGATCCTGAGTCGACCATTTCGGTTCCTCATGGATTTTCAGATGAGGAGTTGTTGGCTTGGTTCCCCACCGACACCATTGCCGATGGCCGCCTCTACGACGAGGAATCTTTCTGGATTGGTACCGCGCTGTCCAGCTTTGGGTTGATTTGGAATGAGGATGAGTTCGCTGAGCGTGAACTTCCTCAGCCTACCGATTGGTCCATGTTGGCTCACCCCCAACTGCGAGGTCGAGTGGCTTTTGTCAATCCGGCCATGAGCGGCTCGGTGACCACTGCGTTGGAGTCCATTCTCGAGCACATTGGTTGGCAGAAGGGCTGGGCCCTCATTCGCAGGGCCTCGGCAAATGCGCGTTCGGTCAGTGGATCCTCCACACGAGTGCCAGGTGATGTTGGAGCGGGTGAAGCCGCCATCGGTCCGTGTATTGATTTCTACGGTCGGGCACAGGTTGCTGCGTTGGAAGCCGCTGGTGTCACAGGTCGTATTCGATATCGGGATGCTGCGGGCCAGACTGTCGTAGATGCCGACCCAATCTCTTTGCTCCGAGGGGCACCAAACCCTGAATTGGCCAAACGGTTTATTCAATTTTGCCTAACGGTCGAAGCCCAGTCTCTTTGGCAACTGCCTCCCGGCGATCCTGATGGGCCGCAACGGTTCGCGCTGCGCCGGCTGCCCATTCGGGCTGAAGTGTACGAACAACTTGGAGATCGAATGCTTGATCGGGTTGATCCGTTTGCTGACGCGAAAGCGGCGGCGTATCCCAACCGTGCGGCCCGCGCATTCATCGTCCCGTTGTTTGTGTCCATGGCCATGGACCATCGTGACGAACTGCGTGAAGCCTGGAACGCCATCGTCGAGCATCCCGCCTACCCATCATCCGACGCTGTGGTGATGGCGGGGGATGTTCAAGACCCAGAGCTGCGTTTGATGCTCGAAAGATTTGATGCCTTGCCATCAGTTCCGATGCCCAATGACACTGTGGCCGACCTTAACGATCCCAACGTCTTGTCAGCCGTGAAGGCAGGTTGGCTTCGCGATGGTTTTCAATCGATGGACTGGTGGGATCCGGAATCTTCAGGGACTCTGGCCTTGCAAGCTCGGGCATCCTCTTTCTTCCTGAATCAGTACCAAAGGGTGGTCAGCCCTTGAGCAGACTGACACGCATTTTGGCCACCATTGGTCCGGCCAGTGCTGAACTTTCCCGTGAACTCGTTGAGGCCGGCGCTGACTGCATTCGGGTGAACCTTTCTCATGGTGATGCCTCATGGCACCGTGAGGGAAGTCGTCGTGCGTTGTCTGCCGGGGCAGCTTTGCTGCTTGATCTTCCTGGTCCCAAGATTCGGTTGGGTCCGTTTGAAGGTGTACGTTCTCTGATTCGTCACGATCAGGTGGTGCTCCGGCCAGATTCACTTGCTCAGGGGGATGAACTGCCTCTGCCGAAGGAGATCTTTTCCGGATTGCGTGTCGGAAATGTGGTCGCCATGGTGGATGGTCGAGTGCGTTGTCAGGTGCTTGAGGTTGAGCCCGATCGTGCGGTTCTTGAGGTCCGCCGCTCTGGTGAAGTGCGTGGCCGTCAAGGGGTGAGTCTTCCTGGTGCAGACCTGTCTTTGCCTAGTTTTACTGAGGCTGATGCTCTTGGCTGCGCACTCGCTCGAGAATTCAAACCCCACTGGGTGGCGATTTCGTTCGTCTGTTCCGCTGAGGATGTCCAAAGAGTTCGCTCAGAAGTGCCCCCTGAGACCAAGCTCATCGCCAAAATCGAAACCGCTCGGGCAATGAATTGCCTCGATGAAATTGCGTCCGCTGCGGATGCCCTGATGATTGCTCGAGGAGACCTTGGTGCGGAACTCGATCTGCCTGAAGTTCCGGCGGCGCAACATCAAATTGTGCAGTCTGCTCGGCGGGTTGGGAAACCTGTGGTTCTGGCCACCCAAGTGTTCGAATCAATGCACGAGCATGCTGTGCCCACTCGGGCCGAAGTTTCCGACGCCGCGCATGCGGTCGCTGCCGGCATGGATGCGGTGATGTTGAGTGGTGAGTCGGCGGTAGGTGCGCACCCCATCGCTGCGGTTGAATCATTGGCCCGGGTCCTTCTCGCAGCCGAGAAAGCGAGCTTTGAGGCGGTTGCTCATCCTCCAGCCTCACCCCAAGTGGCTTCGGTGTTGGTCGCCGCTCGAGACCATGCTTGGATTGGTTTGGGGCCAAGTGCGGTCAAACTTGCTGGGCCGTTGGCCGCCGCTCGGACCGAAAAGCTCATCTTGGTGTGTGCAGCCCGCCTTCCTGGCCGGGGGCTCATGCGCGGTGTCCATCGAAGTTTGGATCCACCTTCGGTCTTGGCGGAGCGTTTGGGCCTTGATCCCGCCGAGGGTCTGGAGGTCGAAATCGACGGAAACGGCCGGCTGGCACTTATGGGCCGTCGATTTGATGCCTAAGATGGGGTACATCGTCCACACTTACGGATTCCCCTATGGCCACCACAACCACTGAGATCAATCTCCCAGACATCCAAGCCACACCAGACCAGAGGGCTACCGCGATTTCCGCGGTTGGCATTCGTGGCTTGGAATTGCCACTCCAACTTGATGCTGGAGACGGTCGTTTGCAAACCACTTTGGGCACTTGGGATCTTGCCGTCGGTTTGGCCCAAGGCGTTCGGGGTACCCACATGAGTCGATTCGTCGAGTTGGCCTCGAAATTTAGCGCTGACGATTCGGTACCGGTTTCTCGCGAGACCCTTGAAGGCTTTTCTGCTGAACTGTTGGACCGATTGGAAGCGGAAGAGGGTCAGGTTCGAATCAAGGGAAGGTTTCTTCTTAAGCGATCAAGTCCGGTTACCGAGATTGACCTTCCAGTGCCATTTGACTTTGCTTGGAAACTTCGTGCCCGGAGAGTCGAGAGAAAGATTCAAACCAAACTCGTGACTGAAGTTGGTGTGCTTGCCACCAGCCTTTGTCCCTGTAGCCGTGAAATCAGTACGTATGGTGCGCACAATCAGCGGGCTCGGGTCCGGATTGGAGTGACCGGTCCAGTCTCTCTTTCTGAACTCGTTGAGGTTGCTGAGTCTTCTGCTTCTTGCACCGTGTTCCCCTTGCTCAAGCGTCCGGATGAAAAAGCATTTACCGAAACCGCATATGAGCGTCCTCGATTTGTTGAGGACTTGGTCCGTGAGGTTGCCACCGGTCTGCGGGCCATTCCTGAGGTTGGCCGGTTCAAGATCAAAGCCGTAAATGAAGAGTCCATTCATGCCCACGATGCTTGGGCAATTGTGAAGGGACGCGGCGACGACCTCACTTCGCCTATTGCCTGATTGCTTTACGCCTCTCCGCCAGAGGCGTCCTCGGAGTTGTCATCAAACGGGCTTTCAATGTGCTGCATGGCCACCGCTCGCTGGTGGGCCACTTTGCCCCCGATGACGACCAGCCGAGGCCCTGCGCTGGCCAATTCCCAACTCACACATCCTTCTTGCTCTCCGTCTAGCAATTGGAAATCAGCGGGTTGACCTGGGGCAATCATGGCGGTTGCCTCATCGCTTTGGATGCCAAGTACGCAGGCGGCATTCCAAGTGCCGGCGACGATGGCTTCGTTGGGGGTCAAACCATTTTTACGAACCGCCAATGCCACCGCCAGTGGCATCGACGGGCTGGGAGCGCTCCCGGGATTGCAATTGGTGGCCACCGCAACTGAGCCCCCGCGGTCCACAATGCCTCGTCCATCTGCAAATCGGTCGTCAATGTGCAGCCCACAAATTGGCAGCATGACCCCGACGGTGGACGAGTTTGCCAGCACGTCCAAGGTTTCAGGTAGCGAAGCTTCCAAGTGGTCCACGCTCCTCGCGCCCAATGCCACAGCACGAGCCGTCATGCCCAAGTCATTGAATTGATCAGCATGCACACGAATGGGGCAGCCTTGATCCTTCGCGGTTCGGAGCAAACGTTCGGTGTCATCTGGAGACCAAGCTCCTTCCTCGCAATACGCGTCCACGGGGACGCAAGGAAATTCTTCTAAGATTTTGGGCAACATCTTTTGGATGCAGTACTCGACATAGTTTGGGTGTTCCCGATCGATGGCATGTGCGCCCAAAAAAGTACCTTGCATCCGCATGGGAAAAAATTTGCTGCTGACTTCGGTCGCAGTTCGGTGGAGCGAACGCATCATTTTGAGTTCTGCTTCGAGGTTCAGACCGTAGCCCGATTTGACTTCGATGGTCCCTGTTCCCAGAGAGATCATGGCGGTCAGACGGTGCAAGAATGCGTCGCTGAGTTCGGTCATGCTCGCGTCTCGCACCGAGCGAACGGTGGACATGATTCCTCCACCGTCTTCAAGAATTTCTAAATAAGAGCGTCCGCTGCGGAGCTCTGACCATTCTTGAATTCGGTTCGCGTTTCCGGTCCAACATGCGTGGGTATGGCAGTCGGTCCAGGTGGGCATGAGCACCAGGCCCGAAGCGTCGACCGCCAGAAAAGATTCCCCCTCCTGCATCTCCATCTGTGGGGCCCGGCCTCTGCCTACCGCTTCGATGGTGCCATTTCGGGCAAATACCCATCCTTCCTCGACGACTCCAAGTTCACCATGCCAAGGTCCTGAGCGAGGCCCCGGGGGCCCTTCTAGCGTGAGTATCCGGGCGTTGTCGATGAGTATGGCATGTCCGTTCACTGGGCATTCATCTTAAAGGTCGTTGTGATGCATGGGGAGACGTACATCTTGTTCATCAGCGCAGTCCATTGCTTCTTCGTATCCCGCATCAGCGTGTCGAAGCACGCCCATCAAGGGGTCGTTGGTCAGTACTCGAGCGAGTCTGCGATCTGCAGCCTCTGTTCCGTCGGCAACAATGACTTGACCCGCATGTTGGCTGAAACCGATGCCAACGCCACCTCCATGATGGAACGAGACCCAGGACGCCCCTGAAGCAATGTTGGTGGCAAAGTTCAGCAGTGGCCAATCTGACACGGCATCGGTACCGTCAAGCATGGCTTCGGTTTCTCGGTTGGGCGAAGCCACCGAGCCGCAGTCAAGATGATCGCGGCCGATCACAATGGGGGCGGAAACTTTGCCTTCGGCCACCAAACGGTTGAACAGACGCCCGGCTTTGTCTCGTTCGCCCAAACCCAGCCAACAAATTCGAGACGGAAGCCCTTGGAAGGCCACCCGTTCTTCGGCTGCTTTAAGCCAGCGGCCAAGAGACTCGTCTTCCGGGAACAATTCAAGCAATGCTCGGTCCGTGACTTTGATGTCGTTTGGATCTCCTGACAAGGCGGCCCAGCGGAAAGGGCCCCGGCCCCGGCAGAATTGAGGACGAATGTAAGCAGGGACGAATCCAGGGAAAGCAAAGGCATCACCACATCCCGCATCGAGAGCACGCTGTCGTAGATTGTTCCCGTAGTCAAAAACCTTGGATCCAGAGCGCTGCATCGAAAGCATCAATTCGACATGTCGCCGCATGGCATTTGTACTGAGCTTGACGTACTGGTCAGGATCACTTTCACGAAGTTCGTCCGCCTCGGATCGGCTCATTCCCTCGGGGTAGTAGCCCCATAGGGGATCATGGGCACTGGTCTGGTCCGTCAATGTTTCCGGCACGATGCCCCGGGCTTCGAGACGTTCCAGCAGAGCCACCGCGGTGCCGCACCAGCCAATGCTCACTGCTTCTGCTTGGGATTTGGCTTCGAGTGCTCGGTCAATGGCGGCGTCCAATCCTTCAACGATCTCGTCGAGATAGCGGTCATGGACCCGTTTGTCCAACCGCTCTTGACAGCAATCGGCAATAAGAGCAGTGCCGTCATTGAGGGTGATGGCCAAAGGTTGGGCGCCGCCCATTCCACCGCATCCCGCGGTAACGTTCAAGGTTCCTTTAAGACTTCCCCCAAAGTGCTGGCGAGCGCATTCAGCGAAGGTTTCAAAAGTTCCCTGCAAGATGCCTTGGGTTCCGATGTAAATCCAAGAACCGGCGGTCATTTGACCGTACATCATCAAGCCTCGGTCGGCCAGATCGTCAAAGTGCGACTGCGTCGCCCAGTGCGGGACGAGGTTTGAGTTGGCAATCATGACTCGAGGAGCATCCTCATGGGTTTGAATGATGCCTACCGGTTTTCCGGATTGCACGAGGAGAGTTTGGTCTGGCTCGAGGTTTTGAAGTTCCTGAACGATGGCGTCAAATGCTTCCCAAGATCTTGCCGCCTGTCCGCGTCCACCGTAGACCACAAGTTGTTCTGGAATCTCGGCGACCTCGGGATCGAGGTTGTTCATCAACATGCGTAGAGCGCCCTCGGCGGCCCATGATTTGCAGGAGAGTTCGGTACCACGGGGGGCTCGAATGGTGCGGGTCTTGGTCATGGGTCGATCCTAGTCGGGTTCTTGCGCTGAAGAGCGCCGGTCAGGGCTTCTATGTCTGATCCCACAGGGCGGTCGGTATGTCGAGAACTGATCAATTGGCGTACCCAGGCAAAGAGATTTTCGTTGGCCTCCCCCGAACAAAGCGGGCGACGAAGTTCCACCGCCTCCGCCGAGCATAAGAGCTCCACCGCGAGGACTCTCGCGGCCAAATCAAGGGCGTGATGGGCTCCAAATGCGGCGGTGGGACCAAATGAGTTGTAATCCTCGATGCCAGCACTGGTCGAGATATTGTGGCAGGAGGCCGGAGCACAGGCCACTCGGATTTCGTTCACCAATGCCGCCGCGGTGTATTGGGCAATCATGAGGCCTGATTCGAGTCCGGCTTCTCGAGCGAGATATGCGGGAACTCCAGATTGGTCGTCGCGTCCAGAAAGCAACCAGTACGTTCGCCTTTCACTGATTCCGGCAACGGCCGCAATGCAAAGTTTGAGTTGATCCAAAGCCAGCGCCAATGGCATGCCGTGAAAGTTTGCCCCCGAAATAGCGCTTCCATCACGGAGCACAATGGGGTTGTCTGTGACCGCACCCAGCTCACGAACCAATATTTTCTCAATGTTCTCAAGTTGATCGAGGCAAGAGCCCAAGACCATTGGGGTTGCCCGAAGCGAATAGGGATCTTGTACCCTCGGGTCGTTATCCAAGTGAGAGGCCAAGATTTCAGAACCCTCTAAGCGACCCCTCATTCGTTTCGCTACACGAACCGGGCCGGGATGGTTTCGTATGTCGTTCAGCTCCGCATTCAAATACGCATCGGTACCAAGGCACGCGTCGATGGTCAGGGCGGCGATGTCGGCGGCATTGGCCAACAAAGTGTGGCATTCCTCGACCAAGACGATGCCGTACGCTGCCATGAGGTGCGTACCGTTGATTAAGGCCAAGCCTTCTTTTGTCGCAAGATTGAGGGGGGCCAAGCCAATTCGTTCGAGGGCTTGTTTGCCTGTACAGACGTTGCCTTGGTACTGCACTTCACCTTCGCCGATCAGAACCAAGGCAAGATGGGCCAAAGGCGCTAAGTCGCCTGATGCCCCAACTGAGCCGCGGGAGGGGATCACTGGCATGACGTTGTGATTCAGCATCTCCAAGAGTGTGCTCACCACGACCGGCCGGACTCCAGAGTGCCCGCGAGCCAAACTGGCGGCCAAGAGGAGCATCATTCCACGCACCACCGGGTGGGGAAGTGCTTCGCCTACCCCCGCGGCGTGCGAGCGGATTAAGTTTGTTTGGAGTTGTTGAAGATCTTCTTTGTCAATTCGGTGGCGGGAAAGTGATCCAAATCCTGTATTGACGCCGTAGGTAGGCTCTGCATGGTTGGTCAAAGCTTCGACAGAGGCCTGGGCTTTGGTGATGGCAATGAGGGCCTCTGGGCCGAGGGTGACGGGGCGGTGGTTTCGGATGACATCCAGAGCATCGGCCATGGCCAGCGGTCCAGATGTCAATACCAATGGTTTCATGGCGGACATCAAGGTTGGACGATAACGGTTCAACGAAGGACGGAAAAGATGGACGACACCTGGCGCAGCTCTATTCGAACCTTGTCCATGGTTATTGGCATGATTCTTGCCGCTTTTGTGGTTGGTGCGGGCCCTCAGGGCACCCCCCCCCTCGGCCCTTTGGTGTTCTCGGATGGTGTGACGGGCGGAACCATGCTTTTGGCCGTTGCCCTCGCGACGGGAATCGCAGTCGTCGCGTTTCGATTCGGTGATGGCGGCGGGGGACTTTTTGCATTCGGCATTGTGCTCTGGGCCGCTGGTCGTCATCTCGCGCCCACGGTTGACCGGCTCTTCGCCCCCACCGCCCTTGGCATTCTTTGGGATGGTCTTGTTTTGTCCGCCGCACTGGCTGGTGTTTCTGCTTTTCTGATCAAAATGACCGGGCCGGCCTGCCGGCCTGAGCCACCAGATGAGGGCGTTTCGGATCGTCTTGCGGTGGGCTGGCTGGCGATGTTCGTGGCCCTTCCCGTTGCCCACTTGACGACGGTTTCCAACGACCCTGGACAAGCGGCCGGCGGAGCAGCCCTCGGTGGTCTGGCCGCTGGATTGGCGGGTCGCTTGGCGGCCCCTCATGTTTCTCCTTTCCGCCTGATGTTGGTTCTGGTGCCGGTTGGCGTGCTGGGACGGCTTGTGGTTGCTCCAGCTTTGATTGATGCCGATGCATGGCGTCTCGGAGCCGGCCCGGGGCTTCTGGCCACCTTGCCCATGGATTGGGCGGGGGCTGGGATTGCTGGCTTTGCCCTAGGGGCGGCTTGGGCCCGTGGCTTCCTCAAACCGGCCCGTACTGGTCAAAATGTTGCGTCAGATGCGGTGAGCGGCTAGAATTTTCGGCTCGGCTCATTTTGAGTCAGGCATGGAGCAGATATGTACGCCATCGTCGAAGACAGTGGAACCCAAATTCGCGTTGCTGAAGGCGACGAGTTTGAAATTGACCTCCGTGAAGGAGCAGAAGCCGGGAGCGAGATCGTGTTTGATCGCGTGCTTCTGATTTCATCCGGTGAGGGAGAGCCAACCATTGGGCTTCCCTACGTTGAGGGTGCTTCGGTGAAGGCCGAGGTCTTGGAGCAATTCAGGGCTGAAAAAGTCACCAGCATCAAGTTCAAGCGTCGCAAGGGTTACCGCCGAAATAAGGGCCATCGTCAGCCTTACCTGCAGGTTCGCGTGACCGGCATCTCGGCCTAACGCCTTTCCCACGCAAATTCGTTTGCGTTGAAAATATGTCCACCCACACCGTCCGCTGGCCAAGCCCCGGACGGTGTTTTTTTGCCTTGTGAGATCCCGATTGCCTTCGGCTGTGAATTATTGACAGCGCCAAGTTGGCAATGAACATTGAACCCAAAATCTTTCTGAGTCAGGTCTTGACGCCAAGGTGCAAGGCACAGATCCCAAAGTCAAGCGACTTTGTCTGCACACCAGAGAACCCGGCACGGGTCATGGCGTCGGCCAAGCTTTGTGCGTCAAGGAACGTGTCTACGCTCCTTGGAAGATAGCGGTAGGCGCCGCTGGAGTCTCCCGAAATCAAAGTGGCGGTTCGAGGCATGATGTGGTGGGTCCAGAGCCGCGATCCCCAACGTGCTGGGGCGAAGGTTGGCTCCGAGAATTCAAGCACGATGAGACGTCCCTTGGGACGAAGGACTCGGAAGAATTCCGCGAATGCTCGATCTGGCTCCCCGACATTTCGGATGCCAAAAGCAATGGTGATGACGTCTTTGCTTTCGTCATCGCATTCGAGACGCGTGGCATCGCCTTCAATGTAGGAAATGTCAAGCTCATTTCGACGCTTCCGCAGTTTGTCTTTGGCGATCTCCAGCATCCCTGGGGTGTAGTCCAAGCCAACAATCGATTTGGGTCCAGCCTTGGCCAAAGCTTCGGTCAAATCCCCAGTTCCACAAGCGACATCCAGAACGTCGTCTTCTGGTCCAATTTTGGCGAGACGGACGGCTTTCTTTCTCCAGGCTTGGTCACGCCAGAAGGAATGCAATCTGTTGTTGAGATCGTATGCGGGAGCAATTGCTTCAAACATCCGCCGAACCCGGCTCGGTTTGTCTTCGGCCGCATGAGGGTTGCGTTCAAGATCCTTTTGGTCCCAAGCTTGCTCGGTCATGCTTCGATCCTAGGCTTCACCCGGTTAGCATGCACGCGTGCCATTTGATGCTTTGACATGGTGGACCCACGATCGTCCGCCCGCCACCTACGGCGGGGCTAACCGTTCTTGTGTCCATGGTCGTGCTTTGGTGTCACTGCAGTCCGTCCGGTCGGGTCTGCGTCAGACCCCCCACGCGGTTTTAGCGGCATGCTCGGGTGATGATCAGGCAGTTCCGATGCTCGATCCCTTGGCCCGTGGTCTTGAGGCTGACATTGAGACGATCATCAACGCAAAAGTTCGTGCCATTGCCATTGCTCCGGCGGGGGGTGGGTACCACCCGGTCCACAGTCGATTGCTCGAACTTTTGGAGGAAGTCACAGAAAAAGGTTCGGTCCATTGCGTGTATGTGGTTCAGCCTGATCCGCTCCCCACTCGGGGCCGGCTTGAAGTGTCAAGCCCTGAAGCCTTCGATGAGTTGCTGCGGTATTTTCCCCAGCTTCATTTCCATTTTGGTGGCATGCTGCACGCTTACGAAAGTCTTCTTCGTCTCATGCATCGCTCTCCTTTGTTGACCACAAACGTGGCGGGGGCTTTGGGAAAACCCCGGCTGTTGGACGTCGTGCTGGAGCGGGCCACTGAGGAAGGCCTTGGTCAGAGACTGTACTTTGCATCTGGATTTCCCAATCTTGACCCCACGTCGGCCCTTGAACACTTGTTGGGTCACAATGTTTGGCGCCGAGAAAGGGGTATTCCTTCGTTGCCATCCGCATTGCTACGAGGGATCGCCGAGCGCGGAAATCCAGTCGATTACGAGCCTGGAACCGAAACGGGACGAACTGGTAGCGGTCCAAAGGCGTAATGTTCTGGCCCAAGGCGGGCATCGCTGTTGATCGCCTCCGACCACGTCAACTTTTGACCTGAATATGCTGATTCACGTCCCATGATGGCCGTCATGGTGCTCTCTGCTACCCGTTGCCCTTCGTTCAGATACGGCCCGCTTCCGCTGATTGAGGCGATCAAGTCGACGTGCTCTTGTTCGTAGGGGTTTCGTCCACCTTTAAAGCGCCACGGAGACTCTCCGGTAATGATGGATCGGCCTCCGTCGGTTCGAAGCACCCCTTGGGTGCCCACGATTTCTTCGGCGACCTTCCCCGAGCAACCGTCAATTTGTCGGCACCAGCTGGTCACCCGAACGTCGTTTTCGTATTCAAAATCGATAGCAAAGTGGTCAAAGATGTTGCCCCACTCAGGACCAGTTCGGACCTCACGGCCTCCCATGCCGGTCGCTGATTTGGGCGGACCGCCAATGGCCCAGTTGCATACATCGATGTTGTGGATGTGTTGCTCGACAATGTGGTCTCCGGAAAGCCAGGTGAAATACAACCAGTTTCGCATTTGCCATTCGGTGTCCGTCATTGTGTTGGTGCGATCTACTCGCCAAAGAAATCCTTGGTTCCACCAACAGCTCGCGCTGCGGATCTCTCCAATTCTTCCGTCTTGGACCTGTCGTATCGCTTCGAGATACGGCTGTTGGTGTCGCCGTTGGGTGCCCGAAACGACCGAAAGTTTTTTGTTCTTCGCTTCTGCGGCCGCCGCAATAACCGCGCGAACTCCAGGGGCATCAACCGCCACTGGCTTTTCCATGAACACATGTTTGCCGGCGGCCACTGCTGCGGCAAAGTGTTCGGGGCGAAAATGGGGTGGTGTCGCCAAAATTACCATGTCAAGATCAGCGGCCAATACCTTTTGAAAGGCATCAAATCCTGAGAAGGTTGTTTCTGGCGTAACGGATGATCGTGGCTCATTGACCAGCTTCTGCGCAGCAGATTGGACTCGTTCGGAAAACACATCTCCCAAGGCGACGATGCGGACCATCGGCGAAGACGAAAGGCAATTCCAGATGGCTCCAGTACCTCGACCGCCGCATCCAATGACGCCAACCCGAATCACTTCTTCAGAGTGGCTGGCGAATGCATAAGGCGCGAGGGCTGCGACCGCCCCGGTGCTGAGAAAATGTCGTCGGGAGTGGGTCATCCTGAGATTCCTCTTTCTTCCAAACGAGCAGGGTCTGGTTTGGCGTCTTCTGGAGATTCATCGGGTTTGGGCTCGTGTTCGATTCCTTTGGCTGGCGGCTTAGCTGGCTTTCCGTCGGTGTCTGTTTCAAGCACCAATCGAAGACCAACGAATCCGCCATCGGCAAGCCACCAAATGCTTTGTGGATCCTGAGGGTCGCTGGCGTTCCAGTTGCCCATATCCTCAGGAACTGCTTTGGCGGGGAACGCGTCTTTGGCCAACGTCTCGTAACAGCCGCCGTACGTGAGGTGCTCGCCCTTGAGACCAGTCACCCATTCGGAGGCGTTGCCAAACAAGTCAAACAAGCCCAGTGCGTCGGGCTTTTTTTCACCCAGAGGATGGGTCACCCAGTCGGAATTTTCATCGAGCCATGCGTGTTCCAATATGTTGTTTTTCGTGATCTGGGAGCGACGAGCCAACAGTTTCCATTCTGCTTCTGTGGGGAGCCGGTAGTGTCGTTTGGTTTTGAGTGAAAGCCATCGGGCAAAGCAGCGGGCGTGTCGATATTGCACACTGATAGCAGGGTATCCGTTGTGTCCAAAGGAGCGATCCATCGCAATATATGGCTTGCTGGGCCGTGCGATAATGTCACTTGACTCGGGCAAAGAAGATTCTGATTCAGCTTTACGATCCAATTCAAATCGGTAGGCGTCGAGCAGATCCCAGCTGACCTCATTCTTGCCCACAAAGAATGCTTTGGGTACGCCATGGGCGGGATCAGGTTTGACCGGGATCATGTCAAAAGTGTGAATTGTGCCTGGGACGCTTTGGCTGAGAACATCGGTTGCGAGTAGGAGTATGAGAATCATCGCCGGCAAACATACCACCCAATCTGCTCCGGATACACTTTGAACCCATGGAGATGGAAGGTTCCCACAATGTTTTGGTAGAAGCGTCTCCTCGTTTTGCCCCTGAGCACAGCGATCCCAAACAGGGTCGTTGGATCTTCATCTACAGCATTCGTATAGAGAATCAATCGGAGGGACCGATCCGAATTCTGGTTCGACACTGGGAGATCGTTGATTCTGATGGTGACAAGAACATTATCGATGACGAAGGAGTGGTGGGATGCCAGCCTCGGCTTGATCCAGGTGAGTCATTCGAGTACGAATCTTTTTGTGCGCTTCCAACTGCATGGGGCACCATGGAGGGGCACTACATGGCGGAAGACAGATATGGACAGCCAATGCACGTGCCCATTCCGCGGATGCACTTGCATCCATGAGTGAATTCTAATTTTTGGCTCATACTGGCAGTTCGTCGGGCAGGCTTTCGAGGGCTTCAGTCAAAATCTCTGTCCCAGTCTCGGTAATCAGGACATCATGCTCATGGTGCACTGATCGTGAACCATCGGCGATATTGATAGGCCAAGTCCGGGGTTCTTGGATTGTTTGTCCAGTGCCAGTGGCGATCATGGGTTCCAAAGCGACGAGCATTCCGGGCTTCCAGCGAACACGACATTCGGTCCATTCGCCGGGGTAGTTTGGTCTGACGTTGGCGATGAACGGTGCTTCGTGGAGTTGACGACCCACACCGTGACCGCCAAAGCCGCGGACCAAGTGCAGACCCAGTTGGCCTTCCACCAGATCCTGTACGGCAATCGCCCAATCAAGCAATATCCCTCCCGGTCTGATGGCCGCAATACCCGCACGAAGGCTGGTGATTCCAGCATCCATCAACGAACGGTCTTTTTCGGTAGCGGGTCCCAAGTGGTAGGTCCATGCAGCATCGCCAATGAACCCATCTTTAAGTGCGCCGACATCGACTTTGACCAAATCGCCTTGCGTAAATTCCAATTCGCGACTTGTAGGGTGGCCATGCACCACACAGTCGTTTCGGCTGATGCAGGCTTGACCTGGGAATGGGGGAAGCCTCTGTACGCGGTAGCCCAAGAAGCAGCTCTTTGCTTTGTGCTCCCAGAGGGTTTCGCCAATCCAACGGTCAAGTTGAGTGGGCGTGACTCCGGGGCGAAGGCGTTCCACCACCATTTGGTGGACTTTGACCACAACATCCGCCGAAATGCGGCACTGGTCGATTTCTTTGGGGTTCAAAATAGGAACGGGTCGCACGGGTCGTCAATTGTACCGATTCGCGTAGCATCATCATGTATGTCCAGACTCTTGATTCGCGGTGCCTGCTGTGTGCGTGCTGATGGCGTGACCCAGCAGAGCATTCTGATTGAAAATGGCACGTTCCTTGATTTTGATCCGCCGGCGTCGGCCCACACGGATGACGTCATCGATGCCACGGGCATGCACATCTTTCCCGGGTTGATCGACGATCAAGTTCATTTCCGTGAGCCCGGTTTAACGCACAAGGAGGATCTTCGCACGGGGTCCATGGCGGCGGCCAAAGGTGGCGTAACGGCATTCATGGAAATGCCCAACACTTCGCCCAATACCACTTCCACGGCGGCTTTCTCTGCAAAGCTGGCTCGCGCTAAGCGGTCCTGTGTGGTTGACTATGGTTTTTTTGCGGGAGCGACTGGGCACAACACCGCTTGGTTACGTGAAGAAACTCGAGCGTGCGGTATCAAAATTTTCATTGGTTCATCGACGGGCGACCTCTTGGTTGATGAACAAGAGGCTCTTGAAGAAATTTTTGCCCAAACAACATTGCCCATTGCAGCGCACTGCGAAGATGAAACCTTGGTTCAGGCCAACGCGGCGGCCTTAGATGGCGGCCAAGATATTTCCGACCATTCCAAAATCAGGAATGCGGAGGCGGCCGCCAAGAGTGCAGCGCGGACCATCGATCTGGCCCGAAGGCATAAACATCGTTTTCACCTGCTGCACGTGTCCAGCGCTGCCGAGTGTGAGGTTCTCCGCGAACGTCCGGAATGGGTGACAGCTGAGGCGTGCCCCCATCATTTGTTCTTCGACACCACCGACTACGCTCGACTTGGATCTCGGGTGCAAATGAATCCCGCCCTTAAGAGTCCAGAAGACAAAGAGGCCGTGTGGGCCGCATTGCAGGATGGCACCATCGAGGTGCTCGCCACTGATCACGCTCCCCATACTCTTGAGGAAAAAAATCAGCCCTACCCGCGTAGTCCGTCGGGCTTACCTTCGATCGAATGGTTGCTGCCCCTCATGGTCAATGCTGCCTGCGACGGTCGATGCACGTTTGAACAGATCGCGGCTTGGGGGGCGAGCAACCCAGCGAAAGTTTGGGATCTGAAGGGCAAGGGGAGTTTGCAACCAGGCTTGGACGCCGACTTCAGCATTGTCGACTCCGAAGCGCTGTCCAAAGTGCACGATGGCTGCCAAGTAACCAAATGCAATTGGTCACCCTGGCATGGTGCAAACCTCCGGGGGATGGTGTGCTCCACTTGGGTGCGTGGTATCCGTGTGTACCAAGAAGGTCAATTCGCTGATCCCGGAACGGGCAGGCCCCTTCAATACGATCGAGGTGAATCATGATCTGGCTACATGCTCTTTGGGTATTTTTGGCGGGCATGTTGCAACCGGTGCAGTCAGGAATGAATGCTGAATTGAGCCGCCATGCCGCCGCACCATTGACAGCTGCCACTTGGAACATGTTGCTCGGATTCGTGGTGGTGGCGTTGATTTGCATCTTTTCTGGCGCTCCGGTTCCTGGGGTCAATCTTCTGCGGGTCGCGCCAATGTGGAGCCTGTGGGGGGGGCTTTGCGGCGCCGTGATTGTCTTCACCATGCTCTTCAACGCCCCGGTGCTTGGGGCGGTTTTGCTGCTGTCGTGCTTTTTGTTGGGCCAGCTGACGAGTTCGTCAATTTTGGATCAGTTTGGACTCTTGGGGTTTCCGCAGCGATCGATCGTGGACCAACGTCTGGTTGGGCTGGTGCTGGTGGTCGCCGGGGTGGTTTTGCTCTTGCGAGCACGTTAGTCTGCGAGGTCGACAATCAGAGGGGCGTGGTCGGAGGGTTTTCCAATCTCGAGTTCTGCATGGGCTTTGCGCTCATCGCGGTCCACTTGGACTTGCGTGACGCGGCGGTTCAGGCTCTCAGAAAGCAAGGCGTGATCTATACGCAGTCCATCATTTTTCGGGAATCCCAAATTTCGATAGTCCCACCATGTGAACACCGCGCCTTCGGGTTCGAAGGCTTCGTGGGGATCATTCAAACCAAAGTTGCGAACGTGCTGGATGGCGTCACGAACCGAGTCGTGGCAAAGCACGCTGTCTCGCCACTTGTCGATGTTTTTGGCATCGGTGTCGCGAGGCGCGCAGTTCCAGTCACCGAGTATCGCCAGATCTGATTGGGGGTCTTCAAGCCGATCCAGATGGCTTCGCAAGGCGGCGAGCCATTTCAGCTTGTATTCATGCTTGTCGCTGCCAACTTCCTTGCCGTTGGGAATGTATGCACTGGCGATACGGATGCCCCCGGTGCTACCCAAGATGAATCTTGCTTGCGGGTCTTCAAAATTGTCAAGTCCTTCTGAAATGACTTCGATTTGGGTTTTGCTGACCAAAGCCACGCCGTTGTACGTCTTTTGACCAACTGCGGCCAGATGCCAACCCGCTGACTCAATCTCTTGTTTTGGAAGATCTTCTACAAGGGATTTTGTCTCTTGAAGGCAAACGACATCGGGTTGCCAACGGTCCAGAAATCGAAAAAACCGATCGTGGCGGGGCTTGAGGCTGTTGACGTTCCAAGAGACGATTCGCATGATTTGGACTCCGTGTGCATTTTAGGCATCCTGGTTTAGGTCGCCGGTGTCGAGCAGCTGTTCGAGAAATAGTTTCCCGCTGTGGTCGGAATGAAGCATGAGCTTGGCCAAGCCCAAGGCATCGTCCAAGGCTCGGTGTGCATTGATCCGATGGATTTTGTAATGATCCAGCAAGTTGGACAGCGCAACAAAGCTGATATTTTCTTTTCGCCACTTGATTTGTCGAAGCGAGCAGCGCCAGGGAAGCCCATTGGTCCAAGTGGCGGTTCGGCGGAGCATGGCCCGATCAAATGAGGCATTGTGGGCCACCACCACTTCGACATCCTTCAGCTGATCCAACATCGAGCGGGGAACTGCTTTGCCCTGACGCGCTTCTTCAGGAATACGATGGATGGCAAATGCATCGGCTGATGACGGTGGACCTTCATCATGCAACGCACTGTGACCCCACATGATTTTTGTGTAATGCCGCGTTCGCTCGATCATGACCAAGGCGAGCTCAATCATGCGGTCCTCGGGTCCCGTGCCACTTGATTCGGTATCAACAACTGCGATACGCATGTGCGTGAACCTACCTTGGGATTGACCAGAATTCTGATTTTGTTATACTTCTTCCCTTACCTGATGCGGGGTAGAGCAGCCAGGTAGCTCGTCGGGCTCATAACCCGGAGGTCGCAGGTTCGAATCCTGTCCCCGCTATTTCTCGAAACGACCCCCTTCACTACTGAGGGGGTTTTTTAAATCGTGTTCATCGTCACAGGGCCTTTTTAGTGACAAGCAGGACCGGGATTCCCCTCCTTCGAATGATGGGTTTTCTGCCGCTGGCTTGGCATTCGTTTGGAATTTCCCTCTTTGTAGAAATTCTTGAATTTCAACGCCTCTTGATTCTCCAATTGGTGAGATCCCCAGAGCACCTTTTTCTCAGCGACAAGATGGACATCCATCCGTGGAAAAAAGCTCCAATACTTCAGCTCAAGATTTCGACCATTTTGTACAGTAATTCACGGTGAATTTTATTAGTTCGTTGGATTGTTCATCCATCGCGTTCGAGAGGAACAGATATGGCTTGGTACCGTTTGCCGTTGCGATTTAACCTCCTCGTCGGATCCTCGATCCTCGTTTGCACTGGATGTCTGGTCAGTCCGCCTGCCGCGACAAGTACTCGCTCAAGTACTGCTTCTCCGGTATCGCCCGAAGATCTCCTTGCATCTGCAAGAGCCAAAGGGCCTTGGGATGTGCGTTTCCTGAAAGAGGCTGATGGATTAAGAAACGGCCCAGACTACGACGGGGCCACCATTTATTACCCGGCGTATGACGCTGATACGTTGATGCAGGATCAAAAATTTCCCATCATGGCGTTTTGCCCTGGATTTCAAGGATCTGAACGCTCGATGGCACCTTGGGGAAAATTTATGGCCTCACATGGCGTGGTGACCATCACGTTGGGTACCAACAGTTTGTCAGATTCGCCTCCAGCGCGAGGACGCGCTCTTTTGGATGCTCTGGAGACTGTCCGCCGGGAAAACACTCGCGAAGGCTCGCCACTTTCAGGCAAGTTGGCGGTCAATCATGTTGGTGTTGCCGGTTGGTCTATGGGCGGGGGGGGTGCGCAACACGCAGCGGTGAAGGAACCGAAGCTCCGCGGGGCGGTGGCCATGCTTCCCTGGCAACCAGGGTATGCCTTTGAGCACGAGGTGCCGGTTTTGATTCTTGCGGGTGAACAGGATCGCATTGCCTCGGCAGAAAGAAATGCGAGGCCCCATTTTGAGCAAACACCAAGCGGCACCATCAAGTCCTACTTCGAAATCAAGAATGGGAATCATCTTGTGGTTAACCGCCCCAGCAACCGAAACGGCGACATAGGCGCTTGGGTCCTTGCATGGGTAAAAACATTCGTAGAAGGTGATCCCAGATACGAGGTCATTCTTGACCAAAAGCCCCCAAGTTCCAGCTGGTACGTAAGTGATCGCAAAAAGTAACCTTCAGGGCAGCCTTACCTGCTTGGGTGTTTGTTCACATCCAACAATCACCCTATGGATTCGTAGGTTCTCATGCCTAGGTTCACATGGCGAGGCTATTGAGATTCTTCACATATGCCCGAACGACATGCGGCTCATGGCGTAAGATTATTTCGAATTCGCATGTCCGATCCTCATACACGCCCATTTCAGTCTGTCGGCCGAGATCTTATTGGTGGAGTCGTTGTGTTTTTGGTGGCCATTCCTCTTTGCCTTGGCATTGCCTTGGCTTCAGGCGCTCCACTCATGTCCGGCTTGGTTACCGGCATCGTGGGCGGCATTGTGGTGGGCATCATCAGTGGCTCTCACGTCAGTGTGTCCGGCCCCGCCGCAGGTTTGGCGGCCATTGTACTTTCGCAAATCGAAGGTCTTGGTGGCTTCCAACCGTTCCTATTGGCGGTGGCTCTGGCTGGAGTCATGCAAATTGTCTTTGGCGTATTGCGGGGAGGGGCGTTGGCCAATTTCTTCCCCAACAGTGTTATTCGAGGATTGCTGGCCGCCATTGGGGTGTTGCTCATCCTGAAACAACTGCCGCACCTTGTCGGCCACGACACCGACCCAGTGGGTGACATGTCATTCGACCAGCCAGACGGAGACACCACCTTCACAGCCATCGAGACGGCAATGGAATCCGTGTTGCCGGGTGCGGCCCTCGTTGGTTTGATTTGCTTCGCCTTGTTGTTGATTTGGCCCAAGACACCACTCGCCAAGTCGCTTTTTCCAGCACCACTCGCAGCCGTCCTTCTTGGTGTTGCCATCAATGAGATTCTCGCCGCCAGCGGATCAGCCTTGGCCATTACAAGCACCCATCTGGTTGGCGTCCCCGTGTTAGGCGTTGATGGCGTGACCTGGTCAGATGTTTTGGTTACGCCCGAGTTTTCCCGCATCGCCGACCCGGCCATCTGGTTGGCTGCGATCACCATTGCCATTGTGGCTTCGCTTGAGACATTGCTCAATCTCGACGCCACCGATCGTTTGGACCCACAAAAGCGTCATTCGCCCCCAAACCGTGAATTGGTTGCGCAAGGGATCGGCAACGCCATCTCCGGCATGATTGGCGGTCTTCCCATGACCTCAGTCATTGTGCGGAGCTCGGTGAATGCGCAGTCCGGGGCCACGACCCGGCTTTCCGCCATCACCCACGGTGTATTGCTTCTGGGGAGTGTGGCCCTCCTCCCAGAGCTTCTCAATCGCATTCCCCTTTCGTCCCTCGCGGCCATTTTGATTGTTACCGGTTTTAAATTGGCAAGCCCCCAAGTCTTCCGCGCCTTGTGGAAGCAAGGCATTTCCCAGTTCATTCCGTTCGTGATCACAATCTTGGCGATTGTTTACACCGATTTGCTGGTTGGGGTCATCATTGGTCTTGGGACAAGCTTCTTGTTCGTTTTGCGCCGAAATGTACAAGGCGGGGTTCGAGTCCAAATTGAAGAAGGCGAAGGCGCTATCTTACATCGCATCAAGTTGGGCTCGGAAGTAAGCTTCCTGAACAAGGCTCGCTTGCTCAACACGCTCGATTCCTTTGGTGACGGCGATCGGATTTTGATCGACGCCAGCATGTGCGACGACATTGACCCAGATGTTTTGGGCACCATCAACGACTACATTACTGAGCGAGCACCCATGCGTGGTGTTCAGGCAACCATGGTTGGTTTTCAGTCCTCGTATCCGGTCGAGAACGGATAAACCGGTTCACCCTTTTGGGTCTCACCTGCGTGAAGGGTCAGAATTCCTCGTTCCTGTATGGCTTTTGATGATGCAAATGCTTTGGTATGCAATCGTCGTGCGTCATCCAATTCTCGCATCACCAATCGATTCCATACCTCTCTTGAGGACATGAATCCATGACCAAGAGTGCGCACCTTTGCCCCTCTGAACGCGTGCCAGCGGATCACATATTGCTCCAGCTTGGAAAAGAGTTCCGCGTGGGCGATCGGATCGGTGATAAGCAGACAGAAGAGATGTTGTATTTCATTTGATCCCCAACATGTATGTCAAATTTCATGGGCATTTTTGACTGATCACGTTCTGTGTAGAAAAGGGATAAGGGGGACAAGTAGACGTTCCGCGCCTATTGTTGACTGTGAAATTCAAAAGAAAGCTGGTTTTGGCCGCTTTGGCGGCATGCATTCTGTCTCCAGCGGCCTGCGTGCGGGTCGAAAACGGAACCCTGCTGATGTCAGAGGCTCAGCGCCCTGAGGGGTGGCCCGAAATCACTCCCGTGGGCAAGATCGAGTTAAAAGATCGGCCGGCCTTTCGCGTGGCGGTGGCCAAGGCATCTGGAGGGTCTGTCGGTGAAGGTCGCTTGTTTGGCACCTTGTTTCGGCATATTCAAGATCGCGACATCCCGATGACCGCCCCAGTCACCATGACGCGATCCACCTCAGGTCAAATGGAGAGCATGGGATTCTTGTATGAGAATCTCGAGGTCGGCTCCGTCGGGAGGGCTGGGACCGCTGAGGTTCAAGACCGTCCATCGGCCACTGTGGTGTCCACAGGTTTGCGTGGCGTTTACAGCGAGAAGTCATATGCCAAGGGCTTGGCGTTGTTGCAGAGCTACCTGCAGGAGCGAGACGATCTCCATCCCACAGGTGAACCGATGTACATGGGCTACAACAGTCCCTTCGTGCCTGGCTTTCTGAGATACGCCGAGTTGCAAATCGAAATTGAAACGCGGCCTTAAGCCGAGTTGCCGGCCAAATACCCACTGGCCCAGGCCCATTGGAAGTTGAATCCGCCGATTCGGCCATCCACATCGAGAATTTCACCACAGAGAAAAAGGCCATTGTTCACTCTTGATTCCATGGTTTGCCATTTGATCTCTGAAAGCGGCACACCTCCCATGGTGACTTCGGCATGGTGCCATCCGCGATCGCCTTCAAATCGAAGTGGTACTTCGTGAATACACGTCCGAATGGCAGTGCGCTGAGACTTGGTCAAATGGGTACAGGGCGTCTGGCTGGGGGTGCCTGACAAATCCAAAAGAGCTCCAGCCAGTCGCGCGGGAAAATGCTCCCGCAGCCATCCTTGGATGGTTCGACCACCGGCGTCTCGAATGGATGCATCGGTTTCTTCAATGGTCTGTTTTGGCAAGAGGTTGGCAAGAATCCGCACCTCATGATCGTCCTCAAAGGCATCACGCCAGGCGTGACTGATGTCAAGTGCGGCAGGTCCGGAGACACCAAAGTGAGTCAAGAGGAGGTCGCCCTGGGTGTCGGAGAGATGCTTTCCAGAACTGGCCACAACGGTCAAGACGGCGGGCAGAGCGACGCCCGCCACATCTCGAAAGGCATGCCCTCCCGGAAGCACAAGAGGTACCAAGGCGGGGAAGATCCGGTCGCTTGTGGTGTGGCCAAAGGACTCGGCAATGGTGTATCCAAGGCCATCAGAGCCACTTTTGGGCAAAGCTCGTCCCCCGGTCGCCAAGACCATCCTTTGGGCTTGAACGGAAGTCGTACTTGTCTCGAGCTCGAACCCCATTTCTGTTTGTTGGGCTTTCAAGACACGTCGAGGATGCTCGAGGCGTACGCCTGATTGTTCAGCCGCGTGCAACAAGGCGTCGAGAACAGTTCGGGCACGATCGGTGGTGGGGAAAAGTTTCCCAGTGTCCTCCTGCTTCAGAAATACACCTTCACGTTCAAAGAAGTCAATTGTGTCTTGAACAGTGAAGCTTCGCAGGACATTTCTGACCACCGGTCTTGAACTGGCGTGGTAATCACGTTCGGTGACCGCATGGTGTGTCACGTTGCACCGGCCTCCACCCGCGACCAGAATTTTGGTCCCAACCCTTTTTGCACCATCAAGAAGCAAGACGTCCCGGCCTCTGCGAGCTGCGTGAATGGCCGCAAAAAGACCGGCAGCCCCGGCTCCTACCACCACAACATCAGCATGACTCTGAGACATTGCTAATACGGCCGCCGCAGCGCGCGAAAGACAGCACGAATCGGCCAGTGATCGCTGGCGGGGCGTTCCTCTTTCGTGGTCAAAAAGTCGACTTTTCCTAAGAGCGTTTCCAAATCACGCGACAAGATGAAATCAATTCTTGGGCCTGTTCGGTTGGTTGTGTCCCATCCGTTCCACGTTCCACTCGTAGATTCACGCAGGGCATCAGCCATCCCAAGCGCTAAAATCGGAGGGCTTCCCGGTGGAGTGTTGAGGTCACCCAGAACGATGACGGGCTCATGAATCATTTCCTTCGGGCGCTGCTCAACTTTTTGTCGTATCAAGCGTGCTGATTTTAAACGTGCGGTGGATCCTCGATGATCAAAATGCGTATTCATCACCCAGATGGCTTGAGGCTCGCCAGCCCCAGTCCGCTCGAACCTGCCCCATGTGCAAATTCGAGGCAGGCTGCTGTCCCAGCTTTTGGAACCAGGTTTGTTGGGTTGTGTGGACAGCCAAATCGTGCCTTGATGGGCGTCGTCGATCCTCCAACGGTCTCGGTGATAAAAAAGAGGGGTACTTTCTCCCTTTTTTCCATCTGCTTCACGGGTTCGCGAGATGGCGTTGTAGCTTGAAAGTCGCAATTGAAGGTCAGAAAGTTGCGAGGGCAAGACCTCTTGCAGGCCAATGAAATCAGCATTGCTTTCAACCAGATATCTCTGGACAGTGGAACTCCGATGGGGCCAAGAGTTTTGACCATCGGAGAGGTTGTCGTATCGAACGTTCAAAGAGACGACTTCAATGGCGGCAAAAATCAGCGACAACATCAAAAAAAATCGTAGCGACCCGGTCTCTTTCTCGATTGGCCGCGAGTCCAAGAATCATGAATTTTACCGGTGAGCTGCTTGATGTTGACCATTGCCACCCGTGCCGCGTTGGCGAAGCGGGAATATTCCGCTGGAATACCCCCTGTTTGGATCGTTTTCGCCTTGGGTCGGGCATGCCCATTCATTGCCTGCTTCGAAGCATGGATCTTGGTGAAAGGCGGTCGAGAGGCGTGGCTTCCATTTGCGATCAAAATCTTGATGGCATGCAGCATGACTTCAACCGCCTTCTTGACGGGCCAAGAGGGGGGGTTGCCCTCCGCTCCCGGTAAGCACTTATTTCCATTCAAGTTCATGAGACAGACGGGCCGATTCTTCGAAGTGCGTCATTCCGTGATGACTTTGTTGGCGTTGGCTGGGTCTACATGCTTGGCAATTGCCATTGCTTCTGGGGATCGCCAGCCTCTGGCCGAAGCCCAGCACCTTCGGGCAGAGGCATCCCATCGCTTAGAATGTGTCAAATTGGCCCATGAACGGGTGGCCAGCCGGCTTCATGACTTGGAATCTCTCCGGGCGAGTCAACCTTTGGCAGCCGATCGCCTTGAGGACCTTCGTTCTGTTGTTTTGGACGTCGCATCACCCGGCACTGGATTTGGTGTGAGATGGTCCCACCCGCTGCTTGACTTGCCTGAGCCCTCTGGACCCCATCATTCCGAATCTACTGGTCAGTGGGAACCAAACTGGCATGTGATTGACCCCTCACACCGTGGTCCCGTGGCTGCTTTTGGATTGACCTTAATCTTTGCCAGCGTGCTTTCTGGTGGAAGCGATAAAAAAATTCATGCGTCTTCCCCCGACTTGGACGATACCCTTCCCGTGAAATTCACACCTTCCGGAGAGCCTCAGATGCCTGCCACCTCCATTCTGGCCCCCCATACTCCCATGCAAGCCCAAGAAGCTGAGTGGATGCCTGTGCCAGTGGATTTCTCACATCCTTCCTCTGCTGTCGCCGGCATTGACGACGAAGATGATGGAGACCTTTTTTACTTTGACGACGAAGACGACGATCAGGACGAGGACGAGGATGATGGATTCTTCTTTGATGATGACGAAGAAGACGAAGAAGACGAAGAAGAATCGGATGATGACGATTTAGATTCAGACGATCCAGCCGAAGGCGAGGATGAAGACGAGGACGACTCCGGCTTTGGTGACGATGACGACGAGGAATATGAGTTCGAAGATTGAACCTGCTCATCCCTGCACCTGTTCTGATCTTGATGGTTCCGCCAAGAAATTCTCCGACGAAGTTGATGTACCCCTGCTTTTGACCCCACGCTTTTGGGCTTGAATCAGACCTTTTATCTCCCGCGTCGATTTGCTCGTTTTCCGGACATGCCTCTTCGTGTCCGGGTTCGTGGAGTTTTTCCAAGAATTCCCCTTTTGGCGGTCGTTGGTTCACGTCGCCCCACAAGAGATGCCTTGTCCTCGCTGCCTTGGATTATTGACGCTGCGGTTTCATCTGGATGGGGGGTTGTCAGTGGCGGGGCCAGAGGCGTTGACCGACTTGCCCATGATGAATGTCTTTGTCGCCGTGGGCTTACTCTTGCGGTTTTGGGGAGCGGCCTTTCCCGGCTGTATCCTCCCGAGCACGCGGATTTGTTCAGACGGATCATTGAACATGGCGGATGCTTGCTCAGTGAATACGAGGATCATGCCCCGCCTCGTCCCTGGCGCTTTCCACAGCGAAATCGACTGATTTCGGCATTTTCAGAAGCGGTCATTGTGGTGCAGGCCGCCGAGACATCTGGTGGCATGGTGACGGCCAGAATTGCTGCGGAGTCTCACGGGAAGACGGTTTTGGCTGTGCCAGGATCGGTACGATCTCCTGAGTGGTCGGGCTCCAACCGGCTGCTCCGAGATGGAGCGTTGATGGCGGCAGACCGAGATGACCTTCTGGCAGCTCTCTCCTTGCTTCGGCAATCAGCTGAGGCGAATGCCCAAGAGGATGAGAATGACACCCATTCCGGCAGCGAAAAGATTTGAATGCCTGGGAGCGTGAGTGTGAGCAACCCACCTAGGGTGTTGGTTGGATTCGACCGGGATGGGCGCCTGATTTGAGTGGTTGACTTTGATTTGTTGGGGCTTCACTTGGGGGTGAATTTCGGTTCCTACTGAACTTTGCTTGTTGCTTTCATCCCCAGCACTTTGCGAGACTTCTCGCACCACTTCGGCCAAAATTGACTCGTGGAGACGCTTTGCTTCGGCACTTGACTTGACGTTTTTAACCATAATAGCGAAGTTCAGGTGCTGGCCAGACGGTTGATCGATACGGCCAGCCAGGGTTGAGGCCCCGTTGATGTACCCCGATTTGCCTCGAATCAAGCAATGGTCAAACACCTTGGAACGAAATCGAGGAGCCAAGGTTCCAGACGTTCGCCCTTTCGCAAAAGTCTCGAGCCATTGTTCGTACCAGTCGCGGGTTGCAGCCTTGGCAAGAATTTGGACGAGCGTTCGTGCCGCCAGGCGATTCGTATGGGACAGCCCTGAACCATCATCAATCACATCCCCGGGGGTCATGGTTCCGGGAAAAAGTCGTGACAGGGAATCGTGCAGTCGTTCACCGGCGGTTTTTTGGTCTCCGCCGGACGCCAGCCATGTGCCATCACCACCCAGACGGCGATCCAATGACTTGAGAAGACATTCGGCGTAGAGGTTCCGGCTCTCGGTGTTGCAGTGGTTGATCACGCGAAGAAGAGGCGTGCGGATGGTTGCCCGGGCGATGGGCTTTCCTCTTGGAGGGCGATTGTTTTCTTGCACAGGAAGCACCTGCAACACGGAAATGCCCTCCATTTTCAGCCTCGTCGCCAGCAGTTCCGCTGACCAGCGTGCTGGGTCATGAACTGGGGATTCCAAAATATGGTGATAACGACATACGCCAAAGGCACGAAACTCATTTCGACCCGGGTAGCGGTCAAACCCCACCGCGTCTTTTTGCGTGGTTGTTTTGAGATCGCGGAACTCTTCGCGCAAGGTAATAATTTGACTCGCTTCGGGAGGGAAAAGTTCCAGATCCGGGTTGTTTGATTTTGGATGCAGATGCAAACGCACCAAGTTCCCGGAAAAGTTTAAGGCGGCTGATTCGCACCGGTATGGTTTTGAGAACTGGTCCACAGGCCAGTTGGGGTGGTATCGGGGGCCTTGAAAATATTCTTCGTCGTATTCCAACCGCAGGACATTTGAAATCCCTGCGCGCTTTATCTCGCTTACGAGTTGAGACAAGAGAGTGCTTGGTACGCGGCTGTCGTTCAGGGGTCGAGAGTCACCCATCATTGGATCTCCAACCCCAACCCAACGCAATACGGATCCTTCATCGGACTTGTAGGCCCAGATTTTGGTTTGGTAGAAGGGTGGCAAGTGCTCGAAGGCTGCCGCGGTGGTCAGCAGTTTCATGGTGCTGGCGGGCTTCATGGGTTGGCTGGCATTGTGTTCAGACAGAATGGAATCTTGTGAATTAAGAATGCACCATGTCACGTCACTTAGGGCAATAGGTGAATTCTGCACAACCCGTTTGAGTCGAAGGTCCAGCTCGGATGCGGCATCCACATTTGGGCAGAGCCATGCCATGACTATGAACGATGCAATGCTGGGGCAATGTTGAGATCGCGGTAAGGCAAATCGCATTTTTTAACATCGGTTAAATCGCCCAGAATCGGTGAGTTCAAGCATGTTCATCTCTCCACCCGGGTACGATTTCCCCGTGGACGTTGATGCCAAAATCATCGAGCTAAGAACCAAAATTCGGGCGGCCGATCACGCGTACTACGTAGAAGCGAATCCTATTTTGGGTGACGCCGCCTACGACCGTTTGTTGGCGGAACTGGTTGATCTCGAGCGTCAACACCCTGAGTTCTTTGATCCGAACAGTCCAACAGTTCGGGTCGGCGGGGCCCCGCTTGATGCTTTTACCTCTCAGGCCCATGCACGTCCGATGCTTTCGCTGGACAACACCTACAACCATGATGATCTCAAAGAGTGGTTCGACCGAATATCGAAGAGTACTGACAGCGCTTCATTGTCTGATGCCGAGAATGATTCCCTGTTTGTAGATCAGATTGCACCCAATGTTCATGTGTCTCTTGAGCCCAAGGTGGATGGGGTCGCGGTGAGTTTGCGATGGGAAAGAGGCAGCTTGGTGTCGGCATTGACCCGGGGCGATGGAATACGTGGTGACGATATCGTGCAACAGGTCAGGACCATTCGAAACCTGCCTTTGGTTTTGTCTTCAGCCCCAGATGTCCTTGAAGTTCGGGGCGAGATTTTTATAGATGACGCGTCCTTTACTCGCTTGAACGACATCCGAGAATCTTCGGGATTGACGCTTTTCGCCAACGCCAGAAATGCCACCGCAGGAACCTTGAAGAGTCTGGACCCGTCCGTAGCGGCGGAGCGCCAAATTCGATTTGTGGCCCATGGGCTCGGCGAGGTCTCTGAGGAACTCGGTTTGTCCTGGACACAATCCCGTTCTCGATTGGACGCATTTGGTATTCCAGTGAACGGTCCCTCGGTCCTTGTTCGAACTGCTGCACATGCGATCGCCGAGATCGAGCGGTTTGATCAACTTCGATCCACCCTCGGGTATGCGACGGACGGAGTTGTCCTTCGCGTTGATAATTTTGCCGCGCAGGAAAAGTTGGGGGTCACCTCAAGATCGCCTCGTTGGGCGATTGCATGGAAGTTCGCGGCCGAACAGGCCCCCACCAAATTGCTTGATGTCGAATGGCAGGTGGGCAAAGGAGGGACGCTTACGCCCCGGGCGGTCATGGAACCAGTGTTTTTGGCTGGCACGACTGTGCAGCACGCAAGTTTGCACAATATCGAAGAGATTGAAAGGAAGGACATCAGGATTGGCGACACTGTTTTGGTTGAAAAAGCTGGGGAAATCATCCCGCAGGTGGTGAAGCCGGTTCTTGCTGAGCGGTCAGGCCAAGAACAACCAATCAGCGCTCCAGAGGTCTGCCCGTCGTGCGGTCAGCCATTGGTTCGCGTCGGACCAAAGTTGTATTGCATCAATACTTCGTGCCCGGCACAAATTCGTGAAAAACTGTCTTGGTTTGCCGGCCGAGATCAAATGGATATCAATGGTCTGGGTGAAAAACTGGTCTCCCAGCTGGTTGATGCTGGGTTGGTCAAAACCTTTGCTGACCTCTGGCGTCTTGATGTGGCGAGCCTGCTGGAGCTTGAAAAAGTTGGCGAGAAGTCAGCTTCTGCACTGATTGAGGCCATCCAGCAGGCGCGTGGACAAGGATTGGCTCGAGTGCTCTCAGGCTTGGGTATTCCTCAAGTGGGCGTTGTCGCGGCTCGGACTCTGGCCAATCATTTTGACGATCACCACCAATTGCTGGCCGCCACCACTGTGGATTTCGAAGCACTGCCCGACTTTGGTGAAATCACCGCCCAGTTGCTTTGGCAGTGGATTCACCAACAGGGGGGCGAGTCTGTGTTGTCGGATCTCTCTGCGGTAGGCGTCGATCTTCGGTCGCTTCGTTCAGAATCCTCGAAGTCCCAAGCCTTGATCAATTGTGTCGTGGTCGTAACCGGGACCCTTCCGACTCTGGGCCGAAAGGAAGCTGAGGCGCACCTTCGTGACCTTGGCGCAACCGTGACCGGCAGTGTTTCTTCAAAAACCACCCATTTGTTGGCTGGTGAGAAGGCTGGTGGCAAACTGGCGAAAGCTCAGAGTCTGGGAGTCAAAGTTGTGGACGAAGCTTGGCTCCTTGACTGTTTGGATCCGCCCGGGCCGTAAGAACCCCGAAAATCTTTTCAATTCGAGAATCTTTTGGGCTGGGTGATTCAGAACAGCAGGTCTGCTGCTTCCTGATATCGGGCCAAAGTCTTTTGAATCACCTCGGTGGGCAAGTTTGGCCCGGGGGCAGACTTATCCCACCGCCCTTCGTCTACTTCTGACTGAAGCCAATTTCGGACGATCTGTTTGTCGAACGAGGCCTGCTCTCGACCGGGTTCGAAGTCATCGGCTGGCCAGAAGCGTGAAGAATCTGGAGTCAGGACCTCATCGATAATGATCAATTCTTCGGTTGGATTGCCTTCAAGATCAAGAGCATGACCAAATTCAAACTTCGTGTCGGCGAGAATGATGCCGCGCTTCGCGGCGTACGCAGCGGCCTTGGTGTAAATTTCAAGGGAGAGGTCGCGGAGTTTGATCATGAGTTCTTGGCCGACCAAGTCGCAGGCGGTTTCGAAGGAAATATTTTCGTCGTGGCCTTCGTCCGCCTTTGTTGATGGGGTGAAGAGCGGCTCCGGGAGGCGGTCAGACAGTTTGAGGCCCTCAGGCAACGGAATGCCGCAGACGGTCCCCGACTTCTGGTACTCCTTCCAACCGCTTCCAGCGATGTGGCCTCGGACCACACACTCAATGGGGACAACCTTGGCAGCTCGGCCAATCATGATGCGTCCCTCAAGAGAGCACCGCTGCTCTTCAGACAGTCCAGGCAGATCAGCAGGATCTGTAGAAAGCAAATGATCGGGAACCAGATTGAGGTCACGGACAAATCCAAAGAATCCAGTCGAAATCTTGGTGAGTAGGACACCTTTCCCTGGCATGGGGTCCGGCAACACAACGTCGAATGCGCTCACTCGGTCACTGGCCACAATCAGCAGTCGTGGGGCTTGCCCGTCGCCGGCTGGAATGGAGTACACGTCCCGGACTTTTCCTTGACGGCGTCCGGGGTAGGGAAGGTCGGTCGATTTAACGGCGGTTTGGGTATTGTTGCTGCTCATTTCGGTGAAGATAATACGTCCGCTTGCTCTCTGACGCAGGGGAGGCGACACTCTCTCCGTGCCGAAGTTCGACACCAGTCATGATCCAGCCGTATCCCCGTCGTCTGCCCGACTTCTGGATCACCAAGGCCGTGCTTTGGAAGCAGAATCAAGTGTCTCTGGAAATATTCTGGACCTCCGCAAAAAGGTCCCACATACCGTTGCAACTGAGGTGGAATATGACATCGGTCGGCGACTGCCGCTGACCACATGCCTGTTGCCTGAGCGCACGACGCCTTACCCATTGGTACAAGAGTTGGCACGAGATCGGATTCGACGCTTTTTCCACAAGAGCGAGGAATGGCAAATGTTTGATTTGTCCCTCGACCATCCAGCCCATGTTGAATTTGAATCCGCACGACAAGATCTGGTGGAGTCTCTGGTTGCGTCCGATCCTGCCGAAAGCATTCGTTTGGGCCGAGACGGCCTGAGGAAGTCTGTTGACGCGTGTGATCAACTGACCTTGGCCCACGCTCAAATCCTTCTCCACCGCCGGTTCGGCAACCATCCGGCCTCGCCTTCAACTTTTGGCGTCCGGTATGACGGAACTGTTGATTCGCCTGGCTTAAGGAAGCTTCTCAACGAGCAGTTTGGGATGTTGACCATACCCATCGATTGGGCTGTTTGTGAACCCGAACAAGGGACTTTTGATTTTAGTTCGATTGAAGGAAAAATTCTTTGGGCTTCGGAACAGGGACGACCCTTTATGGTGGGACCGCTGCTTGCGATGCGCCCCGGCGTTCTCCCCGAGCATGTTCCCTTAGATTTCCAATCCTTCCGAAATCGGGCATACGACTTTGCTGAGCAAGTTGTGGCACGCTTTGGCCGGTACTGTCCCTTTTGGAACATTGCTTCAGGATTGAATGCCTCCCGGGCTCCACTTTTGTCTCCCGAAGAGTCGGTCGATTTGGCACGAATGCTTCGTCTCTTGGTGCGTCAATACCGGCGAGACGCCAAAATCATGATCGAAATCCGCGAGCCTTGGGGCGAGCATGCCGCGGACTTTGGTCTGGATCCCTTTGACTTCGTGAAAAGGTTGGGACAAAACGGGGTTGAATGTGACGCCATTGGTGTTCGCATGCTGGCCGGTGGACGTCATCAAGGTGAATCTGTTCGGACCCTTTTTGACAACGCTTGCCTTCTTGATCGCCTGTTGTCCATTGACAAGCCAGTGGTGGTTACGATCGGTCGCGGTGGCGGAAAGGCTGGTCTTTCGCAAGCAAAATACATGTCCTTGACCGCCCAACTTTGCCTGTCCCGACGATACGTTCAGTCCGTCATTTGGTCCGACTTGTACGACCATCCCAGGTCCTTGGTTGAGCACGGCGGCATGGTGGATGCTCAGGGAGGCGCTCGCCCCGTCCTGGCCCACTGGTCGAAGTTGCGGTCCAAGTTCAGCAAGCCAATCGGCTCAGTTCAACTCCCCAAACGCGGTGAAGGTGCGTGACCGAGTCCGAAGTCCGAACCAATCCTCTGGATCCGTTTGACGCAAACCTGAGACTTCCCAGTTCAGGAACCGTTGGTTTGATTGGAGGGTGTGGGGTCACCACGGCCGCCTTGTTGGCTGAATCTTTGCATCGATCTTCTGGGTCCACCATTTTGTTGTTGACTGCACACCACGACGAAGCCGAGGAAGCCATCGCAATATGGCGTTCACTCGGTGCCCGTGCTCTTCATTTTGCTCCCCTTGACCCCATCAGCTCGGATGTTCTTCCCAATGCTTCTGCCCTAACCCGCCGTCTGGAAGCCATTCGCTGTGCTGCCGAGGGCACTCCCATACTTGTTGCTGGAAGCATGTCGGCTTTGATGCAGGGCGGTATGAGCTTTGAAGAGGCCCAGCGATGGCTGGTTCCGTTGGAAGAAGGACAAGCTTGCGTACCGGGAGATTTGGTGAAAAAACTGGCGGATGCTGGTTATCACCGCACCGCCATCGTCTCCGAGCCGGGTGATTTTGCCCTTCGTGGAGATGTCATAGACATATTTCCTGCCAGTGGTGAATCTCCCTTGCGTTTGGACTTTTTTGGTGATGAACTCGAAAGCATTCGTGGTATCGACTTGGACTCCATGGCCTCGGCGGAGCGTCGAAAGTCCATATCACTGCTTCTTGCTCCTTCGGAGATTCTGAAGCGGGACGCCCAAGGCCATCTGGTGGATTCCCTTCCTGCTCCGCTCACATCAATTCTTTTGGAGCCTCTTGATTTGGTCGAACGGGGAAGAAGCGCTTTTGACCGTTCGGCTGTCCGTAGCGTTCATGGCCCACCCCGCGTTTTGGAGGCCATCCTGAATCAAAGCACATTGCAAGTTGAGATTTCTCGAAGTTCTGGGACCGCCGAGCAGCAAATTGAATGGTTGACTTCTGCTTTGAGTGAGCTCCCCAGTGATCCGTCAGACGCCCTGTCTGCCTTGCATGCCCAGTTCCCGGACGCCTCGGTCACGGTGTACGTCGAGGATCCCGGTGAAACTTCCCGCGTCCAGCGGGTGGTTGATAGGGCTGTCGCCGAGAATGCCCTTTTGCAGATCAAGATTGCCTCGCTGCGTTTGGAGCGAGGATTTGTTGCCGAATTTGAACAGCTTCAGATCCATGTGCCTTGGCACGAGTTGTTGGGACGCTGGCAGAGACCTCCCCGATCGTTTGGCCTCGGCTCAGCTCGATCCCTTGATGCGTTCGTCGAGATGGAGCCTGGTGATTATGTGGTGCATCGTGAGCACGGTATCGCTCAGTATCTCGGCCTTGAGTTGCGTCGTGAAGGCGACGACGAGGAAGAGTTCTTGATTCTTCTCTTTTCCGGTGGAACCCGACTCGCGGTGCCCGCAGTGAAATCCGAGTTGGTGCAGAAATATATTGGTGGGAGAGTCGCTCCTGAACTTTCCTCCTACGGGGGGGCGCGCTGGAAGAAAAAGAAAGGGAAGGTCAAGGACGCTGTTCGCGACCTGGCCGCCGAATTGATTCGGGTTCAGGCTGTGAGAGAGAGCACCCCCGGCATTTCATTTCCCCGTGATACGGAGTGGCAGCATGAATTTGAATCAGGATTTCCATTCGTGGAGACAGAGGATCAACTTTCTGCGATTGAGGCGGTAAAGCGGGATATGGCCAAATCAAGGCCAATGGATCGACTTGTCTGCGGAGACGTTGGATTTGGCAAAACCGAGGTGGCTCTGAGGGCGGCATTCAAAGCGGTTGAAACCGGCCGGCAGGTTGCGGTGCTTGTTCCCACAACTGTTCTGGCGGAGCAGCACCTGAGGTCATTTCGCGAGCGATTTGCTGGATTTCCTTTCCGTATCGAAGGGCTAAGCCGGTTTCGAACGCGTGAGGAAGCTCGATCCGTTCTGAAGGCCACCGCCAACGGCGAGGTTGATGTTCTGATAGGGACCCATCGATTGCTGTCGAAAGATGTGTCATTCTCGGATTTGGGATTGGTCATCATCGACGAGGAACAAAGATTCGGAGTAGAGCACAAGCAGAGGCTTCTCGAACTTCGGGCTTTGGCTGACGTGTTGGTGCTCACGGCAACGCCCATTCCTCGGACCCTTCACATGTCACTGATGGAGCTTCGCGATATCAGCACTTTGACGACACCGCCTGTCGAACGCAGGCCGGTGGTTACGGAAGTCATTCCTTACCAGTTGCCACGAGTTCAGCGAGCGATTCAAAGAGAGATGGAACGCGGAGGACAGGTGTACATTTTGCACAACCGAGTCCAGGACATTGAAGAAGTCGCCAACGAGATCTCGTCCCTCGTCCCTCAGGCTTCGGTTTCCGTTGGGCATGGTCAAATGCCAGCGGGTGCGCTTGACAATGTGATGAGATCCTTTGTGCAAGGCAAATGTGACGTTCTGATTTCGACGACCATCATCGAGAATGGACTCGACGTGCCCCGGGCGAATACCATGATTGTTCGAAATGCGAACCGCTTTGGGCTCGCCCAACTCCACCAATTGAGAGGTCGTGTGGGTCGGTCGCGGGACAGAGCATTTTGTTACTTGATGCTTCCAGAAAATGGCGTCGAGGATCCAGCCGCCCTTGAGCGCCTGCGTACCCTTGAGAGGTACTCCATGCTCGGTGCTGGATTTCGAATTGCCATGCGTGATCTCGAAATACGCGGGGCTGGAAATCTCCTTGGCCCCGAGCAAAGCGGCCATATTTTGACGGTCGGATATGAAATGTACTGTCAGCTTTTGGAACAAGCCGTCTCGGAAATGCGTCAGGAAGTCAGCGTTGATCACCTTTCGACATCTGTTGATTTGGGGATTCGTGGAGGGATACCCGTGGCTTGGATTCCGGTCGACTCGCGTCGCCTTGACGTGTACCGACGTATTGCCCGAAGTGATTCTTCGGACGCTTTGCGTCAACTGCGTCAAGATCTGTCATCGGCCTATGGAAAGTTGCCTCGCAGAACAAAATTGCTTTTTGACTTGGCCGCGATAAGGGTGGCTGCTGCTCAAGCCAATGTCTCATCAGTGGTTCGAGATGGTCACGACGTTGTATTTTGCTCGACCCAACCCGAGCAGTTGCGAGACAGGTTGGTGAAAGCTCCTGGGTCACTTCGGTTTGTTGATGCCAAGCATGGTGATCACAAAGAAGTCTGGTACCGACCTGCAAAGCGTGTGGCAGATTCGGCCCAAGTGGTTCGAACCCTCTGCAAGCATTTGGTGACGCCAGAGAGTGCAGGATGAATATCCGTACTCTTTTGTTGGCCGGGGGACTTGGAAGTGTCTTTGGGGGCGTCTTTGCGGTCGTTTTGTTGCCATTTGCTGTGGTTCAGCGTTTGCATGGGTCAAAAGGTTCTGGGGGCTTCTGGGTGCCGGTTGTTGCCGCAAGCCTTTTGGTGGTGTTCAGTAACAATGATCCGGTACTTATTTCGGGCTGTGGCCTGCTCCTTGCGGCCGATCTCGCGCGTCAGCAGCCCATTGTGCCGCCAGAGAGCCTGGTGGCCTTTTCATTGTTGATGGGGGCGTATTTTTATCCCTCTGATATGGCCTCCCTGGAAGCGGTTCCGTTGGTCCTGCTTCTGGCTGGAATTGCCTCTTTAAGGTGCTCTTTTGCGACTCCAGGCTGCACGATTTGGGGGGGGGTTCTCATGGGCCTTTCATGGGGACTCCTGATCGCTGAGGTTTGGGTACATTTCTTCACCCTCGGGTGAGCGCCGAAGCATCGGTTGGCCGACATAGTCCAGTAAGACACCTTTTGGAGCCCCAATGACCAGTTTGAATACCCGCCGAACCCTGTCAAGCACCCGTGAAAGCATGACCCACAAGTTCTCCATCAATGGTCATGAGGGATATTTGACACTTGGCCTTTTCGATGACGGGAGTGTTGGCGAGATTTTCATCAAAATGGCCAAGGAAGGGTCAACCCTGTCGGGTTTGATTCAGGGATTCTGCCGGGCTTTTAGTTTGTGTCTTCAGTTTGGGTTGCCCACTTCGGAAGCCTGCAAGCGCTTCGAAGGCATGCGATTTGATCCTATGGGGCCCACGAGCAACCCCGATATTCCCAACTGTTCATCCATTTTGGATTATGTGTCGAAGTACTTACAGAGTTCCGCTGTTACCAGCCTTCAAGTGGATTCAACGATTTCTGAGCCCCAAAAGTCAGTCTCTACCGCCTTCTCTGAAGCAGTCTGATGTCCTCTGGGTTGACGGTGCCTTCGGACCGTCTACAATGGTCTACTTGCACGAGCCGTAGCGAGGGCGATTTGTCCGTCTGCGCTACATGGGGCGTTCCATCGCGGCAACGCGAACGTTCCAGCTCATCTCGCCGCGGTTCGCATCCGGTCTTGACCGGTGGGGCCGCTCCGGATTCGTCCGGGTTCCCATCGGATCTTTTGTGGACGCACGAAAGATCCCGTCATGACCTTCGCCCGACGGGGTGACATAGAGGTTCCGGCCTCCGGCAACTGGCCCGTGGTGTAACGGTAGCACAGCAGTTTTTGGTACTGCTTGTCCAAGTTCGAATCTTGGCGGGCCAATTCCCGGTAGCCGAATCTCATCGTTCTTGACACCTTTCTGGATGCAATCTCGTAAATCAACATCCCATCCCAGTGACCATTTCGACCGCGAGTCGGCTGCTGTAATTCTGGCCGCTGGGAGAGGCACTCGCATGGACTCTGATCTGCCAAAGGTGATGCACATCGTCGCCGGACGTCGCATTCTTGATTGGGTGGTTGATGCCGTGGAGGCTGTTGGGGTGAAGAGGGTTGTTTTGGTGGTTGGGTATGGCCAAGAACTGGTGCGAGAATGCATGGCTGATCGTGAAAACGTTTTCTTCGCCGAGCAGGCTGAGCAGCTTGGTACTGGCCACGCCACCTTGTGTGCAGAATCAGCGGTTGGTGCTGCCGACGACGTTCTGGTTCTTGCAGGCGATGGCCCTCTTGTCCGGACTTCAGTCCTTGTTCGTTTGCTTGCCGCGCACCGGGAAGCTTCGGCCGTCGCGTCATTGGCCACGTCCCGGATTGACGATCCGACGGGGTATGGCCGTATTGTCCGTGATTCAAACGGGCATTTTTCCGCCATCGTGGAGCAAAAGAACGCGACCAACGAGCAGTTGCGTATTCCCGAGATCAACCCAAGCTATTACTGCTTCGATCGACAATCTTTGTTTGCTGCACTTCATGCTCTCCGCCCAGATGACACGGGGGGGGAGTACTACTTGACAGATGTTCCGGGCATCCTGAGGAGCCAAGGGCACCATGTGGCTCTGATGGATGAAGTACCACAAGAAGATGTGTTGTCCATCAACACGCTTCAACAACTTGCCAGGGTGGATAAAATTCTTCGCCATCGTTTTGCACAAAGTTCAACAGGAGGCCAATCATGACGGCGGCTGATCGTGAAACTCTTCGTATTTTTGCAGGCTCAGGCGGAAAGCAACTCGCTGAAAGTATGGCCCAACACTTGAATCTTCGTGTCTCATCTGGTTCGGCCGACCGATTTCCAGACGGAGAGGTCATTGTCCGCGTTCAAGAGGACGTTCGCGGTCGTGATTGTTTTGTTGTGCAATCCACCTGCGAGCCCGTCAACGACCGCCTAGTGGAGCTGTTGGTTTGGATCGATTGCTTGCGTCGAGCAAGTGCTCGTCGAATTACAGCGGTGATCCCTTACTTCGGCTACGCCCGACAAGACCGGAAAGACGAAGGGCGTGTTCCCATCACCGCGAAGTTGGTGGCCAACATGTTGACCGAAGCAGGTGCGGACCGCGTGCTTTGTTTGGACCTGCACGCGGCCCAGATTCAGGGCTTCTTTGATATTCCAGTGGACCATGTCACGGCGGTCCCAATTTTTCGGAGCCGATTTGAAAAGGCTCGAGAGGAGCTTGGCGATCTCACGCTGGTTTCACCTGACGTTGGCAACGTTAAAACAGCCAATCTTTATGCGGATGTCCTTGGGGCCGATTTGGCCATTGTCGACAAGCGTCGGCAAAGTGGAGAAAAGGTGGTCAGTCGAAACTTGATTGGCGACGTTGAAGGCCGATCTGTGCTCATGGTCGACGACATGATCTCCACGGCCGGGACATTGACCGAAGCGGCCCGACTGTGCCGCGAGCGTGGAGCCACCCGGGTTTGGGCTGCGGCCACCCACGCGGTGTTTGTTGGTCCCGCGATTGAACGTCTGGCCGACCCAGTATTTGAACGCGTGCTGATCTCTGACTCCATTCCCGATCGCCCGCGCCTTGATCCTATTCGCGACAAACTCGAAATTCTTTCTACCGCCCGCCTGCTTGGCGAAGCCGTCCACCGAATCCATCACGACTTGTCTGTTTCGGCCTTGTTCCGAACTGGCAAGTCCAAATCATCTTCATGACAGAGGACCACCAACCATGAGTGATACAGTGCTCCAACATCTCCCAAACGTTCAGCCCCTTGACGCCACAGTCCGTGATCGAGTTGGCTCCACCTATTCCAAACGTCTTCGTGAAGCCGGTCGCCTTCCCGCCGTGATCTATGGTCGTGATGGTGATTGTGTGTCCATACATGTGGACGAGAACGAAACCATGAAGCACCTCAACCGAGGCTTCAGAGTCTTTCGCCTTACTTTTGAAGGCTCCGATCCCCAAGACGTGAAAGTTCAAGAGTTTCAGTTTGGGCACTTGGGTGACAACCTGCTTCACATTGACTTTGTCCGGGTCGACCTGGACGAAAAAGTCAACCGTGAGGTTGCAGTGCGCGTGGTTGGCCATATTCCCGGCGCGAAGACCATTGATCAGGTCATGCCTTGCATTGAAGTTGCGGCTTCCCTTGGAGTGATGCCTCAATCGCTCGAAGTTCGTGGCGACACGGCCATCGACGGTGTTATTTCCGCTTCATCGGTGGTTCTGCCTGAAGGCGTTGACCTTGTCACCGACGGGGCTGCAGTCGTTGCCCAAAATTCGGAGATCGCCGGGTGAAGCTTGTTGTTGGCTTAGGCAACCCGGGTCCTGAATACGATCGAACTCGGCATAACGTTGGGTTTGACGTTCTGGATCGTCTCGCGCGAAGATTCTTTGCCTCGGTCACGCCCCGTGTTCGGTTCAAGGGTCTTCTGCTCGAAGGACAGATTGGCTTGGAGCCAGTCTGGCTGCTGAAGCCAACCACGTTCATGAACCGTTCCGGCCAAGCTCTGGCGGAAGCGGCCCGCTTTCGAAAAATTGATGTCCGCCAAGACCTTTTGGTTGTGGTCGATGACTTGGCTCTTCCCTGTGGCTCGCTGCGTTTCCGTGATTTTGGCGGAACCGGAGGCCACAATGGCCTGGCTGACATCGTCCGGGCACTGGGGGGGCAGCAATGGCCGCGCCTACGGATCGGTATTGATCGCCCTGGCCATATCCCCCAATCCAGCTACGTCTTGGGAAAGTTCACCCCTGAGCAGCAAGCTCTTATTGACCCTGCACTCGACCGTGCGGCCGAAGCCGTGGAATACTGGGTGCACGAAGGCACCGAGGCATCAGCCCAGAAGTATCACACGATCGAAAACCGAGACAACAACCCAAACGCAAATTGAACCAATCGCCTCTTCTACGAGGCAGGAGAATATCCATGACTGAATCCCCAACCATGAACACCTACGAAGGAATGTTCCTCTTCCCACAAATTGCCTCCAGCGACCTCAAATCCGCACAAGAGCACGTTGAATACATCATTGGTCGTGGCGAAGGTGAAATCATCTCGCTTGCCAAATGGGACGAACGGCGTCTTGCATACGAGATCAAAGGCAACCGTCGTGGTTTGTACTTTTTGGCCTACTTTAAAGCCACCGGTGAAGGCGCTATTGAAATTGAGCGTCAAGTGAATCTTTCGGAGCAACTTCTTCGTGCCATGATCCTGAAGGCTGATCTTGTTCCCGCGGACGTGATTGCCGCCGCCGATGCTCGCGAGCAGTTGGCCCAAGAGATTGTCGAACGTGCTGCTGCTGAAGAATCTGAAGCGGTGGCCTCGACCATTTCCAGTCGAGAAGATTTTGACGCCCAACAGGCCGAGCTTGCCAAGGCCCAAAAGTCCCAACAGGCTGAACTTGACGCCAAAGCCGTTGAGGAAGAGAAAGCCGAAGAGGCCGCCGAAGCAGCGGAGCGTGGTTCAAGCGACAACTGACCCAGAATTTGATTCATGGCCACGTTCATGACACAGGTTGTCAGTTATTGGCTGACAACTTGTCAACGTTTCCTGAATTCTTCTCTTGAATCTTCTTTGCGATGTAGGTTTCCCTTTTCAAGGAGATTTCTTCATGGGCAATTTCAACAAGGTCATCCTGCTCGGCAACCTCACCCGCGACATTGAACTGCGGCACACGCAAAGCAACCAAGCCGTCGCAAACTTCTCAATCGCGGTTAATCGTCAGTGGAGGGATCAATCCGGCCAGACCCATGAGGAAGCCACCTTTGTGGATTGCGAGTCTTGGGGCCGACAGGCGGAAGTGATGCACCAAT